>Ga0308165_1000466_pt1 | contig 75716 bp, 74 predicted proteins | sample PhyWR2_FD_201032 | JGI IMG/M metagenome (GOLD analysis project Ga0308165, IMG submission 201032) | Phyllosphere microbial communities from UC Gill Tract Community Farm, Albany, California, United States - DLSLW.R2 | ecosystem: Host-associated > Plants > Phyllosphere > Unclassified | place: USA... | reverse complement strand
TGCGCGAATCAGTTGCAACGATGTTGAAGAATGGGCGCTTCTTGGCGCCTCCACGAGCTAAACGAATAACGACCATAATGGTTCCAAAAAGTGTTCGAACACGGAAAAGCTGGTGATTATAGCCGAATTACCGGCCACGCAGCAAGATGAATACGGGAAAGCGGCCAGACCCGGGCGAGGAACCGGTCCGGCTCCTTCCGTCCTTCCCGCCTGATTTTGCCCTTTTCAGGGCGACGCGCCCCGAAACGGTCTTCGGGACGCCCTTTCCTGCGGCTATACTAGACGCAGTTTTTTTACAACACTGCAGGCCGATCCTGCGCCTTCTTTTGCCATCGAGAAATTAGCTTCATGACAATTCAGCACAAGAACAAGACCTTCACGACTTTCCTGGCCGCCGTTTTTGGCGGCATCGGCCTCCATCGCTTTTATATGGCCGGGCGCAAAGACCTGATCGGCTGGCTGCATCTCGCCACCTTGCCGGTGTCGGCGCTGCTGATCTGGACGTTCAGCAACTCGCAGCCGCTGTTCATGGGCATGCTGTTTGCGCTGTCGGTATTGTGCGGCTTCCTCGAAGCCCTCGTCATCGGACTGACGCCGGACGAAAAATGGGATGCGACCCGTAACCCGGCATCCGGCAAGAAATCGGAATCGCACTGGGTCCTGGCGCTGATCTTGGTATTGACGCTCGGCGTCGGCGCGATGTCGGTGATCGCCTTGATGGCGCGCAGTTTCGATCTGCTCTTCACCGGCGGCGCTTACGGCTGAACCGGGGCGCTCACCGGTCACGCCGGCGAGCGCCCTGCATCAGAATTGCTCTTCGGTCAGCGCCAGCACGCCGGCGCTGCCTTCCACCACTGCGGCGCGCAGCGACGATGACTGTGTCAGCACATGATCCGCATAGAAACGCGCAGTCGCAATCTTGGCCTTGTAGAACTGCGCATCGCCCTCGCCGGCTTTCAGCTTGTCGACGGCCACCAGCGCAGCGCGCGCCATTTGCCAGCCACCCAGCACCACGCCGGCCAGCTTCAGATACGGCACGCTGCCTGAAAACACACCCTTGATGTCGGTCTTGATGTTCGCGACCACGTAGTTGACCACGTCGTCCAGCGCGCGCGTTCCGTCAACCAGGCGCTTGCGGATAGCCTGCAGGTCGTCGGCATACTCGCCTGTGCCGGCGGCGGCGAGCGCCGTTTCGGTCTTGTGGATCTGGCCGATGATGCCCTTGGCCACGGCGCCGCCGTCACGCGAAGTCTTGCGGCCGACCAGGTCGTTGGCCTGGATCGCGGTAGTGCCTTCGTAAATCGCCAGGATGCGCGCGTCGCGGTAGTACTGCGCGACGCCGGTTTCTTCGATGAAGCCCATGCCGCCATGCACCTGTACGCCGGTCGAGGTGACGTCGATGGACAACTCGGTCGACCAGCCCTTGACGATGGGCACCAGGTATTCGTAGACGGCCTGGTTGGTTTTGCGGGTCGCTTCGTCGGCGTGATGATGACCGGCGTCCGACGCCGCTGCGGCGACATACGCCAGCGCACGCGACGCTTCCACCTGGGAACGCATCGACATCAGCATGCGGCGCACGTCCGGCTGGTGGATGATGGTGACCGCGCCGGCCGAACCCGCCAGGTCGCGCGATTGCACGCGGTCCTTGGCGTAGGCCACGGCTTGTTGATAGGCGCGTTCGGCGATGCTGATGCCCTGGATACCGACCGCGAAACGCGCGGCGTTCATCATGATGAACATGTATTCCAGACCGCGATTTTCTTCGCCGACCAGCATGCCGACGGCGCCGCCATGGTCGCCGAATTGCAGCACTGCCGTCGGGCTGGCCTTGATGCCGAGCTTGTGTTCGATCGAGACGCAATGCACGTCGTTGCGCTCGCCCAGCGAACCGTCCGGCTTGACCAGGAACTTCGGCACGATGAACAGCGAAATGCCTTTCACGCCTTCCGGCGCATTCGGCGTACGCGCCAGCACCAGATGGACGATATTCTCGGCCATGTCGTGCTCGCCGTAGGTGATGAAAATCTTGGTGCCCGACAATTTGAACGTGCCGTCGTCCTGCGGCACCGCACGCGTACGCACGAGCGCCAGGTCGGAACCGGCTTGCGGCTCGGTCAGATTCATCGTGCCGGTCCACTTGCCGGAGATGAAGTTGGTCAGATAGGTACTTTTTTGCTCCTCGGTGCCGGCCGTCATCAACGCCTCGATGGTGCCGTCGGTGAGCAGCGGGCATAGCGCGAAAGAGAGATTCGCGGAATTGAGCATTTCGATACAGGGCGTCGCCACCAGTTTCGGCAGGCCCTGGCCGCCGAATTCGACCGGATGCTGCACGCCCTGCCAGCCTGCTTCGCCAAACTGCCTGAATGCTTCCTTGAAGCCCTTGCTGGTCGTGACCTTGCCGTCGCTCCAGGAGCTCGGCTCCTTGTCGGCGGAATGGTTGAGCGGCGCCACCACTTCACTGCAGAACTTGGCCTTTTCTTCCAGAATGGCTTCCACGGTTTCCGGTGTGGCGTCTTCGCAGTTGGGCAATGCGTTGACTTCCGACAATCCAGCCAGTTCGTTCATGACGAACAGCATATCCTTCAATGGTGCGACGTAGCTCATCTCCGACTCCTGATCCTGTGTACGCAATCTGTTGTTGCGCTGCTTACGCATTCGTTTTTACTGCTTGTCATATTGCCGCTGCTAAAAAATCGGCCCTGTCATGCGAGAGGGCCGATTTGGTATTGCCGCTTACCCCAGTTGCTTGACCAGCTCGGGCACGACCTCGAACAAGTCGCCGACGATGCCGTAATCGGCCACCGAGAAAATCGGCGCCTCTTCATCCTTGTTGATCGCGACGATCACCTTGGAGTCCTTCATCCCGGCCAGATGCTGGATCGCGCCGGAAATACCGACGGCGATATACAGCTGCGGCGCGACGATCTTGCCGGTCTGGCCGACCTGCCAGTCGTTCGGCACGTAGCCCGCATCGACAGCCGCGCGCGAGGCGCCCATGGCGGCATTGAGCTTGTCGGCCAGCGGTTCGAGGATCTTGAAGCTTTCTGACGATCCCATGCCGCGGCCGCCCGAGACGATGATCTTGGCGGCGGTCAGTTCAGGACGATCCGACTTCGCCACTTCGCGCGAGACGAAGCTGGACTTGCCGGAGTCGGCCACGGCCGTCAGCGATTCCACTGCGGCGCCGCCATCGGTAGCGGCTGCGTCGAAACCGGTTGTGCGCACGGTGATGACCTTGATCGCATCGGTCGATTGCACGGTGGCAATCGCATTGCCCGCGTAGATCGGACGCTCGAAGGTGTCCGGGCTGTCGACCTTGGTGATTTCGGAAATCTGCGCCACGTCCAGCCTGGCGGCCACGCGCGGCAGGATGTTCTTGCCGTAGGCAGTGGCGGGAGCCAGGATGTGCGTGTAGTTCTTGGCGATGGCCAGTGCTTGCTCGGCGACGTTCTCGGCGAGGCCGTCGGCGAAGTGCGGTGCGTCGGCCAGCAGGACTTTTGTTACGCCGGCGATTTGCGCGGCGGCGTCAGCGGCGGCCTTGGCGTTGTGGCCGGCGACCAGGATGTGGACGTTGCCGCCGGCTTGTAGTTGCGTCTGTACTGCGGCGGTGACGGTGTTCAGTGTGCTGCCTTTGAGGCTGGCATTGTCGTGTTCTGCGATAACTAACGCTGCGAGTGCGGTCATGTTGTCTCTTCCTTAAATGACTTTGGCTTCGTTTCTGAGCTTGGCCACCAGCGTGGCGACGTCAGGCACTTTCACGCCTGCGCTGCGCTTGGCCGGCTCGGCGACCTTGAGGGTCTTGACGCGCGGGGCGACGTCGACGCCCAGCTCTTCCGGCTTGACGATGTCCAGCGTCTTCTTCTTGGCCTTCATGATGTTGGGCAGCGTGACGTAGCGCGGTTCGTTCAGGCGCAGGTCGGTGGTGACGATGGCGGGCAGCGTCAGCGACAGGGTTTCCAAGCCGCCGTCGACTTCGCGGGTGACCGAGACCTTGCCGTCGTCGACTACGACCTTGGAAGCAAAAGTCGCTTGCGGCCAGCCCAGCAGCGCCGCCAGCATCTGGCCGGTCTGGTTGGAGTCGTCGTCGATGGCTTGCTTGCCGAGGATGATCAGTTGCGGCTGTTCCTTGTCGGCCAGGGCCTTGAGGAGCTTGGCCACAGCCAGCGGTTGCAGGTCGAGCTCGGCCGGTGTTTCCACCAGGATGCCGCGGTCGGCGCCGATGGCCATGGCGGTGCGCAGGGTTTCCTGGCATTGCGTCACGCCGCAGGAGACCGCGATGACTTCGGTGACTTTACCGGCTTCCTTGAGACGCGTGGCTTCTTCCACCGCAATCTCGTCGAACGGGTTCATCGACATCTTGACGTTGGCGATGTCGACACCGCTACCGTCGGATTTGACGCGTACTTTGACGTTGTAATCTACTACCCGCTTGACGGGGACTAATACTTTCATCGCCTGGTCCTTGGAAAAATCGAATTGACGTAAACGTTAACTGAACGGTGATTATAAAAGCAAAAGTGCGGCAAAAGCCGGACACCACCCAAATTTAGCACGATCGTTCTTTTTAATGTGTGAAGCATACACACTAAATCGCCGCAGCGAAAGTCCCCGGAACAGCTTTTTTGGAAAGGATGTCAGCGGAGTTTCCGGACGGCGCCGTCCGGATTCCGCAGAGGAAAATTACACCGCCAGATGCGCCGGTCGTGCGCCGCGCAAGCCGGCAATCAGATTATCGACGGCGAGTTCGGCCATGGCGCGACGCGTTTCGTGCGTGGCCGAACCGATATGCGGCAAGGCCACGACATTGGGCAATTGCAGCAACGGAGAATCGGCCGGCAACGGTTCCTGTTCGAAGACGTCAAGTCCCGCGCCGTAAATGGTCTTGCGCTGCAGCGCCTCGATCAGCGCCGCCTCATCAACGATGCGTCCGCGCGAGGCATTGATGAAAATGGCGCTCGGCTTCATCAGTCCGAACTCGCGCGCGCCGATCGTGCGCTCGGTCTGCGCCGTCAGCGGCAGCATCGGACAAACGAAGTCGGCCTGCTGAAATAGTTCATCGCGCGTCACATACGTCGCCGCCAGCGAAGCTTCCGCCTCGGGATTGGGGCGCGTGTTGTGATACACGATCTTCATGCCGAAACCATGATGCGCCCGCCGCGCCACCGCGCCGCCGATGCGGCCCATGCCGAGCATGCCGAGCGTCTTGCCGTGCACGTTGACGCCGAACAGCGACTCGCCGATGCTGCCCTTCCATTTGCCGGCCTTGACGAATTCAGCCAACTCCACCACCCGGCGCGCGCTGGCAAGAATCAGTGAAAAGATCGCGTCCGCCGTCGCCTCGTTCAGCACGCCCGGCGTATGTGCCAGCATCAGGCCGCGCTTGCGGAAATAATCGAGGTCGAAGTTGTCGACGCCGACCGACACCGTCGAAGCGATCTTCAGCAAGGGCGCCGCCTCCAGCAAGTCGTTTCCGATCGGCAAACTGGCGCCGATCATGCCCCGCGCCGTCGCCAGCGCCGCCTGGAACTGGGCGCGGTTGCCGGCGTTGACCGTTTCGAAACAGGTGACCTCGAATTCATCGCGCAGACGTTGCAGCAAATCGTCCGGCAACTTCTTGTATACGACTACATGTTGTTTCATTGGATGTTCCCGAATGGCGTCAGGCGGAAGCGGCGTCGAGTTGCGCCCGCGTCGGCAGACCTTCCATGTCGCCCACCACCTGGATGGCGAATGCGCCGATACGGTTGCCGCGCATCACGGCCTCCGGCATGGACAAGCCTTCCAGCAAGCCGCTGATCACGCCGACCGCAAAACCGTCGCCGGCGCCGACCGTGTCGACCACTTCCTTAACCGCGACGCCGGCCACGATGCCTTCATCGCTGGCGTTGCGGAAGTAGGCGCCGTCCGCGCCCAGTTTGATGATGACTTGCTTGACGCCGCGCTCAAGATAGAACGCGGCGATATCGCGCGGCTCGCTGTGGCCGGTCAGGATCTTGCCTTCACTCAGGCCGGGCAGCACCCAGTCGGCCTTGAACGCCAGCTCGTTGAGCTTCTGCGCCATGACTTCCTGCGACGGCCACAGCATCGGGCGCAGATTCGGATCGAAGGATATCGTCTTGCCGCGTGCGCGCATGAAATCCAGTGCGTGATGCGCGAACGCCATCGTGGTCGGCGACAAGGCGGCGGCGATACCGGTCGCATGCAGGTGGCGTGCGCCACCGAAATAGGCTTCGTCGAAATCGACCTGCGACAGATGGCTCGCGGCCGAACCCTTGCGGTAATACTCGATGGCAGGATCTCCTCCATCCACGGCCTTGGCCTTGAGCTGGATCGCGGTGCGGAATTCCTTGTCGGTCGCCACGTGGCTGACGTCGACGCCTTCCTGGGCAACGCGCTTGCAGATGAAGCGGCCGAAGGAGTCGTTGCCGACGCGGCTGACCCAGCCAACCTTCAGGCCCAGGCGCGCCAGGCCGATGGCGACATTGGTTTCCGCGCCCGCGAGGCGGCGCGTGTATTTTTCAACATCCGCGAAATCGCCGACTTCGTCCGCGACGAACAACGCCAGTGCTTCGCCGTACGTAACGACGTCCAGTTGTGTTTGCATTACTTGTTCTCTCTGATGGTGTACGGCAGACGACGCGCCTAGGCCGAAGCCAGCATCGCCACGTAATCGCGGGTCATCGCTTCCAGGTCCTTGCCGATGATCGGAAATTCGATGGCGCGCTGCACGCCGCGTGGGAAATGGGAAAACAGGCGGCGCCAGACGGCGTCGTCTTCGTCGAGCGGAATCGCCTTGAGCTTGCCTTTGTCGTTCCACACGCCCTTGCAATGCACGTATTGCACGTGCGCCGCCAGCGTGCGGGCCGCCACTTCGGCATCGACGCCGCTCCAGCGCCAGTTGCCCATATCGAAGGTCATGCCGACCGGGACGCCGGTGCCGGAACAGACGGCCAGGAAATTGGCGATCGATTCCAGTTTGCCGCCATGTTCGGTCTGGTCATTTTCCAGCAGCAAAGACACGGGCGCCTGCGCGACGAAACGCGACCAGTCCAGCATGTTGCTGGCCGGCGAAAAATGCCCCAGCGACACTTTAAGGAAACGCGACTGCAGCTGTTGCGCCTCGTCCATCACCTGATCGAGTTCATCGCGCGCCAGCGAACCATCCTGGCGGAACAACTCGATCGGCGCCGAATACACCGAGAACAGCTTGTGCTTCGCCAGAAGTCCGCGCAGGTCCTCGAAATCGGGCAGCTCGACAAACAATTCCCGGCGTATTTCCAACCCCGCCGCACCGGCTGCGGCGACGATCGGAATCAGGTGCGCATGCCCGACCTGGCGCACGAAATCTGCGCCATAGGCCGAGGCTGCAACCAATACGGGGGTCTTCATTTGATGTTGCCGGCGCCAACGAACTGGCGCGCTTCCGGCGTTTGCGGATCGGAGAAGAATTCCTTCGACGGACGCGCTTCCCACACCTTGCCCTGATGCATGAACACGGTGAGATCGGCGACGCGCCGGGCAAATTCCATTTCGTGCGTGACGAGCAACATAGTCATCCCTCCCCTTGCGAGTTCTTCCATGACTTTCAGCACTTCCTGCGTCAGCTCCGGGTCCAGCGCCGAGGTCACTTCGTCGAACAGCATGACCTGCGGCTCCATCGCCAGCGACCGGGCAATCGCCACGCGCTGCTGCTGGCCGCCCGACAATTGCTCCGGATAGGCGTCGCGCTTGTGATCGAGGCCGACCTGCTTGAGGACCTTGATCGCGGTTTCACGCGCTTTTTCGGTCGCCACTTTCTTGACGATGCGCGGCGACAGCATGACGTTCTCCTCCACGGTCAGATGCGGGAACAAGTTGTAGTGCTGGAACACCATTCCGACATCCTTGCGCAGCTCGATCAAGTGCTCATGCTTGGCGGTGAGCTTGTGACCGGCGACATTGATGCTACCACCATCAATCGTCTCCAGGCCATTGATGCAACGCAGCATGGTGCTTTTACCCGAACCGCTGCGGCCGATGACCGCAATAACCTGTCCGCGCTCGACGGACAACGATATCCCATTCAAGACCTGGTTGCTGCCAAAGCTCTTGGTGATGTTCTCGATCTCAACGATGGGCATGGAATTTCCTTTCTAGGGCAAAACTGAATCGCGACAGCGGATAGCAGAAGATGAAATAGATCGCGGCGACAATCGGGAAGACGAGGAAGGGCTGGAAAGTCGCGTTGCTGACGAGCTTGCCCGCCTGCGTCAACTCGACCAGACCGATAATGGATGCAATCGAGGTGTTCTTGACGATCTGCACCAGGAAGCCGACCGTCGGCGGCAGCGAAATGCGCACCGCCTGCGGCAGGATCACATAGCGCAGCTGCTGCCAGCGCGTCATCGCCAACGCGGTCGACGCCTCCCACTGCGGTACCGGCACGGCTTCGATACAGCCGCGCCAGATTTCGCCGAGGTAGGCGCTGGTGTAGATCGTCATGGCGATCGTCGCCGCCACCATCGGCGGCAGCTTGAAGCCGTAGATCGCCAGTCCGTAGAACGACAGGAACAGGATGATCAGCACCGGCGTGCCCTGGATGATCTGGATATACACCGCCGACAAGGTGCGCAGAATCTGCAGATGCGAGGTGCGCATCAGCGCCACGACGAAACCGGCGGCGCCGCCGGCGATGAACGCCAGCACCGACAACAGCACGGTCCAGCGCGCAGCTTCCCACAAGAAGATGAACTGGTCCCAGGAAAATTCGGCAATCATCGGTTCCCCCTTGGCCGCGCTACGCCAAGACGGCGGCGGCGTTTAAACACAACCAGACCGATGAGCCAGAAACTGAGGCGGAACAGCAACGCCAGCAGAATATAGAGCCCCATCACGATCAGGTAAATTTCGAAGCTGCGGAAGGTTTCCGCATCAAGCAGGTTGGCGCTCGCGGTCAACTCTTCGGCGGAGATCGCCGACACCACGCTCGACGCCAGCATCATCAGCGTGAACTGACTGGCCAATGCCGGATAGACCTTCTCCAATGCGGGCGTCAGCACCACGTGCCGGATCACCTGCCAGCGCGTCATCGCCAGCGCCTGCGCCGCTTCGATTTGCGAAGGATGGACCGCCATCATGCCGGCGCGCACGATCTCGGTCGAATACGCACCGAGATTGACCGTCATCGCCACCAGCGCGGCGACATTGGCGTCGACCTGCACACCCGCAGCGGGCAAGCCGAAAAAGATAATGAACAACTGCACCAGGAAAGGCGTGCTGCGGATCAGTTCCACGTAGGAAGTGACCGCAAAGCGGGCCGGCGCGGAACCGTGAATGCTCACGATCGCCCCGAAGATACCCACCGCCAAACCGCAGATCATCGACAGCGCACTGAGCCGTATGGTGAGCAAAGCTCCCCACAACAGCTGGTCCATGTGCTGAAAGATGAACGCAAACTGAAAATCATAAGACATCGTCTACTCCTTGCCGATTCACTTGGCGGGTCCCATGGTAAGAACCCGCCTTGCCAAGCCCCGTCTTTTTAATTCAACGGAGATCAACGCAATGCATCCAAACCTGTCTGCGATCCGTAGCGAGAGGCCGTCAGCTGGTGGCGGCCGGAGCGCAGCTCAGTTGAAACCCTTGGAACGTACTCAAGCACGTAAGGATTCCGAGCTCCTCCCGACGCCAGATGATGGTCTCGCAGCAGGATCGTTGGCAGGTTTTAGAAAACTGGCAGATTCGGCAGTGGCGAACCCGCCCATTTGCGCGAGATCGCATCCAGTTCGCCATTCAGCTTGACGTAGTAGATGAAGTTATTGAGCCATTGCTGCAGATCGAATGCGCCTTTGCGAACGGTCATCGAGTTCGGTTGCACCGAGTAAGGGAACTTCACGTCGATCTTGCCGGCGCCGCGTGTTTTCACGATTTCGTTGGCCATGGTGTTCGGGATCGAAATCGCATCCACCTGGCCGCTCAACAGAGCCTGTGTGACGGTGGAGTCGTCTTCAAAACGGACCAGCACGGTGCCGGCCGGCGCCAGACGTGTCAGCGCAGTATCGTTGGTGCTGCCGCGCGAAACGCCGACCTTCTTCTTGACCAGATCGTTCAGGTTCTTGAATTTGGACGCGACCGGACCGACGATGGACAACTCGAAGCCGCTGTAAGGAATCGTGAACATCACCGACTTGGCGCGTTCAGGCGTCGGCGCCAGGGTGGCGGCCAGGAAGTCGACCTTGCCGGATTCCAGCGCAGGAATGCGTGCAGGCGGCACCAGCGGAACGATTTCCACCGGCAGGCCCAGGTATTTGCCGATCAGGTTGGCGACGTCGACGTCGTAACCGATCGGTTCGCCCTTGGCGTCAACGCTGCCGAACGGCGGTGTGCCGCTGACTACGCCGATGGTGACCTTGCCCTTCTTGATCAGGTCGGCCACGGTTTGGGCGCTGGCGCTGGCTGCCGCGCCGACTGCGCAGGTAGCGGCCAGGGTCAGCGCGATGAATTTGGTGCTCAACAGATTCTTGATGCTCATGGTGTAGTCTCCTTTTCGTCATCCCCTGCCCTGGATAAGGGAGCCGGATGAACGTCCTCGTTATAGGCTTGCGCCCGCTGTAGTACGACTGTCTAGGTCTTTCTTACTGCTTCTTTTGCTGCTTTTTTCTGGGCAGTGATGCATCGCTTGTGCATTTGATTTTTCTGGTATCGGTTCCAGAATTCTTTATAAAACCATGTCCTGAGCCAGCTTGCTCGAGCCGCGCGGAATCAGGCGGCCGTCCAGCAAAATCTCGCGACGCGGTGCGCTTTCGCCGTTGATGCGCGCCAGCAGGCGTTCGATCGCGGCAAAGCCGATGTCGTAGGTCGGCTGCTCGATGGTGCTGATGCCGCTGCCCACCAGCGGCGACCAGGACAATTCATCGAAACACAGCAGACCGATGTCTTCCGGGAAGCGCAGTTTCATGCTTTGCAGCGCCAGCGCAATCTGCAGCGACACCATACCGTTACCGGCCAGAATCGCGACCCTGCCGTCACCGTTCTGATTACGTCGGCGCTTCAGGAATTCGTGCACGGTCGTCGCCACGTGACCCGGCTGGTCGATGTGCACTTCCAGCGTCTCGCCATGGCAGTCAGGTCGTGTCGACATTGCCTGCAGGAAGCCGGCCTGCCGTCCCTGGCGCGAACTGACGCCCTGCAAGGGCTGCACCACCAGGCCGATATCGCTATAGCCGCTGCTCAGCAGATGCTCGGTTGCCATGCGCGCCGCGCCGACGTTGTCCAGCCCGACCAGGTCAAAATCGCAGCCCTCGACGCGGCGGTCCAGCAGCACCACCGGAAACGCCGCCTGTCCCAATTCCTTCAGCGGCGTCACATTGCGCCCCTGCGTATTGAACAGCAGGCCTTCCACGCTGTAGGAGTGCAAAGCAGCCAGCGACTGCTTCTCGCGCTTTTCATCGTTGCCGGTATTGCACAGCATCAGCGTGTAGCCGTGCTCCTGGCAAGCCGCTTCGGCGCCGTGCAGCACGGCGACCGAATACGGGTTCAGGATGTCCGCCACCAGCATCCCGATCAGCTTGGTGCGCCCGCCCTTGAGGCCGCGCGCCATCTGGCTTGGTTGATAGCCGAGCCGGGCGATCGTGCTGCGAATCTGTTCGCGCAGGGGCGCTGACAAGGCGTCAAGTTCGCCGCCGAGATACCGTGAAATACTTGTCTTCGACACACCCGCCTCGCGTGCGACCTGGGCAATCGTGACCTTGCCCGCGCCGGCGCTGCGCATGTGTTGCATATTGGATTTTTGTCTCACTCTACCTGCCAAATCGTTGATTGTTATCTACCGATACATCGATTGATTTGTGCTACGGATTCCCAGGTTTCTTTTTTATGATGAATCTTTGGAACCGGTTCCAAGATAACAGCCGAAAATTTGTTTGGCAAACTATTTCACATGAAAAATTTGATGGAGAAGGATGAAAGGGATCCCGACATTTCCCCCGAGAAAAATGTCGGCGGCGTATCCCCTGGGGACTCTCGTCGTCACGCCTGGCCCATGCGCTGATACTGAGTCAGGCAAATTTCAGCGACGAACAAGCCGGGCAAGAACTACAAAATATCTCTCAAATAATTTGCTGCATCGCGATATGAGACGATACAATAAATAGAAATAGTTCTCATTATCATAATTTATCTCCCCCGCTCTCATGTCCGTTAAACGCACCCGCACCGCCCTTCTCGGGCTGATTACCCTTGCACCGTCGATCCTGCTGGCGCAAACCACAGAACCTTCCGCCCCGGTGACCGCCGCAGACACGAACCAGTTGCCCGCCGTGAACGTGACCGCCGACGGCGATGGAGAAAACCGCTACAGCGCGGTGAAAGCGCAAGTCAACAAATCGTCCGTGCCGCTGTCACAGACGCCGCTGTCCATTTCGGTGGTGCCGCGCGCCGTGCTCGACAGCCAGCAGGCGGTGACGCTCGCAGACGCGCTCAAGAATGCGCCTGGCGTGGTCTCCGGCCAATACGGCCGGCGCGGATGGGATGACCTGATCATTCGCGGCCAGGTGGCGTCCGACTCGCTGTATCTGGACGGACTGCGCACTGCGGCCTCCAATCGCGTCGCCGAACAGCTGTTCGGCCTGGAACAAGTGGAAGTGCTGAAGGGACCGGCCTCGCTGCTGTACGGACTGGTGCTCCCGGGCGGCCTGGTCAACATGGTCAGCAAACGTCCGCAGGGCTACGACTTCGCCAACGCCGACGTCACGGTCGGCAGCCATGACTTCCGCCAGGCGACAATCGACCTGAACAAATCGCTGTCGGAAAACGGCAAGCAAGCCTTCCGCATCAACGGCCTGATTTCCAATTCCAATGACGCGACCGACTTTGTCTGGTACAAGAACCGCTATATCGCGCCGTCGCTGTCACTCGATCTCGGCGCGCGCACCGACTTCACCATCCTGACCAGCTTCCAGGAACGCGGCTACATCCGCCAGCAAGGCCTGCCGCTGTCGGGATCGATCAACCCGAATCGCAACGGCACGCTGCCGCGCAGCCTCTTCATCGGCGAACCTGCGGCGCGGCCGTACAACGCCACCGAAACACGCCTGGGCTACGCGCTGACGCATCGCTTCGACGACGGCTGGACGCTGAACAACAACCTGCGCTGGCAACAGTTCGCGATGAGCGGCCAACTGGTTGCCAACAACGCGCTCACCGCCACCAGCCAGAATCTGACGCGCACCGGCACCGACCAGACCTACAATGGCCAGACTTTCACGATGGACACCAACTTGCAGCGCAGCTTCAATACTGCGGCCGGCAAGCACCAGATCACCTTCGGCTCGGATTACCTGAACACGCGCGAAGACGTGCGCTCGTTCGCCTGCACGGTGACCGCGCTGAACGTCTATAACCCGGTCTACGGCGCACGCCTGGTCTGCCCCGCCACGCCGGGCACCAACACCTCGACCACGGTGCGCGATCTGGGCATCTACCTGCGCGACCAGATCCAGTTCGGCGACCGCTGGCAGCTGCTGGCCGGCCTCCGCCGCGACAACGCTTCCACCTATTCGGACAACATCCGCACCGCTACGCACACGGACAATCCCGCCAGCGCCAACACCGGCTCGGTAGCGCTGATGGTTGAAGTGTTGCGCGGCGTGCGTCCGTACGTCAGCTATTCCACGTCGTTCTACCCGAACGCCGGCACCGACGTCGGCGGCAATACCTTCAAGCCGGAAACAGGCAAGCAGTGGGAAGCCGGCGTCAAGGTGGAACTGGATGAAGGCGTCACCAACCTGAACATGGCCTTGTTCGATCTGCGCCGCCGCAACGTGTTGCAGACCGATCCGAACAACACCACCTTCAAGATCGCGGTCGGCGAGCAGCATTCGCAAGGCGGGGAAATCGGCATCACCAGCGACTTCAGGAACGGCGTGAGCCTGATGGCAGGTTATTCCTACACCTCGGCCGTGATCAGCGACGACGGCGGACAAAAGGTCACGACCAACGGTCAATGGCTGGACAACGTCCCGCGCCACAACTTCAACACCAGCGCGCGTTACCGCTTCAAAGGCGAACTAACCGGCTGGGAGCTCAATGGCGGCGTGCACGGCCAGAGCCGCCAACGCACCAACGGCTATTCGCTGCCGGGTTACGTGCTCACCGACGTCGGCGTCGCCTACAATGCCGCGCGCTGGCGCACCGCCCTGAACGTCAAGAACATCTTCAACACGCAATACTACGCCGGCGGCCTGGCCAATGCCGTTGCGCTCGGCGACGACCGCATCGTGATGCTGACGCTGGGTTATCGCTACTGAGCCCGACCTTATGACGCAAAATGGCCGTCCGGATGTTCCTCTTGGGAACCATCGCTATTGATGCGGATTTCCGGCCGTCTTATGACGTGAGCGACGGCAGATCCTGGCGGGGTCCTGCTTTTGTTAAAAGTGTCATGAGCCGTCAAGTGTCGGGACATGGCAAGCAACGCAGAACTTGTTCCCGTCCGGGTCCCGAAAGTAGGCGCCATAGTAATTGGCATGGTATTGCGGACGAAGCCCCGGCAAGCCTTCGCAGGTGCCGCCGTTCGCCAGGGCAACCTGATGCGTCACCCGAACAGCGGCCCTGGAAGCCGCTGCGAACGCAACCATCTGCCCGTTCCCGGAGCGATGAGGCTGCCCGTCATGGGGCTTGCAAATGACAAAGAATGGGCGCTCACCGTCTGCGCTGTGCCATCCCGCCCACGGCTTGCCCGGTTCACAGAACCGCATTTCGACACCAAGGCTGTCCATGACAGGACGATAGAAATTCAAGGCTCGGTCGAAATCGCTGACGCTCACGAAAATATGGGAAAACACAATGGTTCCTTAGCCTGTTTGAAGGGCGGCTTCTGGCCGATAGCAGACATGCGTTGATGCGCGTTCTACGTGATTTCCAGTCGGCTATCTGAACATCAGTGATGTATTTCTAATTTTTTGGACACTGAATACGGGTATCTACATACGCTTGAATCATGCCGGGGACCAATTTGGGTATCGAGTCCAATTTCTCGGGAGAATTGACTGCCAATATAATGGTGTCTGACGCCGTTCGCCATTTGAACTCGACCTCTTGAATGTGATTGTAATCAAGCATGGGATGACGTCCAGACACGATATCCGGCGGTCCATATTGATTTAAATGGTTCGTTAGAAGAGTGACAAACGATGAGGCCGAAAACGACTGCGGGCGATTAATCTGATACAAGTGATTCTCGCAAAACAATAGTGCGTAGGTATCAAATCCGCGCGTCTCGGAGTTGAAACGGCTGATGGCCAGGGCCGAATCCGTGCCGTTGACAATATCTCTCAGCTCGGCTGCCTTTATTTTGGCCTCCTGCAAACTCATACCGCTTTTATAGCCGCCAACATCAAATGCGCTGCAATTCAGTGAGCAACAAGTAAACAGCAAAAACAAAACGCGCTTTAACCGGCTGTGGAAGCATTTCATTCTTCTTGGTCCTTTTTCGTAGCTGCAATACATAGCCAACATCGGCGTTCCACTGTGACGCGAAGCTGTGTAGCAAGCCTGTCTATTGATTCACCACGGGCCGCGACTGGCCGATTGCTATCCCCATTGCGAACCTGGGAAGACGACTGGGCGTCAGTCTACTTGACTAGTGGTCCGAAAATCGGATTTCATTTCGCCGCTACCCGATTTAAAACTGACTTCAGTGTATCCCAATGCCAAACTGAGTCATCGATCAATTCTGCAGGGATCGGGCTCTTGCGAAGTTGAATGCATGTGGAAATTCCTTCTCGAAGCAGCATCGCTTTCATATGCAGAAGCGTACGCCGCGTTCCAGTAAGCCAACTGGATGACGCGGGTAAAACAAGTTTCACTGCCTGCTGCAGCGAACACTCAAGTTTCTGCCGGAGCAGAATAACAGCATGCTTGTCGTCCTTCCCAAATCCGGGACCCAGCACGTAGTACATAGCCCCGGCTGCGGCGACATCGTACTTGTCTTCAAGGTACTGATCGACACTCCGTGCGCTGCCGACGGTTTCGATTTGGCCGGAAACAGCATTGACAAGATGAGCAGTTACCCCGACGTAGCAACGTTCCTGGATACCTCGGACGACAAAGTCCTCACTGTTGGCGCGGATGATCCAGTAATCACCACGCTCAGACAGCGTACAGGACTGGATAGCAAAGCGTTCCCTACCCTGGGATGAAGCCTCACTGTGACGAAGTACCAGGGTCTTCGCTTGTTCTGCATCGATCATTGAATCCTAACTCTTTGAAGGCAACCCACTCCTGAAGCGCGCAATCATTCCTTGATTTGAATGGCTGTTTCTGGCCGATTTTGGACGCTTCTATCTAAGGATGATCAGTGCAACAGCCACCAAGCCACATAGAACGATGATGGTTTGAGCAACATACCACTCCTTGCGTCTCAAGTATTGCCCTCGAAATACAAAGAACTTTTGATTGCAATGCCCGCAAACTCTTGTGTACCAAAACTCATTTGACCAAGGGGTATATATATGAAGCAATAGGGGCAGCAAAGTGCTTTATGTCTGTCGATTTCTTGTGTCGGATCAATGTTCATTTATCAGTTCCTCTTTTATGTCCGCACCGCCGATTGCGGTCATTCCTTTGATTGGCCGGTACGTTAGATGCGCTGTCAAAAATTATTGAATTGATACATACGCTTGCACTTGTTATAGACATTACTTCTGATCTCTTGGTTTCTTGGGGTACATCGCTGTTTGGATCTGAAGCACCACGTTGAAGCGAGGCTCTTCACCCGGCGCTTGGCCCGTGATCGTTTTCACCAACTCCACCCACGCCTCGTTACCGTACTCGTCATACCAAAATCTTTCGCCTCCTCGTGCCCCACCTGGCAATTCTCGATACTGGCTAAGTAGCTGCTTTGCTGATTTTGCACTGGGGTTACGTATGTTCGTATCATCGTCTGGGATCCACCCTGCCTGCTCCATCTTGTGAATGATGTCTTGCAGACGTCTCCATGTTTCCTCTACTCCGTCTGATTCTCGGTAGGGGCCAATACCAAACGAACGAATTGTCGTCTTCTCATACCCGATGAACACGTTGACGTATCTGACATCGTCGAGCTGCATCCGATGACGCGGATCTCGATAGATAAACGTATGAGGCCGGTCTATAACAACTCCACCAGACTTAGGTAGCGCCTCCAATTTTAGCGTTGAACGTTGGATCACTTCGTTCCACGTATCACCGATCTGCGCCTCAATTATCGGCTTCGCTATCTTATTCTCTTCGCTCGTATTCACGGTTTCACCGCAGCCATTCAATGCCGCAATCATTCCCAGAAATGCGAGTAACTGAAGCCATCGCTTCATGTACGTCTTTAAGTGGCCCCGCCTTCGGTGCCGCTGGTCGTATGGTGGCAGATATGAAGCGCAATAACGCTCACTCATTGATAGAGGGGTCATAAAATAGAGTTTGGTGAGTGTCTGTTTCTGGCCGGTTGCGGACGCATTGTTACACAGCCATTTTCGCAGCGAAGAACTGAGCAAAAACTTCGACCTTCGCCGGGCGCCTACGAGCTTTTGGAAAGACTACGTAGATAGCCGGCAACTCAGACGGAATATGTATTGCATATTCCTCCAGCAAGCGAACCAGGCGTCCGTTCCGTAGATCATCAGCGACGAGCCACTCGGGCTGAATGGTGACCCCCAGACCCGTCCGTGCCCACGCAAGCAGTGCATGCGATTCGTTGCTCGTATACATCCCTGCAACAGAAACCTTTCTGCTGACGCCATTGATTTGATAATTCCAATGCGAAGCATGTGGCTCATGACGATACAGAAGACATTGGTGCTGAGGCAGATCATCCGGATGCTCTGGCGCTCCATATTGTGCGATGTATTTGGGACTTGCACAGGTGACGCGGCGATAGGGCAATAACCTCCGAACTATAAGATCGGAATTTTTGGCATGGCCGGCGCGGAAGGCCAGATCAAAACGATTTCCAACAAGATCAACCAGCTGGTCATTTACCTGCAGATCGAGATCTATTTTAGGGAAACGTATTGAGAACTCATGCAGGTGAGGATAGATGAAGGTCATCGCTACGCCTAGTGGCAATGCTACTCGAAGAGAGCCACGTGGTTCTGCCGCGAGGCTGCGTATCGCCTCCTCTGCTTCTGCAGATTGCTCGACGATTCGTTTTGCATGTTCGTACCAAAGGCGCCCTGCTTCCGTAACGTTGATGCGACGAGTCGTGCGATCGAGCAATCGAGCGCCCAGTTTCGTTTCGGTACGAGCTAATAGCATCGTGACAGTTGCAGGCGCCAGCCCTAATACTCGCGCAGCTTGCGCCATACTGCCGGAATCAACTATCTGGCAGAAAACTTGCATATTGAAAAGTTGATCCATGTGTCGATTATTTAGGAAAGATAAAGAATCCATTAACAAGGACCTACTTTATCAAACCTCGGAAGGACCATATGATTTCCGACACCGAATCTTCATATATCAACCCAAGTGGGAAATGTCATGACTCAACGAGGAAGCTGCCTTTGTCGCCGCGTGCAGTATCAAATTGACGGCCTGCTGACCGATGTCCTAAATTGTCATTGCTCGATGTGCCGAAAGCTGCATGCATCTGCGTTTCGAACGCGCGCCAAGGTAGCGAGTAAAGATTGGAAATGGATATCAGGAGAGGAATTCGTTAAGTTCTACGAGTCCTCATCTGGTGAGCACAAAGGATTTTGCAGTGAATGTGGATCGAGTCTTTTGACGCGCTTCGACGAAAATCCGGAAGTGTTTGGCTTCCCCTTGGGGACCCTGGATACAGACCCGGGCGTGCAGGCACAACGACATGTTTTTGTCGGAAGCAAGGCACCTTGGTACCATATTACAGATCAGCTTCCTCAACACGACGAATATTAAGAATCGGTTCACTTTGAGAGAGAACGTCTGCATCTGGCCGATTGTGGATGTTAGTCAGATGCCATCCCTCGGAACCGTTAGTCTGCTGAACGCTGTTGGGCTGAACGTCGTAGAAACTCATCAGAAGACAAAGGCAGATATCGTTCACACCAATCCTTGAGTTCCCCGGCGGTAGTGACCGAAATTGAACCTGCACCGGGCACAAACAGGCTCAGAGAATGCTTCTCTAGGCAATGCCAGAGCCTCCCTATGCAAGCGCTTGCGGCGCCAATTGACGCCGCCGCTCCGTAAGCTTCAGCATCATCCAGTACCTTGAAGCCACTGGCGGTAACCACACCGCTTTCAAACTCGAGAATATGGGATTGAATTGTGTCGCTCATAAAATTGGGAATAGTAACCAACTCAGCATTTATCTGTTGTCCGCTGTTGGCCGATTGCGGACCTTGGCAGGCAGCCTCCATTCAGGCGAGTCTGAAAAACCAGGCTGGACCGCAGGAACTATGACTAGTATCTATCCTTCTGCAAGTAAACCACTATTGCATAGGGCGATTCTCGACGTGCTCCGACACCTTTATCCTTTCGTCCCCGGAAATGGTAAGCCCCCTCTTTTGTTTCCATAGACCTGTGAACAAACACTCCGTCCGACATGATCCGATATGCCGCACTTTCAAGGGGGGCGTCTCCATCCCTTTTGACTAAGTGAGCTTTAATGGACTCGTACGTTCCATCGGCTCCTTCGGGTAACAAAACTGTCGGTGGCGTGAATGTCAGGCCGTCGTCCGACTCGACGTCACGTAAAAAGTATCGCTTAGCGGCCCCTTCACTTCCGGCCCAGACAAAGCAGTTTAGTGGCATAGCCTGAGGATCTGAGCTGTCGACAATGCAAAAAACGTTATCTGAAATCTGAAATGAGTTGTAAGTTACTTGCCTGAGCGGGCTTGAGAAAATTTTGGAAAAAGGTGTTCCATGCCTGATGTTGATCAGTACTTCCCACGATAATTCTTGGAAATTTTCATTGCTCAGATAGCCTTCCATTGTTTGAGACCCTTTCGATAACTGAAAAGCCCGCTCTTGGCCGATTGCGGACTGTGCTGCTTCGACCTGTGAATACAGAACGCACTAGAATACGACTAGTTTTCCTAGACTAAATGCATCCTCAAAATCCTCTGCCACATCACCGACCCAGCCGCAAGGAAAATGACCGTTTAAATACCAATACGCCAATTCGCTGTAATACCTCGATTGATAGAAATCCGAATATTCAAAGGCAATACAAATGCGCAACATATCGCTACTAGAGAACTTATAGATCAAGTCGTCAGGCATGCCATTTTCATTGCCTGCCTCATCTCTTTTTTTGTTGCTGAGAAGATATGCAATACGGGGCTTCATTTCAGCAATTTTGGTATTCCATAGTTGATACGCATCTCTATGGTTTTGATGCAAATACATAGAAATCTGATTCAATGATTCTATAGATGCGTCATCGGACGCCGATGACGTACAGTGAGTCACTGCCTGATCCCAGTTCGAGACAAAGATCGTTTCAATGTGATCGTTAGGCTTCATAACTTTTCCGACCTGAGAAAACCATTGGACTTCTGCGAGGTCATCGAGAAACGCTACAGTTCTTGAGTGCATAGTATTTTTTGCCGATTCTGTTTTCAATGGCCTTCTTACTCGTCATTTCGTAATGCCCGCTACTGGCCGGTACCTGACAGCTATCGATGGCATGCAGCTTCGAGGTTGCGTAATAAGTCCCCGGGAAAAACATCGTATCCGGTTGCTCGTTCGCCTGACCAGTTCAAGCCTGCCAATAGACCATCGTTCTCCAAACCAGGAATCCAGCGAGCAAAAAACTCCTCCAGACTGATTGCAACGACCTTAAAATCACCATATGCCGAGACATTCTTCACGACCAAAGTCGCTCTGGATTCAGACGACCAAAACGGCATTGCCCGGCCGCTGCTGGTTGATTTTGGCGCAGGAAAACCTGCAGCGTCTCTTATTGTCCAAATTACCTTCGACGCCGCGACCTCGGAATAGAACGCAGTTGCGTGAGCTGATGAAATCCCCATTTTTTACATTTTCGTCAATAATTGAACGTCAGCTCCTGGCCGATAACGGTCATTCATAAAATTTCATTCCTGAATAAGGAGAAGATCGGCAGGCTTCCAATCTTGAATCAAGATTTCCCACATGGATCTCAAGCTTATGGCCGTCAGGGTCCAGGAAATAGAAAGAATCGCCTTCGCTGGAATTGTCCCGCCAGGCTTCTACCTCTTTTGCTTCCAGTCGGATTTTGAAGTCGGAAAAATCCCCCTGTTCGATCGAGAAAGCGTAATGCGTATAGTCCGGCTGCATCCCCGCTCTCTTTCGGTCCAACGACAAGCAGACCCAGAAATCCCCAACAGAAAGATATGCGCCGCCATCCCAGCTAGCTTTTAAACACATACCTAGAATGTCTTTATAGAAGGCGGTACTCGCTTGCAGATCGGTTACTGCGATGGTTAGGTGATTTATTCCCGTAAGCATAAGCGTCCGCTAAAAATTATGGTGAGCATGGGGTTGGTTGTCTGCAACTGGCCGGTTGCGGACATTTTTCGCTATGTCGCAGAAATACTATTGGGAACTGTGCGATTTTTCCTCTTCTGATAAATCTTAAGCCCGATAGAAACGACGCATAGAGGTATAGAGATAAATATACATACCAAGATTCCTAAGTCGAATCCACCGAGTCCGACTATTAGTAGAAATGAGGCCCAGTTAATCGTTCCAACGGTGCACTGTCCAAGTGAGTATGGATTTGGATTACAGCCTGGAATAGACCAAATAACCAAATGCGCCAAGAGGCTGATTGCAAATGGGATGCTTCCGCTGACCAACGCTATTTTCTGCAATGTTCTAGGCGTAATTCGCATGTTGTTGTGTTGCCTCGAAATGGAGATGAATAAGAACTGGCAAGTTTAGGTCTTTGTATGTCGGCTTCTGGCCGGAAGCGGCCACACAGAAAGAGAATCTCATCGTTCAGTTTTTGGAAGGCTCTTCCTCGACTACCGGAACGGTATATCGCTGATTCATGCAAACGGGAAACGCCGTTGTAGCTTTGCCAGCTTTTAAAGTCTCAATGATTCCCGACACAACCCCGTTGTTCCATTTATCCAATATTGGCTGGACTACTTCGTTGGTGCTTCCTAACGCAAACAAAAAATTGTCGATATCGACGGTAGTGGTAGTCTTTTTATCAGACAAGAACGAGAATTTCAGAGCAGCAGAAATTTCATCCAATGGGCCTTTGCAGTCAATGAGAGCATGGTGATACAAAAGCGATAGCTCAAAACTAAACTGAGCTCGGTCTGCTGGCAATAACGGCTTCGAAAACGAAAGAGCGCCTAAAAGAGGCGTTGCCATCTGATTTGCCAAATACCATACATAACTGTCTCTATACGCAATGCTGCTGTCTTCCGAAGCCGGGGCTGCGTCTACGGAACAACTGACCGCGCCCAAGAGAACCAGCGACAATAAATATTTATCTAGTTTCATATATGGGATGTGTTTTAGCTTAATTCAGCACGATACCGTGAATGCTTAGAAAACGACCGCTTCTGGCCGGTTGTGGACGTCGATATTAATCGGTGGTTTGAACCACGTGTGTGATAAATGGCTGGCCGGCGATTTCAACTTGCTTGAACCAAACATTTTTTCGATTTGGAATTATCGTAAATTTTGAGTCATCGAAGACCATCTTCTTTTGAAGCTCAGACCTAAGCGCTGTTGTTAGCGTAGGGAATGTACTGACGGGGATATCTCGAAGCCAACTGGTAGTAAAGCCGGTGAAATTGCTGCGCCGCTCTTGGGCAACATAGCTTCTTCCATCGTAAGTCATAACAAATGTGTAAAGCGGCATCATCCATTCCCAAAATTTAATGCTGACCAGTGACCACTTCTGGCCGGTTGCGGTCATAGCCAATTATCTGTGATCGCCATTGTTCCCAAGAAGTAGGTATCGATCAGCGCCAGAGCGTTAAGCGTCTGCAGAGCGTGAATCTTCTTTGGCCCCCTGTACGCTAAAAGCGTGTAGAGCACGAATATGCACGGGACAATAAGAGCAACAGCGAATGCCTGCGCCAATCCTGAATTTCCGTGGCCTCTGAGACCTATTGCCAGGGAGATCAAATACAGAAACGAAATTTGCGGCCCCGCAATAGAAACAGCGATCCGAGGCGTCTTCGTCATGTCTGCACTTCGAAGGAAATAGTGAATTCCAATCAGCACTGGCACAATTGCCGGGAATAAAAGAATAAGCAGAGTCATTATTAATTTCTGGTCATGTCGTCAAGTCCGCTTCTGGCCGGTTGCGGACCTTCATAAAGTAGATTTTGGATGCCTTCGGGCTTTAATCCATTTCATGGAGAGGCGATAAAAGAAAAAGCACGCAACTCCACCATAAAACAGAAATCCCCACGCGAGATAAAGAACGAACGTCGAGCTCTCGATATCATCCTCGTTTGACACGAAAGAAAATGCCAACCCCAAGCAACACAGCGAAATCCCTGCTAACAGGGGTATTAGTCGGCGACGCACATCTCTTCGCAAGAAGCGAAAAAATACTATGCCGCTCGGTATCGCGACGAGAAGGAGGAAAACAAAAGAAATTACTCCAAATCCTAAGCTCATGTTTTTTGCATTTATGATGTAGATAGTGGCCGCTACTGGCCGATTGCGGACTAGCTTTCGCGAGACGATGCAGCGCTAAGCTGCTCAATATATGCCCGTGGTGCCGCAGAGAAGCGCGCTGCCTCGGAGTTATGAATAGCGCTGCTTAGGGCCGCTACATCCGCCGTGATTATCGAGCGGGCCGCCAGTAGGAAAAGACAACAGTCAAGCGCACGCGCGAGTTCAACAATTTTTGAGCACATCAACAACGTGTCGTATCGCGTGTCAATGCGAGCCATGACCGACTCAACATTATTACCTTCGTAGCCAACTTTAATATCGCTCTTGGCTTGGTCACCCCAGATTTTTATTGTGTCACTCCACGATTCGCTCGAAGGCAATACTTCCGAAATCAAGGCGACTAGGTTTGCATTCGGCTGATTTGGTCCCCACGCCATCGACATGCCACTGTAACCTTCATTGTCATAGAGCATTTCAGGGCTATTCCCTTCTAACTCAGCCCATACCCGCGGTATTAACCCGACTGCGAACTGCCAAATAGCCATTGAGCACCTGTAGAAAAATTAATGACCGTTTCTGGCCGATTGCGGCCGTCCATTACGTCAAGCTCCCGTCCTCCCGCCAATACTTCTATTCACCGGATTCGACCGTACTCATACTGACCTTCTGTTGCCAATTGACCATTTTATGAAATCACGGCAAGCACCGTGTTCATGGCCGTCAACACAATTCCCTTCCGACCGTGACTCACCAGATTGATAGCGGCACCGAAGAGACCGTGCCTCAACCATCTTGAGCCATCGGGGAAAGATGGCGAGAGTATCAACACTTAACTTCTTAGCTTAGCGCAGATTAGGTAGCCATTTCGCCCGAAGTCTAGACACTGACTACCCAGCCTGACCCATCTTCTTGCATCCTTTCGTCAGAGAGTGCCGCCACCGTAGGATTCGGTGTGGGCAACGTGTCCCGTGAGCGAAGCGCACAGAATGTGTCTGTCGCGTCAATTGGTTGTTAAATTATCACCATTCCCTAGGCGCTTTTTACAAAGCGCATTCCCATTTCGATAGCGACGTCTGCTCAATTGTAAATTTTTTGCTTTTAGCAGAAAAATTACTTCAGAACATCATTTCGTTCGCCGTTAAGTAATGAAATTCCTAAGCTCCGGAATGAGGAAGATAGTCGGTATTCTTTGAAGCGCACGCAGGAATTGATAAAAAAGTACATCCCTCGTCTCAGATGAATTTGTTCAATCAATGTGAGTTTGCCAAGCGTTAACGTATTTCAAGTCGATTACGAAGGTACGGTCAAACATCAACAGTCACTAACACAGTCACTAATAACTCAAAAATACCCAACATGAAACTTGCCTCCCTGACAATCAAGTCGCGTCTCGCACTTGTCATGACCGTCCTTTCCGCGCTACTACTCTCCATCGGTGCCACTGGCCTCTTCGGCATGTCCACCGTCGTGAAGATCAACCGCGAGCTGTATCAAGTTCGCATGCCCAAGACCGTGGCTGCCGACAATACCTTGTTGTGGGTCGGCCGGCAACGCACCTCGCTGGACCAGGCTGCGCTGACTACCGACCCGGCTTGGGCGCAGCAAATGTACAAAACCGAAGCAGATGTCGGAAAGCAGGCGCTGGAGTGGTGGGCAAAGTATGCAGCGTTACCGCAAAGCGATCAGGGCAAGAAACTGGTGCAGGAAGTCACGGACGGTCTGACCAAGACCGAAAAAGCCATAGACGAATTCCGAGACGCGATCAAAGGTGGGGATCGCCAGCAGATTTCCGACAAGGCGCGTTTGGTCGGCACCGTCTACACTGCGATGCAAAAAAGCGGCACGCTACTCAATGAATATGAAACCGACGCTGCACGTCAAAACTACGAAGACTCGCTGACACGCTACGAAAACTTCAGGATGATGTCCATCGCGGCAATGGTGATCGGCCTGCTGCTGGCAGGTTATAGCTGGTTCTCTCTGCGCCGCGCGATCTCGCGTCCGATCGAACAGGCGCTCAAACATTTCGATGACATCGCCGAAGGCGACTTGACGCATCGGGTGAACGTGCACTCGCACGATGAAATGGGCCAGTTGTTAAAGGGCTTATCGAGGATGCAAGAAAATCTGACCAAGACTGTCTCCACCGTACGCACCGGCAGCGATGCCATCGCCACCGCAACCAAGGAAATCAGCGCCGGCAACCTCGACCTGTCTTCTCGCACAGAACAACAAGCCGCCTCGCTGGAGGAAACTGCGTCCAGCATGGAAGAACTGACTAGCACCGTGAAGCACAACGCTGACAACGCGCGCCAGGCATCGACGCTCGCCGTCAACGCTTCGCAGATCGCCAGTGCCGGCAACGACGTGGTCAGCCGGGTCGTCACCACCATGGATGAAATCCGGGACAGTTCGACCAAGATCACTGAGATCGTCGGCATCATTGACGGCATCGCCTTCCAGACAAATATCCTGGCGCTCAATGCTGCCGTCGAAGCAGCACGCGCCGGCGAGCAAGGCCGCGGTTTTGCGGTGGTTGCGACCGAAGTGCGCGCCTTGGCGCAACGCTCTTCCAGCGCAGCCAAAGAGATCAAGGACCTGATCATGTTATCGGTGGAGCGCGTGCAGACCGGTTCCACGCTGGCCGGCCAGGCCGGCCAGACCATGAGCGAGATCATTGGCGCTGTGCAGCGCGTAACCGACATCATGGGGGAAATTTCTTCTGCTTCGAGCGAACAGAGTTCGGGCATCGATCAAGTTTCGCGCGCCGTCACGCAGATGGATGAAGCGACGCAACAAAACGCCGCGCTGGTCGAGCAAGCCAGCGCGGCCGCCAAGTCGCTGGAGCAACAGGCCCTGTCGCTCAAGGATGCGGTGTCGATTTTCAAGCTCATCGAACAACAAAGCGCAGTACCCCGGGCTGTCGCCTTCCCGCAGGCAGCCCGTACGATCGCCAAGCCACATAAGTCGCCTGCGGCGAAACGTCCGGTGGCAGCACTGAGCTCACCCGCCTCCGCCATCGCCAAGCCGACGGCAACGTCGGGCGACGACTGGGAAACCTTCTGATCGTACAAGGCGGCTTTATTCGTGTATGCCACTGTCGTCCGGGCATTCTTTCTGAGCAGAGAGCCGAAGGTCTGCTCAGGTATTCCATTTCTTACGCAGCCATGCTGAGGCCTCCCTGTCGCCATCTCAATGCGGCGGGACCGCTCAGCTCACACCACAATCTCACCCACTTGCAATAAGGAGGCACAGATGAGTAACGACACCACTCAACCCCCACCACGTCGCCACTTCCTGCGACAGGTCATCACCGTCGCCGGTAGCGCTTCCCTTTCTTCTCCGCTGGCCGTCGGCAGCGGCGCCGCCGCCGCCGTGGCAGTAACCGGCGCGCATGCCGCGCAAGATCCCGCGACACCGGTATCCGCACCGGGCCTGATCGGATATGAATGCTTCAGCGCCGACGAAGCCGCGTTCACCGAAACCATGGTCAATGTGATGTGTCCGGCCGATCAGTTCACGCCCAACGGTGTCGACTGCGGCCTGGCGATTTTCATGGACCGCCAACTGGGCGGCGCCTACGGCAAAGGCGCTGGCCGCTACATGCACGGCCCCTGGACGCAAGGCAAGCCGCAGCTGGGCCTGCAGCTGCCGCTCACGCCCGAGCAGTTTTTCAAGGCCGGCGTTGAAGCCGCAAATCGCCAGGCGCAAGGAAAATTCGGAAAGACCTTCGACCAACTACAACCGGCGGAAGCCGATGCTTTCCTGGCCGCGATTGCTGACGGCAAGGTCACCGATGAGGCGGTCCCGCTGGCAGCATGGTTCAACGAGCTGGTCTACCCCTTGTTCACGCAAGCCTGTTACGCCGACCCGCTCTACGGCGGCAACAACAACAAGGTTTTCTGGAAGATGCTGGGCTATCCCGGCTTGCCGGCGACGCACACCCTCGACATGGTCAACTATCGCGGGAAGCCTTTCCCCGGCGCGAAAGATCCCAAGTCCATCCTCGACTTCAGCTAAGGACTCACCATGATTAAAAAACTGCAAAAGCGGACGGTCGTGATCGTCGGTGGCGGCCTCACTGCGGGCCTTGTTTCACGTCAACTGACGGACCAGGGCATCGACGTGCTGGTATTGGAACGCGGCGGCGACCACACCAGCGGCGCCGAAGCCAAGCTGCCGTCGCAACGCGACGAATTGCGCTGGGACGTGCGCCAGGGCCTGGTGCAAAAATGGAATGTGCAGACCTACACGTTGCGCCATTCGCGCAACGACACCTCGCTGCCGGTACGCTGGATGGAAGCCTTCCTGCCGGGTGAAGGCATGGGCGGCGCTGCCAATCACTGGAACGGCCACACCTGGCGCTGGTCGGAGTACGAACCGACCTTGCGCACGCACTACATCAATCGCTACGGCGCCAAGGCGATTCCCGTCAATATGCCGCTGCAGGATTGGGGGGTTACCTACAAGGAAATGGAGCCGCACCACGATCTGTTCGAGAAGCTGTTCGGCATCTCCGGCAAAGCCGGCAACATCAACGGAACAAAACAGCCAGGCGGCAATCCGTTCGAAGCGCCGCGCCGCAGCGAATATCCGCAAAAGCCGCTGGAGATTACCGAAGCCGGTTCGATCTTCCGGCAGACTGCCGAAAAATTGGGCTACCATCCGTTCCCCACACCGGCCGCCAACTCCTCCGGCGTGTACACCAATCCGGACGGCCAGAAGCTCGGCCAATGCCAGTATTGCGGCCACTGCGAGCGCTTCATTTGTGAAGCGCAAGCCAAGGGTTCTCCGGAAGTCTTGCTGTATCCGATGCTCAAGCAGCGCAAGGGTTTTGAATTGCGTCTGAACAGCCATGTACTGGGCGTCAACTATGATCAGAAGGCCAAGCGCGTCACGGGAGTGCGTTATCTCGACCTGCTTAGCGGGCAGGAATACGAACAACCGGCGGATGTCGTGGTGCTGGGCGCGTTCACCATGACCAACACCAAGCTGCTCCTGCTAGACAAGATCGGCACCCCCTATGATCCATCCACCGGCAAGGGCGTGGTCGGTAAAAACTTCTGCTACCAGACCACCTCGTCGGTGAACGTCTTTATGAAGGACCGCTGGACCAACCCGTTCCTGTCCACCGGCAGTACCGGCACGGTAATTGACGACTTCAACAACGACAACTTTGACCATACCGGCCTCGGCTTCCTCGGCGGTGGCATGATCAGCGCCAACATGTTCAGCGGCCGTCCCATTGTTGCACGCCGCCTGCCGCCGGGCACGCCCCGCTGGGGCACCAAGTGGAAGCAGGCCAACGTCGACTGGTATGCACACTCTTTCGGCATGTCGATCCAGGGCAGCTGTTATCCGAACACGGAGAACTTCCTCGACCTCGATCCGGTATACAAGGACGCTTACGGCCAGCCACTGGTACGCATGACTTTTGACTGGCGCGACAACGAAACCAAGATGTCGGCATACGTCACCAAGAAGATGGAAGACATCGCCAAGGCCATGGGAGCCGACATCGTCGGTCCGGCGGTACCACGAAAAAGTCCGTTCGACATCCGAGCGTACCAGACCACGCATATCACCGGCGGCACCGCTATGGGTTCTGATCCGTCGCACAGCGTGGTCTCGCCGCACTTGCAGCATTGGGATGCTCACAATCTGTTCGTGGTCGGTGCATCGGTGTTTCAGCACAACGCCGGCTACAACCCAACCGGCCCGCTGGCGGCACTGGCGCTGCGACTGGGCGACGACTTGGTGCAATACGTGCAGCGTCCACGCATGCTGTGATGAAAAAACAGCGATTGAAATTTTTCAGGAGTCAACAATGATGAATAAAATATTGCAACTACGTCAGGCAGTACTTACTGCCGCGATCGTACTGGCAGGTGCTGCGACACCTGCACATGCGCAAGACGTCAACGCCGGAAAGCAGGTCTTTGCGCAATGCGCGGCATGCCATGCCGTGACAGCGAGCAACGGCGTCGGCCCCGGCCTGCTGGGGATTGTCGGCCGCAGGTCGGCGGCGTCGCCAGGCTTTCGCTACAGCCCGGCGCTCAAACGCGCCAATCTGACATGGGATGAAAAGACCCTCGACACTTACATCGCCGATCCGCAAAAAGCGGTGCCGGGCAATCTGATGCCCTTCTCCGGCATTGCCGACGCCAGGCAGCGCGCCGATCTGATTGCGTATCTGAATACGATCAAGTAAGCAGTCCGGGCCTGTCCGCCAGCACGGCTTGTGGTTCATGCTGGAATTTTGTGAGACCGGCGGAGATTTCCAGTGTCCGAAAACTGCTGAGGCTGTTTAAAAACGTGGTGAATTCCAAGCCATCGAAAAATCGGCATTCGTTCAATTTTTTCAATATCGGGAAGAGTCTTTCTCTCCATGATTTTTTTGAAAATTTGCGTTTTTACACAGCCTCGGTCGTTTTCGGACGTTGGTCGTCTTTTCAGCGGACCTGAACCTTCCGCGTCCGCCCCGTGGCACATCGCGCATCTTCCAATGAACAGCGTCTCTCCATTGCCGGTATAGACGGAGGACATCGGCATCATGCCCGAGGCGATAAGCAACTACGGCAGAAGAAGCTTGGCGCTCCACATTGCCTCTTCCTTCCAGCCAATACATCGATACAGCATTCTGTTTTGATCCTTTCACAAACATAAAACGCCTACCCCTTGTTCGCCCACCCTGCTTCCCTCGCAAACCACGTCGTCAAAAAATCAATGAATGCACTGACCTTGGCAGAAAGATGCGCGCGCTCCGGGTAGACGGCAAAGATATCCGCTCCCGGCAGCGACCATTCTCCCAGCACCTGCACCAGCTTGCCGGCCTTGATGTAGGCATGCACATCCCATTCTGAACGCATCAGGATGCCATGGCCTTCCAGCGCCCACACGACCCCGGTTTCGCCGTCGTTGGTGCTCAGGCTGCCCCGGACTTTGACGGTCTCTTGCTTGCTGCCGTGGGCGAGATGCCAGGTGCCGTAGGCGGCGTCGCTTTCGCGCAAGACGATGCATTGGTGCGTTTGCAGGTCTCTGGGGACTAACGGCGTACCGGCTCTTTTCAGGTAGGCCGGCGCGGCGCAAAGCAATCTCTTGTTCGAGACGATTTTCCTGGCGACCATTCTTGAGTCCGGCACGGTGCCGAACCAGATGCCGATGTCGAATGCCTTGTCGGCCAGGTTGATGGAGCGGTCGGTGAGTTCCAGCTGCACCTCCACTTCCGGATAGCGCCGTACGAATGCCGCGATCGCCGGCGTGATGTGGCGCCGGCCGAACCCGAAGGTGGCGTTGACCCGCAGCATGCCCTTGGGGACGCCGCGGCTGCTGGAGACCGTCTGCTCCAGTTCCTGCAGTTCCGCCAGCAGCTTGGCGCCGGTCGCCAGGTACACCTCGCCTTCATGCGTCACGCTGATGCGGCGCGTGGTGCGATTGAGCAGTCTGACGCCGAGTCGCTTTTCGATCTGTGCCAGCCGCGACGTCACCGCCGGCGGTGTGACGCCCAGCTCTCTGGCAAGCGAAGCCAGCGATCCCTGCTTCACCAGCTGAATGAAAAACTCCAGGTCGGATACACGGTCCATTATTAAAATTAACTAAATAATAAATGTAATTAATATGAATTATAAATATCCGCAGAATTATTACACTTCCTCCTCATGAAGTGCGCAAAAGTTTTTGCGCAGCTTGAAGCCCGCGAACGCACGAGCGCACAAGGAGGAGGCAACATGGCAAGGACGCTGTATCAAAAACTGGTGGAGTCACATACGGTGGCGCGGCTCGACGAGCAGAACGTGCTGCTCTATGCCGACCTGCACATCATGAACGAATACACCAGCCCGCAGGCATTCGCCGGGCTGCACGAAGCCGGACGCCCGGTGGCCGTGCCGGGCCAGCACTTGTCGGTGGTGGACCATATCATCCCGACGCATCCGGTGAGTTTCCGGATCATCCAGGATCCGTCGTCCGCGCTGCAAGCCAGCAATCTCGCAAAAAACTGCAGCGAACACGGCATCGTGCTGTTCGACACCAACGATGCCTTGCAGGGCATCGAACACGTCATCGCGCCGGAACTGGGCATGATCCGCCCCGGCATGGTGGTGCTGTGCGGCGACAGCCACACCACGACCTATGGCGCGTTCGGCGCACTCGGCTTTGGCATCGGCACGTCGGAAGTCGAGCACGTGCTGGCGACCCAGACGCTGGTGTACCGGCTGGCCAGGGACATGCGCATCCGCGTGGACGGCGTGCTGCCGCCGGGCTCCAGTGCCAAGGACCTGATCATGTACATCATCGGCTGTATCGGCGCCCAAGGCGCGCGCGGCTACGTGGTGGAGTTTCAGGGGAGCGCCATCGGGGCGCTGTCGATGGAAGCGCGCATGACTCTCTGCAACATGGCCGTGGAAGCCGGCGCACGCGGCGCCCTGATCGCCCCCGATGACGCCGCCATTCGATACGTCATGGAACACGCCCCGGAGATCGCCGCTCAGTACAAGGATGCCGCGCTCGCGGACTGGTCAACGCTGCAGAGCGATAGCGGCGCCGCGTTCGATGTCGAACATGTATTCGATGCGAATGAAGTCGCTCCTTACGTGACCTGGGGCACTAGCCCCGACCAGGCCGTGCCGGTAACCGGAAAAGTCCCCGTGCCGGCATCCGCACAAGATCCCGTGGTGCGCGCCGCATCGGAACAAGCGCTGCGCTACACCGGCCTGCAAAGCGGCACGAACATGGAAGGCATTGCCGTGCAACGGGTGTTCATCGGCTCGTGCACCAATGCCCGTATCGAAGATCTGCGCATCGTGGCGGGCATCGTCAAGGGACGCAAAGTGGCGCCGTCGGTGCGCGCCATGGTGGTGCCGGGATCCGGCGCCGTGCGCAGGCAGGCCGAGCAGGAAGGCATCGCCCGGATACTGATGGACAGCGGTTTCGAGTGGCGCCAGCCAGGCTGCTCCATGTGCCTGGCGATGAACGACGATTTCCTGCTGCCGGGCGAGCGCTGCGCTTCCACCACCAACAGAAACTTCGAAGGACGCCAGGGACGCGGCGGCATCACGCATCTGATGAGTCCGGCGATGGCGGCCGCAGCGGCCATTACCGGCTACATCACCGATGTTCGCAAATTAGGAGAAAACCATGTCTGACACGACCGGCATCGCGGATATTTCGGATATTTCGGATACCTCGCGCATCGAAGGCATCGCCGCATCGCTGCCCACGCCGAATCTGGATACCGACCAAATCATGCCCAAGCAGTTCTTGCGCGGCATCGATAAAACCGGCCTGGACCAAGGCTTGCTGTATGACCTGCGCCATGACGCCGATCACCGGCTGCGCCCCGATTTCGTTCTCAACCAGCCAGCGTATCAGGGTGCCTCTATCATCGTCGCCGGCAGCAATTTCGGCTGCGGTTCGAGCCGCGAACACGCGGTGTGGGGCTTGCAGCAATTCGGCATCCGCGCGGTCATCGCCCCCAGTTTCGGCGAGATTTTTTACAGCAACGCCATGAACAACCGCTTGCTGCTGGTGATGCTGCCTGAAACGGACGTGCAAAGAATCATAGAAGACGTGTCCGATCCGCTGGCCAGCAAGGTGCTGATCGACGTCAACAGCATGACGGTCAGGAGCCGCAGCGTGGAAGCCGCATTCAGCCTGTCGGCCCGGCATCGTCGCATGTTCCTCGAGGGCCTCGACGTCATCGGCGCGACCTTGTCGCTGCAAGACGAGATCAACGCGTTCCAGCAGCAACACTGGCAACGACGTCCCTGGCTGCATGACATCGCTCACGCCACCAGAGCACGCATCAACGCAAGCTCGCCCGCCACACCTTCTGGTAACCGCTAGCAGCATTTCTTGAATCAAGCGGCGGCCGGCCACACAAGAAAAAAAGGCCGCCGCTCCACCTACGGAGACACACATGGAAGCAACTTCAATCGCGTCACTACGCACCCGGCAAGGCATATGGCAAGCCATCAGCAACTATAAAATCGGGCCGCTGCCTTTGCCGGTCTATGTCGCCATCGCGGCGATCACCATCCTTGCCGCAACCAACAAGAAGCTGCCCAACGACATGATCGGCGGCTTTGCCGTGCTCATGCTCGCCGGATTTCTGCTCGGCGAAATCGGCAGCCGGCTGCCCGTCTTCAAGCACATCGGCGGCGCGGCGATTCTATGCCTGTTTGTGCCGTCGGCGCTGATCGGCTTCAAGCTGATGGATCCGGAAATGCTCAAGGCCATCACCACCACCATGAAGACGGCCAATCTGCAGTATCTGTACATCGCCTGCCTGGTTGCCGGCAGCATCCTCGGCATGAGCCACAAGGTGCTGGTGCAGGGCTTCATGCGCATGTTCCCGCCCCTGCTGATCGGCTCGATCGTCGCCATCGCGGTGGGCATTTCCGTCGGCTGGCTATTTGGCTACACGCCCAGGCATACCTTCTTCTTCATCATCATTCCGATCTTTGGCGGCGGCATCGGCGAAGGAATACTGCCGCTCTCCATCGGCTATTCCGAAATCCTCGGCAGGCCGCAGGCAGAACTGATCGCCATGCTGGTCCCTGCTGCACTGCTGGGCAATGTCGTCGCGATTCTGTCGAGCGGTGTGCTGCGCTGGATCGGCGACAAGAAGCCGCATCTGAACGGCAACGGCTACCTGGTCAAGTCCGGGGAAGATGTCGACCTGCTCAAGACCGATCACACCAATGTCCCGATTGACCTCGGCCTGATGGGCGCCGGCCTGCTGGTCAGCTGCGCCTTCTTCATCCTCGGCGCGGTGCTGTCGGAATACACCGGCATTCCCGGTCCTATCCTGATGATCATCAGCGCGGCCTTGCTGAAGGTTGTCAAGCTGGTTCCCGAGAAAGTCGAACTGGGCGCCTACCAGATGTACAAGTTCGTTTCCGGCAACCTGACGTTTGCCATCCTGGTCGGTCTGGGTGCGCTATTTGTATCGTGGAAGGATCTGGTGCATGCATTCACGCCCGGCTACTTCATGGTCTGCGCCGCTACCGTGGTTTCACTGGTGGCATCGGGCTTCTTCGTGGGCAAGTGGCTCAACATGTACCCGGTGGAGTCGGGCATCGTCACGGCATGCCACAGCGGCCTGGGCGGAACCGGCGACGTTGCGATTCTGTCCGCGTCCAATCGCATGGGGCTAATGCCGTTCGCACAGATCTCCACGCGCATCGGCGGCGCCGTCATGATCGTGTGCGCCACCCTCCTGCTGAAATTCTTCAGCTAGGCCGGATCGATTGCCGGGCGGTGCAGTGTCCGCCGTGCGGGCGCCGCACTACTGAACCGCGACCCGCAAATCGGCGGTATGCGCCTTCACCGCCGCCAAAACGATCTCGCTCAATTCCGAGCCGCCCTCCTGCTCCACATACTCGAGCAAGGCGCGGCGCATGCGCGGTTCCCAGAAACGCTTGATGTGCGCGGCAAGATCTTTTTCGGCTTGCGCCCGATCCGGCATGGTGGAGAAAAAAGCGCCGATCTGATTGGCCATCTTGATGAGGTGCCGAAGGTTCATGATGTTGTCTCGATTCTGTTAGATCATCGTCAGACCAGGCGATGCGATCCGGCATAGACGACATGTCCTTGCCGCCGCACGAAGCCGATCAGCGTAACGCCGGTTTCCTTCGCCAGCCGGATCGCCAGCGCGGTCGGCGCCGAAATCGCGGCGATGAAGCCGATGCCGACGGTGGCCGCCTTTTGCACCATTTCGTAACTGGCGCGGCTGGTGATGATCACGGCGCCTGCCGAAAAGTCCTGCTTGTCTTCGGCCAATGCACCGATCAGTTTGTCGAGTGCGTTGTGGCGGCCGACGTCTTCGCGCACCAGCTTGATCTTGCCATCGCGGCCCAGCCATGCCGCCGCATGCGTGGCGCCGGTCTGCTGCTGCAGTTGCTGCTGCGCCTGCATCGCCTCCAGCGCCGCATGCAGCGTGCCGGCGGAAAATTGCAGCGCGCCGGCCTGCACCGCCGCCGGATGGCGCACCGCCTGCTCCAGCGTTTCCGCCCCGCACAAGCCGCAGCCGGTGCGGCCGGTCAGATTGCGGCGCTTTTCCTTCAGCGCGACAAAGCGCTCGGTGGCCACGTTCATCTGCACCTGGATACCTTCGGCGCCCTGCACGATCTCGCAATCATAGAGTTCGCCGGGATCGGCCAGGATGCCTTCGGTCAATGAAAAGCCGAGCGCAAAATCTTCCAGGTCGGCCGGCGTAGCCATCATCACGGCGTGCGAAATGCCGTTGTACTCCAGCGCGACCGGGACTTCTTCGGCGACCACGTCGGTGACGGTTTCACATCGGCCGTCGCGCCATTTCTCCACCTCGACGCGAGCTGCCGTAGCGAACTCCTCGGAGGTGATGTCGTCAGGCGACGGAATGGGACATGCGTTCATTGACTGCTTCTTTCTTTATTGCGTTGTTCGTTATTTGGTGACCAAAGGTTCCTGAGACACCTTCTCCCCTTGCAGCAAACGCACTTGTTCCCGATGGAACTCCTGATAATGCTGCTGCCATTGCGACGGCTGCGACACCGGCATGACCTGTACCGCCGTCACCTTGTATTCGGGGCAATTGGTGGCCCAGTCCGAGTTGTCGGTGGTGATCACGTTGGCGCCCGACTCGGGGAAGTGGAACGTGGTGTAGACCACGCCCGGCTGCACCCGATCGGTTACCGTCGCGCGCAACACCGTCTGTCCGGCGCGCGATTCAATGCCGACCCAATCGCCTTCGCGCACGCCGCGGTCTTCGGCGTCGTGCGGATGGATTTCCAGGCGGTCTTCATCGTGCCATTGCGAATTCTCCGTGCGGCGCGTCTGCGCACCGACGTTGTATTGCGACAGGATGCGGCCGGTGGTCAGGATCAGCGGATAACGCTGCGTCACCTTCTCGTCCGTGGCGAAATATTGCGTATTGAGGAACTTGCCCTTGCCGCGGATGAAGCTGCCGATGTGCATGATCGGCGTGCCTTCCGGCGCTGCGTCGTTGCACGGCCACTGGATGCTGCCGAGGCGCTCCAGCTTGTCGTAGCTGACGCCGTGGAAGCTTGGCGTCAGGGCCGCGATTTCATCCATGATTTCCGACGGATGATTGTACGGCATCGGGTAGCCGAGCGCTTCGGCCAGCGCCACCGTGACTTCCCAGTCGGACTTGCCGGACTTCGACGGCATCACCTTGCGCACGCGCGAGATGCGGCGCTCGGCGTTGGTGAAGGTGCCGTCCTTTTCGAGGAAGGACGAACCCGGCAGGAACACATGTGCGTACTTGGCGGTTTCGTTAAGGAACAGGTCCTGCACCACGATGCATTCCATCTGCTGCAAGGCGGCCGCGACGTGCTGGGTGTTCGGGTCGGACTGGACGATGTCCTCGCCCTCGCAATACAGCCCCTTGAAGCTGCCGTCGAGCGCAGCGTCGAACATGTTCGGAATGCGCAAACCCGGCTCCGGATTGAGCGTCACCCCCCAGGCCTGTTCGAACTGCGAGCGCACCGTCGAATCCGAGATGTGGCGATAGCCCGGCAATTCATGCGGGAAGGAACCCATGTCGCAGGAACCCTGCACATTGTTCTGGCCGCGCAGCGGATTGACGCCGACGCCTTCGCGGCCGACGTTGCCGGTGGCCATCGCCAGGTTGGCGATGCCGATTACCATGGTCGAGCCTTGCGCATGTTCGGTCACGCCCAGGCCGTAATAGATTGCGCCGTTGCCGCCGGTTGCGAACAGACGCGCCGCGCCGCGCAGTTCTTCCGCCGGCACGCCGCAGACGGCGGACATGGCTTCCGGTGAATTGTCCGGATGCAGCACGAACTCTTTCCACTGCTCATAGGACTGCACGTCGCAGCGTTCCTTGATGTACTCCTCGCTTTGCAGGCCTTCGGACAGGATCACGTGCGCCAGCGCGGTGATGACGGCAACGTTGGTGCCGGGACGCAGCTTGAGGTGGTAATCGGCCTGGATGTGCGCCGACTTGACCATTTCAGTGGTGCGCGGATCGATCACGATCAGCTTCGCGCCCTGGCGCAGGCGGCGCTTCATCTGCGAAGCGAACACCGGATGCGCCGACGCCGGGTTGGCGCCGATGATCATGATGACGTCAGACTTCATCACCGAATCGAAGGTTTGCGTGCCGGCCGACTCGCCCAAGGTTTGCTTGAGGCCGTAGCCGGTCGGCGAGTGGCAGACCCGCGCGCAGGTGTCGACGTTATTGTTGCCGAAGGCGGCGCGCACCAGCTTTTGCACCAGGTAGGTTTCTTCGTTGGTGCAGCGTGAGGACGTGATGCCGCCGATGGAGTCCTTGCCGTGCTTGGCCTGGATGCGGCGGAATTCGCTGGCGGTGTGGCTCAGCGCCTCTTCCCACGACACTTCGCGCCACGGATCGGTGATCTTGCTGCGGATCATCGGCTTGGTGATTCGGTCCTTATGGGTCGCATAACCCCAGGCAAAACGGCCCTTGACGCAGGAATGGCCGTGGTTGGCTTTGCCGTCCTTGTACGGCACCATGCGCACCACTTCGTTGCCCTTCATCTCGGCCTTGAACGCGCAGCCGACGCCGCAATAGGCGCAGGTGGTGACCTTGCTGTGCTCGGCCTGCCCCATCATGATCACGGTCTTCTCGGTCAGCGTCGCGGTCGGGCAAGCCTGCACGCAGGCGCCGCAGGAGACGCATTCGGACTCCATGAAGCTGTCCATCTGGCCGGCCGAGACGCGCGACTCGAAGCCGCGGCCGCTGATGGTCAGCGCGAAGGTGCCTTGCGTTTCTTCGCAGGCGCGCACGCAGCGGTTGCAGACAATGCACTTGGACGGATCGTAGGTGAAGTAAGGATTGGATTCATCCTTCTTCATCTCAATGTGGTTTTCGCCTTCGTAGCCGTAGCGCACCTCGCGCAGGCCGACCGTACCGGCCATGTCCTGCAGTTCGCAATTGCCGTTGGTCGGGCAGGTCAGGCAATCGAGCGGATGGTCGGAAATATACAATTCCATCACGCCGCGCCGGATATCGGCCAGCTTGGGCGTCTGCGTCAGCACCTTCATACCCGGTTCGCACGGCGTGGTGCAGGAAGCCGGATAACCTTTCATCTTGCGGCCGTCGCGGCCTTCGATCTCGACCAGGCACAGGCGGCAGGAGCCGAACGGTTCCAGGCTGTCGGTGGCGCACAGCTTGGGCACGTTGATGCCTGCCTCCACTGCGGCCCGCATGACCGAAGTGCCGGCCGGCACGGTGACGGCGACGCCGTCGATTTCCAGGGTGACTTCCTGTTCGGAGACACGCGCCGGCGTGCCGTAATCTGTTTCGTTGAGCTGGTTCATGGCGACAACTCCTTGCTGAATACGTGGAACAGGTTCGGCTCAGGCGGCTTTTTCAGCCGGCGAACCAAAGTCTTCTGGAAAATGATTCAACGCCGACAGCACCGGATACGGCGTCAGGCCGCCCATGGCGCATAGCGAACCGTTGAGCATGGTGTCGCACAGGTCGCGCAGCAGGTGGATCTGCTGCGGCCTGTTGTCGTTTGAAATGATCTTGTCGATCACCTCGACCCCGCGCGTCGAACCAATGCGGCATGGCGTGCATTTGCCGCAGGACTCGATGGCGCAAAACTCCATCGCATAGCGCGCCTGCTGCGCCATGTCGACGCCGTCGTCGAACACCACCATGCCACCGTGGCCGACCATCGCGCCGATGGCGGCGAAGGCCTCATAGTCCAGCGGCGTGTCGAGTTGCTGTTGCGGCATATAGGCGCCGAGCGGACCGCCCACCTGCACCGCGCGGATCGGCCTGCCGCTGAGCGTGCCGCCGCCGAAGTCTTCCAGCAACTGGCGCAGGGTCAGGCCGAAGGCTTTCTCGACCAGGCCGCCGTATCTGACGTTGCCGGCCAGCTGGAACGGCAAGGTGCCGTGCGAACGGCCGACGCCGTAATTCCTGTAAAACGCCGCGCCGCGCGCCAGCACGATCGGCACCGTCGCCAGCGAAATCACGTTGTTGATCACGGTCGGCTTGCCGAACAGGCCTTCCAGCGCCGGCAGCGGCGGCTTGGCGCGCACCACGCCGCGCTTGCCTTCGAGGCTTTCGAGCAGCGCGGTTTCTTCGCCGCAGATGTAGGCGCCGGCGCCCATGCGTACTTCCAACCTGAAAGCCTTGCCGGAGCCGAGCACGTTGTCGCCCAGGTAGCCGTGTTGGCTGGCGGCCGCAATTGCCTCGTTGAGCGCGGCGATGGCGTGCGGATATTCGGAACGCACGTAGATGTAGCCTTGCGTCGCGCCGACTGCCAGGCCGGCAATCGTCATGCCCTCGATCAGTACGAAGGGATCGCCTTCCATCACCATGCGATCCGAGAAGGTGCCGGAATCGCCTTCGTCGGCATTGCAGACGATGTACTTCTGCACCGCCTGCGCAGCAGCCACCGTCTTCCACTTGATGCCGGTCGGGAACGCAGCGCCGCCGCGTCCGCGCAGGCCGGAATCCAGTACTTCCTGCACGATGGCTTCGCTGCCCATCGCCACTGCGCGCTTGAGTCCGGCATAGCCTTCATGCGCCAGGTAGTCGTCCAGCGATACCGGATCGGTGATGCCGACACGGGCAAAGGTCAGGCGCTCCTGTTTTTTCAGATAGGGAATTTCTTCCGTCAGGCCTTGCGCCAGCGGATGCTCGAATGCATCCGCTGCGTCCTCCAGGAAACCGGCGTCGAACAAGCCTGCCACGTCGGCCGGATCGACAGGGCCGTAGGCTACCCGGCCTTGTTCGGTGGCAACCTCGACCAGCGGCTCCAGCCAGAACATGCCGCGCGAGCCGTTGCGCACGATATTGACTTCGATGCCACGTTTGTCGGCTTCGCCCAGAATCGCCGCCGCCACATCGTTGGCGCCCAATGCAATCGCCGCGGCGTCGCGCGGCACGTAGACAGTGATGCTCATGTCGCCCCCCGTTTGGCTTGCAGCAGCCGGTCGAGCTTGTCGGCGCTGACGCGCGCGTGCAGCTCGCCGTCGACCACCACGTTAGGACCGCAGGCGCACAGGCCCAGGCAATACACCGGTTCGAGCGTGAACTGCCCGTCGGCCGTGGTTTCATGGAAAGCACAGGCAAGCGCTTTCTCTGCATGCCTGGCCAGCGCTTCGGAACCGACCGACTGGCAGGCTTCCGCGCGGCACACCTGCACCACGTGCTTGCCGGCCGGTTGCTGGCGGAAATGGTGGTAGAAGGAAATTACCCCGTGCACTTCGGCGCGCGATACGTTAAGCGCGTCGGCGATCATCGGCACCGCATCGGCCGGCACGAAACCGACCGCGTCCTGAATGCCGTGCAAGATCGGCAGCATGGCGCCAGGCATGTGCCGGCGCGCGGCGATGACGTCCCTGACCGCGCCGACGTCGAAAGGCTGTTGTCTGTTCATTGTTTCGTCTCCTGCTGAACTGCTGTCCGGTCCCGGCATGTATTTTTTATCTTGCCGGACCGTGGAAAAAACATGCCTAATCTCGCCGTCAGGTCCTCGCGTGAACAAGACGGCGGCGCTGCGATGCCGTCTTGCGCGCGACGCATAGCAAGCCGACGGCGATGCCTGTGGCGATCCCTGCCTGCGCCAGCAGCGCGGCAAAGCTTGGAAATCGGGAAAAGAAAAGGGGGGGAACGCGACCGCAAGGACTGCAGCGACGCCAGTGAAGCATGCGATCAAGAACCCGGGCGCTGCGCTAAAGCGCATGGCGGCACGCGATCCGATCGACGGATGATCAAACGACTTCATGTTCTCCCTGCCTGTCTACGATGCATCGGGTTGGTACAGAACACTACGGGTAAAGCGAGTAAAGCGGGTGAAGCAGCTGCCGCGGAATGAAGCTTCTCGCGGCAGCCTTGTTGCCTGATATTGTCTGTTACGTCTCGACTACATCGCGTTTAATTACTTGAACAGCACCGCGGTCTTTTGCAGCGTCAGCGAAATACCCCAGATCAGCGGGATGCCGACTGCCAGCCATGCCGCGCCGATCAGCGCAGGATTGCCGCCGCGGCCGACCAGCGCCATGTCGTCCGACGACATGGTGGCGGTGTTGTCCGAGGAAGACTTTTCGTGCGCCAGTTGCTTTTCACGGGCCAGTTCTTCCGGCGTCATGAAGTGCTTGGCGGCGACCGGGCGCACCAGCAGGTTGCAGATCAGACCCAGCACCAGCATGCCGGCCAGGATGTACATCGTGGTGTTGTAGACCTGGTCGCGCGGCATGCCGAGCGAAAGCTGGTATTCACGCATGTAGTTCACCACCACCGGGCCGAGGATGCCGGCGGTCGCCCAGGCGGTCAGCAAGCGACCGTGGATCGCGCCGACCATCTGTGTACCGAACAAATCGGCCAGGTAGGCCGGGACGGTCGAAAAGCCACCGCCGTACATCGACAGGATGATGCAGACCGCGCCGACGAACAAGGCAATGCTGCCCGACTTGGCCGACCATGGCAGGCTCACGTACAGGATGAAGCCCAGCACGAAGAAGATCACGTAAGTCATCTTGCGGCCGAAGAAGTCGGAGCACGACGCCCAGACGAAACGACCGCCGATGTTGAACAAGCTGATCAGGCCCGTGAAGCCGGCTGCGATCGCTGCGATTGCCGCTTTTTGCTCGATCGACAGGTCGCTGAAGCCGACGTTGACGCCCAGCAGATGGCCGCCGAACACTTCCTGCAGCATCGGCGACGAGATGCCGATCACACCAATGCCGGCTGACACGTTCAGGCACAGCACCAGCCACACCAGCCAGAATTGGGGAATGCCCCAGACCTTGCTCACGTGCACGTGGTTTTGCGTGATCATGGTGCTGTTGGCGGCGACCGGCGGCGTCCAGCCGGCCGGCTTCCAGCCGCTCGGCGGAACGCGGTAGCCCAGTGCGCCGGCCATCATGAAGATGAAATAGATGACTGCCATGGCGACGAAGGTTTCCCATACGCCAACCGAGGTCGGGGTAGCGAAGTGCTTCATCAGCTTGTCGGCCAGCGGGCTGCCGACCAGCGCGCCGCCGCCGAAGCCCATGATCGCCATGCCGGTCGCCATGCCGCGACGGTCCGGGAACCATTTGATCAGGGTCGACACCGGCGAAATGTAGCCGAGGCCGAGACCGACGCCGCCGATCACCCCGGAACCGAGCCACATAAGCCAGATCTGGTGGGTATAGACGCCGAAGGCGGAAATCAGCAAGCCGCCGCACCAGCACAGCGCGGAGACGACGCCGGCCTTGCGCGGACCTGCGCGCTCAAGCCAGCCGCCCCAGATCGCGGCGGAAATGCCGAGCAGGACGAAGAACATCGTATACATCCAGCCCAGCATGGAAATCTTCCAGTCACAGGTGGTGGAGAATACTTGCGCGAAAAAACCGGTATCCGGTGCACATGCGATCGACTCTTTGATGCCGAGCGCCTTGGACAGGGGTAGCCAGAATACGGAGAAACCGTATGCCATGCCGATGCACAGGTGAATTGCCAGTGCAGCAGGCGGTACCAGCCAGCGGTTGAAACCGGGCTTGGCGATGGTGTGTTCCTTTTCCAGGAAATCGAAGGCCATTATTCCCTCCTCTTTGATGTTGTGGGGCGGCAATTATATGCAAGTCGAAGAATTTCAGCTATTTATGCAAATATATGCCTATAGTTTTTATAAACTACGCTTACTGCCGCGAAGGTATCATTGAAATTCTACCGACTCAATATGCTATTTTTTTCATATACATGTACAAGGTCAACATCAAGCCCCACTGGGAAATCGCCCACGGTGACGACTCCCCGCTCGACACCACGGAACTGCTTGCACTATTGACGGCGGTCCAGCAAACCGGCTCGATCGCCAAGGCGGCGCAACAGTTACGCCACTCTTACCGGCACGCCTGGGGATTGCTGCGCACGTCGGAACAAGTGTTCGGCCACAGCCTGATTGCGAGCGGCCGCGGACGCGGCACCACCTTGACGCCCTTCGCCAGCAAATTGCTGTGGGCCGAGCGCATGGTCAGTGCGCGCTTGTCGCCGACGCTCGACAGCCTGGCCTCGGAACTGGAAGTCGAATTGGGAAAAACCGTCGAGGGCAAATCCAAGACGGTACGCCTGAACGCCAGCCACGGTTTCGCGGTGGCCGCCCTGCTCAACCAGTTCAACCAGGCCAAGCTGCCGGTGGAAGTGCGCTACCGCCACAGCACCGACGCCGTCGCCGCCTTGTCGCGCCAGGAATGCGACCTGGCGGGCTTCCATGTGCCGTTGGGAGAATTTGAAAAACCGGCCATCGCCACCTACGCCAAATGGCTCAACAAGCGCAGCGATTGTCTGATCCACCTGGCGGTGCGCAGCCAGGGCCTGTTCGTCGCCACCGGCAATCCCAAGAACATCCATGGCCTGGCCGACCTGACCCGCAGCGACCTGCGCTTCGTCAACCGCGAAGCCGGCTCCGGCACGCGCATGCTGCTGGAACTGATGCTGGCCGGGCAAGGAATCTCGCACAAGAAAATCAACGGATTCGAGAATACCGAATTCACCCATTCGGCGGTCGCCGCCTTCATCGCCAGCGGCATGGCCGACGTCGGCTTCGGCGTGCAGACGGCGTCGCATCGCTTCGGGCTGGACTTTATCCCGCTGGTGCGCGAACGCTATTTCTTTGCGCTGCCGACGGCGTCATTGAACGACCCGCTGGTGCGCGCGGTGGTCGATATCCTGCAATCGCCGACATTTCGCGCCGTGGTCGACGATTTGGCCGGCTACGAGAGCGCCGATACCGGCAAGATACAGAGCGTGCAGGAAGCTTTTTCCTGAACTTCGCGGATATGCTCAGCGCGCACGCACGGCGTGCACATTCAGATTTTTTTGCAGGAAGCGCACGCACTCCCTGACCTTGGCGGAATTCTTCAGCTGCAGCGGATACACCGCGCACAGATCGGCTTCCTGGAAATAGCCCGGCAACACGCGCACCAGGCTGCCTTCCTTGAGGCTGGCGGCGACGTCCCAGATCGAGCGCAGGATCACGCCGTGGCCGTCGATCGCCCATTGATGGATGATCTCGCCGTGGTTCGAAGCCAGCCCGCCGGCTACCTTGACCGTCTCGGCGCCCTTCGGCCCCATCATGCGCCAGATACCGAATGACTGATTGCGCTCGCGAATCACCAGGCATTGATGCCGGGTCAGGTCCGACAAGGTCTGCGGTGCGCCGTGGCGGCTGAGGTAATCAGGACTGGCGCACAGCACGCGCTGGCTGGCAATGATGCGCTTGGAGAACAGATGCGGCTCATGCACCGGCCCGACGCGGATGTCGAGGTCGAAGCCTTCATTGATCATGTCCACCTGGCGATCGAACAATTCAAGCTGGATGCGCAAGGCCGGATGCAGGCGTGCGAACGCCGACAGCAGCGGCGACACGTATTTGCGGCCCAGCCCGAAGCTGGTGCTGATCTTCAGCAGTCCGCGCGGCACCTGCTTGGCGCTGCTCACGGTTTCCATCATCTGGTCGACGTCGTCGAGGATGCGGCGCGCCCATTCGTGCACGTTGCTGCCTTCTTCGGTCATCACCACACTGCGCGTGGTGCGATGGAACAGCCGTACGCCCAGCGCCGCCTCGAGCAGCGCGATGCGCTTGCTGACGTAGGCCGGCGACGATCCCATCTCCTTGGCCGATTCGGCAAAACTGTTCTTGCGCGCCACCACGCAGAACAAACGCAAATCCTCCAGCAAGGGAGGTGCAACGTTTTGATTGTTCACGATTCGTGTTTTATGAAGTAACCGATGCGTGAATTATAGCGAGGCCGGAGGCCGTTATGATTTCCGTCTGGTTTTTCAAAGCAAAGGAGCGAATACCATGACCAAACACAAGATAGCCGTCATCGCCGGCGACGGCATCGGCCAGGAAGTGATCCCCGAAGGCTTGCGTGCGGTCGACGCCGCAGCGAAGAAATTCGGCATCGAGATTGAGTACACCCATTTCGACTGGGCCCACTGCGGCTACTACGCCGAACACGGCAAGATGATGCCGGATGACTGGTTCGATCAGCTGAAGGGGTTCGAGGCGATCTTCTTCGGCGCGGTCGGCTGGCCCGCCACAGTGCCCGACCACGTGTCGCTGTGGGGTTCGCTGCTGAAATTCCGGCGCGACTTCGACCTCTACGTCAACCTCCGCCCGGTGCGCCTGATGCCCGGCGTGCCCTGCCCGCTGGCCGGCCGCAAACCCGGCGACATCGATTTCTACGTGGTGCGCGAAAACACCGAAGGCGAATATTCGTCCATCGGCGGCCGCATGTATGAAGGCACCGACCGCGAAATCGTGATCCAGGAATCGGTATTCACGCGCCACGGCGTCGACCGCATCCTCAAGTTCGCCTACGACCTGGCGCAAAGCCGTCCGAAGAAACACCTGACCTCGGCCACCAAGTCCAACGGCATCGCCATCACCATGCCCTACTGGGACGAGCGCGTCGAAGCGATGGGTAAGCAGTACGGCGACGTCAAGACGGACAAGTACCACATCGACATCCTGACCGCGCATTTCGTCCTGAATCCGCAGCGCTTCGACGTGGTGGTCGCGCCCAATCTGTTCGGCGACATCCTGTCCGACCTCGGCCCGGCCTGCGCCGGCACCATCGGCATCGCGCCGTCGGCCAATCTCAATCCGGATCGCAAGCTGCCGTCGCTGTTCGAGCCGGTGCACGGTTCGGCGCCCGACATCGCCGGCAAGAACATCGCCAACCCGGTCGCCACGATCTGGTCCGGCGCGATGATGCTGGACTTCCTCGGTAACGGCAATCCGAAGTACAAGCAAGCCCACGACGCCATTCTGGCCGCAATCGAAAAAGTGCTGGTGGAAGGACCGAAGACTCCCGACCTGGGCGGTAGCGGCGACACCACTTCGGTCGGCAAGGCCATTGCTGCGGCGATCTGACGCAGTAAATCCAAACAGAACGTCCGGATGCGGACCGCGCTCGGCAGAAGCGCGGCCGCCTCATTCAAACGGGCACCATCCCAGACAGGAGGAGACACCATGCAACACTGGAAAGCCATTGCCGCAACCACGGCCATCATCCTATTCACTGCGGCGGCGCAGGCGCAAACCGCGCAGCAACCGATTGTCATCAAATTCAGCCACGTCGTCGCCGCCAACACATCCAAGGGCAAGACCGCGGACTATTTCAAGAAGATCGTCGAAGAGCGCACCAGCGGCCGCGTCAAGGTCGAGGTTTACCCCAACAGCCAGCTCTACAAGGACAAGGAAGAGCTGGAAGCGCTGCAAATGGGTTCGGTGCAGATGCTGGCGCCGACCTTCGGCAAATTCGGCCCGATGGGGGTGCGCGAGTTCGAAGTGTTCGACCTGCCCTACCTGTTCGACAACATGGCGCAGGCGCAGAAGGTGACGCAAGGGCCGATCGGCCACGCGCTGCTGAAGAAGCTCGACGCCAAGGGCTTGACCGGACTGGCGATGTGGGACAGCGGCTTTCTCGACTGGACCTCCAACAAGCCGATTCAGAAACCCGCCGACATCAAGGGCATGAAGATCCGCATTCAATCTTCCAAGGTGATCGATGCACGCACCCGCGTGGTGGGTGCGCTGCCGCAGGTGATGCCTTGGTCCGAAATCTACCAGGGCTTGCAGACCGGTGTGGTGGATGGCCAGGAAAACCCGCCGTCCATCGTCAGCACCGCCAAGCTGTTTGAAGTGCAGAAGTTCATGACGATCTCGGAGCACGGCTATCACGGCTATGTGTTCATCGCCAACAAGCGCTTCTGGGATTCGCTGCCTGCCGATCTCAAGCCGGTCATGGACAAGGCGGTCAAGGACGCCACCGAGTATTTCAACAGCAACGCCAAGAAAGAAAACGACGACGCCCTGGAAGACATCCGGAAAACCGGCAAGATGAAAATCCTGAGCATGACGCCGGAAGAAAAGAATGAATGGAAGGCCATCCAGTACAAGGTCCATCGCGAGATGGAAGACCGCATCGGCAAGGACCTGATCCAATCCATCTACAAGGAAATCGGGCGCGGGCCGGACGGTAAATAGGCGCAGATAAATAAGCAGTCCGGAGCCGGCGTTTTCTGCGAGAACGCCGGCTTTTTTGCGTCTGTGGCGATTTCGGAACTACAGCAGCCTCATGCCGTGTTAGGATTTGCGCCGTAAAATGACCGGATGTCCTCCTGCAAAACTGATGAAGATACGACTCACGCAACTCACGCGATTCACCGCAGCATGGAGCGCTTATGCGCTGCTGTGGTCGGTGACGCTGCTGATCATGCTGGAAGACGATGTGGCCATGCTGGCGCTCATGCTGTCATGATGCGCATGAACACCGCACTCTCACCGAACGGGACAAGATGAAATTTGCAGTGCTGGCGTTGTTGCTGGTGTCGAACCAGGTGTTTGCCGCGCAATGGTCGTTGCTCGGCGACAATGACCTTGGCACCTTCTTTGTCGACAAGTCCAGCATCGAGCGCGGACGCAGCATTGTGCAAGCCAACATCCTGCTTAACTGGACCAAGCCACAAGTGCTGCAAGGCCACGGCAAGTATTACTCGTCGGAAGTCTCCGTCGCTTACATCGATTGCGACGACAAGCGCATCGGCTTCGGTAGCCGCACCATGTACTCCAAGGCGGACGCCCAGGGCGGCGCACTGTTTTCTCCTTACCTCGCCTATGGCGACACCAAGCTGCAAGACGCCGTACCCGGGTCCACCGGTGCACAGATGATCAAGGTCATCTGCAATCTCAAGTAATCCGGACTGCCCGTCCGATTCACACTTTCATCGGCAGGATCACCATCTGCAGGCCGTCGAAATGCAACCGGCGCTGGATCGCCAGCGCCGCCTGGTTGTGCAGCAGGCGGATGAACCAGTTGTCCTGCTCGAAAATCAGCTTGCTGGTGAAGAAAATCGCATTCGGATATTCCCGGCTGATGTCGAAGCACAGCTTGGTCACTTCCTGTACGGCGTCAGTGCCGAAGCCGAGATAGGACGACGACGCCATGCCGTGGCTGCGGCAGAAATCCACGAAGAACTGCAGCGTCGCGCTCGCCTCGGCGCGCATCTGCTCGACCGCGCCCTCGCCGCCGTAGGCGTGCGAATCGACGGTGCGCGCATTGACGAAAATGAAGTTCTTGAAGTGCCCCGGGAACATGCGCTGCACCCACAGCAAGGCATGCAGGCCGCCACCGCGCGAGGTGCCGACGATGAACACGGCAGTCTGGTTGACCGGATCCGGCACGATCGTCTCCGTGCCGGGACCGAACGGCTGGCTGGAGAAGATCTGGTCGACTGAACGGATCGCCTCCTTGGTTTCCCGGTAGTGATTACGGATGTAGATGCACAGCGCCGCAATGCCGGCGATGATCACGGCCGTGGCCCAGCCGCCTGCGAACATCTTTTCGTACAGCAGCACCGACAGGATAGAGGAACAAATCACGAAGCCCGCCAGCGACAGCAGGAAGCGCCGCTTCCAGTGCGCCAGCTGCCGGCGCTGGCGCCACCAGTAACGGCACAGGCCGAACAGCGAGATGGCGAAGGTCAGGAACACAGAAATCGAATACAGCACGATCAGCAACGTCACGCTGCCCTGGGTCCAGAACAGGATCGCCAGTGCGGCGATACCCATCACCAGGATGCCGTTCTGCGTCACCAGCCGCGTCGACAGGTAGCGGAATTTATGCGGCACCCACGAATCGGCTGCCATATTGGACAGCACCGCCGGTCCGCCCAGGAAACCGGTGTTGGCCGCCACGAACAGCAGTCCTGCCTCGAAGGCCAGCACCACCGCCAGCAGGAGGTCGTTGAGCCACTGGCTGCCGATGCCCATGCTGTCGATGACCAGGCGGAAAGTGGTGGCATTGAGGGTTTCGCCGTCGACATGGCGCGCATCCCACAACAGGTACAGCAGGAAGATGCCGCCGGCCGTGAATGCCAGCGACAAGGCCATGTACAGCATGGTCACCTTGCCGGTGCGCACACGCGGTTCGGCCAGCATGTTGACGTTGTTGGAGACGGCCTCCAGCCCGGTATAAGTGCCGCCGCCCTGCGAATACGCCAGCAGCAGCATGCTCGCCACGCCAGCCCAGCCGATTTGCCGGGTCAGGCTGCCGGTATCGGCCAGCGTGCTCGGCACCAATGCCGGCAGGTATTCCGCATGCACGAAAATACCGTAGACGATCAGCACCAGATGGGTGGCGACGAAGCCGAGGAACACCGGCAGCAGGAAACGGATCGCCTCCTTCAGTCCGCGCAGATTGAGCACGATCAGCACGCCGACGAAGAATGCTTCGGCCCACAGTTTGTAATCCTGAAATCCCAGCGGCAACAGCGACGCCAGCGCATCGACGCCCGAGGCGACCGAAATCGCGATGGTCAACACATAGTCGAGGATCAGCGCCACGCCCGAGACCAGGCCGAGATAAGGGCCGACCAGCTTGGTAGCAACACGGTAGCCGCCGCCTCCGGTGGGAAATAATTCGATGACCTGGTTATAGGCCAGTGCGATGATGAAGACCGTCAGTGCAGTCGCCAGCGCGAGGTACAGGCCCAGATGGGTATGCTCGCCCAGCGCCCGGAAGCTCTCTTCCGGTCCGTACGCCGAGGACGACAAACCGTCCGCCCCCAATCCCACCCACGCCAGAAAAGCCACCAGGGCCAGCGAATGGCGCGTCTCGCTCTTGAGGGGATCCAGCGCCTTGCCCAACAGAATTTCTCGAATCTTCAACATGCAATGTGTGCCAGATACTGATCAGCATTTTTTTCGTTCAAGCGGCGATGATACCCCTTTGTACTGCGCTGCGGCATCGGAAGTCATGTCAGGACGTCAATGAAGGTATTGCCCGGTCTTCCAAAATGGGTCATAATCGCGGTCTTGCGTTGCCGGGATGGCGGAATAGGTAGACGCACGGGACTCAAAATCCCGCGGTGGTGACACCGTGCCGGTTCGATTCCGGCTCCCGGCACCAGTAGTGCGGAAGCACGCAGCAATGTGCCAATATACGATTGGCAAAAAAGCAATAGAGAATATGCAATAAGCTGAGATAAGCAACGGCGGCAACGGCGCATGAAACAGGCGCCGGCAAACAAAACAGGTAGGAACGATTATTCGTCCCTGCCTTTTTTTTGGCCTGAATATTCGTCCAAAAATCGAATTACTCGCGTAGCTTTTATCGTAATATTTGCTTTACTTTTTTTAACGTTCGACAAGCCTGCTCTCGTTATCACATTCACAAAAAATGCGCGGGGGTCGCGGCGATTATCCGATCTGTCCTGGCTGGGCCAGGATATTGAAACAACGATAACGTCAGCGAAGAGAGCATGGTCAATCAACAGCATACGAATAGAAATATGCGTTTTGGGGATGTCAGTTTTTCCGTTGCATCGTATACGGCCTGGGCGCCTGGTCTGCATACGGCCGCCGACTGGCTGGGGTGGGCTCACGGTCGTGCGGACATCAATGCCGGCGCTGCCGACCCCAAAGTCGCACAAATGCCGCCCATGCTGCGCCGCCGTGCCAGCGCCACGGGCAAGATGGCGCTCGAAACCGCCTATGCCTGCCTGCCCGAACAAGCCGTTCCCTCCGATCTTCCGGTGATTTTCGCCTCGCGCCACGGTGAATGCGCGCGTTCGGTCGAATTGCTGCAGGAGCTCGCGCAACACGCGCCGCTGTCGCCGACCTCGTTCAGCCTGTCCGTGCACAACGCCAATGGCGGGTTGTGGTCGATCGCACGCGGCGATCGCAGCAATAACATCGCTATTGCAGCAGGTCCGAGCACGGTCGAGCATGCGCTCATCGAGGCCTGCGGCCTGCTCGCCGACGGCGCACCGCAAGTCTTGCTGGTAATGGCAGACCATTCGCCGCCGGAAGTTTTCGCCGCCTACGCCGACTGCGCCGAACAAAGTTTTGCCTGGGCGTGGCTGCTGCAAGCCGACGCCGGCGCCGGCGCCGGCGAACGGTTTTCCCTGTCGTGGACGGCCGAGGACAGCGGATCTGCGCCTGCCGCAGACATTGCCGCGCCCGGCGGCCTTGATATCCTGCGCTTCTTCCTGCGGCGCGACGCCGAGCTGGCCCGGGTCGCAAGCGGCCGTCGCTGGTGCTGGAGCCGTCATGCTTGATCCGTCGGGCAAGCCCGTCACTCAGTCGACTCGGCAAATGCTCAAGCGGTTACCCCATTTGCTCAACAAATACTGGCGAGTAGGTTGTACGGCAATCAGCTTCACCGCCTTCGGCGTCGGGGGCCTCGCGCTGCGCCTTTTCATCTTCCCGCTGCTCAATCTCCTCGTGCGCGACGAACAATCCCGTACTGTCTGGGCGCGCCGCATCATTCGCCTGAGCTTTCGTGCATTCGTCGAGCTGATGAGCACGCTGGGCGTGCTGAGTTACCGCATTTCAGGCCGGGAACGGCTGCAGCGCAAGGGCTTGCTGATCCTGGCCAACCATCCTAGCCTGATCGACACCGTATTGCTGATGGCTTTCGTCAAGCAGGCCGACTGCATCGTCAAGAGCAGCCTGTGGCGCAATCCCTTCACTCGCGGCCCGGTGCGTGCAGCCGGTTACATCAGCAATACGCAAGGACCGGAACTGGTCGACGACTGCATCAGCTCGATGCGCAGTGGCGGCAACCTGATCATTTTCCCGGAGGGAACACGCACTCCGGCCGACGGCAACATGAGCTTCAAGCGCGGCGCCGCCAACGTCGCCGTGCGCGGCGCGTGCGCGATTACGCCGGTAATTATCCGTTGCACACCGGCCACGCTGGGCAAAGGTAACAAATGGTGGAAAGTGCCGGCAACCATGGCACACTTCGAGATCGAGATTCAGCAGGATATCGATATCCGCGATATCCCGGGGGTGACCGGCGACGCCGGCAATCCCACCCTTGCCGCGCGCCAGCTTACGTATTACCTGCAAAACTATTTCATGAAAGAAAGCTAGGCAATGCCAAGTCTTGACCTTGACCAAGAAATCAAAGAACTCATCATCGACGTTCTGCAACTGGAAGACATCCGTCCGTCCGACATCGACGCCGCCGCCCCTTTGTTCGGCGACGGTCTCGGCCTGGATTCGATTGACGCGCTTGAGCTCGGCGTCGCACTGCAAAAGCGCTACGGCGTCGCCCTCTCCGCGAACTCGGAAGAAACACGCAAGCACTTCGCCTCGGTGCAATCGCTTGCCGCCCTGATTGCCAGCCACCGCCAACAATAAACGAATCATCATGAACACCTTAGCGCCCTCCATGACCAAGGACCAGATCACCGTCTGGATCGTCGACATGCTGCACGACATGTTTGAGCTCGACAAAGCGAAGATCACGCCGCAGTCGAATCTGTATTCCGATCTCGACATCGACAGCATCGACGCCGTCGACATCGTGGTCAAACTGAACCAGATGACAGGCAAGCGGATACAACCCGACGTATTCCGCACCGTGCGCACGGTGCAGGACGTGGTCGATGTGCTGGCGACGCTGCTGCAGGCGGACGCTGTGAATGAAAAGGCCTGATATCCCCCAGGTCCTGACCACTTTGGTCATCCTGGTCTATCCGCTGCTGGTCTGGTACGCCCATGGCAAGATCGAACCGCGCCAGCTCGCGCTGGTGCTGCTGGGCGTAGCGGCGCTGCGCCTGCTGAGTTTCAGGATGGGCCAGCGCTACCGCTGGATGAGTCTGGCCGCACTGCTGCTGGCGGCACCGGCCCTGTTCTGGAACGCGCTGCTGCCGCTCAAGCTTTACCCGGTCGCCATCAGCATCGGCATGCTGGCCCTGTTCGGCGCCAGCCTGCTGCGCCCGCCCTCGATCATCGAACGCTTCGCACGCGTCCAGGATCCCCATCTGCCGCCCTTTGCCGTCGCTTATACGCGCCGCGTGACCCAAGTCTGGTGCCTGTTCTTTGCATTCAACGGCGGCGTCGCTTTCGCCACGGCGGTGTGGGCATCGGAAGCTGTCTGGTCGCTGTACACCGGACTGATTTCCTATGTGCTCATGGGCGCACTGTTTGCCGGCGAATACCTGGTCCGGCTCTATGTCAGGCGTCAACACCATGCCTGATTTCATCGACGTACCGGCACTGCCGCTGGCTGCACGCGCTGACAGCCATGTGACCGGCTGGCGCGATGGCGACGCCGTCACGCACGCCCAATTCATCCAGGAAACTGCCGGCTGGCGACAATTGCTGTTGCGCCGGCCCGGCATGCGATTCGCGCTGTACCTGCAGGACACGATCGCCTTCGCCGCGGCGCTGCTGGGCGCCTGGCAAGCCGGCAGAACCATTTACCTGCCCAGCGACACGCTGGCCGAAACCTGCAAGGCGCTGGCGCTGGAAGTCGACGGTTTTATCGGTGAATTCGATGCAGCGTTGCAACCGTTACAGCCGCTGTCGACGTCTGAGACCATTGATACGGGCCACGCGCCGCAACAACTCCACCGCGACGCTCCGGCGCTGGTGGTCTACACCTCCGGCAGCACAGGCGCAGCGCAGGCAATCCCGAAAAAACTATCGCAGCTGTCCACCGAAGTCGCCACGCTGGAAGCGCTGTTCGGCACGCAGGCAGGCTCGGCCGACGTTGTATCGACGGTCTCGCACCAGCATATCTACGGTCTGCTTTTCAAGGTGTTGTGGCCGCTCGCAGCCGGCCGCGCGATCCACGCACGCAGCGCCTTCTTCCCGGAAGACCTGGCCGCCATCGCGCCGCAGCGTCCCTGGTTGCTGCTGTCCAGCCCCGCGCACCTGAAGCGCCTGCCCGATAGCCCGGTCCAACCGGACATCTCCCGATTGCAAGCGGTCTTCTCTTCTGGCGGCCCGTTGCTGCCCGATGTGGCAGCCGCAACGCAGCAGCTGCTCGGTCATCGCCCGATTGAAATCTACGGCAGTTCGGAAACCGGCGGCATCGCCTGGCGCCAGCCGCAGGAGATCGGCGGGACGGTCCGCGACGACAGCTGGCGTCCGATGCCGCGCGTCGAGGTCCGGCTCAACAGCGACCACGATTGCCTCGAAGTACGCTCGCCGCATCTGCCGGACGACCACTGGCTGCGCATGGCAGACCGCGTCGAGTTCGCAACACAGCAGAGTTTTTACTTGCGCGGCCGCGCCGACCGCATCGTCAAGCTCGAAGAAAAACGCATCTCGCTGGACCAGATCGAACAGCTCCTGCTGGCCTCGCCGCTGGTGGCGGAAGCGCGTGTGCTGGTTCACCACGAGGTGCGGTCCTCGTTGTCGTCCTCCTCGCCCCCATCCTCCCCATCCTCCTCACGGCGCGAACGCATTGCCGCCTTCGTCGTGCCGACGGAGGCCGGTCGCGCCGTACTGGACCAGCAAGGCAAGCTGGCGCTCAATAACCGCTTGCGCGCCGTCCTCGTCGATGCCATTGAAAGCGTGGCGCTGCCGCGGCGGTGGCGTTACCTCGACGCCCTGCCCGCCAATCCGCAGGGCAAGATCACCGTGGCGGCGCTGACCGCATTGCTCGAACAAACTCCCGGCCCGCTTTCGACGAAACGGCCGCTGTGGCCCGGGCAAACCGTGCTGCAACGCGGCGAGCACAACGTCGTTCTGCAACTGCACGTGCCGCCGGACCTGCTGTATTTTGACGGCCATTTCCCGGAGGCGCCGATCCTGCCCGGCGTCGTCCAGCTTGACTGGGCCCTGGCGCTGGGACGACAGTATTTCGACTTGCCCGCACACTTCCGCGCCCTGCAAGCCCTCAAGTTCCAGCGTGTCGTCACGCCCGGCGCGACGCTGACGCTGGAACTCGAAAACGATACACAGAAAAACGCCCTGGCGTTCCGCCTGCATTCAGCCAACGGCCAGCACGCCAGCGGCCGCATTCTGTTCGGCGAGGCGGCATGAAGACCGGCGTCGTGATTCCCGTCTACAACCATGAACTGGCGATCCCCGGCGTACTGGCGGCGGTGCTGGCGCACGGTCTCCACTGCATACTGGTCGACGACGGCAGTAGTGCCGCCTGCGCCGCCGTGCTCGACCGGCTGGCCGCCGAACATCCGCATGAGGTGACGCTGCTGCGCCACTCCGCGAACCGCGGCAAGGGCGGCGCCGTGCTGACCGGCCTGCATCATCTGGCGCAACACGGCTACAGCCACGCGCTGCAAATCGACTCCGACGGCCAGCACGATGCAGCCGACGTGGCGCGCTTTGTCGCACTCTCCGCACGCCATCCACGGGCCGTCATCAACGGTTGCCCGGTCTACGACGACAGCGTGCCAAAGGGACGCTTGTACGCGCGCTATCTGACGCACGTGTGGGTCTGGATCAATACGCTGTCGTTCGACATCCGCGATTCCATGTGCGGTTTCCGCCTGTATCCGCTGGCGGCGGTCACCGCATTGACGTCGGCGCAGAAGATCGGCAGCCGCATGGACTTCGACACCGAAATCCTGGTGCGCCTGCACTGGCGCGGGGTGCAAGTGATCAACCTGCCCACGCGCGTGCGCTACCCCAGTGACGGCGTTTCGCACTTCAAGATGTGGCTCGACAACGTGCTGATTTCACGCATGCACACGGTGCTGTTCTTCGGCATGCTGTGGCGCGCGCCCCTGCTGTTGGCGCGCAAGCTGCGAAAGATTGCAACATGAGCGAAACATTGAAGCCGGCAGCCGCGTCAAGCCGGCACTGGGCGCACATCAACGAAGTCAGCTTCATCGGCGGCATGCGCCTGCTGTTCGCGGTCTACCGCGTCTTCGGACGCTGGCCCTTCCGCCTGATGCTGTATCCGGTGCTGCTTTGGTACATGGCGCGCAATCCGGCCGCCCGCGCGGCCTCGCTCGATTATCTGGCGCATGTGCGCCGTCGACGTCCGGACCTGCACATTCCTTCCGGTCTGCGCGGCGCACTGCGCCACTTCGCCGCCTTCGGCGAGAGCCTGCTCGACAAGATGTTGCTGTGGGGCGGCCTGTTCCCGCTCGACAAAGTCCGCGTCAGCGGCGGCGAGATCGTCGCCGAAGCCATCGCCGCCAGACGCGGCGGCCTGCTGATCTGCACGCATCTCGGTAATCTGGAACTGTGCCGTGTAGCCGGCCGCAATCATCCGGAGCTGAAACTGACCGTGCTGGTGCACACCAAACACGCCCAGGCGTTCAACCGGATGCTGGCGCAACTCGATCCGCGCAGCCAGCTCGACCTGATCCAGGTCACCGACATGACGCCCGCCACGGCGGTGCTGCTGGCGGACAAAGTCGCCCGCGGCGAGTTCGTCGTGATCGCCGGCGACCGGGTGCCGGTCTCGCCATCGCCGCGCATGGCGACCGCGAATTTCCTGGACGCAGAGGCGCCGTTCCCGATCGGTCCGTATGTCCTGGCCAGCTTGCTGGAATGTCCGACTTATCTGATGTTTTCGCAGCGCACGCGCGACGGTGCGACTCTGTGTTTCGAACCTTTCCGTGAACGGATCAGCTTGCCGCGCAGCCAGCGCGAGCAACTGTTCGGCGAACTGGCGGCCGACTATGCAGCACGCCTCGAGCATCATTGCCTGCAGACGCCTTTTCAATGGTTCAATTTCTATGATTTCTGGGCCCAGCCCCAACCCCGGCTTCAGCCCTCCTCGGACAACCACCATGCGCCACACTGATACCTCGACATCTTCGGACGACATCGCTTTCGTCACCTTCGGCTCCGGCCCCCTTAGCATCGAAGACGTCAACGCCATCGCCGCCGGTTCCGCACGCGCGGCGCTGTCGGACGCGCCGGATTTCCTCGCGCGCATCCGGCGCGGCGCCGACTTCCTCGACCGATTGCTGCGCGAAGACGGCACCGTCTACGGCGTCACCACCGGCTACGGCGATTCGTGCACGGTCAACGTTCCGCCGGAACTGGTGCCGGAACTGCCGCATCATCTCTACACCTATCACGGCTGCGGCCTCGGCGAACTGTTCTCGCCGCAACAGACGCGCGCCATCCTGGCGGCGCGCCTGACCTCGCTGAGCAAAGGCTATTCCGGCGTCAGCGTCGGCCTGCTGAACCAGATCGCCGCCCTGCTGCAGCACGACCTGCTGCCGCTGATTCCGGCGGAAGGTTCGGTCGGCGCCAGCGGCGACCTGACGCCCCTGTCCTACCTGGCTGCGGTGTTGTGCGGCGAACGCAAGGTCTGGGGAACAGAGAAAAATCGCGGCGAACAAGTCGACGCTGCCACAGCGCTGCAAGCCGCCGGCCTGACGCCGCTGAAACTGCGTCCGAAGGAAGGACTGGCCATCATGAACGGCACCGCCGTCATGACCGCGCTGGCCTGCATGGCCTACCAGCGCGCCGAATACCTCTGCCAGTTGGCCACGCGCATCACCGCCATGGCCAGCTTCACGCTGGACGGCAACGCCCACCATTTCGACGCCACGCTGTTCTCGGTCAAGCCGCATCCGGGCCAGCAGCAAGTAGCCGGCTGGTTGCAGGCCGACCTGCGCTGCGACCAGCCGCTGCGCAACGAGAAACGCCTGCAGGACCGCTATTCGATCCGCTGCGCGCCGCACGTGATCGGCGTGCTGACCGACGCCCTGCCATGGCTGCGCAGCTATATTGAAAACGAACTCAACAGCGCCAACGACAACCCGCTGATCGATCCCGACAATGAACGCGTGCTGCACGGTGGCCATTTCTACGGCGGCCATATCGCGTTCGCCATGGACAGCATGAAGAACGCCGTCGCCAACATCGCCGACCTGCTCGATCGCCAGATGGCCCTGATGGTCGACAACCGCTACAACAATGGCCTGCCGGCCAATCTGTCCGGCGCCAAGGGTCCGCGCGCGGCCATCAATCACGGCCTCAAGGCCCTGCAGATCAGCGCCTCGGCGTGGACGGCGGAAGCACTGAAACTGACCATGCCGGCCTCCGTGTTCTCGCGCTCGACAGAGTGCCACAACCAGGACAAGGTCAGCATGGGCACCATCGCCGCGCGCGACTGCCTGCGCGTGCTGGAACTGACCGAGCAGGTCGTCGCGGCGCTGCTGATCACCGTGCGCCAAGGCGTATGGCTGCGCAATGAGCAAAAACCGGAAATTCCATTGGCCGAGCTGCCCGGCGGCCGCCTGGCGGCGATGCAGGAAGCGCTGTGCGCCGACATCGCCCCGATCGCCGAAGACCGCATGCTGGAACCCGACCTGCGCCTGCTGCTGGAACGCATTCGCGCGCGCACCTGGAGCCTGTATGACTGAACTTCCCGAGGGCAGGATTACGCAGGCCAATTCCCCGTGGACCGGCGAGGTGGAACTGCAAGTCCAGTTCTACGACATCGATCCCATGGAAGTGGTCTGGCACGGCCGCTATATTGAATATTTTGAAGCGGCCCGTTGCGCGCTGCTCGACAAGATCGGCTACAACTACGGCGAGATGAAAACCTCCGGCTACATGTGGCCGATCATCGACCTGCAGGTGCGCTATTCCAATCCGGCCACCTTCCGCCAGCGCATCAAGGTGCGTGCCGCCATCGTCGAATGGGAAAACCGGCTGAAGATGGAATATCTCGTCACCGACGCCGCCAGCGGGCAGCGCCTCACGCGCGGCGTTACCACGCAAGTGGCGGTGCAGATGGAAAAGCGCGAGATGTGCTTCCTCAGTCCGCCGGTGCTGTGGCAAAAACTGGGCTTACCTTATCCGGAACCGACATGACTCGTACTCTTCGCACATTGGCTGCGCACGCTGCACTGATTGTATTTGCCGCAATGGGAGCCACTGCCGAGGCGGCGGCGCCGGTCGCACAAATCCAGGCTGCGCTGGCCAAACCCGCCGTCATGTGCGGCCGCTTCGACCAGACCAAGCAATTGACCGGCATCAAGAAACCGCTGCTGTCGAACGGCCGCTTCTGCGTTGCAGCCGGCAAGGGCATCCTGTGGCAGACGCTGCAACCTTTCCCGAGCACCTTGCGCATCACGCGTAACGCCATCGTGCAGATGCAAAACGGCCGCGTCGCCATGCGTCTTGATGCGCAGCAGGAGCCGGTCGTCAAGATGATCAACAACGTGCTGTTCTCGCTGCTGGCGGGTGACCTGAGCCAGCTCGACAAGCTCTTCGAACTGGACGGCGCCATCAGGAACGGCAACTGGAATGTCGCCCTCAAGGCGCGTGAGCCCGGCCTGGCCAAAGCCATCGGCGATATCCGCCTCGAAGGCGGCGCCTACGTCAACAAGGTCATCATGCAGGAAGCCTCGGGTGACCATACCGAGATCGTGTTCTCCGCCATCCAGACCGGCGACAAGGCCATGACTGCGGACGAAGGAGCCATGTTTGACTAAACCGGCCGACAAGGACGGCGGCTCCTCGGCGGCGCCGTCGCGCAAATCCTTGCGCGGTGCAGGGCGAGGCCTGGCGCTGGCATGGCTGCTGGTAGTCGCGGTGCTGCTCGGCCACAACGCTTACCTGTGGCTGGTGCAACGCGCCAGCCCGGATACCGACATCCTCGCCCTGCTGCCGTCGTCGCGCCATGACGACGTCATGCAGCAAGCCTTTGCCCACATGGTCGACAGCGCCCAGCAAAAAGTTGTGGTCCTCATCGGCGAACCGGACTGGAACAAGGCGACGCAAGCCGCATCGGCCTATGAAGCCGTCATCGGCAAACAGGCCGCGTTGCTGCAGCCGCTATCGGCCGATGCCGCGCAGTTGCAAGGAGCCTGGCTGGCAAGCTTCGACCAGAGCCGCCTGATGTTGCTGACACAGGATCAGCGCGACAAGCTGCGCAACGACTCGCCGCAACAGTGGAGCCAGCTGGCGCTCAGCACGATGTATGGCGCTTTCGGCGGCCCCCGGCTGGGAGCGTGGCAGGATGACCCGTTCGGCCTGTTCGGCGGCTGGGTGCAGGAGCGTGCGCAAGAAACCCCGGTACGCCCGCGCGATGGCCGCCTGTTCGTCGACAGCGGCGGCCGCTCCTATGTGCTGCTGTTGCTGAACCTGCAGCAATCGGCATTTTCGATTTCCGCCCAGCAGCAAATCATTCCATTGCTGGACCAGGCCGGCCGGGCTGCGAAACAAGCGGTTCCCGATGCGGAAATCATCACCGCCGGCGTCATCCTCCATGCCGCCGCCGGCAGCCAACAGGCCGGCAGCGAGATGACCACCATCGGCGCCGGCTCGCTGATCGGCATTGTGCTGCTAATGTGGCTGACGTTTCGTTCGCTCAGGCCGATTGCGCTGATTGCCTTGTCCATCGCCATCGGCTGCCTCGGTGCGCTGTCGGTCAGCTGGCTGCTGTTTGGCCGCCTGCATTTGCTTACGCTGGTATTCGGCGCCAGTCTGGTGGGCATCGCACAGGACTATGCAATTTACTTTCTGTGCGCGCGGCTCGGCACGGCGGCGCAGATCGATTCACGCGAATTGCTGCGGCGTCTGCTGCCCGGCCTTGCGCTGATGCTGCTGGCGGCCATCATCGGCTATCTCGGGATGGCGCTGACGCCCTTCCCCGGCTTGCGCCAGATGGCGGTGTTTTCAGTGCTTGGACTATTGTTTGCCTGGCTGACCGTGATCCTGTGGTTTCCGGCACTGATCCACGCCGACACCTTGCGCAGCACCGCGCCGGCAGATCGCTATAGCCACAGCATCAATCGCTGGCCACGGTTCAGCGCCAACCGCAACAGCTATCTCCTGCTGGCGGTGTTTGCCGTCTTTACCGCGGCCGGGCTGGCGCGCCTGAACGTCAGCGACGATATCCGTGCGCTGCAAAAGACGCCGCAGCATCTCATTGACGATCAGATCAAACTCGGCAAACTTCTCGACACGCCGACGCCTGCCCAGTTCTACCTGGTGCGCGGCGACACGGCGGAACAAGTCTTGCAGCGCGAGGAGCAACTGAAGCAACGATTGCAAGACCTCATCGCCAAGAAAATGATCAGCGGCGTGCAGGCCGTTTCCAACTGGGTGCCATCGCAAAGGCAGCAACAATCCGATCGCGACCTGATCGCCTCGGCCCTGCTGACGCCGCAAGGCCCGCTTGCCGCCATTGCCGCAGCCGTCGATGAAACCGAACAATGGCAGCAAGACTTGCGCCAACGCTTGCTGGCGCACAGCAAGCCGCTGCTGCCGCAGGCATTCATCGACTCACCGGCAGGCCAGCCCTGGCGTCACCTGTGGCTGGGAAAAACCGGCGCGCAGTACGCCAGCATCGTCGCCGTGCGCGGCCTCAACGACTATCGGCGCTTGCCGCTGCTGGCCGCTGCCGCCGCCCCTGGCGAAGGCGTGCAATGGGTCGACAAGGTGGCGGATATTTCTGCCGTGCTGCGCTATTACCGCGAATACATGACATGGGCCTTGCTGGCGGCCTACTTCACCATTTTCCTGTTGCTCACGTTGCGCTATCGCCGCGCCGCCTGGCGGGCGATTGCGCCGCCGCTGGTGGCGACGCTGGCGACGCTGGCGCTGTTCGGCCTGACCGGGCAGCCGCTGCAACTATTCCACGTGCTGGCTTGTCTATTGTTGCTGGGACTTGGTGTCGACTACGGCATCTTCCTCCAGGAGCCAACCGATCGTCACCAGCGCTTTTCCTGGCTGACGGTGGGCCTGTCGGCGATCAGCGCTCTGCTTTCTTTCGGACTGCTGGCGCTCAGCAACAGTCCTCCCTTGCATGCATTCGGATTGACCATGCTGATCGGCATGGCCTTGGTCTGGCTCATTTCGCCGTGTTTTCGCGGTGCCGCTTCTTCCTCTTTGAGCCCTCATGAAACTAAACAATAGTACCGAACAGCATGACATCCTTATCATCGGCGCCGGTCCGGCCGGCGCCGTGGCTGCAGCCATGCTGCGTCGCCGCGGCCATCAGGTGCTGGTGGTAGAGCGCGAACAATTTCCTCGTTTCTCCATCGGCGAAAGCCTGCTGCCGCAAAGCATGGTCTATCTGGAACAGGCCGGCATGTTGCAAGCAGTCGTGGAACACGGTTTCCAGTTCAAGAACGGCGCCTCCTTCGTCTGCGGAGAACGCCAGACCGCATTCGACTTCCGCGACAAGCATTCGCCCGGCTGGGGTACCACCTATCAGGTGCAGCGCGCCGATTTCGACCATCTGCTGGCGCAACAAGCCGAACTCCAGGGCGCGGAGATACGCTATCGCCACAGTGTCACCGCAGTCGACCTGGACGGCGAGCGTCCACGCACGCAAATGCGCGACGCCGATGGTCGCGACTACACGATCGAATCCCGTTTCATCCTCGACGCCAGCGGTTTCGGACGGGTATTGCCGCGCCTGCTCGACCTGGAGCGGCCATCCGGGTTTCCCCTGCGCGGCGCCTGCTTTACGCACATCGCCGACGGCATCCGCGATCCGCAATTCGATCGCAACAAGATTCGCATCACGGTACATCCCGAACATCATGACGTCTGGTACTGGCTGATTCCCTTTGCCCACGGACGCTGCTCCATCGGCGTGGTGGCCGAAGCGTCCTTCCTGGCCACCATTGCCGGCGACGAAACGCACAGGCTGCGCACCCTGGTCATGCAAGACCCTGCCCTGCGCGTCCTGTTGCAGCACGCCGAATGGGATACGCCGGCGCGCGCCATTTCCGGCTATGCCGCCAACGTCACCTCGCTGTGGGGCAAGAACTTCGCGCTGCTCGGCAATGCCGGCGAATTCCTCGATCCGATTTTTTCTTCGGGCGTGACGATTGCGTTGAAGTCCGCCAGTCTGGCCACGGAAACCCTCTCACGCATGCTCGCCGGCGAGAGTGTGGACTGGGAAGCCGATTATGCAGTCCCGCTGAAGAACGGCGTCAACACCTTCCGCACATTCGTCGAATCCTGGTATGCCGGCGGCTTCCAGAAGATCATCTTCCACGAACAGCAGGAGCCGGCAATCCGCCGCATGATTTCATCGATTCTGGCCGGCTACGCCTGGGATCTCAGCAATCCGTTCGTAAGCGAGAGCAAACGCCGCCTGACCGCACTGGAAAGCATATGCGCCTGAATTTTCCGGCTCCGTTGATCTTCTGCGCGGCTGCGGTAGCCATGGCGCTGCTGCTGTCCGCCTGCTCGACCGCACCGACGGAACCGCCGGTGCCGTCGGCCCGGCTGCATCTGCAGCTGTCGCCTGCTTCACTCGGCGCCTCGATCAGCCTGCAACAGCACCTGACCGTGGAACGAGCCGGCCGCACCGATGACATCGATACCGTGCTTGAAATCGAACCGGACCATCTCGACCTGGTCGGCCTGGCTTTCGGCCAGCGCGTCATGTCCTTGCACTACGACGGCAAGGAACTGAAAACCTGGCGCCACTTCATGCTGCCCAAGGAAGTTCAGGGGGAAGACGTGTTGCAGGACGTGCAACTGACGCTGTGGCCGGCCGCTGCCATCCGCACCGCTTTGCCGCCCGGCTGGGAACTCGAGGAAGACGGCATGCAACGGACCTTGCTGCTGCATCGCGAAGTCATCGCGCAAATCGATTATCCTGACCGCAAAGCGTGGGGCGGCAAGGTGATCCTGACCAATTTGCGCTATCGCTACAAGCTGACCATTCAATCGGTTGTCACCGCACCATGACGCGCACCAGGACCATTTATCTCAACGCATTGGGCATGATTTGCTCGCTCGGCGCCACGCACGCCGGCATCCGGCAGCGCCTGTTCGCCGGCGACAGCGGTCTGCGCGCCAACGAGCGCTACGCACTCAATGGCGTTCCGCGCATCGTCGGCAGCATCACCGTTCCCGATGAAGAACTGCCCACGGCGGCGCATCTGCCGCTGAGCGACCGTAGTCGCAACAATCGCGTCGCGCTTGCCGCGCTTGCGCAGATACGTCCGCAAGTGGAGGCGCTGATTGCGCGCTTCGGTCCGGATCGCATCGGCGTCGTGCTCGGCACCAGCACCTCCGGCATTGCGGAAGGCGAAGCGGCCTTCAGACATTACGTCGCCCACGGGAAATTTCCCCCGCAGTTCCATTACGGCCAGCAGGAACTCGGCTCGCCTGCCGCTGCGCTGGCGACGACACTGGGCCTGAGCGGCCCGGCCTATGTCCATTCCAGCGCCTGCTCGTCGAGCGCCAAAGCCATGGCCAGCGCCGCGCGTCTGATCAGCATGGGACTATGCGACGCCGTCATCAGCGGCGGAGTGGATACACTGTGCGACTTCACGATCGCCGGCTTCTCTTCGCTGGATTCGGTCAGCGCCGAGCGCTGCAACCCGCTCAGCATCAACCGCCGCGGCATCAACATCGGCGAAGGCGCCGCCCTGTTTCTCATGAGCTCGGAGGCCGCCACCGTTGCACTGTGCGGCTGGGGAGAATCGTCCGACGCTCATCATATTTCCGCGCCCGATCCGGATGGAATCGGCGCCACCCTGGCGATCAGGCAGGCGCTGCAACGCGCCGCGATTGCGCCGGAGCAGATCGACTACATCAATCTCCACGGTACCGCGACACTGCAAAACGACGCCATGGAATCGAAAACGATCCACCAGCTGTTCGGCGCAGAGGTGCCAGTCAGTTCAACCAAATCCTTCACGGGACATGCCCTGGGTGCCGCCAGCGCCATCGAAGCCGGGCTGTGCTGGCTGGCGATGCAAGACGGCAATCCTGCCGGCATGTTGCCGCCGCACCTGTGGGACGGCCACGCCGATCCGGCGCTACCGGCCCTGCATGTCGTCCGGGTCGGGGAATCGCTGGGCAAACCTCCCCGCTATGTGTTGAGCAATTCGTTCGCCTTTGGCGGCAGCAACGCGGCGCTGATCCTGAGGAGGGATTGAAATGCAGACCAAAATGCAGACCGAAATGCAATTCCCGCAGATCGCCACCTTGGTTCCGCATGCCGCTCCCATGCTGCTACTGGACCGCGTAATCAGTGCCGACGCCGACAAGCTGTGCGCGGAAGTCGCCATCGCCGACGACAGTCTGTTCCAGACCGGAGCCGGCGTCGGCGCCTGGGTCGGCATCGAATACATGGCGCAGGCGATCGCCGCCTGGGCCGGTTATCATGCGCAACAGCGTGGTGAAGCAGTCAAGATCGGCTTCCTGCTCGGTGCGCGCCGCTACGACGCCAACGTGCCTTGCTTCGTCACCGGCAGCACCTTGCACGTCGAAGTCGAGAAACTACTGCAGGCCGACAACGGGCTGGGATCGTTCGCCTGCAGCATCAAGGATGCGGACTCACAACAACAACTGGCGCAGGCGACAATTTCAGTCTTCCAGCCGCATGACGCCAGGGAATTTCTACAAGAAGGTTCATCATGACAACAACGGGGAACAACACCATCCTGGTCACCGGCTCCAGCCGCGGCATCGGCAAGGCGATCGCGCTGCGCCTGGCGCGCGACGGCTACGACATCGTCCTGCACTGCCACAACCGGCGCGATGCCGCCGACGCAGTGGCGAAAGAGATCGAGGCGCTGGGACGCAGCACGCGCGTACTGCAGTTCGACATCGCCGACCGGGCGCAGACCTCCGACATCCTGCTGCAGGATGTTGAGCAGCACGGCGCTTATTACGGCGTGGTCTGCAACGCCGGCATCGCGCGCGACAATGCCTTTCCGGCCATGCCCGGCGTCGACTGGGACAGCGTGCTCAAGACCAATCTCGATGGCTTCTACAACGTGCTGTATCCGCTCGTGATGCCGATGATCCGGCGCCGCAAGCCTGGACGCATCGTCACGCTGGCCTCTGTCTCCGGCATGGTCGGCAATCGCGGCCAGGTCAACTACAGCGCCGCCAAGGCCGGCATCATCGGCGCCACCAAGGCGCTCGCGCTGGAACTGGCCAAGCGCGACATCACCGTCAACTGCGTCGCGCCGGGCCTGATCGATACCGACATGACCGACGAATTGCCGATGGACGAAATCATCAGGATGATTCCCGCGCGCCGCGCCGGCAAGCCGGAAGAAGTCGCATCGGCAGTCAGCTTCCTGATGCAGGAAGATGCCGCCTATATCACGCGCCAGGTCATCTCGGTCAACGGAGGCTTGGTATGACCGCAAACAATCGCTCCCGGCAAGAACGCCGCGTCGCCGTCACCGGCATGGCCGGCATCAGCCCCATCGGCAACGACTGGCATAGCGCGCAGGAGCACCTTCGGAGCTATCGCAACGCGGTCGTGCGCATGCCGGAATGGGATGAGTACAACGGCCTGCATACGCGCCTCGGAGCACCGGCTGCGGCCTTCGAACTGTCCGAGCGCTACAATCGCAAGAGCACGCGCAGCATGGGCCGTGTCGCATTGCTGGCGACCCGCGCCAGCGAATGGGCATTAGCGGACGCCGGTCTGCTCGACGATCCGCTGCTGCGCAACGGCGGCATCGGCATCGCCTACGGCTCATCGGCCGGCACGCCTAGTGCGGTTGCCGACTTCAGCATGTTGTTCACGGAAAAGAGCACCAGGAACATCAACGCCAACACCTACCTCAAGATGATGGCGCACACCGCGCCGGTCAACATGGGCGTGTTCTTCGGCGTCACCGGCCGCATCATCACTACCTCCAGCGCCTGCACCTCGGGCAGCCAGGGCATCGGCTACGCCTACGAGACGATACGCAGCGGCCGCCAGATCGCCATGATCGCGGGCGGCTCGGAAGAACTGTGCGCCTCGGAAGCCGCCGTATTCGATACCCTGTACGCCACCAGCGTGCGCAACGACACGCCGGCCATCACGCCCAGCCCGTTCGACGAACAACGTGACGGCCTGGTGCTGGGCGAAGGCGCCGGCACGCTGATCCTGGAAGACCTGGAACATGCGCAGGCGCGCGGCGCCCGCATCTACGCGGAGATCGTCGGCTTCGGCACCAACAGCGACGGCAGCCACGTCACCAATCCCAACGCCGACACCATGAAAATCGCCATCGACATGGCGCTGGCCGATGCAGGCCTCGACGCCGCCGCAATCGGTTACATCAACGCCCACGGCACCGGCACCAAACAGGGCGACGTCGCCGAGTCCAACGCCACCGCACGCGTGTTCGGCGACCGGACGCCGATCAGTTCGCTCAAGAGCTACATGGGCCACACGCTGGGCGCCTGCGGCGCGCTGGAAGCCTGGCTCAGCATCGAGATGATGCACGCCAACTGGTTCGCCCCGACCATCAACCTGACGCGTATCGATCCGGAGTGCGGCCAGCTTGACTACATCGCCGGCGAGGGGCGCCGACTCGAATGCGAATACATCATGTCGAACAATTTTGCGTTCGGCGGGATCAATACATCGCTGATTTTCAAACGTCACGCCTGAGCGGCGCCACCATTTCACCCACAGCAAGGAGCACTCAAAATGCAAAAAATCGTTTCCCTCTCTGTCGCGCTAGGCATTCTCATCTCCGCTGCGCTGCCCGCGCAAGCCCGCAACGAAACCTTCATGCTGCCCATCGATGCCGCACTGAAAGCCACGACCTTTGCAGCGAAGCCTGACGGATCGGTCAAATTCTATTTCGGCAAGCAAGCCACGCCGGTAGTCCAGGAACTCATCCATACCGAGATCATCTCCAAGAAAGTCCGTTTCTCCGGTACTGCCGACGTCGCCGCCTGCAATGAAGCACTGGTCAGCAGCCTGACCGAGCTGCAGGAACGCGCCAAGAAGATGAGCGCCAACGCGATCGTCAACATCGTCAGCTATTACAACAAGACCGAGATGAGCAGCGAAACGCGTTTTGAATGTCATGCCGGCACCTTCAGCGTGATTCTCTTCCTCAAGGCGGACATTGCCAAAGTCGCCGACAACTGATCCTGCCATTGATACCGCCGCAGCAACCACGGTCTGGCTGCTGAACGGGAATCTGGTGGATGAAGCGCGCATCTCCTCGCTCGCGGCTGAACTCGGCCCGGGCGAACACCTGCGTTACCTCAGTTTTCTACGCCCGCAAAGGGCAAGAGAATTTTTGCTTGGCCGAATCCTCTTGCGGCGCACGGCATGCAGTCTGCTCGGCATTGGCAACGAACAGATTCTCGTCACCGAACGAGAAAGCCAGTCGCCGTCGCTCGCCTTGTCCTCCCCGCATGATCCGCTCCCTTTTCATTTCAGCCTTTCGCACAGCCGTAGCTGGATAGCTTGCGCTGCGAGTGTTGCATGTCATGTCGGACTTGATATCGAAGACAAGAACCATCCACTCGATATCGCCGCGCTCAGTGCTGCCGGATTCGATGCCGATGAATTGAACTGGCTGGAAAAACAGCCGGAAGCACACCGCGTCGACGCGTTTTATCGTCTCTGGAACTGCAACGAGGCGCTCTACAAATTGCGACACAATCAGGATCAAGGACCGAAAGCTATCAACACTGCCTGGAACTGTCGCATCCTGCCGCATGCACGACTGGCCATCTGCCTGTGCAGCACCAGGGACATTCCGGCTCTCGACATTATTGAACTGCCTGGCATCTGAGCCTGGATCGAATCATCGGCCTCGTCCCACCGGTATTCTTCTGTGACGACATGTACACAGCGTTTTTTTGCGAAAAAATTACAGATATTTTCCGAGACGGCATCTTCCAAAATAGACACCCACTCTCAGTAAAACTCTAATACTCAGGAGTATGTAAAAAACCTTTACATCCCAACGTTTCACGGCTGCCGAACTCGGCTACAATCATCTCCGCCTAAAAATTGGTCTGCCGCGTTTTTCAGCAAAGACATCGTTGCCGTTGATGACATTTTTGGCATGCAGATTTTTAAGGAAGATGACTGCGTCTGAAAATCATCTCGACGTCAACAAACGGGCAATGAGCCCATATTGCAACAGCCGTCAGGCTCACTGCAAATGACGTGGCTAAGCCTGGTTGAATCATGTTTCATTAACAATAACAACTTGGGGGTTTCCTAATATGTTCAGAAAGACAACATCCGCTCTCGCGGCGATGGTTGCCGTGGCGGCCCTTGCCGGTTGCGTCACTGAAGAGCAATCGCGCGTCGTACCAGTCACGCAGACGGTCGCCGCGACAACTTCTTATCAGGGCGCTCGCAGCGCCATCGCCGTTGGCAAGTTCGATAACCGTTCCGCCTTCATGCGAGGACTATTCAGCGATGGCGTTGATCGTCTCGGCGGACAAGCAAAGACGATCCTGATCACACACCTGCAACAAACCGGTCGATTCGATGTTCTTGATCGCGACAACATGGCGGAAATCAGCCAGGAAGCAAAGATCAACAACCAGGCGCAAGCCCTGAAGGGTGCCAATTTTGTCGTTACGGGCGACGTCACCGAATTCGGCCGCAAGGAAGTTGGCGATCGTCAGCTGTTCGGCATCCTCGGCCGCGGAAAATCTCAAGTCGCCTACGCCAAGGTCAACCTGAACATCGTTAACGTGTCGACTTCGCAAGTAGTCTATTCATCGCAAGGCGCCGGCGAATACAGCCTGTCGAATCGCGAAATCATCGGTTTCGGCAGCACCTCCAGCTATGACTCCACGCTCAACGGCAAAGTATTGGATCTCGCCATTCGTGAAGCGATCAACAATCTCGTCGCAGGTATCGATTCCGGCGCTTGGCGTCCAACCGCTGCGGCCAAGTAAGCGAAAGGACCCGATATCATGATGACCAAAACCTTTTTCCGTTTCGCGACGCTGCTGCCGCTTTCGCTGCTCATCCTCACCGGCTGCGCAACCAGACAACAACCTATCTACGGCTGGGGAAATTATCAGCAACAGGTATATCAATATTTCAAGGCGGATACCAAGAGCAATGAAGAGCAGATTGCAGCGCTGGAAGAAAGCATGCAAAAGAATCGTTCGAAAGGCACGCCTGTGCCGCCTGGCTATCACGCACACTTGGGCTTGTTGTATGCAAATGCAGGCAAACCTGACATGGTCGTCCAGGAATTCGAAACAGAGAAAAACCTCTTCCCTGAATCGGCTCCGTACATGGACTTTCTGCTTGCCAAACTCAAAAAATAAAAGGCCTTCACATGCGATTCTCTTCATTCAAAGCAATTGCCGCTGCTTTGTTGCTGGCAGTACTAGCGACCGGCTGCGCCACTCAACGAAAACCTTATGACTATGCAGCATTCAAGGAAAGCCGCCCACGCACCATCCTGGTGTTACCGCCGCTGAACAACTCGCCTGACGTCGCAGCAACCTACGGCATGATGTCGCAGGTGACTTATCCGCTGGCAGAGTCGGGTTACTACGTGCTGCCGGTCACCTTAGTAGATGAAACCTTCAAGCAAAACGGACTGACCACGCCCAACGACATCCATGAAGTATCGCCGGCAAAGCTGCGTGAAATCTTTGGTGCGGACGCAGGTCTGTACGTCAACGTCAAAAACTACGGCTCCAGTTACATCGTCGTCAACAGCGTCACGATGGTCACGGCCGAAGCCAAACTGATCGACCTGCGAAACGGCAAGGTCTTGTGGGAAGGCAGCGCGACCGCCTCCAGCAATGAAAACCAGAACAACAACAACGGTCTGGTCGGCATGCTGGTATCCGCCATCGTCAATCAGATTGTTGCCACCAGCACCGACGCCAGCTATAAAATTGCAGGTATTACCAGTAGCCGGCTATTGATGGCCGGTCACAAGAACGGTATGTTGTACGGGCCCCGCTCGCCAAAGTATCAAAGCGATTGAATATTGCCGTTTTGGACGAAAAAAGCCGGATTCTCATCCGGCTTTTTTTCGTCCTTGCGGTATATTTCAGCGCAGCATAAACGACATCGCCGACAGGCTGTTGAGCACGCGCACCACGAATTCCACCGACGGCGCGTCGAACTTCAGCGTGACCGCATCCACCCGCTCGACGATCGGCAGCTGGCAGAACAGATCCGTCAGCGCCGGCGTCTGCACCTGCAGGCGGCAGGTGACCGGGACTTCAATGCGGTACTTCGGCATCTGGGTGGCGCGCGCGGCCTGCACGGCCTCCTGCGCCACCTCTTCCAGCAGAGTGCAGGCCTGCTGCGGCGACAGCGAATCGCCGCTGTTGGCGCCATGCGCTTTCTTGATTTCGGCGAAATGCGCGTGCGGGAACAGCGGCGCGGTTTCCTTGATGAAGACGTCGTCGCCGCTGCCGAAAATCACCGGCACGCCGTATTCCCCCGCCAGCGCACCGTAGATCCCCGCTTCGCCCAGCTCGGCCCCATTGAGCCAAACGCGTGAAAACGCGAAGCTGTTGATGGTGTGCGCCAGGATGCCGCCGGTCTGCGAGCGAGAGTGGTAGCCGACCATCATGACGGCGTCGACGTCTCCGGCCACGCCTCCCATCATGCCCAAGACGCGCGGCTTGCCCAGCACGACCCGCGCGTCCGGATGCAGCAGGTCGGGCAAGAGGTTGCGAAAACTGCCGTGCGAGTCGTTGACGACGATGTTGCCGGCGCCGCCGGCCAGCGCGCCGCGGATGACGGCATTGGCTTCTTCGGTCATCTGGCGCCGCGCGCGTTCGTATTCACCGTTGCCGGGACGCGTCTGCTCGGGATGGAATACGCCGGCAATACCTTCGATGTCGACGGAAATCAGGATGTTCATGCATGCTCCATGGTGGCGAGGGTCTCCAGCAAATCGCTCAGCGAGCGCCGCTGGTGACCGTCCCTGCCCTTGACCGCTTCAGCGGCAAACAAGGCATTGAGGATGGCTTGCTCGGTGCTGTCTGCCACCGCGTAAAAAAACGGGTCGAGCAGGTTGTCGTGCAAGCAGGAAAAATGCAGTGCGGGCGATGCCGCATCGGCCATATGCGGCACCGTCTGCGCCGTGGAAAACGCCAGCGCGATGTCGCCGCTGCCGTGGCCGTAGACCGAACCGGTGCGCGCCAGGCCGACGCCGGCGCGTCCCGCCAGGCGGCGTAACTGGCGCGCGTCGAGCGGCGCATCGGTGGCGATCAGCATGATGATGGAACCCTTCTCGGGTTCGTCGAACCGTTTTTGCAGGCATTTGAGGGTCTTGCCCAGCCGTTCGCCATCCACCACCAGATCGGGCAATTTACCGAAATTGGCCAGCACCAGCGCGCCGACCGTGTATTCAGCGCTGCCGATTGCAACCTTGCGCGAAGCGCTGCCGATGCCCCCCTTGAGATCGAAGCACGACATCCCGCGACCGGCGCCGACTGCGCCTTGCACCATCGTCTCGGAAGCGTTGTCCAACGCCTGGCGATAATGCTGCTCTTCCACCGCGAAGGCCTGCATGTCGTTGAGATAGCCGTCGTTGCATTCGAACACCAGCGGATTGACGCTGGGCAGGCTGCGCCCGATGCCGGGATTGTCGGCCACGGCGGCGCGCGTCTGCGCAATGGCCACTGCACCGACGGCGAAGGTATTGGTCAGGGCGATCGGCGTTTCGAGCACGCCCAGTTCCTCGACCTGCATCAGGCCGACGCTTTTGCCGAAGCCGTTGAATGTCACCGCTGCAGCCGGGACTTTCTGGCGGAACAGATCCCCGCCATGCGGACGCACCACCGTGACCCCGGTCTGGATAGCGCCGTAGTTGAGGGTGCAATGGCCGACCGTCACGCCGGGCACGTCGGCGATGCTGTCCGCCGGTCCGGCAGGCAGGCGGCCGATGTGTGGAGGAGATATCTTGCTCATGGAATTGCCGGCGGAAAGACGCGCCTTTATTTCTGATCCAGCTTCGGATCGAGCGCATCGCGCAGACCGTCGCCGAGCAGGTTGAACGCCAGCACCGTCAGGAAGATCGCCAGGCTGGGGAAGATCGCGATATGCGGCGCCGTCATCATGTCGGCGCGCGCTTCGTTGAGCATGGCGCCCCACTCCGGCGTCGGCGGTTGCGCGCCCAGGCCGAGGAAGGACAGGCTGGCGGCCGTAATGATCGAGGTGCCGATGCGCATCGTGAAATACACCACGACCGATGAAATCGTGCCGGGGAAGATGTGCCGCAAAATGATCGTCATGTCGTTGGCGCCGATGCTGCGGACCGCTTCGATGTAGGTCAGTTGCTTAAGAGACAGCGTATTGCCGCGCACCAGCCGGGCAAACGCGGGGATGCTGAAGATCGCCACCGCGATGATCACGTTGGTCATGCCGTTGCCCAGGATGGCCACGATGGCGATGGCCAGCAGGATGCCGGGGAACGCAAACAGCACGTCGCAGATACGCATGATGACGCGATCCGCCCAGCCTTCGTAGTAACCGGCCACCAGTCCCAGGAAAGTGCCGACAATGGCGCCTACCGCCACCGACGAAAATCCCACCGCCAGCGACAATTGCGTGCCGACCAGGATGCGGCTGAAAATGTCATGGCCCAGCGAATCGACGCCGAACCAGTGCGCCAGGGACGGCCCCGCGTTGAGCGCGTCGTAGTCGAAATAATTCTCTGCGTCGTACGGCGAGATGTACGGCGAGATGATCGCGATCACCACCAGAAACAGCACGAAGGCGCCGGCCGCCAGGGCCAGCGGCTGCTTTTTGAACTTGCGCCAGAACTCGCTCCAGGGCGTGCGGATCGGTTTGGAGGCCGTTGCGGCCACGGGATTTGCGGCAGGGGTAATGGAAGTCGACATGCGCTGCCTCACTTGTAACGAATGCTCGGATTGATGACGGCGTACAGCACGTCGACAATCAGATTGATGAAGATGAATTCCAGCGAGAACAACAGGATCTCGGCCTGGATGATCGGATAGTCGCGCATTTCGACGGCGTCGATCAGCAGGCGTCCCATGCCGGGCCAGTTGAAGACTTTTTCCACCACGATGGAGCCGCCCAGCAAGAAGCCGAACTGCAGGCCCATCATCGTCACCACCGGGATCAGCGCGTTGCGCAGGCAATGCTTGGCGATCACGATGCGCTCGTTGAGGCCCTTGGCGCGCGCGGTGCGGACGAAGTCTTCCTTCATGATCTCGATGAACGAGGAGCGCGTGAAGCGCGCCATGATCGCCGCCACGCCGGCGCCCAGCGTCAGCGACGGCAGCACATAATGGCGCCAGCTGTCGGCGCCGACCGTCGGCAGCCAGCCCAGTTGCACGGAGAACACTTCCATCAGCACCATGCCCAGCGCAAACGGGGGGAAGGAAATCCCCGACACCGCCAGCGTCATGCCGGCGCGGTCGGGCCATTCGTTACGCCACACCGCCGAGAAGACGCCGATGAACAAACCGAAGATCACCGCCCAGATCATGCTGGTGACGGTGAGCCACAAGGTCGGCCAGAAGCGTTCCATGATCTCCTGGCTGACCGGCAACTTGCTGCGCAGCGAAGTGCCGAAGTCGCCATGCGCGGCGTTCACGAAGAAGCGCACGAACTGTTTGTGAATTGGCTGGTCGAGGCCGAGATCGGCACGGATCAGCGCCACGGTCTGCTCGTCGGCTTCCGGCCCCGCCGCCAGCCGCGCCGGATCGCCGGGCAGCAAGTGGACGAACAGGAACACCATCACCGCGACCAGCAACAGGGTCGGGATCAAGCCCAGAAGACGTTTTAAAACATAAGAAAACATGGCGCGTCCTGCAATGATTCAACTGCTGGGGAGCAACCGCCCGCCTGACTTGCCTGGGCGACTGCCGGGAATTCTGAAAATACGATGCTGCACGACTGCGGTGCCGCGGGCTCCGCCATCCCGGCGGAGCCCTTGCTGCTTCCGGCTGCAGCGCTTACTTCAGTTCGATTTCATCGAAGTTGAACGACGCATCGGGCATCACGTACACACCCTTGAGGTTCTTGCTGCGTGCGTACAAGACCTTTTCCGTCACCAGGAAGGCCCATGGCGCATCCTTCCAGATTTCAGTCTGTGCATCCTTGTACAACGCCGCTTTCTGTGTACGATCGGTCACGGTCAGAGCCTGGGCGATGTCGCTGTCAACCTTGTCGCTCTTGTAGTAAGCGGTGTTGAACAGTTTCGGCGGGAAGGCCTCGGATGCCAGCAACGGACGCAGGCCCCAGTCGGCTTCACCGGTCGACGACGACCAGCCGGCGTAATACAGGCGCACGGGTGCGGTATCAGGATTCGGCGCGCTCTCGACCTTCTCGACGCGTTGACCGGCTTCCATCGCCTGCACCTTGACCTTGATGCCGACCTGCGCCAGTTGCTGTTGCAGGAACTGGATGATCTTCAGCGCGGTGGTGTGGGTGTAGGCCGACCAGAGTTCGGTCTCGAAACCGTTGGGGTAACCGGCTTCGGCCAGCAGCGCCTTGGCTTTCTTCACGTCATACGGCCATGGACCGGTCTTGACCGCGTAGTCCACGCCTTGCGGCAGCACGCCGTCCATCGGTACGGCATAGCCGCTGAAGGCGACCTTGACCAGCGCATCCTTGTTGATCGCGTAGTTGATGGCCTGGCGGACCTTCACGTTGTCGAACGGCTTTTGCTTGACGTTCATCGACATGTAGCGCTGGATGATGGAAGGACCGGTCACGATGTCCAGTGCGCCCTTGCCCTTCAACAGCTCGGCCTGCTC
>Ga0308165_1000462_pt1 | contig 75966 bp, 65 predicted proteins | sample PhyWR2_FD_201032 | JGI IMG/M metagenome (GOLD analysis project Ga0308165, IMG submission 201032) | Phyllosphere microbial communities from UC Gill Tract Community Farm, Albany, California, United States - DLSLW.R2 | ecosystem: Host-associated > Plants > Phyllosphere > Unclassified | place: USA... | reverse complement strand
AAGATCTCGGTGGTGTAGTCGCCGCCTTGCGCGGTAATAATGATGTCGCATTTTTTCAGCTCGTCAATGCTGTTGGCGTCTTTCAGCGTCGTTGCCGTTTTGGCGAACGACGGTGCTTTACCGCCTGCATTCGAGGTCGAGAAAAATACCGGTTCGATGTGATCGAAATCACCCTCGTCCTGCATGCGTTGCATCAGGACCGAACCCACCATTCCACGCCAGCCAACCAAACCAACCAGTTTCATCATCTTTCCCTATTAGTGAACTTCCATACTCAATGAACTACAACGTTAAAAAACCACTACCGCGGTCAGCGCTGAACTCAGCCCAATGCCTTGACGACTGCGTCGCCCATTTCCTTGGTGCCGACCTTGGTGGTGCCCTCTTCATAAATATCGCCGGTGCGATAGCCTTGCGCAAGGACTTTCTTCACCGCTGCTTCAATGCGATCAGCTTGTTCCGCCTTGTTCAGCGAGAAACGCAGCATCATGGCAGCCGACAAAATGGTCGCCAGCGGATTGGCGATGCCCTTGCCGGCGATATCGGGAGCCGAACCATGCGAAGGTTCGTACAGACCCTTGTTGTTGGCGTCCAGCGAGGCCGACGGCAACATGCCGATTGAGCCGGTCAGCATGGCTGCTGCATCGGACAAGATATCGCCGAACATGTTTCCGGTCACGATGACATCGAAATTCTTCGGCGCCTTGACCAGTTGCATCGCGGCATTGTCCACGTACATATGGGTCAGTTCGACTTGCGGATATTCCTTGTGCACGTCGGTGACGATGTCTTTCCAGAACTGGAAGGTTTCCAGCACGTTGGCCTTGTCGACGCTGCACAGGCGGTTGCCGCGCTTGGCCGCAGCCTGGAAGGCAACGTGGGCGATGCGGCGGATTTCAGGCTCGCTGTAACGCATGGTGTCGAAGCCTTCGCGGGCGCCCTTGAACGGACCGTCCGGCGCTTCGCGCATGCCGCGCGGTTGGCCGAAATAGATGTCGCCGTTCAGTTCGCGCACGATCAGGATGTCCAGGCCGGCCACCAGTTCAGGTTTCAGCGACGAGGCGCCGGTCAGTTCCGGATAGCAGATCGCAGGACGGAAATTGGCGAACAGCTGCAGATGCTTGCGCAGGCCCAGGATGGCTTGCTCAGGACGCAGGGGACGATCCAGGGTGTCGTACTTCCAGTCGCCGACGGCGCCGAACAGGATCGCATCGGATTCCTTGGCCAGCTTCAGCGTGCCGTCCGGAAGTGGATGGCCGTGTGCTTCATAACCTGCGCCGCCGACCGGCGCGGTTTCCATTTCAAATTTTTCACCCAGAGTATTGAGCACGCGCACCGCTTGTTCAATGATCTCGGGACCGATGCCATCGCCTGGCAAAATTGCAATCTTCATGTCGTCGTCTTCTAGTCTTGGAAAATGGTAACGCCGGCTGTCGCACCTGCACCGGTCTTGGCGACCATGCGATGAGACATCCGGCTAATCGGAAACTTCAGAAACCTGCGAACGTAATCAGATGGTGTTGGCCAGCCAAGGTTGATCGAACAGGTGACGCTCTTCAAAAGCGCGGATTTTGTCCGCTTGGCGCAATGTCAGACCGATGTCGTCCAGGCCGTTGAGCAAGCAATATTTACGGAATTCGCCGACCTCAAACGGATAAGTCTGACTGCCATTGGCGGTGGTAATGACCTGTTTCTCCAGGTCAATGATCAGGCGGAAGCCCGGAAATGCCTTTACCTCATCGAACAGGCGATCGATCTGCTGCTCAGGCAGCACGATCGGCAGCAAGCCGTTCTTGAAGCAATTGTTGAAGAAAATATCCGCGAAGCTCGGCGCAATCACCGCACGGAAGCCGTACTGGTCGAGCGCCCACGGCGCGTGTTCACGCGAAGAACCGCAACCGAAATTCTTGCGCGCCAGCAGGATCGATGCACCCTGATACCGCGCCTGATTCAGCACGAAATCCGGATTCAGCGGACGCTTGGCGTTGTCCATGCCCGGCTCGCCGTGATCCAGGTAACGCCATTCGTCGAACAGGTTCGGACCGAAGCCGCTGCGTTGGATCGATTTCAGGAATTGCTTGGGAATGATCGCGTCGGTATCGACGTTGGCCCGGTCAAGCGGAGCAACCAGACCATCATGGACAATAAATTTATTCATGGCACTTTTATCGGTGATGGATCGCCACACCCTGCGGCAATCCGGATCAGTCGATTTCTTTTATCTCTTCAACAAAACGAATCAGCAACAGCGGCGTAACACACCGGCTGCCGCCACCACTGCCTCATTACTTCTTGCTGGCGTCTTGCATCTTGTCGCCGACCTTCGAGACATCTTCACCGAAACCGCGCACGGTATTGCAAGCAGTCAAAGTCAGGAACGAAACGGCCAATGCAGCCAAAGCGATTATTTTTTTCATGATTTCACCAAGGTAGTTTTACAAAGAACGAACATCAACGAAATGTCCTGCGATACCTGCTGCAGCCGCCATTGCCGGGCTCACCAGATGAGTTCGACCGCCTGCGCCCTGGCGCCCTTCAAAATTGCGGTTGGACGTCGACGCGCACCGCTCGCCCGGCTCCAGACGGTCGGCGTTCATCGCCAGGCACATCGAGCAGCCAGGCTCGCGCCATTCAAAACCGGCATCGCGGAAAATCTTGTCCAGGCCTTCGCGTTCAGCCTGCTCCTTGACCAGGCCGGAGCCCGGCACCACCATCGCCAGCTTGACGTTGGAAGCGCGGAACTTGCCGCGCACCACCGCCGCCGCTTCACGCAAATCCTCGATGCGCGAGTTGGTGCAGGAACCGATGAACACCTTGTCGATGCGGATGTCTTCGATCGGGGTATTGGGCTTCAACGCCATGTAGGCCAGCGCCTTTTCCATGCCGTCGCGCTTGGTGGCGTCTTTTTCCTTGTCCGGATCGGGCACGCGGCTGTCGATGGCGGTCACCATTTCCGGCGAGGTGCCCCAGGTCACTTGCGGCTTGATCTCGGCGGCATTCAACGTCACGACCATGTCGAACTTGGCGCCCGGATCGGAATGCAGCGTGCGCCAGTAAGTCACAGCGCGTTCCCAGTGCGGACCCGCAGGCGAGAACGGACGACCCTTGAGATAGTTGATCGTGGTGTCGTCGACGGCGATCATGCCGGCGCGCGCGCCAGCTTCGATAGCCATGTTGCAGACCGTCATGCGGCCTTCCATGGTCAGCCCGCGCATGGTCGAGCCGGCGAATTCGATCGCGTAGCCGGTGCCGCCTGCGGTGCCGATCTTGCCGATCACGGCCAGGACGATGTCTTTTGCGGTCACGCCCTGCGGCAAGGCGCCGTCGATCTGGACCAGCATGGACTTGGACTTCTTGGCCAGCAGCGTCTGCGTCGCCAGCACGTGCTCGACTTCGGAGGTGCCGATGCCGTGCGCCAGACAGGCGAAAGCGCCGTGCGTGGACGTGTGCGAGTCGCCGCAGACCACCGTCATGCCCGGCAGCGTCGCGCCTTGCTCAGGACCGATGACGTGCACGATGCCCTGGCGCTTGTCGTTCATGCCGAAATAGGTCAGGCCGTATTCCTTGGCGTTGGCGTCCAGCGTCTCGACCTGCAGCCGCGAGATCGGATCGGCGATGCCGTTGGCGCGGTTGGTAGTCGGCACGTTGTGGTCGGCCACTACCAGGTTGGCGGCGTTGCGCCATGGCTGGCGGCCGGCCAGCTTGAGGCCTTCGAATGCTTGCGGGCTGGTCACTTCATGCAACAGGTGACGGTCAATGTACAAAATGGCCGTTCCGTCTTGTTCGGTGTGAACAACGTGAGATTCCCAAAGTTTGTCGTATAGCGTCTTGAGCATGATGATGCGGGCGTGTAAAGGCTACGCAAGTCGTTGAAATGAGCCTTTGATTATGCCATAAACACGCCTTTCCCGAGGCGGCAATGTGGTTTTGCCGCCGGTCGGGCAACGCTTTGCTTCTAACCTGCTCACGATCAGTAGCGAGAGGCCATCAGCCGGTGGCGGCCGAAGCGCAGGAACCGGAGCGTACCTTCAGTACGTGAGGATTCCGAGCACCGCCCGACACCGGATCATGGGCTCGCAGTAAGATCGTGGGCAGGTTTCAGCGTGTTTTTTTAGCTTGCTCGTAGAGCGGCATGACGCGTTGCGAATACACGGTCAGGTCGCTGATGCGATCGTCGCGCGATGGATGCGTGGACATGAATTTCATCGGTTCGCTGCCGCCGATCTGCCCCATTTTTTGCCAGAGGGAAATCGCCGCGCGCGGATCGTAACCGGCGCGGGCGGCGAGCTCCACGCCCATGCGGTCGGCTTCGGTTTCGTGGGTGCGCGAATTCGGCAGTCCGATCAGGCCCATGTAGGCGTACTGCGCGCCCTGCTGGCCGAGCTCGCCGACGCCGAGCAGCGAAGAGCCGATGGAGATCAGCGAACCGGTGACAGCCTGCTCGGAGGCGCGTTCGCGCGCATGTTCGCGCAAGGCGTGGGAAATTTCATGCCCCATCACGGCGGCCAGTTCATCGTCGGTGATCTTGAGTTTTTCGATCAGGCCGGTGTAGACGGCGATCTTGCCGCCGGGCATGCACCAGGCGTTGGCTTCCGGCGAGGTGATGACGTTGACTTCCCATTTCCACTTGGCGGCGTCGGGCCGGAACGCCACGGTTTGCGGGATCAGCCGGTCGGCGATGGCGCGCACGCGGCGCACCTGGGCGGCATTCTGGTTCAGGGCGCCTTTCTTCCGTTGCTCGTCGAGCACCTGAGCGTATTCCTTGACGGCGGCGTTGTCGATTTCCTGCGCGGACAAGGCCATGCTTTGCGTGCGCGTTACGCCCACCGTGCCGCCCTGGGTGGTTTGCACGCTTTCGCAGGCCGTCAACGCCAGCGCAGTCGCCGCGAGCAGCAGTCGCGGCAGGAATTGTTGTCGGCGTAATGTCTGCAGTAGTTGGTGGCCCATGTCATCCCCTCATGAAAGATAAAAATACGGAGAAACGGAGGTCCGGCCAGGTCGATGCTGCTGCGTGGCCGCGCATCGTTGTCGTGGACGCAATGTCTCCCCGTGCTTGCGGATCATTCGACTCGCGCATGACGACTCGGTTCAGCCTACCGCCGGAAAGCGCGGCAAATTCGATTTATTTTTGGGCGGCGATCTGCGGCGTCGACACGTGCACGTCGCCGCATTGCGCACGGTGACGCAAGGCATGGTCCATCAACACCAACGCCAGCATGGCTTCGGCGATCGGTGTGGCGCGGATGCCGACGCAGGGATCGTGACGGCCGTGGGTTTCAACGTCGGTGGCCTGGCCGGCCTTGTCGATCGACGGACGCGGCGAACGGATGCTCGAGGTCGGCTTGATGGCGATCGACGCGGTAATGTCCTGGCCGGTGGAAATCCCACCCAAAATGCCGCCGGCGTTGTTGCCGACGAAACCATCCGGCGTCAGCGCGTCGCCATGTTCGGTGCCCTTTTGCGCCACCGACCTGAAGCCGGCGCCGATTTCCACGCCCTTGACAGCGTTGATGCCCATCAGGGCAAAGGCGATTTCGGCGTCGAGTTTGTCGTAAATCGGCTCGCCCAGTCCGACCGGTACATTCTGCGCCACCACGTCAATGCGCGCGCCGCAGGAATCGCCGGCCTTGCGCAAGGCGTCCATGTAGTCTTCCAGTTGCGGAATGACGGTCGCATTGGCGGCGAAGAAAGGATTCTCCCGCACGTGTTCCCAGGATTCAAACGGAATCGCGATGTCGCCGAGCTGGCTCATGCAGCCCTTGAAGGTGGTGCCGTATTTCTCGAACAGCCATTTCTTGGCCACCGCCGCCGCGCCGACCACGGGTGCAGTCAGGCGTGCCGACGAACGGCCGCCACCACGTGGATCGCGGATGCCGTACTTGTGCCAATACGTATAGTCGGCGTGGCCGGGACGGAAAGTATCAAGGATATTGCCGTAGTCCTTGCTGCGCTGGTCCTGGTTGCGGATCAGCAGGGCGATCGGCGTGCCGGTGGTTTTGCCTTCGAACACGCCGGACAGGATTTCGACCGTATCCGGCTCCTGGCGTTGGGTCACATGGCGTGAAGTGCCTGGCTTGCGACGGTCCAGTTCAGGCTGGATATCGGCTTCGGAGAGTTCCATGCCCGGCGGGCAGCCGTCAATCACGCAACCGATGGCCGGGCCATGGGATTCGCCGAAGGTGGTAACGGTAAACAGCGTGCCGAGGGTATTGCCGGACATAACGAAGCTCTGCTTTGAATGATCTGAAAGTCGAATTTTACCAGTGTGGCGCTTACTTCCACTCGCCGCGCAGTTCGCTCACGCGCTGCTGCAGGTATTCCGGCGTGGCCTGCTGCGCCGGAATCGGCTCTCCCACCGCCAGCTCCAGCTTCGAAAACAAGCCGCGTTTGAACGAACGATGGAAAGGATTGCCGGCGCCGCGCGTCAGCAGGCTGCCCCACAAGCCGCGCAAGGCCAGCGGGAATACCTGCACCGGTGAACGGTCGATGATTTTCTTGATGCCGCCCTTGAATTCATTGATCTCGCCGGTGCTGGTCAGCTTGCCTTCCGGGAAGATGCAGACCAGATCGCCTTCATGCAGCGCCTGCGCGATGTCGACGTAGGCCTTTTCCATTAGCCACGGATCTTCCTTGGCAGGCGCAATCGGAATCGCCTTGGCGGTACGGAAGATCCACGACAGCACCGGCGTCTTGAAGATCCGGTGATCCATGACGAAACGGATCGGGCGCGGGCTGGCGGCCATGATCACGATGGCGTCGACATAGCTGACGTGGTTGCACACCAGCACCGCCGCGCCGTGCTTGGGAATCAGCTCGGCGTTGACGGTGCGGACGCGGTGGATGGTATGGATCAGCATCCACGCCAGGAAACGCATCAGGAATTCCGGCACCAGCGAGAAGATGTAGGTCGCCACCAGCGCGTTGAGGATCGCCGTGACCAGGAAAATCTGCGGAATCGTGAAGCCCGAGCGCAGCAGCACCATCGCCAGCAACGCCGCCACCACCATGAACAGCGAATTCATGATGTTCATGCCGGCGATGGTGCGCGACACGTGTTCCGGATCGCATCGCGTCTGGATCAGTGCAAACAGCGGCACGATGTACAAACCACCGAACACACCGATCATCGCGCAGTCGAACAGGATGCGCAGGCTGCCGTGCTGCGCCAGGAAGCCGCTCATGTCGACCGCCGCCGTCGCTGTGTAGCTGACGCTGGCGAAGTACAGTTCGAGTCCGAACACCGACAGGCCGATCGCGCCGAACGGCACCAGGCCGATTTCCACCTTGTGGCCGGAGAGGCGTTCGCACAGCAGCGAACCGATGCCGATGCCGACCGAGAACACCATCAGCAGCAGCACGAACACGCTGTGGTCGCCATGCAGGTAATTCTTCGCATACAGCGGGAATTGCGCCAACACGATGGCGCCGTAAAACCAGAACCAGGAATTGCCCAGGATCGACAGGAACACCGGACGGTTGCGGCGCGAAAACCCGAGGTTGCGCACCATTTCCGAAAACGGATTCCAGTTGATTTTCAGGTCAGGCGCCGGCGCCGGCGAATTCGGGATGCCCAGGCTGGCCAGCCAACCGAGCACGGCAAAGCCGATCGTGATCGCCGCCACCATTTCCAGCCCGAACGGCTTGTGCACCACCAGTACGGCGCCGATTACCTCCCCCAGCAAGATGCCGACGAAGGTACCCATTTCGATCACGCCGTTGCCGCCGATCAGCTCCTGCGGCTTGAGTTGTTGCGGCAAATACGCGTACTTGACCGGTCCGAAGATGGTCGAATGCACGCCCATGCCGGCCACCGCCACCACCAGCAACCACAGGTGATGGGTCATCCAGCCGTAGGCGGCGATGCCCATGATGGCGATTTCCAGCAGCTTGACGTAGCGCGCCAGCCGGCCTTTTTCCATCTTGTCGGCCAGTTGCCCGGCGGTCGCTGAAAACAGGAAGAACGGCAGGATGAACAAACCCGGGATCAGGTTATTGAGCAGGCCGGTATCGATGTCGGTCCAGCTCAGCGCGTCATAGGTCAGGATGGTCAGCAGCGCGGTCTTGAACACATTGTCGTTGAGCGCGCCGAGGAACTGGGTCCAGAAGAACGGGGCGAAACGGCGTTGACCGAGCAGGGAAAACTGGCTGGATTGACTCATGGAGTAAAGATGAAGGGAGAGGAAATCGGAAACGATTGAGCGGACAAGGACGCCGGCATTCGGGCAACAAAAAACCGTTCATGACGACATGAACGGTTTTTTTGACGGATGGCGGCTTGCGGCTCGTGCATCGGCAGGGCCGCAGCGCGCAACTCAGCTATTCTCTTCTTCCGCCGGCCAGTCGCGGATATAGGCTTTGAGCATCTTGTTCTCGAAGCCCTGCGCGTCCAGCACGGCCTTGGCGACGTCGTAGAACGACATCACGCCCAGCAGCGTCTTGGCGTCCATGACCGGGACGTAACGCGCGTGCTTTTCAAGCATGATGCGGCGCACTTCGTTGAGATCGGTGTCGGGCGTGACGGTGATCGGATGGTCATCCATGTGCTTGCGCACGCTGCTGGTTCCGACTGAACCTTTGTTGTCCTGCAGCGTCTTGAGGACTTCGCGGAAGGTCAGCATGCCGACCAGCTCGCCGAATTCCATGACAACCAGGGAGCCAATGTCTTTCTCGGCCATTGCGTCTACGGCGTCCGCAATCGGCGTGTCAGGGGTCACGGTGAAGAGAATGTTGCCTTTGACTTTAAGAATTTCAGAGACTTTCATGGTGTCATCCTTAAGTTATTGTAGCCACGGAGCGTCGGGCTCCTGTCCGGAATGTAGCCCATGCGAGAGCAAAAATCCACAAACAATGGCGGTATATGCATGGTACGAGGTTTGAAGGCGGCCCACAATCGCAAAGCGATGCCGAAAATGAAATTTTTTCATTGATTCCGCCGGCGCCAAGGCCTACCCTGAAATCACAAGAACCCAGGGAGACCAGCATGCCGACCGTTCTGCAGCAAGACAAATACACCAGCTTCGACGAGTTCTATCCGAGCTACCTGAGCGAACACGCGAACCGCACCTGTCGCCAGTTGCATTTTGCCGGCTCGACGCTGGCGCTGCTGTGCCTGGGCATGCTGCTGCTGACGCACAGTTTCTGGTGGCTGGCGGCGGCGGTCCTGTGTGGCTACGGCTTTGCCTGGGTCGGCCATTTTCGCTTCGAGAAGAACCGCCCGGCCAGTTTTCGGCAGCCGCTCTACTCCTTCATGGGCGACTGGGTGATGTACTGGCAGCTATTGACCGGGCAGATATCGTTCTGAACGCCGCCGGCCGGGAAGTCACTCAACCGCCGTCAATGTCACCGAGCTGACTTCCCGCAAATCCGGCGCCTGCGCACCTTCGGAGAAATAGGATGCCAGGGTCTGGTCCAGCACCAGCGACACCGCGCTTTCGACACGATTGACCAATTGCTGGTCTTCGCCGGCATGGGTGGCGCTGTCGAACACGAACAAGCGATACACGTCCACCAGCTTCAGCGATTCCGGATTGATCAGCAGCGTCCAGCGGTCGAGGCCATCGGCCAGACGCTTGTTCCAGGCCGACCGCCGCGGTGCGTCGCCCTTGAGCGAACCGACCCAGCCGGCTTCCAGCATTTTCTGCAGCAAGGTCTGCAATTCTTCCAGCCCGAGCTGCGTGCGGGTGCGCAACAGACCGGCGTCCACCTTCGCCGACTCGCCGTTGGCGCGCGCTTCATGCAGGATCTTGAGCACTTTCATGGCGTCGATGAACTCGCTGCCCGGCGACGCCACGTGCCACCAGCGCTCGTAACGCACGATGGGCAGCGCTGCCGTCACCAGCGCCCCGACCAGCGTGATCATCCACAGCATGTAAATCCACAACAGGAAAATCGGCAAGGCCGCCACGGTCCCGTACACCATCGTGTAGGTCGGGAATTTCATGACATAGCTGGCGAACAGGCGCTTGGCGATTTCCACCCCCACGCCGGCCAGCAAGCCGCCCCAGATGGCGTCGCGCCAGTCGACCCATTGATTCGGCACGGCGATATACAGCAGCGTGAATGCACTGGTGGTCAGCAGCACCGAAATCAGCGTATAAAAACTGGCGCCGATGAACGGCACGCTGGTGACCACGCCGTTGGTGGCGGAATACAGATACGACGTCACGCTGATCGAAATCCCGATCAGCAAGGGGCCAAGCGTGATGATGGCCCAGTACACCAGGATGCGCTGCAGCAAAGGACGCGACTTCTTGACGCGCCAGATCTGGTTGAACACGCGGTCGATGGTCGCCATGGTCAGCACCGACGTCAGGATCAGCGCCACCCCGCCGACCGCCGACAAGCGCGCCGACTTGGACGAAAACTGGTTCAGGTAGCCGAGGATGGTGCTGGCCACGCCCTTGGGCATCAGGCTCTGGACGAAATACGCCTCCAGCGCCGAGCGGAACGTGCTGAACAACGGGAACGCGGTGAAGATCGCCAGCGCGATGGTCAGCAGCGGCACCAGCGACAGGATGGTGGTAAACGTCAGGCTGCCCGCCACCTGCGGCAGGCGATCGTCGCTCAGCCGCTTGGCGGCGAACCGGAACAAATCACGCAACTGGGTACGAGACAAGCCCTGCATGGATTTAAAAAAGGTAAGCAAGATGAGGCAATCAAAATCGCGGGAGAGGCTAAAGACCTGCTCCTGCGCGCCAGGTTCCATCCGCAAGAATGCGAGCAGTAAACACGTAGCGATGGATAAATAAAGGCTCCTATAATACCAACATGGCGAACATAACTAATACAACAATACTGGTCCTTTACTATTCGAGACACGGCTCCACCCGCAAACTGGCCGAGCTGATCGCCCAGGGCGTGGAAAGCGTGCCGGGCTGCGATGCGCGCCTGCGCACCGTGCCGACCGTCTCCACCGTGACGGAGGCCACCGAACCGGACGTGCCCGCCAACGGCGCTCCCTACGTCGAACTGAGCGACCTTGAACAATGCGCCGGGCTGGCGCTGGGCTCGCCGACGCGGTTCGGCAACATGGCCGCGGCGATGAAGTATTTCTGGGATGGCACGGCGCCGCAATGGCTGTCGGGCGCGCTGGCCGGCAAACCCGCCGGCGTGTTCACGTCGACCGGCAGCATGCACGGCGGCCAGGAATCGACATTGCTGTCGATGATGATCCCTTTGCTGCACCACGGCATGCTCATCGTCGGCCTGCCCTACACCCAGCCGGAACTGATGAGCACCAGCACCGGCGGCTCGCCATACGGCGCCAGCCACTGGGCCGGCGTCAACGGCAACCAGGGGATTTCCGACGATACCCGCGCGCTGGCGATTGCGCTCGGCCGCCGCCTCGCGCAGAACGCCATCAAACTGCAGGAGACTTGAATGAGCACACTGAGCACGCATCGTTTTCGCATCTTCCACCTCGGCGCCGCCATCAGCCTGGTTGCGCTGATCATCCTGTGCGTGGCCTGGGAACTGGCATTGGCGCCGTTACGACCGGGCGGTTCCTGGATGGTGCTCAAGGTGATCCCGCTGCTGTTCCCGCTGCGCGGCGTCCTCAAGCGCGACGTGTACACCATGCAATGGTCGTCGATGCTGATCCTGCTGTACTTCACCGAAGGCATCGTGCGCGCCACCAGCGACCGCGTCGCCACGTCGATCACGCTCGGCTGGATCGAAGTGGCCCTCAGCTGCGTGTATTTCCTGTGCGCGGTCCTGTACCTGGCGCCCTACAAGAAGGCCGCCAAGGAAATCGCCCGCCAGGCCATCCACAAGGCTTCGCAATAATCTTCCGGAAATCAACATGAGTGCAGTACAACAGAATTTTCCGCAAGACTTCCTGCAAGCCTGTCGCGACGCCCTCGGCGCCGCTTACGTCCTCACCGCCGGGACCGATACCGCCGGTTACCTGACCGACCAGCGCGGACGCTATACCGGCCGTGCGCTGGCCGTACTGCGGCCGGGCAGCGCCGAAGAAGTCGCCGCCGTGGTCAAACTGTGCGCCCGCCATCTGGTGCCGATCGTCCCCCAAGGCGGCAATACCGGCCTGGTATTGGGTAGCGTGCCCGACACCAGCGGCACGGCGGTGCTGCTCTCGCTGACACGCTTGAACCGCATCCGCGCAGTCGATCCGGTCAACAACACCATGACGGTCGAAGCCGGCTGCATCCTGCAAAACATCCAGCAAGCCGCTGCCGCAGAGCAGCGCCTGTTTCCGTTGTCGCTGGCCGCTGAAGGCAGCTGCACCATCGGCGGCAACCTGTCGACCAACGCCGGCGGCACGGCGGTCCTGCGCTACGGCAATACGCGCGAACTGTGCCTGGGCCTGGAAGTCGTCACGGCAGAGGGCGACATCATGAGCAGCCTGCGTGGCCTGCGCAAGGACAACACCGGCTACGACCTGCGCGACCTGTTCATCGGTGCCGAAGGCACGCTGGGCATCGTCACCGCCGCGGTCGTCAAATTGTTTCCGCAACCCAAAGCGCAGGTCACGGCGCTGGCCGCGCTGCGCACGCCGGACCACGCGCTGCGCCTGCTGAACCTGGCGCAAGCGCATTGCGGCGCGGCGCTGACAGGATTCGAGCTGATGTCGGATTTCTGCATGCAGCTGGTTGCGAAACATTTCCCGCCGCATCGCGCGCCGTTCGACCGCCTCCACCCGCAGTACGTGCTGCTGGAATTGTCGGACAGCGAATCCGAAGCGCATGCCTCTGAAATGTTCGAAGCCGTGATCGGCCTGGCGCTGGAACAGGAACTGATCGACGACGCCGTGATCGCCACCTCGATCGCGCAATCGAAAGCGCTGTGGCAATTGCGCGAGCACATCTCGATGGCGCAGGCGCACGAAGGCAAGAACATCAAGCACGACATCTCGGTGCCGATCTCGCGCATCGGTGAATTCATCCGCATCACCGACCTGCTGGTGCAGCAGGCGTCGCCCGGCTGTCGCATGGTCACCTTCGGCCATCTGGGCGACGGCAACCTGCACTACAACGTCTCGCCGCCGCCCGGCGTCAAGGACACCGACTTCATCCTCGAACAGCCGGCCATCAACCGTGCGGTGCACGACAGCGTCGACAAATTCGGCGGTTCGATCTCGGCCGAACACGGACTCGGCGCGCTCAAACGTGAAGAAATCCGGCGTTATAAATCGCCGGTAGAACTCCGGCTCATGCGCGCCATCAAACAGGCGCTGGACCCGCACGGGCTGATGAATCCCGGCAAAGTGCTCTGACCGCAGCCGACGGCGGCGGTCGGGTCCCCCGACAACATATCTTTCCGTCGCCAGGAGTTTCATCCATGCTTTCCGTCCGACCGCCACTGCTCGCACTGTGCTTGCTGCTGTGCTCCCTGCCCGCCTGGGCCGTCTACAAATGCGACAGTAACGGCAAAATCACTTACAGCGACGCCGCCTGCGCCAACGGCAAGAGCGTCGCCATCGACGACACGCGCGGCGTCAAGAGTCCCACGCAAGCTGCCGCCGCCAAGGACAAAGCCGTCCAGCAACGCCTCGACAAAAGCCGTGCGGCAGAAGAAAAGCGGTTAAGCCGGCAACGCGAAAAACAGGAGCGCGAAGAAGCGCGCGCCAGGCTGGTCGCCGAAAAGCAGAAGCGGAAATGCGCCCAGTTGGCGCAACGCAAAGCCTGGGCGGAAGACGACCTGCGCAACGCCCCCGTCAAGACGATGGAAAAAGCACGGCGCAAGAGCCAGCGCGCAACCGAGAATTACCGCGCGGAATGCCCGGCCTGACGCCGGCGATTGAGAATATTCAGGGCAAAAAAAGCCGTCGCCCGTAAAGGCGACGGCTGCTCCCCTCCCCCGATTACCCCAGACGCGGCGCCGGATTGATATCAACCGTACGTCGCGAAGTCTTTGCTGCAGGTGCTGACAAGCCTGCGGTGTTGCCGATGTTGCCAATATTGAATACGCTGACCAGTTCCGCCAGCTTGCCGGCCTGCTCCTGCAGGGATTGTGCGGCGGCGGCGGCCTCCTCCACCAGCGCGGCATTTTGCTGCGTGCTCTCATCCATTTGTGCAATCGCGCGGTTGACCTCTTCGATGCCGGTGCTTTGCTCCTGGCTGGCCGAACTGATTTCTCCGACGATGTCGGTGACGCGCTTGACGCTGGAAACGACTTCTTCCATGGTCGATCCGGCCTGGCCGACCAGCTTGCTGCCGACGTCCACCTTGGAGACGGAGTCGTCGATCAGCGTCTTGATTTCTTTCGCCGCTGCAGAAGAGCGCTGTGCAAGGCTGCGCACTTCCGACGCCACCACCGCAAAACCGCGCCCTTGCTCACCGGCGCGGGCCGCTTCCACCGCCGCGTTCAGGGCGAGGATATTGGTCTGGAAGGCGATACCGTCGATCACGCTGATGATGTCGACGATCTTCTTGGACGAATCATTGATTGCGCTCATCGTATTGATCACCTGCCCCACCACGCTGCCGCCCTGGATCGCCACTTCGGACGCCGACACGGCCAATTGATTGGCCTGGCGCGCGTTGTCGGCGTTCTGCTTGACGGTCGAGGTCAGTTGTTCCATTGCCGATGCAGTCTCTTCCAGCGAGCCGGCCTGTTGCTCGGTGCGATTGGACAAATCGAGATTGCCGCTGGCGATCTGGCTGGATGCGGTGGCGATGGTGTCGGTGCCGGTGCGTACATTGCCGACGATATTGCGCAGGCTGACGTTCATGTCCTTGAGCGCCTGCAACAGCTGGCCGGCTTCGTCCTTGGTGCTCACGGAGATCTCCACCGACAGGTCGCCTTGCGCGACGCGACGTGAAATATCGACGGCGGTGTTCAGCGGCCGCGTGATGCCGGTCGTCAGATACCAGGCGCAGGTGACGCCCAGCGCCAACGCCAGCACTTCCAGCACGATCAGCAGGTTGGCGCTTTGCGTCGCGATTTCCGCGACATGCTGATTGAGTTGATCGATAGTCTTGCGTTGCAGCGCAAGCAAGTTTTCCACTTCCGTCGAATAGTTCTTCGCTGCCGGGAGATAGTCTTTTTCCAGCGCGTCTGCAATCATCGCCGGGTCCGGATTGGGCTCCGCTTTGGCTTTGTAGATCACGTCGCGTTTGGCGAGGTACACTTTGCGCAGCGACATGATTTTGTCGTACAGCTGCTTTTCCTCATCGCTGACGAGCAGTTCCAGAATCTTCTTTTGCAGTTCGGTCGAGATACGCGTGGCTTCGTCGGTTTCCGGCTTGAAGAAAGCGCTCAGCGACGGGTCTGAACTCTTGGCCACCGCAGTCGCGCGGCGAATCCCCGAATAAGTATGGCGATACCAGTCGCCGATCATCCGCTCCTTGGCCAGCGGCACGTCCATCATGGCTTGGGTCGCCTTGGCCACGCTTTGCAGACGCCAGACGCCAATCACGGCGATCAGGACGGAGAGTGCCAGGATAATGGCGAAGCCCAGTCCCAGGCGCTTGCCGATCTTCATGTTTCCAATCACGTTCATGTTGTCCCCCCGCCATTCAGGTCAGGTAAATGTTGATTTAGAGTCATGGCTCAGGCGGCCACATACTCTCCATCATGCTCCGGGACGAAAAACTTGAATGCGCAGAACAACGTGTGACTGTCGCGTCTGTTCATGGCTTGCAGGACTTGTGTTGGCGAACGGCAACAGAGCAGCCGGCGCGGGCTGACAGGCCGATTCTCATGAAATGGGAAGACATCGCCGGACGCATTGTCCGCTGGCAAAAACCACAAGAATCAGGGCGTCTGGACGGTGTTTCGTACAAGATTGGAAGTCGCTTCGAGGAATTTCTCGGGCGGCATCGGCCGGCCCATCAGATAGCCCTGCAACGCGTCGCAACCGACCGAGGTCAGGAAGTTCTGCTGCTTGGTGGTTTCCACGCCTTCGGCGACGATGCGCAAATTAAGCGTACGACCCAGCGCCACGATGGCCGAGATGATGGCAGCGTCGTCGTTGCCATCGCTGAGGTCGCGCACGAAGCCGCGATCGATTTTCAGTTCATTGGCCGGCAGGCGCTTCAGATAGAGCAGGCTCGAATAGCCGGTGCCGAAATCATCGATCGAAATATCCACGCCGAGATCGGCGATCTGCTGCAGTGTCTTGAGGCTGCTTTCAGCGTCGTGCATGGCGGTGGACTCCGTGACTTCCAGCGTCAGGCAGCGCGCCGGCAGGTCGTGGCGCGCCAGCGTGTCCTTGACCAGATCGATCAGATCGGTTTGCGAGAACTGCAATGCCGACAGGTTCACTGCGATCTTCCAGTCTTCATGACCAATGTCGTACCAGGTCTTCATCTGGCGGCATGCCTCATCGAGTACCCAGGCCCCGATCGGCACGATCAACCCGGAACGTTCGGCCAAGCCGATGAATTCATCCGGGCCCACCAGCCCATGCACCGGGTGCTGCCAGCGCAACAAGGCCTCGGCGCCCAGCACCGGGCCGTTCGGCGAGTTGTACTTCGGCTGGTAATAGAGGACGAATTCCTTGCGTTCCAGCGCCAGGCGCAGGTCTTGCAACCATTGCAACTGGTTGTGCGCATTGACATTCATCGATGCTTCAAAGAAATGGTAGCCGTTGCGACCGCTGCGCTTGGTGTGGTACATCGCGGCGTCGGCGTTGATCACCAGGTCGTGGCGGCTGCTGCCGTCCTCCGGATAGATTGCAATGCCGATACTGGCCGAGACGCGCAGCTCGTGCTTTTCGATATGGAAGGGCTGATTAATGATCTTCACCAGCTTGTCGGCGACGGTGACGGCATCGTCCGGCTCCTTCAGGTCCACCAGCATCACGAACTCGTCGCCGCCCAGCCGCGCCACCGTATCCTGCGCGCGCATGACGGAACCGACACGCTGCGCCACCTCCACCAGCATCAGATCGCCGACGTGATGACCGAGCGAATCGTTGATCGCCTTGAAACCGTCGAGGTCGCAAAACATTAACGCAAAATGCCCCTGCTCGCGCGCAGCCTTGTGGATGGCCTGATTGAGGCGGTCGTCCAGCAAGGTGCGGTTGGGCAGCTTGGTCAGGTTATCGTGCAACACCAGCTGCGTCAGTTCCTCGTTGGCTTCGGCCAGCGAACGCGCCAGCTTGGCGGTGCGCGACTCCAGCCGCGCATCCAGCAGCGAAGTCAGCAAGGCAATCGTCAGTACCGCCAACGTGACGACAATGATCAGGATGGCCAGCCAACCCGGGCTGACGCCGTCGCGCACGGCAAGGCAGAGACTGCCGTCGGGGAAATTCGCCGCCGCCATCCCGGTGTAGTGCATGCCGACGATGGCCACTCCCATCACCACGGCGGCGCCGGCACGTGCAAATTTGACATGCGGCGTATTGCGGCGCAGGCGGAACGCTATCCACAAAGCCGCACCCGAGGCAACCACGGCAATGGCGACAGAAGCCAGGAAGAGCAAAGGATCGTAGCGTATGCCCGGCGTCATCAGCATGGCCGCCATACCGGTGTAATGCATCGCGGCGATGCCCATGCCCATGACCAGTGCACTGTTGAGCAGGCGGCGCAACGGCAGCTCGGGGCGGCTGACGATCCAGAGCGCAAATCCCGAGACGCCGATTGCGATCAGCAGTGACAGGAACGTAATCCAGGGGTCGTAGCCCAGATCGATAGGCAGGCGGAATGCGAGCATCCCGACGAAATGCATTGACCAGATCCCGATGCCCATCGCAACAGCACCGCCGAAAAGCCAGGAACGACCGGCATACTCCTGAGTCGCGTTGATCCGCTCAGTCATGTCCAACGCAGTATAGGAAGCGAGCACCGCTACCAGCAGGGACACAACAACAAGCAAACTATCGTAGGAAGCGGATAACATGATGAGGAAATATGAGAACTAATAATCAACATTATTTAGATATTTAGCTCATTATCCCGCAAAAAGACCTATCGAAGTCTGACGAAGTCTGAAATCGACGCGCTTTACATTCTTAAGCGTATGAAACGTCGGATCGAAGCAACTTTACGCGCGGAAACCAATCCATCACCTGATGCACGCTCCCGACAACTGATCTCCGATAACCCCACAATGCGCCCTTCGCCTACAACAGTAAAAAACGCAGGTCCCATGCTCCCCCGGTATCCTCGACCTCCCGCGACGCCACGTCGCCTGGTCCAGGCGCTCGCCGCCATCGGCGCGCTGTCGCTCATGCACGGCGCCAGCGCCGGCATTTCGCTGCTGCAGCCGCCCAAGCTGGTCGACGGCAACAAGCCGTTCACCCTGACCTTGCTGGTCACGGAGGACCAGCAAGACGCTCAGGCTTACACCATTCCGGACAATCTGGTGGTGGCGGCTTCGGCCGACATGACGCCGCCCGTGCAATTGCAGATGGTGCGCGAAGCCGGCGCTCCCGGTGAAATCACACTCAAGCGCGGGGAATTCCGCAAGATCTCCTACAGCGCCACCCTGCCCGACTATTTGCGCGGCGTGGTGCGCATCGAAACCGTGGGCGTAGACGCCTCGCCGGTACTGGTCGCAGTAATTCGTCCGAAAGACGGCAAGATGCCGGTGCCGTCGGCCGAAGGTATCGCGCTGGCCGGTGCGGCCGCACCTTCCGCCTCGGTCATCACGCCGGGCGCCAACGCCAGTCCGATCGGCATTGCGCCGGCCGCACTCGATCTGATCAATACTCCTCGCCTGTCGTTCCATGAGCCCATGTACTTCGCCGCCGGCAACAGCGGCGGCAACCGCAATGCCAAGTTCCAGCTCAGCTTCAAGTTCCGCATCTTCCAGCCGGAAGACATGCGTTCGCGCGGCCTGATCGACAATCTGTATTTCGGCTATACCCAATATTCGCTATGGGACCTGGAAAGCCCGTCGGCGCCGTTCCGCGACACCAGCTACCGCCCCAGCCTGTTCTATTACCTGCCCGATCTCGGCGTCCACAACAGCATCCTGAGCCGCATGGCGATTTCGACCGGACTGGAACATGAGTCGAACGGACGCGACGGCGCCCAGTCGCGCGGCATCAATACCTTCTTCGTCGAACCGACCTTCACGTTCGGCAACCTTAACGACTACCAGTTGCGGATTTCGCCCAAGGTCTACGCCTACCTCGGCCCGACTTCCGACAACCCCGACATCGGCCAATACCGGGGCCATGCGGATCTCAAGCTGGCAGTGGGCAAGCCGGACGGCGTGGAATTCTCGACCACCCTTCGCAAGGGTACGCGCAGCAGCTCGGGCAGCGCCGATTCGACGCTGTCCTATCCGCTGGCGAAATTGGTGCCGGGCATGGCCGGCTATCTGATGGCGAGCTATTTCTATGGTTATGGCGAGAGCCTGCTGACCTACAACCAGAAATCGACGCCGCAGTTCCGTATCGGCTACGCGCTCTGGCGCTGATCCGAGATTCACGAGAAGGTCGCCGGGGACCTTCTCGCGACCTGCTTACGCCACCGGCGTACGCATGGTGACGAACTCTTCCGCCGAGGTCGGATGGATGCCGATGGTGGCATCGAACTGGGCCTTGGTGGCGCCGCACTGCAAAGCCACCGCAAAGCCCTGGACGATCTCGCCGGCATCGGCGCCGACCATGTGCACGCCCAGCACGCGGTCGCTCTTCGCATCCACCACCAGCTTCATGAAGGTGCGTTCGACGTTGCCGCTCAGCGTATGCTTGAGCGCCTTGAACTCCGACTTGAAGATGCGCACTGCGCCGACCTGCTTGCGCGCGTCTTCCTCGCTCAGGCCGACCGTGCCGACGTTGGGATGGCTGAAGACCGCCGTCGGGATATTCTCGTAAGACATTTCCCGGCCGCCTTGGTTGAACAGGCGCGCCGCCACCACCATGCCTTCGGCCAGCGCCACCGGCGTCAGTGCGACCCGATCGATGACGTCGCCGATCGCATGGATGGACGCCACATCCGAAACAAAATGCTCGTCGACCTTGACCGCGCCTTTGGCAGTCAGCGCGACGCCGACTTTCTCCAACCCGAGACCGGCGGTGTTGGGATGACGGCCGGTGGCGAACAGCACGCAATCGGCGTCGATGGTCTTGCCGTCGCTCAGCTTGACGCGCTTGCCGGCGCCGTCTGAGGTGATGGCGTCGATGTTGTTTTCAAACAGGATGTTCATGCCCTTCTTGCGCATTTCTTCCGCGAGAAAAACACCGAGTTCGCCATCCATGCCGCGCAGCAGGCTCTTGCCGCGATACACCAGCGTCACTTCGCTGCCGAGGCCATTGAGGATAGACGCCAGTTCCACCGCAATATAGCCGCCGCCCAACACCACGCTGCGCTTTGGCAAGGCGGTCAGGTGGAAGAAATCATCGGACACGATGCCCAGTTCCTTGCCCGGAATCTCCGGCACCATCGGCCGGCCGCCGGTCGCGACCAGGATATGCGCGGCGGTGTAGCGCTTGCCGTTGACGCTGACGGTGTGGGCGTCTTCTACCGTCGCATAACCTTCGACGACGTCGACCTTGGCGCCGTCCAGAATCTTGCGATAAATACCGTTGAGGCGCGCGATCTCCTTGTCCTTGGCCGCAATCAGCGCGGCCCAGTCGAAGCTGGTCTCGCCCACGGTCCAGCCGAAGCCGGCGGCATCGGCAAAATCTTCATGGAAGTGTGCACCGTAAGACATCAGTTTCTTCGGAATGCAGCCAACGTTGACGCAGGTGCCCCCCAGATCCTTGCTCTCGGCAATCGCCACGCGTGCACCGTATTGCGAAGCGAAGCGGCTGGCGCGTACGCCGCCGGAGCCGCCGCCGATGGTGAACAGGTCGTAATCGTATTGGCTCATTTTTTCCTCTATCGTTTTTTCATTACCTGCGCAGGGCCCGCGTGACGAGCATCACCGGGATCAAGCCGACCAGCACGATGCTCAGCGCCGGCAATGCCGCCTCGCCGAGACGTTCGTCGCGCGCCAGATTATGGGCGATCACGGCCAGCGTGTCGGTATTGAAGGGACGCAACAGCAGCGTCGCCGGCAATTCTTTCACCACGTCAACGAACACCATCAACGCCCCGGTCGCCAGCGAGCGCCACAGCAACGGCATATGCAGCTTGAGCACGATGCGGCTGCGCGAAGCGCCCATGGTGCGCGCGGCCTCGTCCAGGCTCAGCGGAATGCGCGTGTAACCGGCTTCCACCGACTGCACCGCCACGGCCGTAAAGCGTACCAGATACGCATAGATCACGCCGAGCGCGGTAGCCGTCAGCCAGACGCCCGCGCCGCTGCCGGGGAACATCGCCTGCAACCACGCAACCGGCAGCAAAATGCCAACCGCAATCACCGATCCGGGAATCGCATATCCCATGGACGCCAGGCGCGCGATGAGGCGCAAGAAGGCGGATTTGAAACGCGGCAAGCCGCCGGCGCGCTGGGCGAAACCCAAGGCCAGCGCCAGCACCACCGCAATTGCCGCAGCCAGCCCGCCGAAGCGGAAACTGTTCCAGGTCCAGCCGACGTAGCGCGCCAGATTGGTCGCCATCGACAATTCGCTCTCGCGCCACATCAACTGCAACAGGATCAGCACCGGCAACACGAAACCCAACAGCACCGGGGTCGCACATACCAGCCAGGCCAGCGCCTCACGGGCGCCGCGCAACACCGGCAAGCGTGCTTCGGCGCCATCGCCTCGATGGCCGCGCACCGTCGCAAAACGCATGCGCCCCTGCTCACGGCGCTCCAGCCATAACAATACGGCGACGAACAGCAGCAGCAATGAGGCGTACTGGGCCGCCGCGATGCGATCGTCCATCACCATCCAGGCCTTGTAGATGCCGGTAGTAAACGTGGTCAAGCCGAAATAGGCGCTGACGCCATAGTCGGCCAGCGTCTCCATCAAGGCCAGCGCCGCGCCCGCCATCAGCGCCGGTCGCACCAACGGCAGCGCTACACGGCGGATGCGCGCACTCAACGGTGTGCCGAGCAGACGCGCCGCCTCCATCAAATGCACGCCGCGCTCGCCGAGCGCGTTGCGCGCCAGAAGGTAGGCGTAGGGATACAACGTAAAAATGAACAGGAAGATCGCCCCCGTCAGGCTGCGCATGTCGAAGCGGAATCCCGGCCACAACGCACGCAGGCTGCTTTGCGCCGCTCCGCCGTATTGCAGGAAGTCGGTGTACGCATAGGCGCACACGTACGCCGGCATCGCCATCGGCAGCAGCAGCGCCCAGGCAAAGAAGCGCTTGCCGCGGAACTCGAACAAGCCGATCGTGACCGCCGTCACCGCACCAACCACGATCACCCCCAGCGTGACGAACAAGGCCAGCCATGCGGAGGTCGCCAGATAGCCGGGGAGCACCGTCTGCATCTGTTGGTGCAAGGCGTCGACGGCGGTCGCATCAAGCTGCAGCCATGCTCCGGCAATACCGAGGATGGGCAAGGAAATCAGGAAGGCGATCAGGCCGGTGAGATACATGAATTCGAGATAAAAAACTGATCCGGATTGCGCAGCGCCTCGATACTGATGCGCTACACTTCGCTTATTGAAAACGGGGTAAAAATCATTCACTACGTGGCGCATTGTAGCGGCAGGCCCTGCCCTCCGCCGATTTTCCCGCCATGAAAAACCACCCGATAGCGCCGCAAGAAAAAGGACCGCCATGTTTCTGCAAGTCGACCAGGTCAGCATCAGTTATCCACGCGCCGTGGCGCCCGCAGTGCAAGCGGTGTCGTTTGCGCTGCGGCCCGGTGAACTGGGCGCGCTGATCGGTCCTTCCGGCAGCGGCAAGACCACCTTGTTGCGCGCCATTGCCGGACTCGAACAGGCGCAAGCCGGCAGCATCCTGCTCGACGGCCAGTTGCTGGACGGGCCCGGCGTGCGCATTGCCGCCGAGCAGCGCCGCATCGGTATGGTGTTCCAGGATTTCGCGCTGTTTCCTCATCTCGACATTGAAGCCAACATCGGCTTCGGCCTGCACAACGACCAGGCCGATCGCGGCCATCACGGAAACAAGCAGCAGCGTCGCCGGCGCGTGCAGGACATGCTGGAACTGGTCGGCCTCGGCGGCATGCAAAGCAAATTCCCGCATCAGCTGTCCGGCGGCCAGCAACAGCGCGTTGCATTGGCGCGGGCCTTGGCGCCGCAGCCGCGGCTGTTGTTGCTGGACGAACCGTTCTCCAGCCTCGACGTCGATTTGCGCGAACGGCTGGCCGAAGAAGTACGCCGCATCCTCAAGCAAGCCGGCATCACGGCGCTGATGGTGACGCACGACCAGATGGAAGCGTTCGCCGTCGGCGACGTGGTCGGCGTGATGCAGCAAAGCCGTCTCGAGCAGTGGGACCAGCCCTACGCGCTGTACCATCGCCCCGCCACACGCTTCGTTGCCGACTTCATCGGCCATGGCGTATTCGTGCCGGGAGCGCTGGTCGGCGCACCCGGAGACATGGCGATGGAAACCCCGCTGGGCCGGCTGCACGATCTTTCCCGCATCATGGAGACGCTGCAATCCGATGCGACGCCAGGTGAGTCGTTCGACGTACTGCTGCGTTCCGACGACATCGTGCACGACGACCTGTCGCCGTTCAGCGCCCGCATCGTGCGCAAGTCTTTTCGCGGCGCCGATTTCCTCTATACGCTGCAACTCGACGACGGCCTCGAATTGCTGTCGCTGGTGCCTTCGCATCACGACCACGCCGTCGGCGAATCGATCGGCATCCGGCTTGACGTGAATCATGTCGTGGCGTTTCCGCGCGCGGCCGGCTGAAGCAGGCGCCTGCCCGCAGGCCGGCGCCTTCCCTTTCCTTTCCCGTTCCCTTCCCCACCTCGCCATCGTTAAAAAAGCACCGGAGGCCGCAGCGCCCGGTGCTTTTTCATGCCCGCCGAAACAGACAATTACGCGTGCATCATTTGTAGCCGACGCGATCGAGAACCTGCAATACCTTCTGCTGGTTGCGCCCCGTGGCGGCAACATCGATCACTTCCGCCTTGAACGGGCCCAGCGTATCGAGCGCGGCATTGCCGGTCTTGACGCTTTTGACTGCCGGCCATTCGTTATTGCCTTCGGCAAAGTAACGCTGCGCATCGTCGCTGGCCAGGTATTCCAGGAACTTGACGGCATCAGCCTTGTGCGGGGCATTCTTCGCCACGCCGGCGCCGGCGATGTTGACGTGCGCGCCAAAGGTTTTCTGGTTTGGCCAGACCACGCCGAATTTGCTGACCACGGCGATGTCTTCCGGCTTGGTCGATTTCATCAGACGCGCGACATAGTAGGAATTGGAAATCGCCACGCCGCATTCGCCCGAAGCGACCGCCTTGATCTGGTCGGTGTCGCCGCCCACCGGCGAGCGCGCCATGTTGGCGACCATGCCCTTCAGGATGGCTTCGGTCCTGGCCTCGCCGACGTGCTCATACAACGCGCCGAACAGCGACACGTTGTAAGGATGCGCGCCTGAACGGGTGCACAGCTTGCCCTTGTTCTTGGGATCGGCCAGCGACTCGTAGGTATCGACGTCTTCCGGCTTCACATTTTGCTTGTTGTAGACAATCACGCGAGCCCGTGTCGAAAAACCGAACCATTGCGAACCCTGCCCCTCATCCTTGCCGCGCAGGTTGGCGGGGATGCGCGATTCCAGCACGCCGGATTTCACGGGTTGGAACAGGCCGTCGTTCTCGCCACGCCACAGGCGGGCGGCGTCAACCAGCAGGATCACGTCGGCCGGGCTGGCAGTTCCCTCGCTTTTGAGACGCGCCAGGATACCGGCGTCATCGGCGTCGACACGGTTGATCCGGATACCGGTAGCCTTGGTGAAATTGCCGTACAAGGCTTCATCGGTCTGATAATGGCGCGCGGAGTAAAGGTTGATCACCTTTTCCTGCGCAGCCACGCCGATCGACGTGGTCGCTAACACCACACCTGCAACAAAAGTGCGTAAAAACATGAACTTATCCTTTTATGCTGATTAATCAGTCTGCTTGCCGGTAGCAGCCCGAAGTCCGAAAAACACAGGACAACGCGCACTTGCGCAACCGGAAAGACGACCGACTATAGCATAAATGAGAATAATTCCTGTTTTAAATTCAGCTTTTTGTCAGGATTGAAAGCTTGAAAAGCCGATGACTGAAGACGCCTGCCAGCCTCGCAGCAAGGCTATGCCAGCCGACCGGCTCGCATTCACGGCATGATTCAAAACCCCGCTCGCGTGCGGCCAGGGCCGCCAGACGCTGCTGCAGGGGCAACAACATCGCATGTTCAGGCACGCGCCTTCGACAGCACGACCAGCCAGCGGCGGAATAGCAGGATTTCCAGATGACCGGCTTGCAGACCCGCGCTGCATTCGATCACGGGATTGACGCGGTAGCGGCGCACGTACGAGTCGCGGCAGACGAACATTTCGCGGCGACCGAAGCGCAGACTGAAAGACGAAGGGGAAGAAGATTCCAGACCAAAGCGAGCGCCTGAAGTGAGATCCAAGTGAGTCATGGCAGTGGTTCCTATCTCTGTTGAAGAGATTCCACTGTATCACAAACACTGTATAAATAAACAGTAGTTTTTGATCTCGTTGTTTTTTGAGCGATTTCGGAAGTTTTACGATTCAGATCCGAATGCGGCCCATTTTACCCTCTTCAGGCTGAAATGGGCCAAATCCGCCAATCCACTCATCGCCGCTTAGGCACCGCTCTCAAGCCGGCTGCGCACAAACCCGATGTGTTCGCGCAGCACATAGAACTGATCCGCAAACGCCAGCGGCATCTTCATGCGATTGACCGAGGTTTCGATCTCATCGAGCTGCTTGAGCATCTGCTCCTGTTCTTCCTTGGTATGCGCTGTGACGCCGCGCTCCAGCGTGATCAGCACGCCATACCATTTATAGATGCGCGAACGGATACGCCAGCCGTACAGCAGCGGCACCAGCTTGATGCCGGGAATCAGCAGCAGGATGATCGGCAGCAAAATCACCATCGTACGATCCACCAGGCTTGCCAGCCAGAACGGCAGGGTGCGGTAGAAGAAACTTTTGCCCGACTTGTAGTAGCGCGCGGCGTCGTCGCTGATCGGATATTCATGCGCCAGCGGCGCCGGGAATTCGCCGGCCTTCTGCAGCACGCTGGCCTTGCCGTGCACTTCGCGCGCCGCTTCGATCAGCAGGTCGGACAAGGCCGGATGCAGGTCATCGCGCGCAATCAGTTCGGCGGTGGGCGCGATCAGGCGGATCGTGTGATCCGGCAGGTTGCGGCGGAAGTCGAACACGCCGGGCGGCAGCGTCAGTTCATTGAGATAGCTGAACCGCCGCGTGTAGGCCGAAGCCTGCGAGAAGTCCAGCAGACGAATGCCGTTGGTGCGCAGCAGCTTGCCCATGGTGGCAGGCGCCGCCGACTCCCCCATGAGAAAGGCGACGTCGATCTTGCCCTTGCTGAGCGCATCCGCGGCCTCGTCGCCGCCCATGTCGATCAGCTTGGTCGCCCCGCCCGGCTCGATCCCGCTGGCCTTCAGCAAGGTCAGCGCCAGCACGCGCGAGCCGCTGCCCTGCAGCCCGATGGCGATGCTTTTCCCGGTCAGCTCTGATAACCGCGAGACGACTTTGTCATTGCGATAGAACACCGACACCGGCGAATACGCCACGCTGCCCAGCGACACCAGATTCTCGATATTGACGCTGTCGGCGATGCCGCCCTGCACGAAGGCGACATCGACATCGCCGTCCGGATCGACCAGCTTGCGCAAGTTGTCGAGCGAACCCTCCGAGGCAACAATTTTCACCGTCACGCCGTCGCGCGCGAGGATTTTCTTGTACTTCTCGGCGACGCTCCAGAAATTGCTGCTTTCCGGCCCGGTCGCGATGGTGACGGTCTTCGGCGGCGCCGGATGGATCAGCCAGATCGCCAGCCAGACGCCGACGATGATCAACAACACCATGGGGCCGAAACTGACGGCCAGGTCGCGCCACGAAATGGCGACGAAGCGCGCCTTCATGGCGCTGACGGAGTGCTTGCGGGAGGCGGTAGTTTTTTCCATCCGAGCATTCTACCGCCAGAACTTGCTCACGATCTTACTGCGAGGCCATGATCCGGCGTCGGGCGGTGCTCGGAATCCTCATGTGCTCAAGCACACTCCAAGGGTTCCAACTAAGCTCCGCTCCGTCCGCCACCGGCTGATGGCCTCTCGCTACAGATCGTGAACAAGTTCTACGCCACCGGTTTAATACGTTTTGTAAGGCAGGAACTTCCCGCTCAGCACCACATTGACGCGGTCGCCGGCCGGATCGGCCTGGCGCTGGATGTCCATCTTGAAATCGATTGCGCTCATGATGCCGTCGCCGAATTCTTCGTGGATCAGTTCCTTGATGGTCGAGCCGTAGACGCTGACGATTTCATACCAGCGGTAGATCAGCGGATCGGTCGGCACCGGTGTCGGCAGCGAGCCTTTATAGGGCACGATCTGCAGCCACAGGGTTTCTTCGTCGGTGAGGCCGAACAGTTCCTGCGTGACGGCCGCCTGCCTGGCGGTCAGGGTCATCTGGCCGAGCATGGCGGCGGTCGTCCACTCCTTGCTCTGGCCGATGCTCTCGGCGATCTTGGACCAGGTCATCTTGTTCCTGACCTTGGCTTGGATGATTTTTTGGGTAACGAGGTTGCGGTCCATGAAGTTCTCCTTGCGATGAATGTTAGGAATGATCGTTAAAATCAGGCTGCTGCTTGCGGAAAATTGTCCGGCGCATCCGCTGCGTCCTGGGCCAGCCCGGGCATGACGACGCGCGCTTCGGCATCTTCTGCTCCGGCTTCCTGAATGCGGCGCGAACGATGCACCAGAAAGTCGACCAGATGGTTGCGGATGCGATAGAACTGCGGATCGTGATGCATGGTTTCGCGCGTGCGCGTCTTGGGCATGGTGTTGACCACTACTTCGGCGATACGCGCCCGCGGGCCGTTGGACATCAGGAAAATCTTGTCGGCCAGCAGGATCGCCTCGTCGACGTCGTGCGTGATCATGAACACGGTCTGGTGCGTGGCGCTGCAAATCTTCAGCAGCTCGTCCTGCACCACGCCGCGCGTCAGCGCATCCAGCGCACCGAACGGCTCGTCCATCAGCAGCATCTTCGGCTCGATGGAAAACGCCCGCGCAATGCCGACGCGCTGCTTCATGCCGCCCGACAGCTCGGACGGCTTCTTGTGCTCCGCGCCCTTGAGGCCGACCATCTCGATGAAGCGGCGCGCATGCGCCTCGGCCTTGTCGCGCGACCAGTCCGGCCAACGCGAGCGCACCGCGAACACGACGTTGCCCAGCACGCTGAACCACGGCATCAGCGCGTGGCTCTGGAACACCACGCCGCGGTCCAGGCTCGGCCCTTTGACCTCGCGCTGATCCATGATCACTACGCCGCCGGACGGCGCTTCGAGACCGGCCAGCACATTCAGGATGGTGGTCTTGCCGCAGCCGGAGTGGCCGATGATGCAAACGAACTCGCCCTTGTCGATGCCGAACGAGACCTGGTCGAACACCGGCAGGCCATCATCGGTGTAACGCTTGTTGAGGTTCTCGACGGTAAGAAATGCTTTTTCCATATCGCTCCTGTTACGCCTATTCCGTGTAAGTCACGAGCTTTTGCAGCCGCGCAAAAAACAGGTCCAGCACCATGCCCGTCACGCCGATCACCAGGATCGCGAAGATCACGCTGGTCAGCGACAGGTTGTTCCATTCATTCCAGACGAAGTAGCCGATGCCGGTGCCGCCGACCAGCATCTCGGCCGCCACGATCACCAGCCAGGCAATCCCCATCGAGATGCGCATGCCGGTCAGGATGGTCGGCGCCGCCGCCGGCAAGATCACCAGGAAAGCCTTGCGCAATGGCGTGACTTCCAGCGTCTTGGCGACGTTGAGCCAGTCGCGGCGCACCGACGCCACGCCGAACGCGGTGTTCATCAGCATCGGCCACACCGAGCAGATGAAGATCACGAAGATCCCCGAGATCGACGAATCCTTGATGGTGTACAAGGCCAGCGGCATCCACGCCAGCGGCGAGATCGGCTTGAGGATCTGGATGAAGGGGTTCAAGGCCCGCTGCATCAGCGGCGACATGCCGAGCAGGAAGCCCAAGGGAATCGCCACCACCGCCGCGATCGCAAACCCGAGTCCCACCCGCGCCAGCGAATAGCCGAGCTGGATGCCGATGCCCTTGTCGTTGGGGCCGTTGTCGTAGAAAGGATTGGCCAACTCCTTGCGCATGGTCTCGCCCATCTGCGCCAGCCCGGGGAAGCCGCTGGTCTTGACCGGCGAACTGCTGCTCTTGCCCATCAGCTTGGCGTATTCATCGTCGGCCGACGAAGCCGACGATACTGCCGCGCGTGCGTTTTCAACGCTCTGCTTGGGCGCCGTCGCCAGATGCCACACCAACAGCACGCAGCCGAACAGCGCCAGCGAAATCAGCCCGGCGCGCCAGCCCAGTTGTGCCGCCGGTTTCATCAGGCAGTCCTCTTGATGGCGAAGCTGTTGACGTAGGCGTCGGCCTTGGCCGGGTCGAACTCCTTGCCCATGATCTTGTATTTGCGATAGGCGCCGTCCGGCACCGGCTGGCCGAGTTCCCTCATGTATTTCTTGGCGTCGGTCAGCAACAGCACGCGCTCAGAGATGCCCTTGTAATCGACCTCCCCCTTGACGTAACCCCAGCGCTTCATCTGGCTCAGGATCCATACCGCCATCGAATCCCACGGCACCGGATCGAAGTCGGCCCGGCCCGGTACGTTCTTGACGTTGCCGAGACCATCGGCGAAGCGGCCGGTCAGCACCTGCTCGACTACGGTCTCGGGTTGATTCAGATATGCCGCCGGCGAAATCACCTTGGCCACCAGCGAGCGGTTGGCCGGCTCGCGCGCCATCGCGGCAGCCGTCAGCACGGCGCGGAACAGCGCCGCGAAGGTGTTGGGGTTCTGCTTGACGAAATCTTCCGACATGCCGAAGGCGCAGCACGGGTGGCCGTCCCAGATTTCCTTCGACAGGATGTGGATGAAGCCGATTTCGTCATACACCGCGCGCTGGTTGAACGGATCGGGGCCGAGGAAGCCGTCGATGTTGCCGGCACGCAGATTGGCCACCATTTCCGGCGGTGGCGTGACGCGGATCTGGACGTCGCGGTCCGGATCGAGACCGTTCTCGGCGAGGTAATAGCGCAGCAGGAAGTTGTGCATCGAATACTCGAACGGCACCGCGAACTTGAAGCCCTTCCATTGCTTGGGATCGCGCTTGTCCTTGTGCTTGACGTGCAGCGTGATGGCCTGGCCGTTGGTGTTCTGGATGGTGGCGATGCGCATCTGCACCGGATTGCTGCCCACCCCCATCGACATCGCCAGCGGCATCGGCGACAGGAAGTGCGAGGCGTCGTGTTCCTTGTTGATCATCTTGTCACGGATCAGCGCCCAGCCGGCGGTCTTGTTGAGCGAGACATTGAGGCCCTGCTTCTTGTAGAAGCCGAGCGGATCGGCCATGATCAGCGGCGCCGCGCAGGTGATGGCGATGAAGCCGATCTTGAGGTCCTTCTTTTCGATCGCGCCGTTCTTCTCCTGCGCCATGGCTTGCAGGGCGCCCAGCGGGAACATGCTGGCGATCGCCGCACGCGCGGTGTTGATGCCGACCGCGCGCAGGAAGTCGCGGCGTTGCTCCGCCTGCGGGAACAGGGCACGCATCACCGATTCTTCCACCACATCGTTGCCCAGTTGCTCGGGGTCTTGTGCACGCGCCTGCAGCTGCGCATCTGGCTTGCTCTGCTCGTCGTCATGCGCCGTCTGGCTGGCGTGCTTGCCGCAGGAACAAGTATTGCCTGCGCGCCCGGCGTCGTAGGTATGGAAGATGGTGCTGTCGATTTCTTTTGGCATGGATTCCCCCGATGGATGAGTGAAGTAACGGCTGCTTTGTTACTCCATCACGTGCAAGGGGCTTGCCAGCGCGCTCTGCGATGTCATCGCCAGACGACGCCTTGTAGTGGAACGACTACAAGATGCTGTCAGAGCGACAACTTAAGCGGGAAGAAGCTGATGCCGCACGGCGTACATGGCAATGCCGACGTCGTTGCTGGCGCCGGTCTTTTCCAGGATGCGACTGCGGTAGGTGCTGACCGTGTTGGGGCTCAGCGTGAGCTGGTCGGCGATTTCCTTGACGCTGCGCCCGGCGGCGATCAGCTGGAACACCTGGTATTCGCGATGCGACAGCATCTCGTGCGCGGCGCGCTGGGTGCTGGCCGCATGCACGTTGAGCTCGGCCGCCAAGGTCTCCGCCATGTGCGGACTGACGTAGACGCCACCGTCGGCTGCCTTGCGGATCGCCGCCACCAGTTGCTCGGTGTCGGCGCTCTTGTTCAGGTAACCGGCCGCACCGAGACGATAGCAGCGCGCGGCATATTGCTTCTCGGGATAAGTCGACAGCATCAGTACCGGCAGCCGCGGCATCTCCTGCTTGAGCTGGCGCAGCACGTCGAGGCCGTCCTGCAGCGGGATGGCGATGTCCAACAAGACCAGGTCGATCGCTTCCACGCGCGCCTTGCGCAGCACCTCCGGGCCGTCGGCGCACTCGGCCGCCACCTCGATGTCGGGCGTGTCGGCGAGGATCTGCTTGAGCCCTTCGCGCACGATGCGGTGGTCGTCGCAGAGCAGGATGCGGATCATGGTTTTCCTTGTGGCTGCGGTTGTAATGAGTGTTTGCAGAAAGTCATGCGTCGTTCCTCAGCGGCAAGACCAGGCGCACGCGCGTGCCCGGGTTGCCGCTTTCTAGTGCAGCGCCTGCACCATCAACAGCGTTTTCGATATTCAGCGCGCCAGCAAAGTGCAGCGCCCTCTCACGCATGCCCATTACGCCATAAGACTTTGGATTTGCCAGCGCCGCGGCCGGTACGCCGATGCCATTGTCCTCCACCTCCATCAGCAACTCGTCCGGCGTCAGACGCACCGCTATCCTCACCTGCGTTGCTTGCGAATGCTGTGCCACGTTGCTCAGCATTTCCTGGAAGATACGAAACGCCGCCGTCGCCAACGTGCCTAGCGGCGCAAACGCCTGCGGTGAAATCTCGAAATCGACGTCGCACGGCAACTCGGTCGCTTCGGAGAATTCCTGCACCTGCCACTCCAGCGCCGCGATCAATCCCTGATGATCGAGGATGCTCGGCCGCAGATCGGTAATGATGCGACCGACGTTGTCCACCGCCGCCTCGATCAGCCGGTTCATGCTGGCGCACTTGCGCGCCACCGGCTCGCGGTCGACGACGCGGCTGGCCATCCAGTTCACGTCCAGCTTCAACGCCACCAGCAGGCTGCCGAGTTCGTCATGAATCTCGCGTGCAATGCGCGTGCGTTCATCCTCCCGCACGGAATGCGCATGCGCCGACAGTTCGCGCACCTGCATCAACGCCGCCGACAACTCGCGCGTACGCTCCGCCACGCGCTGTTCCAGCTCCGCCTTGGCGCGCTGCAACTGCTCCTCGGCCAGACGCCGTTTGGAAATGTCGCTGAAGGTGATCACCGCCCCGCGCACCTGGCCGCCGTCGATGATTTGGTAAGAAGAGTATTCGGTGGCGAAGTGCGTACCGTCGGCGCGCCAGAACACTTCCTGATCGACCCGGCACGACTCGCCCTTGCGGAAGGCTTTCAGGATCGGACATTCTTCTTCCGGATAGTGTTCGCCGTGTTCATGACTGTGATGCACGAGCTCGTGCATGTTCTTGCCCAGCATCTGTTCGATCCGGTACCCGAGCATCTCGGCGCCGGCGCGATTGATGAAGGTGCAGCGGCCGTCGAGGTCGATACCGTAGATGCCTTCGCCGGTGGAGTCGAGCAGCAGGGTCAGTTTGTCGCGCAACAACGTGGTGTCGCCAGGGGTCGCGATGAAATCAATATGTCGTATTTGTTGCAAGGTCTGCATCGGGTTTCCCGTCGCCTGTTTTCTCAATGAGCGCTAAGCAGCAAAGCCTGTGCCAGTGCACCGGTATCAACAGAACAAGCCCTTGTTCATCCGAACATACTCGTTAAAAAATAACGTCAAACAAAAAAACCGCCTCGCGGCGGTTTTTTCCCTTCTTGACAAGACGTCACCTCACGGCATGTACTGCCCGCCATTCACATCAATGATCTGCCCCGTCACATACCCCGACAACGCATCCGAAGCCAGGTAAAGGAAAGCGCCGTCGCATTCCGCCGGGTCGCCGATGCGGCCCATCGGGATGGTCTTGCGGAACGATTCCAGCTGTTCCGGCGTGGTGAAGCGTTCCTGGAACGGCGTCATGATCACGCCGGGCGCGACTGCATTGACGCGAATATTGTCCGGTTGCAGCTCTTTCGCCATGCCGCGCGTGATGGTGCTGACGAAGCCTTTCGACGCTGCGTAAATCAGCGCGCCGGGGCCGCCGCCGTGGCGGGCCGCCACCGAGGTGACGTTGATGATGTTGCCGCCGCCCTGCTTGCGCATGACCGGGATCACAGCGCGTGTGAACGCCACCACCGAACGCGCGTTGATCTGCACGACTTCGTCGAACAGGTCGTCGCTGATCTTTTCCAGCGCTTCGCGCTTGACCAGGCTGCCGGCATTGTTGATCAGGACGTCGATGCGGCCGAGCTGCTCGACTGCGCTGGCAATGGCCTTGTCGATGGCCTTGCTGTCGCGCACGTCGGCGCCGATCGTGATCGCCTTACTTTCACCCTTGCCGCCCTTGCGGATGTCGGCGGCGACGGCTTCGGCTTCGGCTGCCGACTTGTTGTAGTGGACTACGACGTGGGCGCCCCTGGCGCCGAAGGCGCGTGCGGCGGAAGCACCGATACCGGTGCTGGCGCCGCTGATGAAGACGACTTTACCTGCCAGATCTTGCATTGCTGTTCTCCTGAGAAAGTAAGCATGGCGTGAACCATAGGGGAAATCACGGTCCGGCTCGTTTCAATGTTGGTGTTCTTTGAAGGCCGGGTGTTCTTTTATTTTTCTGAGCAAATCGAAATCAATATCCATGGCCGTGCAGGTGACGGCCATGTCAGTCGTGCACCGATTCATCCTTGTTCTGCGCCGCGCCGCGATAAGCGTCGCGCACCCGGATCAGGTGCGTGCGCATGGCGTCGGAGGCCTGTTGCGGATCGCGCGCCTTCAACGCAATGAGAATATCGCGGTGATCCTGCAGGCTGCGTTCCAGCGTGGCTGGAATGCGCGAAGTGATGGTGCGGCTTTTCTTGCCGAGCAAGTAGAGGCTGCCGGCGATGCTTTGCAGGAAAGGATTGTCGCAGGCCTCGATGATGGCTTCGTGGAACTCCACGTCGGCGGCGGCGAAGGCGGCCGGGTCGCTCAGCAGGCGCGCTTCGTCGTCGACGTTGCGCGTCAGGCGTTCGAGTTCTTCTTCTGCCATGTGCGTGGCGGCCAGTGCGGCGACGCCGGTTTCAATGATCAGGCGCGCATCGAACAGCGCTTCCAGCGTGCCGGCGTTGAGGTCGATGATCATTTCCAGCGGCTCGAGCAATTCGCGCGTTTCGAGCTTGCCGACAAAGGTGCCTTCGCCCTGGCGGATGCGCAGCAGGCCGAGCAGCGCCAGGCCGCGGATCGCTTCGCGCACGGCCGGGCGACCGACACCGAGCATGGCCGCCAGCTCGCGCTCCGGCGGCAATTGCTGGCCGGGCTTGAGCAGGCCGCTGCGGATCATGGTGAGCAGGCGTTGCGCAACCTGCTCGGAGATGGATTTCTGGACGATGGGATCGAAGGACATGGACTCTGCTTGGGTGCTTGTTATGTTCCTGGCCGTTCGCACTGACGCGCAGGTATGCGGGCGAGTGGTAAGACCTTTGGGTATGCAGAGAATAGGTGCGGGTCCGGGGCCTGTCAAGCGAGGACTTTCCGTAGTGGTCAAACCCTTTTCATGTGTGCTTGCCGGCGATAGTTGACGGGAAGACAAGCCCGCGCCCACGCCTTTGCGCCCTCTTCGGTTTCCGCTTACATGCCGATACAAATACCAGACGCGAACTGGGCTAGCATGACTCTTTTGCGTTGCTTCGTTTCCACTCATCATGTCCACGCCACCTGCTTCCCGCCCTCCTGAAAAGTCATCCCGCCCCGACCTGGTCAACGGCCCCATCGCCACCACGCTGCTGATGTTCGCCTTGCCGGTACTGGGCAGCAATGTGCTGCAATCGTTGAACGCTTCGGTCAATGCGATCTGGGTCGGCCATTATCTCGGCGAAGCGGCCCTGACCGCGACGTCGAACGCCAATATCGTCCTGTTCTTCCTGCTCGGCGTGGTGTTCGGCATCAGCATGGCGACCACCATCCTGGTCGGGCAGTCCATCGGCGCGCGCAACATCGACCGCGCCAAGCGCGTGGTCGGCACCGGTGCGAGTTTCTTTGCGACGCTGTCGATCCTGGTGGCGATCGCCGGCTATATCTTCACGCCGCACATCCTCGCGCTGATGCAGACGCCGGCCGACGCCGCGCCCTATGCGATCGCGTACCTGCGCATCATCTTCGTTGCGCTGCCGATGATGTATTTCTATAACTTCATGATGATGACGCTACGCGGCGCGGGCGATTCGCGCACGCCGTTCTATTTCATGCTGCTGTCGGTTGGACTCGACATCGCGCTCAATCCGCTGCTGATCTTCGGCCTCGGCCCGATCCCGCCGATGGGCATTGCCGGCTCGGCGCTGGCGACGCTGATCGCGCAATCGGGCAGCCTGCTGCTGATGATCGCCTTCCTCTATCGTCGCAAGCATTTCCTGGCGTTGCACAGCAATGAATTGAACTACCTGAAGCCCGACCTGGCGATCCTGCGCGCACTGGTGACCAAGGGCTTGCCGATGGGCTTGCAGATGCTGGTGATTTCATCGTCGGCGCTGGTGATGATCAGCCTGGTCAACGGCTACGGTTCGCAAGTGACGGCCGGCTACGGCGTGACCTCGCAGCTGTGGACTTATGTGCAGATGCCGGCGCTGGCGCTGGGCGCAAGCGTGTCCTCGATGGCGGCGCAGAATATCGGCGCCGGTCGCTGGGATCGCGTGACGCGCATCGCCACCATCGGCGTCGGCTACAACTTCCTGCTGACCGGCGCGCTGGTGGCCTTGCTCTACCTGTTCGATCATGCGGCGCTGGGGCTGTTCCTGCCGCATGAGGGAGAAGCCATGGGCGTGGCGCGCCACATCAACAATATCGTGGCGTGGTCTTTTGTGCTGTTCGGCGTGACCATGGTGCTGTTCGGCGTGGTGCGTTCGACCGGCGCGGTGATGGCCCCGCTGGTGATGCTGTTCATCGCGATCTGGCTGGTGCGCCTGCCGTTTGCGACATGGCTGATCCCGGCTTACGGTGCGGAGGCGATCTGGTGGAGCTTCCCGCTCGGCAGCGTGGTGCTGATCGTGCTGGCAGTCGCCTATTACCGTTACGGCGGCTGGCGCAAGGCGCACATGCTGTCGCCGCAGCCGCGCGGGTTGGCTCCCGACACGGGCATGGCCACGCCGGCCATGGCCGCCGTCGACGACAAGGCCTGAGCAAGTTTCAAGCAGCGCTGGCCTGGTCCAGCTGCGCGATGGCGGCCGCGTCCAGCGACAGGCGCGTTGCTGCGATCAGTGCATCCATCTGCTCCAGCGTGGTGGCGCTGGCGATCGGCGCCGTGATGCTGGGGCGTGCGATCAGCCACGCCAGCGCCACGGCCGCGGGCGTGCTGTCGTAGCGTGCGGCGACGACGTCGAGCGCATCGAGGATGCGCAGGCCGCGCGGATTCAGGTAGCTTTGCGTCTTGCCGCCGCGGGTGCTCTTGCCGAGGTCTTTTTCGGAGCGATATTTGCCGCTGAGAAAACCGCTGGCCAGCGAGTAATAACTGATGACGCCGATTTGTTCCTTGAGGCAGTACTGCTCAAGATTGTTTTCAAAGTCGGCGCGCGAATACAGGTTGTATTCCGGTTGCAGCGTCTGGTACAGCGGGTAGCCATGTTCACGGCTGAGCTTGCGCGCTTCTTCCAGCCGGTCGGCGCCGAAGTTGGATGCGCCGATCAGACGCACCTTGCCTTGCTGGACCAGTTCGCCGTAGGCATGCAGGGTTTCTTCCTGCGGCGTGTTCTTGTCGTCGGTGTGCGACTGGTAGAGATCGATGTAGTCGGTTTGCAGGCGCGTCAGCGAGTCGTCCACCGCACGCCTGATGTAGGCCGGGGCCAGGCCAATCTTGCCGTCGCCCATGTCCATCCCGACCTTGGTGGCAATGACCAGCTTGTCGCGCCTGCCGCCTTGCTTGATCCATTTGCCGATGATGGTTTCGGATTCGCCGCCCTTGTTGCCGTTGGCCCAGCGCGAATAGACATCGGCGGTGTCGACCAGGTTGAGACCGGCGTCGACGAATTTGTCGAGCAGCGAAAACGAGGTCGCTTCGTCGGCGGTCCAGCCGAACACATTGCCGCCGAACGCCAGCGGCGCGACTTCAATGGCGGAGTTGCCGAGTTTTCGGTGTTGCGGCTGGTTGCCGTTTGTATCAGTCGTACCCATTGCGTGCACTCCATGTCGCCGAGGAGCAATAATTCTATGCCTGATCCGCTTTTGCTGCCGGAACCCGCCCAGGCTCTATACTTGCAACTTGCCAGGTCCTGGCTTGGAGTCGTCTCATGAAACAACGTGCGACGCCTCTTGGTCGGGATCTTCGTCTCAATCCGCGCACGACTCTTCTGCTTTCTCTCCGATGGAAATTGTCTTCACCGTCCTGATCCTGCTGCTGGCCGTCGCCGTCTCCGGCGTGGCCGCGCGCCTCGCGCCATTCAAGATCCCGCTGCCGCTGTTTCAGATCGGCCTCGGCGCCGTACTGGCGCTGCCGCTGTTCGGCCTGCGCATCAGCTTCGACCCTGAACTGTTCCTGCTGCTGTTCATCCCGCCGCTGCTGTTCACCGACGGCTGGCGCATGCCCAAGCGCGAGTTCTTCCGGCTGGCGCAACCGATCCTGGCGCTGGCGCTCGGCCTGGTGCTGTTCACCGTGGTCGGGGTCGGCTACTTCATCCACTGGATGATCCCGGCCATCGCGCTGCCGTCGGCATTTGCGCTGGCGGCGGTACTGTCGCCGACCGACGCCGTCGCAGTGTCTTCCATCATCGGCAAGCGCCGGCTGCCGTCCACCATGCAGCACGTGCTCGAAGGCGAGGCGCTGATGAACGACGCAACTGGCCTGGTGGCGTTCAAGTTCGCCATCATCGCGGTGCTGTCGGGCACTTTCTCGTTGCTCGACGCCGGCATCAGCTTCACCCTGATCGCCATCGGCGGCATCTCGGTGGGCTTGGTCGTGGCCTGGGGCTTCGGCCTGATCCGCCGCAAGATCATTGAATGGAGCGGCGACGAACCCGGCATCCAGGTCGTGCTGCTGCTGCTGATCCCGTTTTCGGCCTACATCTTCGCCGAACACTTCGGCCTGTCCGGCATCCTGTCCGCCGTCGCCGCCGGCATGCTGATGCCCTACATCGACACCGCCGGCGCCGAATCGGCCGCCACCCGCATGCAGAGCCAGAGCATGTTGACGATGCTGGACTTCGTCTTCAACGGCATGTCCTTCATCCTGCTGGGCTTGCAACTGCCGGGCATCGTCAGCCTCGCGCATCTCGACGCCCAGGTCGCCGGCAACGTACCGGTATGGCATCTGTTCGCCTACATCGTGGCGATCACGGCGGCACTGATCACGCTGCGTTTCCTCTGGGTCTGGTTCAACCTGCGCCTGCGCCGTTTCTCCAACGCCGTGCGCGGCCAGCGCGCCAGACAGCGCTATTTCGACGCACGCCTCATCAGCATCACCTCGCTGGCCGGCGTACGCGGCGCGATCACGCTGGCAGGCGTGATGTCGATCCCGCTGCTGATGCCCAACGGCCATGCCTTCCCGGCGCGCGACCTGCTGATCTTCCTGGCCACGGGCGTGATCGTGTGCTCCCTGCTGGCCGGCAGTTTTTTACTGCCCTGGTTGCTGACGGGCTTAAAGCTGGACGCCGACAACGAGCGCCGCCGCACGGAAGAAACCATGGCGCGCCTGCGCGTCTCGGAAGCTGCAGTGCGCAGCATCGAGGAAGCGCAGGAACGCCTGGGCGCCAACATGGGCCAGGAAGACCTGGCCCTGTTGACCGAAGTCAGCGGCCGCCTGCTGGCGATCTACCGCATGCGCATGGATGCCGAAAGCGGCACCGAAGAAACCCACCGCACCGCCAATCGCGTCAAGCATTTCGAACGTGAACTGCGACTCGAGGCGATCCGTGCCGAACGCCGTGAAGTCCATCACCTGCGCGCCGAGCAGCAGATCAACGATGAGACCTTCATCGCGCTGATCAACCAGATCGACCTGGCGGAAACCTGGCTGATGGGGTCGCTCAACGCGGCACACTGAACGACGAGATTAAAAAACGGCGTCACGCTGATTGCGCTGACGCCGTTTTCTTTTGCAGCGAAAGAATCAGTTCGCCGGCGATACCAACGCGTTGCTCAGATCGCCGATCGGCGTGCCGCCGTTGGCCTGGATCGCCTTGTCGCGCAGCGTGATGCCGTCGAGCACCGGCAGCGACCAGCGCCGCGTGATGAAACGCAGCACCGAGCTGGTGTCGTACAGGCTGTTGTCGACATAGCCCTTCTTTGCATACGGCGACACGATGATCGCCGGGATGCGCGTGCCCGGACCCCACTTGTCGGCCTTCGGCGGTGCGGCGTGATCCCAGAAGCCGCCGTTTTCGTCATACGTCACGACGATCAGCATGTGCTTCCATTGCGGGCTCTGGCGCAGCTTGTTGACGACCTCGGCAATGTGCGCGTCGCCCGATGCAACGTCGGCGTAACCGGCATGCTGGTTCAGGTTGCCCTGCGGCTTGTAGAACGACACCGCGGGCAACTTTCCGGCGGCAGCATCTTGCAGGAAGCTGGCATCGAAGTCCCTCAGATGCTCGGCACGGTCGGCGGCGTTCCTGACCGGATCCATATTGGCGAAATAATTGAACGGCTGGTGATGGAACTGGAAGTTGGGCGTCGGCGAGGGGAATTTGCGATCGCCTTGGGCCGCCTTCAGCGTGGAGTTCCAGGCCCCGGCATACCAGGCCCAGCTGACGCCCTTGCCGCTCAGCAGGTCGCCGATGTTCTTCTGCGTTTGCGGCGGCAGCGTAGAGGCGCTGTTCGGATCGGCATAGACCTTGGCCGCATCGCTTGCGGGTGCGGCCACATTGCTCGGCTGATAGGCCGGCTGCATGGTATTGATGGCGTAGTACATGCCCTTGTCGTCGGCCGGCGTCAGCGTGCCGTCGTTGGCATATTTGGGCGCGCCGCCGAGCACCGATTTCGGCGCGCTCGCCGCCGGCGTCAGGCGCACGAAATTGCCTTGCGCGTCGAACTCGACCTTGGAAATGCCGCCCTTGGCGGGCGACTTGTCGGCGTTCGGGTATTGCGGCGTACAGGCGCAGATCAGGTATTGATGGTTCTGGAACGAGCCGCCGAAGGATCCCATGTAGAAGTTGTCGGCCAGCGTGTACTCTTTCGCCAGCTGCCACATCGCCATGCTGCTGCCGTCGTAGTAGCCCATGGACAATCCGCCGGCGTCGGAATAGGTGGCGAACTTGTCATTCCGGCCGCCGTTGATCTGCATCTGGTTATTGTAGAAGCGATGCACCAGGTCGCGCGTGACGACGCTGGCTGCCAGCGACACGCCCTCCTTGCCGTCGATCTGGAACGGCTTGTTCGGCATGCCGGCCGATTGCGCCTGTGTGATCACCTTGCTCTGGCCGGCCGCCGTCATCCCGCCCCAGGTCGGCGGCAGCACCGGCAACACGGCGCCGTCGACATCCACTTGCGGCAGGTAGGCGCCTTTCGACGACGGGTTCACGCCGGGGATACCGTTGGCGCCCGGAAACAAGCCGTACAGGGTGTCGAAGCCGCGGTTCTCGGCATAGATCACGACCACGGTATCGATGCTGCGCACGGCGGCGTCGTCGCCGGCGATGTTGGCGTTGCCGCCACAGGCGGAGAGTCCCGCTGCAATGGAGATCGCAGCGACGGCCGAAAGCGACAGGCGGGTTGGCTGGCTGAAAGACTGGCTGATTTTGGCTCGCATGGACTGGATTCTCTTTTTATTGACCTGGAAAGGATGAAGCAGGATACAACCGACAGGGACACGATGCTAGCCGAAAAATATAACTGCAGAATGACATTGCAGGGTAGCGTGCGCTCCTTCATCGACAAGTCACGGAGTTTTGCTATCCTGCGCCCATGAAAGCCATTCCAATCATCGCCGCGCTGGCTGCGCTTGCCTTCGTTACGCTGCGATTCGACAGCCAGTCCCCCGCCGTTGCGGCTTCCGGCGACGCTGCTCCGGCCTACACCGGCGCCGCCTATGCGCCGCAGCCGGGCCGCCGTCCCAGCGTGGAAGAAATGACCGTGCTCGGGCGCGCGCTGTTTTTCGATCCGTCGCTGTCAGGCTCCGGTCAGCAATCGTGCGCAACGTGCCACAGTCCCGACCATGCCTTCGGGCCGCCCAACAATCTGTCGGTGCAGCTCGGCGGCAAGGACATGAAAACCGCCGGCACGCGCGCGGTGCCTTCGCTGCGCTACCTGCAGAACGTGCCGCCGTTCAGCGAGCATTTCCATGATGACGATGGCGACGACAGCGTCGACGCCGGCCCGACCGGCGGCCGCACCTGGGACGGTCGCGCCGATTCGGCCCACGACCAGGCGCGCATCCCCTTGTTGTCGCCGCACGAAATGGCCAATGCCTCCCCCGCCGAAGTCGTGGCCAAGCTGAAGCGTGCACCTTACGCTACCCAATTTCGCGCGACTTTCGGCGAGACGATTTTCGACAACGGCGCACGCGCCTTCGATGCCGCGCTGATGGCGCTTGAAGTGTTCCAGGAAAGCCCGGCCGATTTCTATCCCTACACCAGCAAGTACGACGCTTATCTGCGCAAGCAGACTTCGTTGAGCGCCCAAGAGCTGCGCGGACTCGAGCTGTTCAACGAGCCGACCAAGGGCAATTGCGCGTCCTGCCATATCAGCGAAATCCTGCCCAACGGCGCGTTCCCGCAGTTCACCGACTACGGGCTGATTGCGGTGGGTGTGCCGCGCAACAAGACGATTCCGGCCAACAAGGATGCGCGTTATCACGACTTCGGCCTGTGCGGACCGGAACGCACCGACTTCAAGGACCACCCGGAGTATTGCGGCCTGTTCAAGACGCCGACCTTGCGCAACGTCGCGCTGCGCGGCAGCTTCTTCCACAATGGCGTGTTCCACACGCTGCAGGAGGTCATGGAGTTCTACGTCCAGCGCGATACCCATCCGGAAAAATGGTATCCGCGTAATCGCGACGGCAGCATCCGCAAGTTCGACGACCTGCTGCCCGCGCATTTTCCGAATGTGAATATGGAAGCGCCGTTCGACCGTCAGCCCGGCGACAAGCCGGCGCTCAGCGACGCGGAGATCAAGGATGTGATTGCGTTTCTGAAGACGCTGACGGACGGTTACAAGCCGTAGCAATCAATGTAATGCACGGCAAACGCATTGCGCGTTAACGACAAAAACCCGCCTCGGCGGGTTCTTTACTGCAGCTGAAAACAATCAGGCAGTCGTGCTGACGGTAGTACCGATGACTTCGCCGTTGGAATTGCGCGAGGCCTGACGCGCTTGCGCCTGACGGGTTTCTTCCGCACGCTGTTCCTCGATCCGGCGCTGTGCGTTTTCCGCATCCTGACGCGCCTGCGCACGACGCGCTTCGTCGAGGTTGTTCACCGATGGGCCAGTGTCGGGAGAACTCGAAACGGCGCCAGGCGAACTGGCAGTGATTGCGACGTCCATGTTGACCACCTTTCTAACCAGATTTCAAAGCCGCCCGGCGTCTTGGAAAGCGCGGACAGGACTTCATCTTACACCTTTGAAGCGATACGCCAAGCCACTCGAGAGAATTCGTTACAAACCCGGATTGCCCGATTGGCAACGGATTGCGGCCGGTCGGCCATCTTTCGCGGGGCCTGATCTAACGCCGACGAGCAGGTAGCGCCGGGCGTCTCGCCTCAAAGCCTTAAGGTGTCAGGCTATTCCTTCTTGGCAATACAGTTTCGCCATGTTGGTGTCATCGGCGAACTGTTTGGGACGAAACGCAAACCCCTCTTTCCATTGCAGCAACATCAGGAAAAATCTGAAGGCCGCGCAACAACATGCTTGCCTTAGCGCGTCAAGCCGACGTCCAATTCTTGCTTGTGTGCGCCGGAAATCAAGACGCCGGAACTCGCTTGCAAAGTCGCTTATTCATGCACGTTTCAAGCACAGAAATTGCTTGTATGATGAGTCCGCCATCCGCCCAAGCACCAAGGAGATTCCTCCATGCCACCGTCTCTGATTTCCGGCCTGCCGTACATGCCGTCGCTGCATGCGGTCAATGCCTTCTCCATGCATCACCTGAAATATGCGCTGGACGATCTGGTCTCGCCCGGCGACATTCGTACCGACTCGGCATTGCCCGGCACCTTGTCGGCCTGTCGCCTGGTCGGCGGCGGTGTGATGGTGATCGCCGCCTTGCCGGCCGGTTGCAACGTGCGCCATGAGTGGGAGCATGTCGCCGCGCTGGAATCGAATGACGTGCTGGCCAGCATCGTGCTCGAAGGCAGCGGCCGCGTGTCGCAGAACGGCGTCGACCTGGACTTCAATACGGGCGACGTGTTCTATCGCAAGGCGCGCATGCCGTCGACGGTACAGAACACGACGGCTTGCCGTTTCGTGCTGCTGCGATTTTCCTTCAGCCGCTTCAACGGCGCCCATACCAGCCGCTTCGAACGCTTCATGCCGACGCTGGCGCGACGCGACTCTCCCCTGCGCACCACGCTCTGGCACTATGCGCGGGAAGTGCTGCCGGCGCTGGCCGGCGATCATTCAACCAGCACCATCTATCACGCCGAGCAGGCCTTCGTGTCGCTGCTGTCGGCCGCGTACGCCGAATCGCAACAAGCCGCGCCCGATGCCCTGCCCGCTCCCGCACGACAAGAGACGCGCTGGGAAACCCTGATCAGCACCCTCGACGCCATGCTGTGCGAGCCGGACCTGAGCGTAACGCAATTGTCTCAGGCGCTCGGCATTTCTCCGCGGCTGGTGCATCGCCTGTTCGCCAGCCACGGCCATCGCTACAGCAATTACCTGCTGGAGCGGCGGCTGGAGCGCGCCCACGCCGACCTGTGCAACCAGGCCTGCAGCAAGCTGTCGGTGTCGGATATCGGCTTCCGGGTCGGCTTCAACAACGCCAGCCATTTCAGCCGCAGCTTCCGCCACCGCTACGGCGTGCCGCCGTCGGCGTTGCGCAGCGCAGCACCGGTTCACGCCTGATCGGAAAGACATTCAACGGCGCATGCAGACATGCCGTTGTGCGCACAGGTGTCAGTCGTAAAGGGGCGACGCGTCTAATCTTGTCTCACCGATATATTCAGGGAGAAGACAATGATTGACTCAGCCAAGGAAGACGTTTCCAGCCAGGCGTTGCGCCGCATGTCGGGCGCGCTCGATTACGGCAACTGGACGCCCCGCGAAAAGATCGCACTGTCCTGCAACATCCTCGCCGCCGAGGGTCATTCGGAAACCTTGGCCGGCCAGATCACGCTGCGCCAGCCAGACGGCACCTTCCTCACCACACCATTGGCGCAAGGCTTCGATGAACTCGACGCCGACGCGGTGATCCGCATCAACGACAAGCTGGAGGTGCTGGAAGGCAAAGGCGTGCCCAATCCGGCGATCCGCTTCCACCTGTGGGTGTATGCGCGCCGCAGCGACGTCAACTGCATCATCCACACGCATCCGCAATATGTCTCCACGCTGAGCATGACCGGCCAGCCGCTGGTGGTGGCGCACATGGACGCCACCCCGTTCCACGACGACTGCGCGTTCCTGCCCGAATGGCCGGGCCTGCCGATTGCCGACCAGGAAGGCGAAATCATTTCCGCCGCACTGGGCGACAAGCGCACCATCCTGCTGGTCAATCACGGCTTCCTGGCGGCCACGTCCAGCGTTGAAGAAAGCCTGTACCTGTCGGTACTGATCGAACGTGCCGCGCGCAACCAGCTGCAGGCCATGGCCGCCTACGGCACGCTCAAGGAACTCGACCCGGCGCTGGCGAAGGAGTCGCACGATTTCCTGCTGTCGCCCAGCATCGTCAAGGCCAGCTTCGCCATGTTTGCGCGTCGCGTGCTGCGGCAACGCGGCTGATCACACCTGATCGCGTCAGCCACATCCTCCAGAATTCCGCTCAGATTCATCTAAACCGGGAGCCGTCCATGTCCAGTTCCATTCAAAAAAAGCCGCGCCGCGCGATCGTGTTCCTGTCGAGTTTCATCGGCACCGCGCTTGAGCAATATGACTTCCTGCTGTACGGCACCGCCGCCGCGCTGGTGTTCAACAAACTGTTCTTCCCCACACTCGACCCGCTCACCGGCGCCCTCGCCGCCATCGCAACCTATGCCACTGGTTATGTCGGCCGTCCGCTCGGCAGCATCCTGTGCGGTTACCTGGGCGACCGCTACGGCCGCAAATCCATTTTGCTGGCGACGCTGATCGTCATGGGCGTGGCCTCGACGCTGATTGGCTTGCTGCCGACCTACGCCAGCGCCGGCATCTGGGCGCCGACGCTGCTGTGCCTGCTGCGCCTGATCCAAGGTATTGCGCTGGGCGGCGAACAAGGCGGCGCCATCCTGATCGCCGTCGAGAATGCACCGAAGGCAAAACGCGGCCTGTTCGGCAGCTGGAGTTCGAGCGGCGGCATGGCGGGGTTGGTGCTGTCGACGCTGGCCTTGTCGCTGACCGCCAAGCTGCCTGAAGCCGACTTCCTGAGCTGGGGCTGGCGGCTGCCTTTCCTGTTCAGCATGGTGCTGGTGGTGATCGGCGTCATCGCGCGCACGCGCTTGCCGGAGTCGCATGAGTTCGAAGCGGCAAAGCAGGCCGGCACGGTCAGCAAAACGCCGTTGCGTACATTGGTGCGAGACCACAAGAAACAGATCCTGCTGGCATCGATCGCGCGTGCCGGTGAGATCGCCTGGCCGATCAACGTATTGGTGTTCACGACCGCCTATGCGGTGAGCCAGCTGAAGATCGGCAAGCCGATGATCCTCAACGCGATCCTGATCGGCGCCTGCATCTCGATGTTCGGCAATACCCTCTTCGCTGCGCTGTCGGATCGCATCGGCTATCGCCGCATGTACATCATCGGCACGCTGTGCGCCGCGGCCTGTGTGTGGCCCTACTTCGCACTGATCAATACGGCGCAGCCGCTGCTGGTCGGCCTGGCGGTGGCGATTGCGCTGGGCGTCATCCATCCGATGATGTACGGCCCGCAAGGCGCGTTGTTCGCCGGCCTGTTCGGCACGCGCGTGCGCTACAGCGGCGTCGGCATTGCACACCAGATCGGCGCACTGGTCGGCGGCGGCATCACGCCGGTGTTGTCGTCGCTGCTGCTGGCCAGGAGCGGCGGCAGCCCGTGGATGGTGGCCTTGCTGATCACCGTGTTTTCACTGATCGCGGCGCTCGCGGTGAAGGCCATGGGTAAGGAAATCGCGGAACATGCCGGCGACGAAAATCGCGACGCCGTATCCGGTTTCTCCAGCGCGGCGCCGCTTGGCCAAGGTGGTGCGGGACGTTAATGCAGATTGCATCGCCCCAAGAAAAATGCCCGCAGATCGCGGGCATTTTTTTATTTCAGATACAGCACGTCAATGGCAATCGGGTACGTTCTGATCCAGGTACACCTCAAAGGCCACGGTGTTGCTCCACTTCTTTTTGAGCGCCGCCCAGAAATCGCCGCGCGACCATTCAGCGACGGTCTGCCTGAAGTAGGCGATCGCCGCACCGTCGGCGGCGGGGACCTTGATCATCAGCGCCGAACGGCTTTGCGCCGGTAACTGCGCGGAGAATTTTTTCCACTCCGGCAGCTTGAGCAATTCCTTGAGCATGGTGTCATCGTGCACGGCGGCGTCGCACTGGCCGATGCGCACCGCCAGCAGGGAGTCGGCCGGCGCGCGCATGACCTTCTCGATGGCGCCGTAACGTGCAGCCATCTGGCCGACGTAAGAGCCGCCTTCGGAAAGACACACGGTGCGGCCCTTGAGTTGTTCCCACTTCTTGATGTCGGTATCGGTGCGCATGATGGCCATCGCACCGGCGCTGTAACCGGTCGGGACCAGCACGCTGCCGTCGGCGGCGGTGCCGCTGCGCGCGGCCCCCTCCTCCACCGTGACCAGGGCGATGTCGGGACGCACGCCCTTCAGGGCTTGCGCCGCCTTGCCGTCGCCGCTGTTGCCGGCGTTGCGTACGCTGTCCAGCTTCAAGTTCAGACGTTTGGCGATATCTTCGGCGAGGATGACGTCGACGCCCTCAGGCGTACGGAACTTGGCGCCCGCGGTATAAGCCGGCGGCACGTAATCCTGCCCTATGCGCAAGACGCCGCGCGCTTTCGCATCGTCCAGCACGCCGGCTTGCACGCCCGTTAAGGCGCTCATCGCCACCACGAAGGCGGACAGGCGCAGCAAGAAGACGGACGACGAATTCATCGGGATCAGACGTATTGGTAACGCAGCAAGCGATGCTTGAGGTTCTCCAGGATCACCTGGTCGATCAGCGCCGCGAGGATGGCGATGGTCAGGATGTTGGTCATCACGCCGACCATGTCGGCAGTCTCGCCCGAGTACGCCAGCGTGCGGCCGAGGCCCTTGCCGAAACCGATCAGCATCTCGGCCGAAATCAGCGCACGCCAGGCATTGCCGAACGCCAGTTGCGCGCCGGTGATCAATTCAGGCATGACGGCCGGCAGGTACACGCGGCGCAGCATGCCGAGGCGCGACGCGCCCATGACGCGCGCAGCCGAGACATGCACTTGCTGCACGCTTTCGGTCGCGTTCATGACCGACAAGGCTGCCGGGAAAAACGCTGCGATCGCAACGACCACAATGATCGGCAGATTGCCGAAACCCATCAGGATCAGGAACAACGGCACCCATGCAATCGAAGGAATCGACTGCAAAATGATGATGGCCGACTTGAGCACTTCACGGAAGAAAAACAGCACCGCGCCGATCAGGCCGAAGCCGATGCCGAACAGCAGCGCCGCGCCATAACCGCCGCCGAGGCGTGTCAGGCTGCCCCACAGCGCGACCCGGAAAGCGGGCGTCTGCACTTCATCCCACAGCCGCGCCAGCACGGTCGGCACGCCCGGCATCAGGAAGTCGGGCAAGGACCAGGCAGCGATCTGCCACATCAACAAAATGAAGGCGATCGCCAACACCATGGCGAGTTTTTTACGGTAACCGGTAACGCGACGCTGAGAGCTCATAAATTAGAACGGAGTGAAACTGACTAAAACTGAGTAGAAATGCAATGGCCGACGAAGTCGTCGGCCGTGAAAAAATAGTGTTCCACAAACGTATCGTAATGCGGTGGAAAGCGTAGCGAGCGTTTCGAGTTTGCGTCGAGAAGCGGAGCCGTACGGATGTACGGTGAGCATCACAGACGCAAAATCGGAAGGCGCAGTAGCTTTACGCCGTATTACAACTTTCTGTCTTTTTGCCAGGTTAGGTCCACGATGCTGCGCACTTCAAACGGCTTGCCGTCCTTGGTCTTCAGCGAACCCTGGGCTTGCAGGATATCGGCGATTTCCTGCATGCGATTCTGTTCCTTGTCGTTCAGCTTGGCGTTGAAGGTCTGGCTCTTGATGGCGTCGCGGATCACGTCTTCACGCAGCATTTCGCCGTGCTTCAGGGTCTTGAGCGTCGGCTCGGCAATAAAATAGCCGGCGATCAGCTTGGCTGCGTCGGCTGGTTTCTTCTTCAGCAGTTCGATCGCATCGCGTTGCGCGTCGAGGGATTTCCACACGGCGGCGCGGCGGTTCTTCAAGGTTTCGCCGGAAGTGATCACGACCATGCAAGGGAATGGCCAGACTTCGCCGATTTCATAGACTTGCTTGACCGGTGCGATCAGTTGCGCGATGCGCGCTTGCGGTTCAAACAGGAAGGCCGCATCCACGCGTTTGCCGACCAGCGACTGCACTGCCACCTGCGGGCTTACGCCGAGCACGTTGACATCGTCGGCCTTGAGGCCGGCATCGCGGAACACCACCCCCTTCAACACCACGTCGGCGGTGCTGCCTTCGGCTTGCGAAGCCAGGGTCTTGCCCTTGAGATCGGCAACCTTGTTGATGTGCGCATCTTCACGCGCCACGATGGCGTGGTAGCCGAGCTGCGCGCCGCTGACCACTTTGAGGTCGGCGCCCTTGGACGCCCAGGCGACCGCGTTGGTGAAACCGAACACGCCGCTGTCGAGCTGGCCGCCGACGATGGCCTTGATCAGGTCAGTGCCGGACTTGAATTCGATCAGTTCGACGTCGAGGCCGTACTTCTTGTACAGCCCCGCTTCATAGGCAGCCATCGCCTGCGCATCGTCCATCACGCGCAGGTAGCCGATCTTGAATTTCTCGAGCGCCATGGCCGGCGTGGAAAACACCAGTGCAGCCACCGTCATGGACGCCAACAGCAGCAAACTTTTCAGTTTCGTTTTCAGTTTCAATTTCATATCCCAACCCCTTCCATTGTTTTAGCAAACTCGTCCTGTTCGGCGTGGATGCCGAGCAGGCAGAGAATTTCGCGACGGATCGCGGAGAACTCCGACAGATCATGCGTCTTTTCGTGATGCACCAGATTGAATTCCTTGAGCACGGTGGCCGGACGCGCGCTGAAGACCAGGATGCGGTCGGCCAGGAACAAGGCCTCGTCGACATCGTGCGTGACCAGCAGCACGGTCGGCGCCTTGCCCCGCACTTCCGAGCGGATCAGGGTGCGCAACGCATCCTGCAAGGTCATGCGCGTCAAGGCATCGAGCGCGCCGAAGGGCTCGTCCAGCAGCAGCGCCTTCGGCTGCGAAATGAAGGCGCGCGCCAGCGCGGCACGTTGGCGCATGCCGCCGGAGACCTGGTGCGGATAGTAGGTTTCGAAGCCCGACAGGTTGACCTTGGCCAGCCAGGCGCGCGCCTGGGCGGCGGCGGACTTCTTGTCGACGTCCTGGAACTCAAGCGCCAGTGCGACGTTCTGCTCCAGCGTCAGCCACGGATAGAGTGCGTTTTCCTGGAACATCAGCGTGCGTTCCGGATGCGGGCCGGTGACCGGCTGGCCGTCAGCCAGGATGGAACCCGAACTCGGTGTTTCCAGGCCGGCGGCGATGTGCAGCAGCGTCGACTTGCCGCAGCCGGACGGGCCCACCAGCGCGACCAGTTCGCCCTGCTCGATGTCGCGGCTGAAATCGTCGATGACGTGCAGGCCGGAAAAACTCTTTTGTATGTTTTTAAAAGATAGCTTCATGAATGCAATGCGGAATGCGGAGTGAGCGAGTCGCCGATGCGTTGCATCGGAAGCAACTTTGCACGGACTTAGAGACGGTAGGGTGCGACTGTACTGGCTTCGTGCTTGCCGGACAACAATTTAAAAGACGTATGCTTATATGAAAAACAAATAAGCATAAATCTTTTATGGCAACATTTCCTTTACGCCAATGTTGCGAGCAGCGCGGCCACGTCGGGATAACGCAAGCGCACGCCGAGCTCGTTGCGCAGCCGGTCGTTGCGCAGCCGGCGCGACTCCGACATGAATGACAGCATCATCGGCGTGACCTGCTGCTGCAGCTCGGCGCGCGGGAGGCGCGGCGGCCGCGGCAAATCGAAAGTACGCGCCACCGCATCGAAGTAATCGCCCATCTTCATGTCCGAATCGTCAACCGCGTGATATACGCGCAGCGGCCGCGCCTGGTCGATGGCGCGCACGGCAATCGCCGCCAGGTCGTCGGCGTGGATGTGGTTGGTGTAGACGTCGTCCTCGGCGCGCAAGGCCGGCGTGCCCTTTTGCAGGCGCTCCAGCGGCAGCCGGTCGCGCGCGTAGATGCCGGGCACACGCAGGATCGCCAGGCGGCTGCCGGAACGGCGCGCCCAGGCGCGCAACACCTGCTCTGCATCGACGCGTCGGCGTGCGCGCGGATTGGCCGGCCGGGTCGGACGCGTCTCGTCGAAACTGGCGCCGCCGCAATCGCCGTAGACCCCGGTGGTGCTGATGTAAACCAGATTGGCGCGGTCGGGTAAAATGGCGGCCAAATTGCGGGTGCGACGGTCTTTTTCACCGGAAGATTGCGGTGGAGCAAGATGCACGATCACTTGCGCCAGGCGCCCCAGGCGCGCCAAGGTCGCGGGCCGGTCGAGGTCGGCCACCAGCGGGATGGCGCCGGCGGCGCGCAGTTCGTCCCGGCGCTCCGGCTTGCTGGTGGCGACGATCACGCGGAAACGCGCACGCACCAGCGGCAGCATGCGCATGCCGACGTCGCCGCAGCCCAGCATCAACAGACGCGGTTTGCCGATTTTTTTTACATTGTTCATTGTCAGGATTGTATGAGTTTTCAAGTTACCGTTCAGCCCAGCGGCCACCAGTTTACCTGTGACGAAGGCGAAACCATCCTTACCGCCGCCATTCGCGCCGGCGTCGGCCTGCCATACGGCTGCAAGAACGGCGCATGCAGTTCCTGCAAGGGCAAGCTGGTCGAAGGCAGCGTAACCCACGGCCCGCATCAGGAACGTGCCTTGTCGGCGCAGGACGAGAGCCTGGGCTTTTCGCTGTTTTGCTGCGCCCGTCCGAACTCGGACGTGGTCATCGAGGCGCGCGAAGTGGCCGGCATCGGCGACTTCCCCGTCAAGAAAATGCCGGTGCGCGTGGCCAAGCTGGACAAGGTTGCCGACGACGTCATCGTCCTGTCGCTGCAGTTGCCGGCCAACGACCGCCTGCAATACAAGGCCGGCCAATACGTCGAGTTCATGCTGCGCGATGGCAAGCGCCGCAGCTACAGCATGGCCAACGCGCCGCACAAGGACGAGCACCTGACACTGCACATCCGCCACATGCCGGGCGGCCTGTTCACGGACCAGGTGTTTTCGACGCTGAAAGAGCGCGACATCCTGCGCTTCGAAGGCCCGCTGGGAACCTTTTTCCTGCGCGAAGATTCAGACAAGCCTATTGTGCTGCTGGCTTCCGGCACCGGCTTTGCCCCGATCAAGGCGATCGTCGAGCAGCTCGAGCACGCCAAGTCGGCGCGTCCTGTCACGCTGTATTGGGGCGGCCGCCGTCCGCAGGACTTGTACATGGATGAACTGTGCAAGACCTGGGCGCAGAGCCTGCCGGATTTCAAGTATGTCCCGGTCATCTCGAACGCCCAGCCGGAAGACAACTGGGCCGGCCGAACCGGCTTCGTCCACCAGGCCGTCATCGACGACCAGCCGGACCTGTCGGGCTACCAGGTGTACGCCTGCGGCGCGCCGATCGTGGTGGAATCGGCGCAGCGCGATTTCGTCGCGAAATGCGGCTTGCCGGAAGAAGAGTTCTACGCAGACTCGTTCACCTCGGCGGCGGATCTGGCGCCGGTGCAGTAAATCGATGCGAGTCGACGCAAGTCGATGTGCCCTGCCGCCGCCTGCGGCTGCATGTTGCAAAGTGGTGAGCGTTCTAAAAATCAGCGGCAATTTGCACCAAATTAGTTTTGACGCATCGCGCAAAACGTCCTAATATTGACCGCATGAACGCCACCACCATTTCCTTGCGACGTCGTAGCCAACCTCAACGAGGTTTGCCGTGCGCGTGAGTTGATGCTGGTCACGAAGCCACAGGCAATCCCTGTGGCTTTTTTTTATCGTTTTTTTCGTGTCCGCGTTGCTTCATTTTTAACTACAGTTCGGTTACCGCCGCCGCCTCTCACATTTTTCACACATCCTTAGCAGGAGTCATTCAATGGAATTCAACGAGTTCGCCATCAACAAGCTGATGTATGTCACTAACCGCCCTGAAATCGTTTTCACCGAAGGCAGCGGCATGTGGATGACCGATCACACCGGCAAGCGATACCTCGACTATCTGCAAGGCTGGGCGGTCAATGCGCTGGGCCACGCGCCGCAATGCATCTCCGATGCACTGGTCGCGCAGGGCAAGAAGCTGATCAATCCGTCGCCGGCCTTCTACAATGCGCCGTCGATCGAGCTGGCCAACCTGCTGACCGAGAATTCCGTCTTCGATCGCGTGTTCTTCACCAACAGCGGCGCCGAAGCCAATGAAGGCGCGTTCAAGCTGGCCCGCAAATGGGGCAAGCTCAACAAGAACAGCGCCGGTGAAGACCGCTTCGAAATCATTACCTTCAACCACAGCTTCCACGGCCGCACCATCGCGACCATGTCGGCCAGCGGCAAGCCGGGCTGGGACACCATGTTCGCGCCGCAAGTACCGGGCTTCCCGAAGGCCGAACTGAACGATCTCGCCAGCGTCGAGCGCCTGATCAGCAAGAAGACCGTCGCCGTCATGCTGGAACCGGTGCAAGGCGAAGGCGGCGTGATTCCGGCTACGCGCGAATTCATGCAAGGCCTGCGTCGCCTGACCAAGAACGCCAACCTGCTGCTCATCGTCGATGAAGTGCAGACCGGCGTCGGCCGCACCGGTGAACTGTTCGGCTACCAACTGTCGGGCATCGAGCCGGACATCATGACGCTGGGCAAAGGCATCGGCGGCGGCGTGCCGCTGGCGGCCCTGCTGGCGCGCGAAGAAATCGCCTGCTTCGAAGCCGGCGAACAAGGCGGCACCTACAACGGCAATCCGCTGATGACTGCCGTCGGCGCCGCCGTGATCAAGGAATTGCTCAAGCCCGATTTCCTGCCGACGGTCAAGGCCACCGGCGCTTACCTCAGCGCGGAACTGATCAAGCTGTCGGACAAGCATGGCTTTGAAGGCGAACGCGGCGAAGGCTTGCTGCGCGCGCTGAAGCTGGGCAAGGACATAGGTCCGCAAATCGTCGAAGCCGCGCGCGACCTGAATCCGGTCGGCCTGCTGCTGAACTCGCCGCGTCCGAACCTGATCCGCTTCATGCCGTCGCTGAACGTGACCAAGGATGAAATCGACCAGATGCTGACCATGCTGGAAGGCGTGCTGGTGAAACTGGGTCACTGACCGGGTCGGCCGCAATGCGCAGCCTCAACCTTCTCTCGCTGAAGCAACTGCATGCGCTCGCCGCCTGCTGCATCGCCGTCCTGTTGACGGCCTGCGGCAGCGCGCCGATGCGTACGCCGGAAGCCTCGAAACCGACGCCTGCATCTGCACCGACCGACATCCGTTCCGACGCCGCCACCGAACACGGCAGCGAGATCGCGATCTATGCGCTGGACATGATCGGCACCGGTTATCGCTTCGGCGGCAAGAATCCCGACGCCGGCTTCGATTGCAGCGGCATGGTGTCGTACATCTTCAACCGCGCCGCCGGCCTCAGGCTGTCGGGCAGCGCCGCCGACATGGCGCGCCAGGGACGCCAGATCGACAAGTCCAATCTGCGTCCGGGCGACCTGGTGTTTTTCAACACCCTCAACCGGCCGTTCTCGCATGTCGGCATCTATATCGGCGACGGACGCTTCGTACATGCGCCGTCGGGCAACGGCAAGGTGCATATCTCGCGGATGGACAATCCTTATTTTGCGCCGCGCTTTGAAATGGCCAGGGCCTATTTCAACTAGCGGGGACGAAGCGCATGGACCATCACAAAGGCAGTTGCCATTGCGGCCGTATCCGCTTCGAAGCCGACGTGACGATAGAGCGCATCACCGTCTGCAATTGCTCGATCTGTACCAAGAAGGGATTTTTGCACCATCGCGTGCAGCCGGAGAATTTTCGCCTCATCGCCGGCGCCGACACGCTGGCGACTTACCGCTTCGGCACCATGACGGCGAAACATCATTTTTGTCCGCACTGCGGCGTGCACGTTTTCACACGCCCGCGCGCCGCGCCGGAGCTCTACACCATCAACGTACGCTGCCTGGATGACGTCGACCTGTCGGACGACAGGCTGAGTTTCGTCGACTTCGACGGTCGCAACTGGGATCGCAACGCCGGCAAGCTGGAATGACTTGCTACCGCCTCAGGGGCGGACGCTGCGGCGTTTGGCCGGGGCCGGAACGGCGACCGGCGCGCGTTTGACGGCAACTTTCGGCGCGGGCGTCTTCTTTACCGCCACCGGTTTGGCGACGCGTTTGACTGTGGCGGCCTTGACCGGCGCTTTCTTCATCGCCGGCTTGGCGGCCTTGATTTCCTTCACCGGCCGGGCTTTCCTTTTCTTGAGCTCCGCCGCTGCATTGCCGCCCTGCGCGGCCTGCCCCACCAGACTCGCGCTGTAGCGCTTGAACGCGATATCCATGTGACGCCGCATCGCCTGCCGCGCCATTTCAGGGTCACGAGCGCGCAGCGCCTTCATCACGCGTGAATGTTCTTCGATCGCATCGTTCCATACCTCGATCGTATCGAAGTGGCTATGCAATCGGTCGAATAGCGGCCCCAGTCGGGCATCAAATAACTGCGTCACCAATCCGACCAGCACGCTGTTGCCAGTCGCTTCGGCCACGCGGATGTGGAACAGGCGGTCGGCTTCGAGTGGATTGGACCCGGCGCTGGTGTTGTCGATCATTTGCTGGAACGCTTCTTCGATCGCGTCGATCTGCGCCTTCTTGCCGTTCTTGGCGGCGGCATAGGCGACTTCGCCTTCCAGCATGGCGCGCGCGCGGATCAGCTCCAGCGGCCCCTCTTGCGTGGACAGGTCGATCTCGCCTTCCGGCGCCGGCGACGGCGGCGAGACATAGATGCCCGAGCCCATGTGCACTTCGATGTAACCTTCGACTTCCAGTGCGATCAGCGCTTCGCGCAACGACGGCCGGCTCACGCCCAGCTGCACCGACAGGTCGCGCTCCGACGGCAAGCGCGAACCGACCGGGAATTCGCCGTCGACAATCAGCTTGCGCAGCTGGTCGCTGATCTGGCGGTACAGTCGTTGCGGTTCGATCGCTTCAATTGGCATAAAGGAGGTCCGATGAAAATTCTTAATCTTGGCGCCGGATTGTATCTCACCACAAGCGAATGATCGCTTGCACCCGCTGCTGCAAGAGCAGCAACGGGCGATCATGCGTAATCAGCCCAGCACTGCCGGAAAGCTCAGACCATATTGCTGCGCAGCCTCGCGCAAAGCGGGCGCAATCGTTGGATGCAAGGCCACGCCCTGCTCCAGCTGCTGCGCTCGACGCGCCATGCCGCGGTCCCCGGGCATGCGCACTTTTTCCACCCCAGGCCGTGGCGGATTGTTGCGGCAGGCTTCGGCGATGTGATCCATCTGGCGCTTGAACGCCGCCTCGCCGCCGAACGCGGCCGGGTCGTACAGGCTCATGAACACGGTCGCGCCCCAACCCGCAGGCGGGTCAGCACGGCCAAAGCCGGACAGGCCGCCCGTCAGTGCTTCAATCAGCACCGCAAGGCCGAAACCCTTGTGACCGGCCGACAAGCCTCCCAGCGGCAAGATCGTGCCTGGCGGGTCGGCGGCGAACACGGCCGGATCACGGCTGGCATTGCCCTGCGCATCGAGCAACCACTCCTCTTCAAATTGCTGACCGGCCTTGTGCAGGCGATTGCTCATACCGTTGGTGGTGATCGAGGCGGAGATATCGACCAGGAACGGCGTGCCTGAAGTCGGAATGCCGGCGGCGATCGGGTTCGGCGTGAACACCGCGCGCGTGCCGCCGAACGGCGCCACGCTGTGGACTGCCGGATCGGAACTCGACAACACCATCAGGAAGCCTTCTTCGGTCGCACGCAGCAGGTACGCCGCGAGGCAGGCGATGTGATGGCTGTGATGGATCGCCAGCGATGCCGTGCCGAGTTCGCGTGCACGCGGCATCAGCGCATCGATGCCCTTGTGCACCAGCCATGGTCCGGGCAGGCGGCGACCATCCCACACCAGCGCGGCGGGACGGTCGGACACCACCGCCGGTTCGCCGGAAGTGGTCATCGCGCCCTTCTCGATTTCCTTCACGTACGGCGCCAGCAACGCCAGGCCGTGGGTGTCATGGCCTAGCAGGTCGCCGTCGACCAGCGTGCTCGCCACGGATGCGGCAGGCTCCGGCGGCAGGCCGGCCTTTTGCAGTAGTTGCGTGGAGAACTGCTTGAGTTCAGCGGCGGAAAAACGTTCGGGTGCAGCCATGTTGCAAACCATCCTTTCGTGATAAAAATCTCATGCCATTGTCGGCTTCTTGCGCAAACCGCGCATGGCCAGCGGCAACAGCCACAGCAATATCGTCACCACGCCGAGGGTGCCGGCGATAGGCCGGCTGAAGAAGGCGATGAATTCACCGTCGGCCTTGATCATCGACGTAACGAAATGTTCTTCCAGCATGCCGCCCAGCACCACGCCAAGTACCGCAGGCGCGACCGGGAAGCCGTTTTCTTCCATCAGGTAGGCCAGCAGGCCGAACACCAGCATGATGCCGACGTCGGATACGCTGTTATTGGTGGCGTACGAACCGACGATGCAGAACAACAGGATCAACGGCATCAGCAGATTGCGCGGAACGCCGAGTATGCGCTTGGACACCTTGATGCACCAGTAACCGAGCGGCAGCATCAGCAGGTTGGCGAGAATGAACACGATGAAGATCGCGTACATCGAGACCGGATTCTCGACGAAGATCATCGGACCGGGATTCAGATTCTTCATGTACAGCACGCCGATCACGATGGCGGTAATCGAGTCGCCCGGGATGCCGAACACCAGCGCCGGAATCCACGCGCCGGCCAGCGCCGAGTTGTTGGCGGCGCCCGACTCGACGATGCCTTCCGGATGGCCGGTGCCGAATTTCTCCGGCTCTTTGGACATCTTCTTGCTCATCGCATACGACATCCATGCCGCGATATCGGCGCCCGCTCCAGGCAAGATGCCAACCAGCGTGCCGAGCACGCTGCCGCGCAGGATCGACTTTGGATACTTCACCGTCAACTCCCACATGCCTTTGAAGACGTTGCCCACCTTACCGTCCGGAATGGTCATCGCCTGGTCTTTTGACACCGCGTAGCGCAGCACCTCGGACATCGCGAACATCCCCACCATCAGCGGCACCAGCGACACGCCGCTCAGCAGGTCCGGGTTATCGAAGGTAAACCGCGGCACGCCGGCGGGGTTGCCCATGCCGATGGAGGCGATGAACATGCCGATGAACAGCGAGACGAAACCTTTGAGCGGATTATCGGAGGCAATGAAGATCGCACAGGTCAGCCCCAGCAGCACCAGCCAGAAGTATTCGAACGAAGAAAATTTCAGCGCCAGCTCCGCCAGCATCGGTGCCGCGAGGATCAGGACGACGGTGCCGAACAGGCCGCCCACCGCGGAGAACACCAGGCTGGCGCCGAGGGCGATTTCCCCCTGGCCCTTGCGCGTCATTGCATAGGCTTCATCGGTATAGGCCGCCGAGGAAGGCGTCCCCGGGATACGCAACAGGCAGCCGGGAATGTCGCCGGAAAAAATCGCCATCGCCGTAGCCGACACCATTGCCGCCACGGCCGGCACCGCCGGCATGAAGAAAGTCACCGGCACCAGCAACGCGACGGCCATGGTGGCGCTCAGTCCCGGGATCGCGCCCATGAACAGGCCGAACATGGATGAACCGAGGATCACCGCCAGTACGTAGGGATCGAACACCAGCCCGAAGGCGGCATAAACATTGGCTAACATGAACGGCTCCTTACCAGGCGATGGATTTGAGAACGCCCCACGGCAAGGGGACCTTCAGCAACTTGTAGAAAATGTAGTGGATGCCCAGCGCGCTGAGAAGCGCCACCGGCAAGGCCACCGCGAATCGGGCACGGAACGTCATGAACAGCGACAGCAGCAACAGCGTCGCCGTCGGCAGGAAACCGAGCGGTTCGGAAGCATAGATGTAGAACACCAGCGACAGCAGCACCAGGAGATAGCTGAAGACTGCGTACCGGTCTCCTGCCCACTCAGGCAGGCTGACCCAGCTTTCACCGGCCGCACGCTGTTGCCGTACGCCCTTGAGCACCAGGAAGACGGCGCAGATCATGAACGCGCCGGCCAGCAATTGCGGGAACAGTCCCGGGCCGATCTGTTGCCCCATCGCGGGCAGGGAGCTGGAATAGACGTAGATCGCGCCGGCAAAAATCGCCAGCAGGATTCCTGAAACAGCATCATTGATTTTCATGGCAATAGAGATTCGAAAGTCCGACAGGTTCGACCAGGATCTTGCATCGCGCAGCCTTGCATCACGCTGACATGCCGCACGAGGCGATACGAGCGCCAAGGCATGCGGGCAGCCGGCGACGGCTGCCCGCAATACGGTTGGCTATTTAGCCATGCCGAGGGTCTTCAGGATCTGCCCCATGTCGTTGTCGCTCTTTTCCATGAACTTGCCGAACTCGGCTGAATCGGCATACATCGTGCCGAAGCCGCGTCCGCTCATGAAGTCCTTGTATTCCTTGCTGTTGTAGATTTTTTGCAAGTGAGCAGACAGCTTGCCCTGGATGTCGGCGGGCAATCCCTTCGGGGCAACGATGCCGCGCCAGGCGCCATTGGTCCAGTTGCTGCCGGTCAGGCTCTTCAACGTCGGCACCTTGGGATACAACGCAGCCGGCGCATCGGCCATGATCACCAGGGGGCGCGCCTTGCCGGCATCGATCAGGGAACGCGCCTCGGGCAATGACGCGGCGACGATGTCAACCCCGCCGGCGGCGAGGTCAACCATCGCCGGCGCCGCGCCATTGGAAGGCACGAAGCGCACCCCGGTCGGCGCCAGCTTGAGGTCGCTCAGCATGCCGGCCAGGCCCAGATGCCAGATGCCGCCCTGGCCGGTTCCGGAGGCCTTGAGCTTGCCGGGGTTGGCCTTGACCGCCTTGAGCAGGTCGTCGAAAGTCTTGTACGGCGACTCCGCGCTCACGGTCAGTGCAGCGGGATCGAAATTCATCAGCGCGATCGGCGTGTAGTTCTTGTAGCTCAGTTGGGTCAGGCCCTGATGGTGCATCATGGCAATCTCCACCGTGGCCAGGCCGATGGTGTAGCCGTCCGGGGCGGCGCCCGCGATGGCCTGGTGACCCACCACGCCGTTACCGCCGGTGCGGTTGACGACGTTGACGGGCTGGCCGAGTTCTTTCTCGAGCAAGGCGCCGATGATGCGCGCCGTGGCGTCCGTTCCGCCGCCTGCACCCCATGGCACCACCAGCGTTACCGGCCGGTCCGGCCATGCCGCATGTGCAGCACCGAAAGATAAAACCGCAGCGGCGGCCAGCACCGTCTTGAGTACATTTCTACGCATTCTGATCATTGTCTCTCCTCCTTTTGATGGTGAAAACAGGCGGCTTCGCCCGCCCCGGACAGGCTTCTTGCAAACCCGTCGATGAACCATGGAGCGAAGTCTGCGCCTCGCTTGTCCCTCTCCCGTACTGGCGCCGACCTTGTTTTTGTTACCTGACAAATCCTTGTCAAGCGGTCATGTGGTCTTACCAGAACGAGAAAAGAATTTCATATCACCCCCGCACTGTCAAGGACGAATAGCATGCACGAAAATAATTCATCTACGCCGCAACGCACCATTGGGCATCATAGGGCGTGAAGGAAGCACAAGCGCGTTGCCGATAAAAAGATGTATGACAAATCTGGTATTACCACTTGACCAAAGTCCGAATGCTGAAATAGACTCGCTGGCATCTTTTCAAAGCACGTTGTTGGCGACGCCAACTGACGACGCATAAAAATACAAGAGCAGAAACTGCCGGCGGACCATACCGCAGCACTGGAGACAGGCATTGAAGATATCAGCTAGCCGGGGGTGTATTTCCAACGTTTCGCAGCCGCGCCTGCAGGGCCTGGCTGCGGCATCCCTTTTCCTTTTCGCGCCTGTGCGCGCAGAATCCGGCGCCACCGCTGCTTTGAACACCCGCTACCGCTGCCGCCTCGGCCACGCCGGCAACGGCGACGCCATGCTGGCGTATCACCTGATGGATTTCTCCCGTTACTTTTTCGACCAAAGCAATAGTCGCCCCTGATCCTTCCTGCAGCCATCCGATACAGACAGCATTCATGGCGCCTTCACGACCAGGCGCCACAAGGAAAAAGGAAAGAACATGAGCGACACCAAGACATTCACGCGCCGCAGCCAGGCCTGGTTCGGCCGGCAAGACCGCGACGGCTTCATCTACCGCTCCTGGGTAAAGAACCGCGGCATTCCGCACGATCAGTTCGACGGCCGTCCGGTCATCGGCATTTGCAATACCTATTCCGAACTGACTCCGTGCAATTCGCATTTCCGCGCATTGGCCGAGCAGGTCAAGATCGGCATCTGGGAAGCCGGCGGTTTCCCGCTGGAGTTTCCCGTGATGTCGCTCGGCGAAACGCTGATGCGTCCGACGGCGATGCTGTTCCGCAATCTGGCCAGCATGGACGTGGAAGAATCCATCCGCGCCAATCCGCTCGACGGCGTCGTGCTGCTGATGGGTTGCGACAAGACCACACCTGCCCTGCTGATGGGTGCGTCGTCGGTGGACCTGCCGACGATCGGCATCTCCGGCGGCCCGATGCTGTCCGGCAAATACCGCGGCGGCGAACTCGGTTCCGGCACCGGCGTCTGGCAGATGTCGGAAGAAGTGCGCGGCGGCCACATGTCGCAGGAAGAATTCTTTGAAGCCGAAAGCTGCATGCACCGCTCGCACGGCCACTGCATGACCATGGGCACGGCTTCGACCATGGCCAGCATGGTCGAAGCGCTCGGCATGAGCCTGCCGGGCAACGCCGCAATCCCCGCCGTCGATGCGCGCCGCAACGTACTGGCGCGCAACTCCGGCCGCCGCATCGTCGAGATGGTCAAGGAAGACCTGATCATGTCGAAGATCCTGACCAAGGCTGCGTTCGAAAACGCCATCCGCGTCAACGCCGGCATCGGCGGTTCGACCAACGCCGTGATCCATTTGCTGGCGATTGCCGGCCGCATCGGCGTCGACCTGAAACTGGAAGAGTGGGACAAGATCGGCCAGAAGCTGCCGTGCCTGGTCAACCTGCAGCCGTCGGGAAAATACCTGATGGAAGATTTCTACTATGCCGGCGGCCTGCCGTCGGTGATCCGCGAGCTTGAAAGCGTCATCGACAAGAGCGCCCTCTCGGCCAACGGCCGGACCTTGTGGGATAACTGCAAGGACGCGCCGAACTGGAATCGCGACGTCATCCACGCCTTCGACACGCCGTTCAAGGCAGCCGCCGGCATCGCCATCCTGCACGGCAACCTGTGCCCGGACGGCGCGGTGATCAAGCCCTCCGCCGCCACCCCGGCCTTGCTGAAACATACCGGCCGCGCCGTGGTGTTCGAGAACAGCGACGATTTGCACAAGCGTATCGATGATGAAAATCTCGACGTCGATGAGAATTGCGTGCTGGTGCTCAAGAATTGCGGCCCCAAGGGATATCCCGGCATGGGTGAGGCCGGCAACATGCCGCTGCCGCCGAAGGTGCTGCGCAAAGGCATTACCGACATGGTGCGCGTGTCCGATGCGCGCATGAGCGGCACCGCTTACGGCACCGTGGTCTTGCATGTGACGCCGGAAGCCGCCGCCGGCGGTCCTCTGGCGCTGGTGCAGGACGGCGATCTGGTCGAGCTGGATGTTGACGCGCGCAAGCTGCACCTGCATGTCAGCGAGGAAGAACTGGCGCGCCGCCGCGCCGCATGGCAGGCGCCGAAAGCGCCGGCCGACCGCGGCTGGGTAAAACTCTATGTCGATCATGTACAACAAGCCAACCTCGGCGCCGACCTCGACTTCCTGGTTGGCAAGAGCGGTTCCGGCATTCCCAAGGACAACCACTGACGGCACAGGCAAGAATCTGAATTGATTTTTCAACAAACAAGCGGCGGAAGATTCAGGCGCGCTCCCTTCGAGGAATGACGACCGAAAAAATGAACTTCCGCCTGTTTTGACTGCGACATATGGAGACATGAAGCAATGAAAGTATTGATTACCGATTACGATTTTCCCGATGTTGACCTTGAGCTGGCGCTGTATCGCGACGCCGGCGTAGAAGTGGTGACGGCGCAGTGCCGCACCGAAGACGAGGTCATCAAGGCGGCCGAAGGCTGTGAAGGTTTGCTGGTGCAATACGCGCCGGTCAACGCCAAGGTGTTCGCCGCCCGTCCCGAAATCCGCATTGCCAGCCGCTACGGCGCCGGCTTCGACACCATCAACACCGACGACGCCGCCAAGCACGGCGTCTGGGTCGGCAATTCGCCCGACTACGGCGTCGGCGAAGTCTCCACGCATGCACTGGCGATGGCGCTCGACCTGATTCGCAACATCACCGGCTACGATCGCGACGTCAAGTCCGGCCAATGGCATTACACCACCGCCGGCAAGATCCAGCGCTGCTCCGAAATGACCCTCGGCATCGTCGGTCTCGGCCGCATCGGCAAACGCATGGCGCACATCAGCCGCAACCTGTTCAAGCGCGTGATCGCCTACGATCCGCACATCATCGACGGCGACTTCCCTGCCTATGTGGAACGCGTCAGCAAGGAAGAATTGTTCAAGCAGGCGCACGTGGTGTCGCTGCATACGCCGCTCAATGACGAGACGCGCGGCATGATCGATTCCTCAGTGTTGAAACTGATGCAACAGGACAGTTTCCTGGTCAATTCCGCGCGCGGCGGACTGGTCAATATCGACGACTTGCTGAAGGCGCTTGACACCAACCTGAAGGGCGCCGGACTGGACGTCCTGCCGGTCGAACCACCGGAGACAAGTTCCGCTATTGTCCAGCACAAACGTGTGCTATTGTCGCCGCACGCCGCCTTCTATTCCGAAGTCGCCGCCAAGGAACTGCGTCGCAAAGCGGCGCAGAATCTGATCGACTGGGACCGCAATGGACGCCCGTCGTATGTGGTGGTGGAAGGCCGCAAGAAGTAAAACAAAAAGCAGAGACAAGAGTACCGGCGGCGTCCGCAACCGTAACCGCAACACCAGCAGACGCAGCACGGCATCTCACAGCAATCCGTAGCAGAGCAGCAGCCCCGAGCAAAACAGAGAGGTATGAATAACGACGATGTGATTACGTCCACTGTCATGGCGTTACCGACGTAGCGATAGTGGCTGTCATTTTTTATCTCTCAGTACCGCCGAAGACCATAAAAACCAAAACGGCGCAGGTATCAGAATTAAATGTGCGAAGCCCTCCAAGAAAGGGTTTATCGCAGACACAAAAACGAGGATATAGACGAGGAGCAAGGCATGGCATCAGTACAGATTCGCGGCATCAAGAAGCAATTCGGCAGCACCCAGGTTATCCGCGGTGTCGACATCGACATCGCCGACGGCGAGTTCGCAGTGCTCGTGGGCCCTTCCGGCTGCGGCAAGTCGACGTTGTTGCGCATGCTGGCAGGCCTCGAAGAAATCACCGAAGGTGAAATCTCCATCGGCGGCACCGTCGTCAACAACGTCCAGCCCAAGGACCGCGACATCGCCATGGTGTTCCAGAACTATGCCTTGTATCCGCACATGACGGTCAACGACAACATGGCGTTCTCGCTGATGCTGGCCAAGAAGGACAAGTCCTTCATCCAGCAGCAGGTCAAGAAGGCCGCTGAAATCCTCGGCCTGACTACGCTGCTGGAACGCTATCCGCGCCAGCTCTCCGGCGGCCAGCGCCAACGTGTGGCGATGGGCCGCGCGATCGTGCGCGATCCGCAAGTGTTCCTGTTCGATGAGCCGCTGTCCAACCTCGACGCCAAGCTGCGTGTGCAGATGCGCACCGAGATCAAGGAACTGCACCAGCGCCTGAAGACCACATCGGTCTACGTCACCCACGATCAGATCGAGGCGATGACCATGGCCGATCAGATCGTCGTCATGCGCGACGGCCTGGTAGAACAGCGCGGCCGTCCGCTCGAACTGTACGACCGCCCTGCCAACATTTTCGTGGCCGGCTTCATCGGCTCGCCGGCGATGAACTTCATCCCTGCCACGTTGCGCCGCAATGCCGACAAGGCTGAAGTCGAATTTTCCGACGGCACGCGCCTGCCAGCGCCGTATGCGCATCGCGGCCTGGACGGCGTCGACGGCCAGCGCGTGGTCTACGGCGTGCGTCCCGAACATCTGACCATCGGCCCTGCCGGCGCCGGCATGAGCACCAAGGTCGTCGTCGTTGAACCCACCGGTGCCGATACCGAAGTGTATGCCCGCTTCAGCGACACCAGCCTGACATCGATCTTCCGCGAACGTCATGACTTCGCGGCCGGCGACACCATCACGCTGGTGCCGGAACACGGCAGCACGCATTTGTTCGATGCCGACAGCGGCAAGACATTGGCGCGCGACTGAAAAAGTTGATCATCGTTATTCGGCAACACCTTGAGAAAAGCAGTCCCTGTAGTACAGCAAGTAAAAATAAAAAGCCTTAAAACCTGGGCCCATTCACTTTCATCAGAAGAGAAGGAGTAGGAGACATGACTAAGCTGACCAGACGTAATTTCCTGGCCGCCAGCGCATCCGTCGCTGCGGCATCGACAGTAGCCACCACCAATGCATTCGCCGCACCGGCGGCGCCAGCCGCCACCGGCGCCAGCCTGAAGTTCGACATCGAAAAAGGCGCGACGCTGCGCGTGCTGCGCTGGAAGCGTTTCGTCCAGGGCGATGAAGACCTTTGGAATGCGAACGTGAAGAAATTCACTGAAAAAACCGGCGTCGCCGTACGTACCGACAGCGAAGGCTGGGAAGACCTGCGCCCGAAGGCGGCGGTTGCCGCCAACGTCGGCTCGGGTCCGGACATCGTCATGAGCTGGTTCGATGACCCGCAACAATATCCGACCAAGCTGATCGACCTGACCGACCTGGCGACATCGCTGGGCAGCCGTCTGGGCGGCTGGTATGACGTCTGCCGCAAATACGGCACCAAGGACGGCAAGTGGATCGCGCTGCCGGTCGGCGTGGTCGGCAATGCGCTGGTCTATCGCGAAAGCCAGTTGAAGGCAGCCGGCTTCGACGCCGTGCCGAAGGACACCGCCGGCTTCCTGAAAATGTGCCAGGCCCTCAAGGCCAAGAACACACCGGTCGGTTTCGCACTCGGCAAAGCCGTCGGCGACGCCAACAACTGGGCGCACTGGCTGCTGTGGTCGCACGGCGGCAAGCTGGTCGACAAGAAAGGCGCGGTTGCCATCAACTCGCCGGAAACCCGCGCTGCGCTGGAATACGCCAAGCAACTGTACGCGACCTTCATCCCGGGCACCCTGTCCTGGCAAGATCCGTCGAACAACAAGGCATACCTGGACGGCCAGATCAGCATGACGGCCAACGGCATTTCGGTGTACTACGCGGCCAAGAATTCGACTGATCCGAAGATGCAGGAACTGGCGAAGGATACGCAACACGCTCACTTCCCTGTCGGTCCTGCCGGCAAGCCGACCGAACTGATGCAGATCACGCAGATGATGGTCTTCAAGCACACCAAGTTCCCGAACGCGGCCAAGGCATTCGTGCAGTTCATGTTCGAACCCGAGCAATACAATCCATGGATGGAAGCGTCCATCGGCTACGTCAGCCAATCGCTCAAGGCCTACGAAAAGAACGCCATCTGGACGTCGGATCCGAAGGCTACCGTGTATCGCGATTCGGCTGCGCTGATGATCGACCACGGTCACGAAGGTCCGCTGGGTCAGGCATCTGCGGCCTGCATGGCCGACTACGTGGTGGTCGACATGGTGGCGGAAGCGGCCAGCGGCTCGAAGACTGTGCAGCAAGCGATCGACCGCGCTGCGGATCGAGCAAAACGCTTCTACAAAGCGTAACAACCTGCTCTCGACTGCTTCGGCTTCCTGACATTCACGAGGCCGGAGCAGGCGAAGCAAGGAGCAAAACATGCGTTCGCACCGGCAGCCGCCGTGCGGACGCAGTCATCACGCTTACCGAGGTCTGCTTATGTTATCCCGACTGCTGAACAACCGTAATGTGCTGGGCATGCTATTCATGGCGCCCGCTGTATTACTGCTTGTCGTGTTTCTTACTTACCCGCTCGGACTGGGAATCTGGCTTGGCTTCACCGATACCAAAATCGGTGGCGAAGGCAGCTTCATCGGGCTGGACAACTATTCCTACCTGCTGGGCGATTCGCTGGCGCAGCTGTCGCTGTTCAACACGCTGTTCTACACCATCACCGCCAGCATCCTGAAGTTCGTGCTCGGCTTGTGGCTGGCGATCCTGCTCAACAAGAACTTGCCGCTCAAAACCTTCTTCCGCGCCATCGTGCTGCTGCCATGGATTGTCCCGACCGCCTTGTCGGCGCTGGCGTTCTGGTGGATGTACGACTCGCAGTTCTCGGTGATCAGCTGGGCACTCGTGAAGATGGGCCTGATCGATCACTACATCGACTTCCTCGGCGAGCCATGGCTGGCGCGGATTTCCACCGTGATCGCCAACGTCTGGCGCGGCATCCCGTTCGTGGCGATCTCGCTGCTGGCCGGCCTGCAGACCATCTCGCCTTCGCTGTATGAAGCGGCGGCGATTGACGGCGCCAAGCCGTGGCAGCAGTTCCGCTACGTCACGCTGCCGTTGCTGACGCCGATCATCGCGGTGGTGATGACGTTCTCGGTACTGTTCACCTTCACCGACTTCCAGCTGATCTATGTGCTCACGCGCGGCGGTCCGTTGAATGCCACACACCTGATGGCAACGCTGTCGTTCCAACGGGCCATCCCGGGAGGTTCGCTGGGTGAAGGCGCCGCCCTCGCAACCTACATGATTCCTTTCCTGCTAGCAGCCATCATGTTTTCGTACTTCGGCCTGCAACGTCGCGGCTGGCAACAAGGAGGTGACAAATGAGCAAGAAGTCAAAAGACCTGCAGCAGGAAACGCAGGGGATGGATTTCCTCCAGTCGGTGCCGCGCCGCTGGATCACGACGTATATCCCGCTGGGCATCTTCGTGTTCGTGCTGCTGTTCCCGTTCTACTGGATGGTGATCACGGCCTTCAAACCCGACAACGAATTGCTGCGTCAGACCGGCAATCCGTTCTGGGTGGTGGCGCCGACGCTGGCCCACTTCAAGAAGCTGCTGTTTGAAACCCAGTATCCGGCATGGCTGCTCAACACGGTCATCGTGTCGGTGGTGTCGACGTTTGCCTCGCTGGCGGCCAGCGTGTTCGCGGCGTATGCCATCGAGCGTCTGCGCTTCCAGGGTTCCAAGCAAGTTGGTCTGGGCATCTTCCTGGCGTATCTGATCCCGCCATCGATCCTGTTCATCCCGCTGGCGGCAATCGTGTTCAAGCTGGGTCTGTTCGATACGCGCTGGGCGCTGATCCTGACGTATCCGACCTTCCTGATCCCATTCTGCACCTGGCTGCTGATGGGCTACTTCCGCTCGATTCCGTATGAGCTGGAAGAATGCGCGCTGATCGACGGCGCCACGCGTTGGGAAATCCTGGTCAAGATCATCCTGCCGCTGGCGGTGCCTGGTCTGATTTCGGCCGGCATCTTCGCCTTCACGCTGTCGTGGAACGAGTTCATCTACGCGCTGACCTTCATCTCCTCCTCGGAAGTGAAGACGGTGCCGGTGGGGATCGTGACCGAGCTGGTCGACGGCGACGTCTATCACTGGGGCGCGCTGATGGCGGGCGCACTGCTGGGGTCGTTGCCGGTGGCGGTGGTGTATTCGTTCTTCGTGGAATACTATGTGTCGGGCATGACCGGAGCGGTGAAAGAGTAATTCTTCTCGCTCAAGGAAAACGGCCGGCGTCTTGCGATGCCGGCCGTTTTTTATTGTCCGCCCTGAATCGGATCAGGCGAGCTTTTCGGTGAAGAAGTTCCTCAACGCGACCGATGCGCGCTCAGCCGTTTTCTGGTGATAGAAAAAGCCTGGATTCTTGGCATCCGGATCCGTGAATGAATGGCCGGCCTGGCCATAGTTGACCAGTTGCCAGTCCAGGTTGGCGGCGCTGACTTCATCAATGAAGGCATTGACCTGGTCGCGCGGCACCGACGGATCCTGCACGCCGTGCAGCACCAGGACGGCGCCCTTGATGTTTTCCGCATCTTTCGGATTCGGCGTGTCCAGCGCACCATGCAGCGAAGCAAACGCCTGCAGGGCCGCGCCCGAGCGCGCCAACTCCAGCGTTGCGGTGCCGCCGAAGCAGAAACCGCTGGCGCCGAGCTTGCCGTTCAGCTTGACCTTGTCCTGGCCTTTGAATGCCTCGACCACCGCGTTCATGCGCCTGCGCAGTTCAGCGCGGTCCTTCTTCAGCGGAACGATGGCGGCCACGCCTTCATCTGGAGTGGTCGGACGCAAGGTCTTGCCGTAGACGTCGCCGACCAGGATCGCCTGGTCCAGCCCGATGATGGTGGCGGTGACTTCCAGCGCCTTCTGGCTGATGCCGAAATAGTTGGGAATGGACACCACGCCGGCGACCGGCGCCGGGTTCTTCTTGTTGAACAGCAGTACGTTTTCATACTCGACGCCGTCCAGCGTATGGCTGATCAGTTCGATGCCGAGATCGGCTGCGGCAATGCCGAATTTTGCGGCGATGGGGGCGGGGTCAAAATGGTGACTCATTCACTTCTCCTGAGTTGCAGATGGGGAAAGCCGTATGGGGTCGCGCCCCCGCACGAGACGCAGCGCGCATATTGCGGGACCCGGCCGCATACGGCTTCCTGGCGAAAGCCGCTATCTTTGCACAGCCGCCAAAACTTTGCTGGCGGCGGACCGTCGCCGGACCGCGACGCACCGCCGTTTTTTCTGTATCCACGTCCAAATTTGGGTTGTATGATTAACCATTGTTCCGGAGAGCTGCTGAAGGTCTCCATGGCGCGGAACGCAAACGAATACTTAATTTCAAAAGGGGACGATGATGCCGGAAGCAAAACAATACCGCTTGGTAACACGCAGCGACTTTGATGGCCTGGTATGTGCGGTGCTGCTCAAGCATCTGAACATGATCAATGAAATCCTGTTCGTGCATCCGAAAGACATGCAGGACGGAAAAATCGCCATCAGTGACAACGACATCACCACCAACCTCCCCTTCGTACCCGGCGTGCATATTGCGTTCGACCACCATTTGTCCGAGACCATCCGCCACACCGGCGAACGCAAGAACCACGTGATCGACCCTGACGCGCCGTCGGCCGCACGCGTGGTCTATGACTATTACGGCGGCGAAAAAGCCTTCCCGGCATCGTGGGGCGACATGATGGCTGCAGTCGACAAGGGCGACGCGGCGCGCTTCAACGAGCAGGAAGTGCTCAATCCGGAAGGCTGGGACCTGCTCAACTTCCTGATGGATGCGCGCACCGGCCTGGGCCGTTTCCGCGACTTCCGCATTTCCAACTACAACCTGATGATGGATCTGATCGAACTGTGCAAAACGCACACCATCCAGGAAATCATGGCGACGCCGGACGTGAAGGAACGCCGGGAGCTGTATTTCGAGCACGCCGACAAATGCAAGGAACAGATCCGTCGCTGCGCCACCGTGCACAAGAACCTGGTAGTGCTGGACTTGCGCAACGAAGAGGTGATTTTCGCCGGCAATCGCTTCATTATCTACGCACTGTTTCCACAGACAAATATTTCCATCCACGTATTGTGGGGTCTGAAGAACCAGAACACCGTGTTCGCCACAGGCAAGTCCATCCTCAACCGCACCTCCAAGACCAACATCGGTGCGCTGATGCTGGAATACGGCGGCGGCGGACATGAAAATGCCGGTACTTGCCAGATTGAAAACGATCGCGCCGAGGAAGTACTCAAGACGCTGATCTCCCGCATCAACGCCGACGGCTAAACTCCTCATGGGCGCTTGCGGCATCAGCCTTGCAAGCGCCCTTTCAGCAAAATCCCCCCGATGGTCTTGAAATAAGTCAAAATTCCCTCTTGACTTAGAGCGCGCTCCAACTTCTAGACTGCCTCACATGACCACTTCCCTGACCATACAACAAGCTGCCGCAAAGACCGGTTTGTCGGTGCATACCCTGCGCTATTACGAAAAGATCGGCCTGCTCGATCCGATCGCGCGCCAGGACAATACGCACCGCCTGTTCCGCGAAGAAGATCTGCTCTGGATCGGATTTTTGCTCAAGCTGCGTTCGACCGGTCTGCCGATCCGCGACATGCTGCGCTATGCCGAGCTGCGTCGCGCCGGCAATACGGCGGAAAGTGTGTCTGCACGGAAGGCATTGCTGCAACAGCATGCCCGCACCGTGGAAGAGACGATCGCCGAACTGCAAAGCAACCTGTCCATCCTGCATATGAAGGTCAACATGTATGAGGACATGGAGGCCGCGCTGCCACCGGTCGTCGTCACTCACCAGCAATCTATCGAGGACGCTTCCAATGACCACAGCAACAAACCCAACGAACGCAACAACTCCACAAGCAAAACCGGCAACGCAAGTCGGCACCCGCAAGCTCGGCGCTGACGGCCCGACCGTTTCGTCCATCGGCCTCGGCTGCATGGGCATGAGCGATTTCTACTCCAACCGCGACGATGCCGAATCCATCGCCACCATTCATCGCGCGCTGGAGCTCGGTATCTGCTTTCTCGATACGGCCGACATGTATGGTCCGCATATCAATGAAGAGTTGATCGCCAAGGCCATCAAGGGCAAGCGCGACCAGGTGTTCATCGCGACCAAATTCGGCATCGTGCGCGATCCGGCCAACCCGGCGGCGCGCGGCGTCAACGGCAAACCCGACTACATCCGCAGTTCGGTCGAAGGCAGTCTGAAACGCCTGGGCGTCGAGACCATTGACCTGTATTACCAGCATCGCATCGATCAGAGCACGCCGATCGAAGAGACCGTGGGCGCGCTGGCCGATCTGGTCAAGGCCGGCAAGATCCGTCACATCGGCTTGTCGGAAGCGTCGTCACAAACGCTGGAGCGCGCCAGCAAGGTCCACAAGATCACTGCGCTGCAAAGCGAATACTCGCTGTGGACGCGTGATCCGGAGCAAGGCGTGCTGGCAACGTGCAACAAGCTGGGCATCGGTTTCGTGCCGTACAGCCCGCTGGGACGCGGCTTCCTGACCGGTGCGATTACGCGTCCGGACCAGTTTGACGCCGACGATTATCGCCGCCACAATCCGCGCTTCCAAGGCGAGAACTTTGCGAAGAATTTGCTGTTGGTGGAGAAGGTGAAAGAGCTCGCAACCCGTCACGAATGCTCGCCGTCGCAATTGGCGCTGGCCTGGGTGCTGGCACAAGGCGAGCATATCGTACCGATTCCCGGCACCAAGCGCCGCACTTACCTGGAAGAAAACAGCGGCGCGCTGGCAGTCACACTGACGGCGTCGCATCTGGAAGAACTGAACCGGCTGTTCCCTGCCGATGCCGCCGCCGGACCGCGTTATACCGAAGAAGGCATGCGTATTATCAACGGCTGATTCTGAAACTGGACCTGCAATAAAGAACGGCTGGCATCTTGCGATGTCAGCCGTTTTTCTTTTTTACCATTCATGCCACCTCATTTAGCCTATCGTCTCAACTATCACTCAGGAAAATGTCAACATGCTTTACTCATACTTCACAGGAAGTTGTTAGCCTCTGCTTTAAACTCTCAAAGAGTCTGGCGCAACTCGTTAAATTCACTTCTTTACAAGTCGTACAAAAAACTTCTCACTCAAAAAATCATAATCTCCATAGTATCGATCAGTGGCGCCAGTATTGAAATCCGCGTACCAAGCACTTGAATCGTCAACCTGCTCACTCGACCAATAAAGCTTGTTCCTATTGCCATTCATCGGAAACGCCGTTGTATCAATTTTTATGAAAGAACCGGACGGGTAAAAGAGAGAGTCCAATTCACTCTTTTTTGGCACTCTCCAATTAGCATTTGAGAGCTTTTGCGCAGCTTTGAATGTGTACCCCTTTGGGCTTCCTTTGCATTGACCGGTTGACGACCATTTTTGGCCAACGCTGCAACGTGCCCATGTGAGTTTTGTTTGAGTATCAAATACGAACTCCCCATGTATTTCATAGCGCCCAATATGCCCTATTGATTCGGCTCTTACAGGAGAAAAAATAACTAAAAGCAAAACTAAAATTCTTTGTTTCCTGAATATCATTTTTAATGACCCGTAACAGACCAATGAGGCTTATCTCTTTCACCACCAACGAATTTGATCACGCCATAACTAGCGCCCACAGTTTGTAATTGAATATTCATGCCAGTACGAGGCTCTGTTGTAATTTTTATTGTTTCTCCATCCGCATCGGCAATATTTAGCTCCCCAATCCAAGATATGGACATGTCTATAGCTTGTCGTGAGGTATGAAGAGTTTCAAGTGCAGGAGGAGTATTTGCACTAAGTACACCAATACCATAAGCATTGACCATATCCAACGCTGCCTGAACAGATTCAGCATCCGTTGGATGCGTCCACTCAATACCCACGCCATCCATAGGTGGGGCTTTTGTTGACGGCGTGCCATTTCGAGCAATCTTATGCGCCCAATGCATTTAAGTAGGCCCTCTCTTTCGGTCTATAAGTTGCGCTAATGCGTACGCTCGCCCCAGCGGCCTTCAAAGCAGCAATGAAAGAGTTCACATTTTCCTTAAAAGGCGATGTAAGGTCACTTGTATTGACACTTCCTGGAAACCTGTTCACCCACTGTGAACCGCTCAATTCTCTTTCTGGAATTCTAACAATGACAGGCGTCGTATCCGAGGCAGGAGTCAATCTGTGTTGTGCTGCTGTCGCCATAATAAGGAGCCTCTATCTTTGCTATTCGCTGGGAGTCACTGCGGACTAATTGTGTAAAGCCACTCGCGTCGGTAATGCCGACCGTTTCCTTTCCATTGTCCAAACTAATCTTGTAGGGAATATGCGTGAGTGGCTCATCGCTTTTTGTTCCGCGAATTTGAAAACGAAGGTCGTAAATCGTATCGACGAACGTATTGATCAAGGGCGACTTTTTTTTATTCGAAGAATCGCTGCCTTGCGTTCGCATGGTCCCTGCTCCTGTGTAGAACTTGGAAATCAAGGTGCATCCACATTCTGAGCGGTCCCCATGTACCGCAGCAGGAAGGCCATGAATGATATAGCGCGATGCGCTGGTCATAATTTTATTGATGCCATGCGGTCTGCCATCTGGATATTTCCCAGGACAATCTACCAAATCGTGGAGACAAGCCGCATCCAAACCATGAATTCGATGCTTGTTCGTCCCGGTGATGACGGTCCCACCGCTCGAATTTTTGTCGCCGACGGTGATGATGCCCAAGCCATCGATGATCATCTTAAGTCTCCTCGTTATCCAACGACACAAAATGCCATTGTTTGTATTCGGGGTCGTACATGGCAACTTGATTGATATCCAACCCATCGCTGTAAGTCACCTGTTCTGGAATACTAGCAATGGCCCAGGCGACCTCTTTATGCAAAGCATCATCTTTCCACGGTTGTTTCACCATCATTGCCAGCGTCTCTTCGCACGCAAATAATCCTGCTCTTTTACGTGTATCAAGATAGTTCTTATAAGTGGAATCCTCTATTTCCAATGCAATTGGAAGGCGGCTGATATCCGGCTTTAATGTCAGAATTTCAGCGATAGGGACAAGCTTATCTTTGCGCACGACAATACGATGATCGGATGCCGCATAGCCAATGTTTAGCATCAGTCTGATATCACCTTGATGGTCATTCGCAAAAATACGCGGGTCGAAATGATCGAAAAAAATGTGTTGAAAAAATTCCGTAGGAGGATTCGCCAGATAGGCGGCTTCGATCATGGCATCTAGCGGAGAAAAGAAGGTCATGATCGCTTTTCCGCCCTCATGCTCATGACATGCCACTCTGACATAATCTGCATCATTTTTCTGCGGAGCGTAGGCGACTAACACCCATGCAGGATGACTGACATGAACTACATGATCACAAGCAGGCAATCTATTTTTTTGAAACACAGGCAATTATCCTCTCGCATGTAAAACGCAGAATGCACAAGGTCGAGTGCAATGAACGCCTGTCATTGTTACCGGCTCTGAAGAGACGGTATATCGGACAAATACGAAAATTGAAGCGTTTAACAATCTCATTCGCCGATAAAAAACGGCTGGCATCTCGCGATGTCAGCCGTTTTTCTTTCGCCTCTGCCGAGGCCCGAAGTGATTCCGGATTACTTCTTGCGCATCGGCGGCAAGTCGGTGCAAACGCCCTTGTAGACTTCCGCCGCCATGCCGATCGATTCGCCCAGTGTCGGGTGAGGATGGATGGTCTTGCCGATGTCGACGGCGTCCGCGCCCATCTCGATGGCCAGTGCGATTTCACCGATCATGTCGCCGGCGTGCGTGCCGACGATGCCGCCGCCGACGATGCGATGTGTCTCCGCATCGAACAACAGCTTGGTGAAACCTTCCGAACGGCCGTTGGCAACGGCGCGACCGGATGCAGCCCACGGGAAGTGGCCCTTCTCCAGCTTGATGCCCTTGGCCTTGGCTTCGTCTTCGGTGATGCCGACCCATGCCACTTCCGGATCGGTGTACGCCACCGAAGGAATGACGCTGGCGTCAAAGTGGCTCTTCTCGCCTGCTGCGGCTTCCGCGGCAACGTGCGCTTCGTGCACGGCCTTGTGCGCCAGCATCGGCTGGCCGACCAGGTCGCCGATGGCGAAGATGTGCGGCACGTTGGTGCGCATCTGGCTGTCGACCGGAATGAAGCCGCGATCGGTCACGGTCACGCCGGCCTTGTCGGCGGCGATCTTCTTGCCGTTCGGGCTACGGCCGACGGCCACCAGCACCAGGTCATACACTTGCGGTTCCGGCGCCTTGGCGCCGGCTTCGGCGGCTTCAAAGGTGACCTTGATGCCTTCCTTCAGCGCTTCGACGCCGACCGTCTTGGTCTTCAACATGATGTTGTCGAAGCGCTTTTCGTTGAACTTCTGCCAAACTTTAACCATGTCGCGGTCCGCGCCTTGCATCAGGCCGTCCATCATTTCGACGACATCGATGCGTGCGCCCAGCGTGGAGTACACCGTGGCCATTTCCAGGCCGATGATACCGCCGCCGATGACCAGCATGCGCTTCGGTACCTGACGCAGTTCCAGCGCGCCGGTCGAATCGACGATGCGTGGATCTTGCGGCACGAACGGCAGGTTTACCACCGACGAACCGGCGGCGATGATGGCCTGCTTGAACTTGACGGTCTTCTTGCTGCCGTCGGCTGCGGTCACTTCGATGTGATTGGCGCCGACGAACTGGCCGACGCCTTGCACGACGTTGACCTTGCGCGCCTTGGCCATGCCGGCCAGACCGC
>Ga0308165_1000461_pt1 | contig 76044 bp, 70 predicted proteins | sample PhyWR2_FD_201032 | JGI IMG/M metagenome (GOLD analysis project Ga0308165, IMG submission 201032) | Phyllosphere microbial communities from UC Gill Tract Community Farm, Albany, California, United States - DLSLW.R2 | ecosystem: Host-associated > Plants > Phyllosphere > Unclassified | place: USA... | reverse complement strand
CAGGTAGAACGCGGTGTCGGTGGGCTGCTGCGGCGCGGGCAGCTGGGCCAGCAGCGACTGGGCGGTGGCCAGCGGCAGCTCGGTGTCTATGGGGTTGTCGTCGCCCGCGGGCTCGAGCGGGTGCTGGTGGATGCCGGGCACTTCGGTCAGGAAGATCAGCTTGTCGGCCTTGAGCTCTATGGCCACGCTGGTCGCGACCTCTTCCATGTTCAGGTTGAAGGCCTCGCCCGTGGGCGAGAAGCCGAACGGCGACAGCAGCACCATGGCGTCCATGTCGAGCGTCTGGCGTATCGCGTTCACGTCGACCTTGCGCACCAGTCCCGAATGCTTGAAATCGACGCCGTCAACGATGCCCACGGGGCGTGCGGTGACGAAATTGCCCGACAGCACGCGCACCGTGGCGCCGGCCATGGGCGTGTTGGGCAGGCCCTGGCTGAACGCCGCTTCGATTTCATAGCGCAGCTGGCCCGCGGCTTCCTGTGCACAGTCGAGCGCCACGGAGTCGGTGATGCGGATGCCGTGCGAATACTGCGGCGCATGGCCCTTGGCCTGGAGCTGCTCGTTGACCTGGGGACGGAAACCGTGGACCAGCACGATGCGCACGCCCATGGCCTGGATCATCGCCAGGTCCTGGGCGATGCTCGTGAGCTTGCCGGCCGCGATGGCTTCGCCCGTGATGCCGACGACAAAGGTCTGGTTGCGGAATTTGTGGATATAGGGTGCAACCGAGCGGAACCAGGGAACGAAGGTGAAGTTGAAGACGGTGGACATGGGCGGCGTGGACGGGGCGGGCGAAGGCGGGCTACAAGCCCGGGGCGACAAATGTCGCATCATAAGCACGCCGCGACATCCTGCGAGGCGCAGGGCGAAGAAGTTGTCAGCGCGCATCGGTCGCCTGCAGAGTCCTGCGCCGGCCCGGAATAAATCATGGGCCGCCAGCGCTGGGAGCCCGGGCTGCGGATAATGGCGGGCTATGCCTTTTTCCGATCCGCAGACCGCTGCCGCGCCGCGCGCGTACACCCTTGACTTTCCTGCCTCCCTGCCCGTGTCCACGCGGCGCGAGGAGATCATGCGCGCCATGGAGCAGCACCAGGTCATCATCGTCTGCGGCGAGACCGGCTCGGGCAAGACCACGCAGCTGCCGAAGATCGCGCTGGCGCTGGGCCGCGGCAAGTGCAATGCGCCGGCCGGCACCCAGGGCAAGCTGATCGGCCACACCCAGCCGCGGCGCATTGCCGCAAGCTCGGTGGCCAAGCGCATTGCCGAGGAGCTCAAGACGCCGCTGGGCGGCGTGGTCGGCTACAAGGTGCGCTTCCAGGACCGGCTGTCCAAGGACACCACGGTCAAGCTGATGACCGACGGTATCCTGCTGGCCGAAACCCAGACCGATCCGCTGCTCAAGGCCTACGACACGCTGATCATCGACGAGGCGCACGAACGCAGCCTCAACATCGACTTTCTGCTGGGCTATCTGCGCCAGATCCTGCCCAAGCGCCCCGACCTCAAGGTGGTCGTGACTTCGGCGACCATCGACGCCGACCGCTTTGCGCGCCATTTCGCCTCCGCCGACGGTCCGGCGCCCGTCATCATGGTCTCGGGCCGCACCTTCCCGGTCGAGCAGCGCTACCGGCCGTTCGAGGAAAGCCGCGACTACGGCCTCAACGAGGCGATTGCCGACGGCGTCGACGAGCTGTGGGCCGGCGGGCGCGGCGGCGACATCCTGGTGTTTTTGCCGGGCGAGCGCGAAATCCGCGAAGCCGCCGACCATCTGCGCAAGCACCTGCAGCACCAGCCCGTGCTGCGCGGCGCCGAAGTGCTGCCGCTGTTCTCGCGGCTGTCGCAGGCCGAGCAGGACCGCATTTTCGAAGGCCACACGGGCCGGCGCATCGTGCTGGCGACCAACGTTGCCGAGACCTCGCTGACCGTGCCCGGAATCCGCTATGTGATCGACGCGGGCACGGCGCGCGTCAAGCGCTACAGCTTCCGCAGCAAGGTCGAGCAGCTGCTGGTCGAGCCCATCAGCCAGGCCGCGGCCAACCAGCGCGCGGGCCGCTGCGGCCGCGTGGCCGACGGCATCTGCATTCGTTTGTACGACGATGCCGATTTCCTCGCGCGCCCGGCGTTCACCGACCCCGAAATCCTGCGCAGCTCGCTGGCCGGCGTGATCCTGCGCATGAAGTCGCTGGGCCTGGGCGACGTGGTCAACTTCCCCTTCCTCGAGGCGCCCTCGGGCCGGGCCATTGCCGACGGCTACCAGCTGCTGGCCGAACTCGGCGCGGTGACCGACCACGGCGACATCACGCCCATGGGCCAGGAGCTGTCGCGCCTGCCGCTGGACCCGCGCGTGGGCCGCATGATTCTCGAGGCGCGCGCGCGCGGCGCCGTGGCCGAAGTGCTGGTCATCGCCTCGGCGCTGTCGGTGCAGGACGTGCGCGACCGGCCCATAGACGCGCAGCAGCAGGCCGACCAGCAGCACGCCAAGTTCGACGACGAGAAAAGCGAGTTCAGCGGCTATCTGCGGCTGTGGAAATGGCTGCAGGACGCGCGCGGCGGCAAGGTCGTGGCGCAAAGCCGGCGCGAGATGGCCAGCCAGGCCGCGCCCGCGCCCAAGGCCTCGGCGCGCAATGCGGCCTTCCTGCCCGTGGCCCAGCGCAGCACGGGCGCTCAGGCATCGGTCCAGGCCGATGCGGCCCCGGCCTGGAAGCCCGACGCGGGCGTGCCCGTGCCGGCCGACGACGCCTCGCACAAGATCAGCAACCGCCAGTGGGAACAGCTGCTGCGCCAGAACTTCATCAACATCCGCCGCGTGCGCGAGTGGCGCGACATCTATTCGCAGCTGCTCACGGTGGTCAAGGAGCAGCGCTGGCAGATCAACACCCAGCCCGCGGGCTACGAGGCGCTGCACCTGTCCATGCTTTCGGGCCTGCTGGGCAACCTCGGCTACAAGGGCGATGAAAGCGACAGCTACCTGGGCGCGCGCGGCATACGCTTTCACCCGCACCCGGGCGCGCACCTGTCGAAAAAGCCCGGCCGCTGGATCGTTGCCGCCGAACTGGTCGAGACTTCGCGGCTTTACGGCCGCGGCATTGCGGTCGTGGAGCCGGTGTGGCTGGAAGAGGTCGGCGCCCATCTGCTGAAGAAACAGTTGCTCGACCCGCACTGGGAAAAGAAAAGCGCCGATGTGGTCGCGCTCGAGCGCGCGACGCTGTACGGCCTGGTGGTCTACAACGGCCGGCGCACCAGCTTCGGCAAGGTCGATCCGCAGTCGGCGCGCGAGCTGTTCATCCGCCAGGCGCTGGTCGACGGCGGCTGGGACACGCGCCTGCCTTTCCTGCAGGCCAACCGCAAGCTGGTCGCCAAGATCGAGGAGATGGAGCACAAGTCGCGCCGCCAGGACGTGCTGGTCGACGACGAGCTGATCTACGCCTTCTATGACCAGCAGCTGCCGCAGGGCGTGTTCAGCGGCGCCACCTTCGAGCGCTGGTTCCAGACCGCGAGCCGCGAGAACAGCGATCTGCTGCGCCTCACGCGCGACGAACTCATGCGCCACGAGGCCGCGGGCATCACTACCCAGGCGTTTCCCAAGGTCATCAAGCTCGGCGGCGTCGACTGCGCGGCCCAGTACCTGCATTCGCCGGGCGACGCGCGCGACGGCGTCACCGTCACGGTGCCGCTGTTCGTGCTCAATCAGGTCAGCGAGGAGCGCGCCGAATGGCTGGTGCCGGGCATGCTCAAGGACAAGATCCAGGCGCTGCTCAAGAGCCTGCCCCAGCGCCCGCGCAGCCGCTTCGTGCCGCTGCCCGAGAACGCGCAGCGCCTGGCCGAACTGCTGTGCGCGCCCGAACGCTTCGTGCAGGGCGGGCTGGTCGACGCGCTGCTCAAGCAGGCGCGCGATGAAACCTCGCTGGACATCAAGCGCGCCGATTTCAAGCTCGACATGCTGAGCCCGCACCTGTTCATGAACTTCCGCGTGACCGACGAGCATGGCCGCCAGCTGGGCCAGGGCCGCAACCTGGGCGCGCTCAAGGCCCAGCTCGGCGCCAAGGCGCGCGGCGCGTTCCAGGCGCTGGCCGGAATGAAGCTGGCCAATGTGCTCGAAGACGGCGCGCCCGCACCGGCACCGGCGGCCGCAAAGCCGACGGCCAAGGCCGCGGCGCCCGCGGGCAAGTCCCAGGCACAGCCCGTGGCCAAGCCGGCCAGCGACGCGCCCGCGGCCGGCCAGCGCTACACGCAATGGAGCTTCGGCACGCTGCCCGAGCTGATGGAAATCCGCCAGGGCGCGCAGTCGCTGGTGGGCTTTCCGGCGCTGATAGACCACGGCGATGCCGTCGGTATCGAAGTCTTCGACGAGCCCGAAGTCGCTGCCGCCAAGCACCGCGCTGGCCTGCGCCGGCTGTTCGCGCTGCAGATCAAGGACGCGCTCAAGTACCTGGAAAAGAACATTCCCGACCTGCAGAAAATGGCCGTGGCGTTCATGCCGCTGGGCACGCAGGAGGAGCTGCGCCAGCAGATCATCGATGTCGCGCTGGACCGGGCTTTCGTGCTCGATCCCCTGCCCACCAACGCCGCGGAATTCACGCAGCGCGTGCAGGACGGGCGCGGCCGGCTGACCTTGATCGCCAACGAAGTCGCGCGGCTGGCGGGCGCCATCCTGGTCGAGTACACGGCTGCGGCGCGCAAGATCAAGGACACGAAAAATGCGCCCGAGGCCACGGCCGATGCGCTGCAGCAGCTGCAAAAGCTCATGCCCAAGCAGTTCATTGCCGCCGCGCCCTGGACGCAGCTGGCGCATTTCCCGCGCTACCTCAAGGCCATCACGCTGCGTCTGGACAAGTGGCGCGCCGATCCCGCGCGCGACGCCGCGCGCCTGGCCGAGCTGCGCCCGCACGAGCAGCGCTACTGGCGCCTGGTTGTCGACCGCAAGGGCCAGGTCGATGCGCGCATGCAGGAATACCGCTGGATGCTCGAAGAGTTGCGCGTGGGCTTCTTCGCCCAGGAACTGCGCACGCCCTACCCGGTGAGCGTCAAGCGCCTGGACAAGCTCTGGGCGCAGATGCAGAAATGACCCCCCTGAGCTGCTACGCCGCTTTTCCCCAGGGGGACGGCAGCCTCGGTGCGGGGCGGCCCTTCCTCGCTGCCCCCTTGTCGGGGCACGCCGGTTTCATGGACAGCGGGTTTGGAGAGCACCTTGAGTAACCGAACACAATGAGCGCGATGGTGGACTGGTTCTGGAGCCGTCCGCTGCTGCCGCTGGAGCGCGCTTTCGTGCGCCGGCATTTCGGCGCCACACTCGATGCGCAGCTGCCCGGGCTGCGCATCTACCTGCGCCGCGTGGGCGACACGCGGCGCGCGCTGTCGTTCAACGGCGGGCGCATCTCCATGCCACGCAGCTGCTTTGTGGCCAGCGATCCGCGCCAGCCGCTGCGTCTGGTGCAGCCGCAGATCGCGGGCGTTTTTGCGCACGAACTGCTGCACCAGTGGCAGCGCGTGCAAGGCCAGGCGGTGACGCGCCAGGCGTTCTGGCTGCAGCTGCGCCAGCTGTGCGGCGGGCACAACCCCTATGCGTATGCGCGCTGCAGCGATGCGCAGGTGATGCACGACACTTTTCTTCAGGCCCAGGTGGAGCAGCAGGGCCAGATATGGGAAGACCATGTGCAGGCCTGCGTCGCCGGCGCGCCCGCGGCGGAGTTCGCGCGCATTGCCGCCCATGTGCGCGGTGACCGGGCGATGGCCGGCGCCGCGCCTGGGGACGCGGCTTCGCGCGCTTGAGTTTTCGGCGGGGTTGCAGCCGTGTCAGCGTCGCGCAGGTGACCCGTACCTAGGTCTTGTGCCTAGTGCCAGCGCCGGCGCGCTGGCCTAGTCTGGCTGTTGATTTCATAGCGAGCAACATCCATGCGCCCTCATCACGCTTTCTGGCCCGCCCGGCTGCCCCATTCGATCACCGTTCCCGCCACGTCGGTATGGGACAACCTGGCCGTCAGTGCGCGGCGCTATCCCGACAAGACCGCGCTGGTGTTCTTCGGCCGCCACCTGACCTACGGCGCGCTGGCCGCGGACGTGGAGCGCGTCGCGGCCTATCTGCAAAGCCTGGGCGTGGGCCGGGGCGACCGCGTGGTCGTGCTGATGCAGAACTCGCCGCAGCTGGTCATTGCGCATTACGCGATCATGCGTGCCAACGCAGTCGTGGTGCCGGTCAACCCCATGAACCGCGCCGACGAGTTGCAGCACTACATCACCGATCCCGACGCCAAGGTCGCGCTGACCAGCGGCGATCTGGCCGGCGAACTCGCCAAGGCCAGCAATGCCTTGCCCGCGGGCAGCGGACTGCAGCATCTGGTGGTCACGCAGTTCAGCGATGCCTTCGATGCCGATGTGCAAGGCCCCGACGCGCCGCCCGAACAATGGCGCGAATGGCTGCTCACGCGCCACCCCTTGCCGGCCCTGGCGCAAGGCCAGGTCCACCCCTGGGACGAGGCGCTGGCCTGCACGGCCATGGCTTCGGCGCATACCGTGGGCGCCGACGATCTGTGCGTGCTGCCGTATACCAGCGGCACCACGGGCCTGCCCAAGGGCTGCATGCACACCCACCGCTCCATCATGCACAACGCCGTGGCTTCGGGCTTCTGGAGCAACGCGACCAGCGAGCAGGTGGTGCTGGGCGTGGTGCCTATGTTCCACATCACGGGCCTGGTGTCCATGCTGCACACCTGCATCTGCCTGGGCGCGACGCTGGTCATCATGCCGCGCTGGGAGCGCGAGCTTGCCGGCCGGCTGATCTCGCGCTACCAGGTCACGAGCTGGACCAATATCCCGACCATGGTCATCGACCTGATGGCCAGCCCCCACTTCGACCAGTACGACCTCACCAGCCTGCGCCACATCGGCGGCGGCGGCGCGGCCATGCCCCAGGCCGTGGCCCAGCGCCTGCTCGACCAGTTCGGCCTGCGCTACATCGAAGGCTACGGCCTGACCGAAACCGCCGCGCCTTCGCACAGCAATCCGCCCGACCGCCCCAAGCAGCAGTGCCTGGGCATTCCTTTCATGAGCACCGACGCGCGCGTGATCGACCCCGATACGCTGCAGGAAGTGCCGCAGGGCGAGCAGGGCGAGATCGTGATCCACGGCCCCGAAGTGTTTGCCGGCTACTGGAAATGCCCCGAAGCCACGGCGGCGGCGTTCATCGAGATCGAAGGCAAGCGCTTTTTCCGCTCGGGCGACCTGGGCCGCATCGACGAAGACGGCTACTTCTTCATCACCGACCGCCTCAAGCGCATGATCAATGCCAGCGGCTTCAAGGTCTGGCCGGCCGAAGTCGAGGCGCTGATGTTTAAGCATCCGGCCGTGCAGGAGGCCTGCGTGATCTCGGCGCGCGACAGCTACCGCGGCGAGACCGTCAAGGCCGTGGTCGTGCTGCGCGCCACGCACAAGGGCCAGGTCGGCGAACAGGAAATCCTCGACTGGTGCCGCGAACACATGGCCAGCTACAAGGCGCCGCGCCAACTGGTATTTGTCGATGCGCTGCCCAAGAGCGGCAGCGGCAAGGTGATGTGGCGCGTGCTGCAGGAACGCGAAGCCGCGGCGTGAAGGCGCCGGCTCCGATTCGATCAATTCCGGGTTTTTAGGCTTTACGCATGACTTCGCACTCTCAGGATTTCGCCATGAATGTTTCCCCATTGAGCCGCCGCAGGCTGCTGCAAGGCGCGGCCGCCTGGACCGGCGCCGGCATGCTGGGCAGCGCCCAGGCACAGGGCAGCAAGGCCGCCTGGCCGTCCAAGCCGATTCGCATCATCGTGCCCTACAACGCGGGCGGCAGCACCGATGTCGTCGCGCGCACGCTGGCCGACGGCATGAGCAAGCGCCTGGGCAAGCCGGTGCTGGTCGACAACCGCGGCGGCGCGTCCGGCATTCTCGGCACCGACGCCGTGGCGCGCGCGCCGGCCGATGGCCATACGCTGCTGGTGTCGCTGTCGACCTCGATGATGGTCAACCAGTTTCTCTACTCCAAACTGCCCTACAACCCCGAAAAGGACCTGGAACTCATCACCCAGATCGCCACCGCGCCCATCGTGCTGGTGGTCCACCCCTCGGTGCCGGCCAACAACATGCAGGAGCTGCTGGCGTACGTCAAGGCCAACCAGGGCAAGCTGTCCTATGGCTCCTGGGGCCAGGGATCGCAGGCGCATCTGGTAGGCGCCTATCTGAGCAAGATGACGGGCTCCGACATGACCCATGTGGCCTACAAGGGCGAGGCACCCATGCTGCAGGACCTGCTGGGCGGGCAGCTGCAGCTGTGTTTCGCCGGCGTGGCCGGCGCCAAGCCCTTTGTCGACGCCGGCCGGCTCAAGGCCATAGGCCTTGTGGGCCGCGAGCGCGCGCCCACCTTGGCCAAGGTCGCGACCCTGCATGAGCAGGGCCTGACCGACTCCGCCTATTCGGTGGTCGGCTGGATAGGCATGGGCGCGCCCGCGGGCATTCCTGCGGATGTTGTCGCCCAGCTCTCCAGCCTGGTCAAGGAGCTGGCGCAGGACCCCAAGGTGCAGGAGCAGCTGGTCAACACGGGTGGCCTCGCGGTGATGGGCACGCCGCAGGCGTTTCGCGCCGCCTACCAGCGCGACGCGCCGGCCTGGAAGGCGCTGGTCGCGGCGGCCAACGTGCAGCTCGATTGAGGCCGCGTCAGCGCGCCGCCGGGAAGTTGAAGTTCCTCACTTTGCCGGGCAGACCGGTTCGCCGGCCTGTGGGGTGGCGTTGCCCTGCGGCTTCCTGCGGCGGGTCAGCGACAGCACCCAGACAAAGAAGACGGGAACGAAGACCACGCCCAGCAGCGTGGCGCTGAGCATCCCGCCGATGACGCCGGTGCCTATCGAGCGCTGGCTGGCGGCGCCCGCGCCCGAGGCCATGACCAGGGGCAGCACGCCCAGAATGAAGGCCAGCGAAGTCATGACGATGGGCCGAAAGCGCAGGCGCGCGGCGCGCAGCGCGGCATCGACCAGCGGCTGGCCCTGGGCCATCAGGTCCTTGGCGAACTCGACGATCAGAATCGCGTTCTTTGCCGCCAGGCCGATGACGGTGATCAGTCCGACCTTGAAGTAAACGTCATTGGACATGCCCAGAATGCTCACCGCCAGCACCGAGCCCAGGGCGCCAATCGGCACGATCAGCATCACCGACGCCGGTATGGACCAGCTCTCGTAGAGCGCCACCAGCAGCAGGAACACCACCAGGATGGCCAGCGTGAAGAGAAAGGGCGCCTGCGCGCCGGCAAGCTTTTCCTGGTGCGACAGGCCCGTCCATTCGTAGCCGATTCCCGGGGGCAATTCGCCCATCATGCGCTCGAGCTCGGCCATGGCCTCGCCCGTGCTGTGGCCGGGCGCGGCGTCGCCGCCGATGTTGAACGCCGGATAGCCGTTGTAGCGCGAGATCTGCACCGCGCCGCTTTCCCAGCGCGGGGTGACAAAGGACTTGAGCGGCACCAGCTTGCCGTCGCGGTTGGGGACGTTGAGTTCCAGCACTTTTTCCGGCGTCATGCGGCTGCTCACATCGGCCTGCACGACCACGCGCTGCAGCCGCCCCGCGTTGGCGAAGTCGTTGATCGTCGCCGAACCGTAGGCGGTGGAGATTGCCGAGCGCACGGCATCGAAGTTCACGCCCAGCGCCTGGGCCTTGTCGCGGTCCACGTCCAGCCGCAGCTGGGGCGCGTCCTGCAGGCCTTCCATCATGGCGTAGGCAATCACGGGCGAGCTGCTGGCCATCTGCAGCAGCTTGTCGCGCGCAGCGGTCAGCGCCGCGCGGCCCAGGCCGGCGCGGTCCTGCAGGCGCAGCGAAAAGCCGCCCGAGTTGCCCAGGCCTTCGATGGGCGGCGGCGAGACCGCCATCACGGTGCCGTCGGAAACGCTGGCAAAGCGCGCGTTCAAGGCCGCGACTTCATCCATGGCCGACTGGCCGGAGCCGCGCTGCGACCAGTCCTTGAGCGTGGGAAACGCAATGGCCGCGTTCTGCCCGCTGCCCGAGAAACTGAAGCCCAGCACCGAGAACGCCGAATCCACGCCGGCGCGCGACAGCAGGTATTGCTCCACGTCGTCGACCAGCGCCTGCGTGCGCAGATGCGTCGCGCCCGGCGGCAATTGCATATCGACAATCAGCGTGCCCTGGTCTTCGGTGGGCACGAACGACTCGGGCAGGCGTGCATACAGCACGGCCAGCACCGCCACAAGGGCCAGGTAGACCAGCATGTAGCGTCCGGTCCTGCGCAGCAGTTGGTGGTTGAGCGCCTCGAAGCGCTCGCTCAGGCGCGCGAAGAGGCGGTTGAACCAGCCGAAGAAGCCTTTCTTCTCGGCGTGCTGTCCCTGGGGGATGGGCCTGAGCAGCGTGGCGCACAGCGCGGGCGTCAGCGTCAGCGCCAGGAAGCCGGAGAACATGATGGACACCGCCAGCGACAGCGAGAACTGCTGGTAGATCACGCCCACCGAGCCGCTCATGAACGCCAGCGGCAGGAACACCGCCGCCAGCACCAGCGTGATGCCCACAATCGCGCCGCTGACCTGCTCCATGGCCTTGATGGTGGCCGCGCGCGGCGACAGGCCTTCCTCGGCCATGATGCGCTCGACGTTTTCCACCACCACGATGGCGTCGTCGACCAGAATGCCTATGGCCAGCACCATGCCGAACATGGTCATCATGTTGACCGAGAAGCCGAGCACCGACATCACGGCGAACGTGCCCAGCAGGCACACCGGCACGACAATGGTGGGAATCAGCGTGTAGCGCAGGTTCTGCAGGAACAGGAACATCACCAGGAACACCAGCACCACGGCTTCGATCAGCGTGTGGATCACCTTTTCAATCGCCACCTCGACAAACAGCGAGGTGTCGTAGGGAATGGAGTACTCGACATCGGCGGGGAAGGCCGCCGACAGCTCCTGCAGGCGCGCGCGCACCGCCTTGGCGGTCTTGATGGCATTGGCGCCCGGGGCAAGCTGCACGGCGGCGGACACCGCCTTCTTGCCGTCAAGGGTGGTGTCGAAGCTGTAGTCCTGGCGACCGATCTCCAGCCGCGCCACATCGGCCAGGCGCACGGTGGAGCCGTCGACATTGGCGCGCAGCACGATGCGCTCGAACTCCTGCGGCGTCTCCAGCATGCCCTTGACGGCAATCGTTGCCGTGAGTTCCTGCTCGGGCGAGCCTGGCCGGCTGCCGAAACTGCCCGCGGGCACGGGAACGTTCTGCGCGGCAATCGCGCGGTTCACATCCTCGACCGACAAGCCATAGCCCAGCAGCTTCTGTGGATCGATCCAGATCCGCATTGCGGCTTCCGAGCTGAAGAACTGCAGCTTGCCCACGCCCGGCAGGCGCCGGAGCTCGTTGTTGATGCTGCGCGCCGCGTAGTCGGACAGGCCCACCACGTCCTTGTGGCTGTCATCGCCCTTGTAGGTCAGGGCGTAGATGATCAGAAAGCCGGCATTCGCCTGATCGACCTGCAGCCCCTGCTGGGTCACAGCCGCGGGCAGGCGCGCTTCGGCCTTCTTGAGCCGGTTCTGCACGTCGACCTGGGCCAGATTGGGATCGGTGCCGGGCTCGAATGTGGCGGTGATTTCGGCCGTGCCATCCGAGCTGCTCGATGAGGCGAAGTACATCAGACGGGTCGCGCCGTTGAGCTCCTCCTCGATCACGCTGGTGACCGAATCGACCAGCGTGGCAGCCGAAGCGCCGGGGTAGGTGGCGAAGATGGAGATCTGCGGCGGAGCGACCACAGGAAACTGCGACACCGGCAAAGACGGTATCGCCAGCACGCCGGCCAGCGTGATGAAAATGGCCACGACCCAGGCAAAGTTGGGCCGGCCAATGAAGAAATTGGGCATTGTCTGTCCTTGGGAATCCTGGCGCGCGCAGGCGCCTTATTTGCCCGCGTCGGCGGGCGCGGCCTGCGGCTGGGTCCATGTCACCTCGTCGCCGGGGTTCACGGCCGGCCCGCCGACAATCACCCGATCGCCGGCCTGCAGGCCTTCGGTGATCAGCCAGTCCGGGCCGTACATCGCGCCGGTCTTCACCAGCCGCACGGCGGCGGCGCCGGCTTCGTCGACCACCAGCACCTGGGGTTTGTTGTCGGTGCTGCGCTTGACCGCGCGCTGCGGCACCAGCACGGCCTGGGGGTTCACGCCCTGGTGGGTGGTGACGCGCACGTACATGCCGGGCAGCAGCAGGCCGTCGGGGTTGGCGAATTCGCCGCGCACCAGGATCTGCCCGCTGGTGGGGTCCACCGCGATGTCGGAGAACTTCAGCCGGCCCTCGCGCACCTTGTCCGTGCCCTCGACCGTGACGCTGACGCGGCCGGCATGCGCGGACGCGCGCGCTGCCGGGGCGGCGGCGTCGCGCAGGCGCAAAGCCTGGGCCACGGGCTGCGTGAAATCGGCATAGATGGGATGCAGCTGCTGTATGGTGGCCAGCGCCGTCGCCTCGCCCTGGCCCACGAGCGCGCCCTCGCTGACCAGCGAGCGGCCTATGCGGCCCGAGATCGGCGCCTTGACGCTGGCGTAGCCCAGGCTCAGCTGCGCGCTCTCGAGATCGGCCAGCGCCGACAGCCGCGCCGCCTGGGCGCGCTTGAACGCGGCGCTGGCGGCGTCGAAATCCTGCTGGCTGATGGCCGCCATCTTGACCAGCGGTTCGTAGCGTCTGAACACGGCCTGGGCCTCGGTCAGCGCGGCTTCGGTGCGCGCCAGCTCGCCCTGGGCGCGGCGCAGGGCGGCGGCCAGGGGCGCGGGGTCTATGCGAAACAGCAACTGGCCGGCCTTGACATCGGCGCCTTCCTCGAAATGGCGGCTCAGCACGATGCCGGCCACGCGCGCGCGCACCTCGGCCACGCGCGCCGCCGTGATGCGCCCGGGATATTCCTCGCTCATGTCCAGCGCCCGCGGCTGCACCGAAATCGTCTCCACCTGGGGCGCAGGCATCTCGGCCGGCTCCGGTACGCCACGGCTGCAGCCGCTCAACAAAACCATTGCAGCCACGCCTGCTGCGAGCGGCGCCACGCGACCCTTGCCCATCTCAAACCCCTGGTGATTGATGCGCATTGATGTCTGCGCGAGTCACATAGTGTTTCACAGTTTCAAATGAATCACAAGTGATTCATTTGATCTTTGATGGCTGGAATTTGAATGTCAGCAATGTGAATCGATTAAAATAAAGGCTATTTGAATCACGACATCTGTCGTCCCGTACGGTGCCGACAGACGTCACCAGAGGGGAGTCCACCGATGAATGCGCTTGCTGCCGTGGAAGACGAGAAGACTTTGGCGGCCCTGGCCCTGGCGATGGTGAACCACCCGCGAGCCACCTTGCAGGAGCTGGCCAAGGCCATAGGCGTGAGCAAGGCCACGCTCTATCGGTTCTGCAAGACCCGCGACCAGCTGATCGAACGCCTGTTCGAGCACAGTGCCAGCCAGCTGCGCCGCTCCATCGATGAAGCCGAACTGCACCAGGGCCCGGCTGAGCAGGCCTTGCGCCGCCTGATACAGGGCCAGCTGCGGCACAAGGAATTGACGGCGTTCCTGACCTATTACTGGAAGCCGGATTCCATGCAGGACCCGCGCGCGGTTGCAACCTGGGCGGCTTTCGATGCGGCGGTCGATGCGTTCTTTCTGCGCGGCCAGCAGGAAGGCGCTTTTCGCATCGACATCAGCGCCGCGGCGCTGACCGAAACCCTGTTTTCCATGGTCATAGGTCTGCTCGATGCCGAGCGCCGCGGCCGGGTGGCGCGGGCGGCCGTGCCGGACATGGTCGAGCAGGTGTTCCTGCGCGGCGTGGCGGCGCCGGCAAAGTGATTGCCGCGCCGCGCCGGGTCAACGCGTAGACTGGGCCATCCCCATTTCGCGCGCCTTGCGGCTGCGCTGCTGCCCCATGACCCAGAAACTCGCTTCCAAGACCGCCATCATCACCGGCGCTGCCCAGGGTATAGGCGCGGCCATCGCCCGCGCTTTCGTGCAGGAAGGCGGCTTTGTCTATGTCACCGACATCAACGATGAACTCGGCCTGCGCGTGGCGCAGGCGCTGGGCGAGCAGGCGCGCTATGTGCCGCTCGATGTGCGCAGCGAGGACGACTGGCAGCGCGTGACGGGCCAGGCGCTGCTCGAGCGTGGCCGGCTCGATGTGCTGGTGAACAACGCCGGCATCACGGGTTTCGAGCAGGGCGCGGTCGCGCATGACCCGGAAAACGCCAGCCTTGCGGACTGGCAGGCCGTGCACCGCACCAATCTCGACGGCGTGTTCCTGGGCTGCAAATACGCGATACGCGCCATGCGCGGCCATGGCATAGGCGCCATCATCAATATCTCCTCGCGCTCGGGCCTGGTGGGCATTCCCGGGGCCGCGGCCTATGCCTCGTCCAAGGCCGCGGTGCGCAACCACAGCAAGACCGTGGCGCTGTACTGCGCCGAGCAGGGGCTGAAGGTGCGCTGCAACTCCATCCACCCGGCGGCGATTCTCACGCCCATCTGGGAGCCCATGCTCGGCACGGGCGCGGACCGCGAGGCGCGCATGGCGGCGCTGGTGCAGGACACGCCGCTGCGCCGCTTCGGCCTGCCCGAGGAAGTCGCGGCCATGGCCTTGCTGCTGGCGTCGGACGATGCCACCTACATCACCGGCAGCGAGTTCAACATCGATGGCGGACTGCTTGCGGGCTCGGCGGCAACACCGGTGCAGGTGGAGTAATCTGGCGGTTGGCAGTTCCTTTTTCCCATCCATAGCGCAAGGGTTCCATCCATGTCAATTCGTTTGTTCGCCGCTCCCGTCATCGCATCGCTGGCGCTGGTCGCCACGCTGGCGCAGGCACAGTCGCCGTCAGCCCCCCATGCCGCGGTGCACGCCCTGGCCCAGCAGGAGCAGCAGCCGCTGCTCGACACGCTGCGCGATCTGGTGCACATCGAGTCGGGCAGCAAGGACCTCGAAGGCCTGGACAAGATCGCGGCCCTGATCGCCAGCCAGCTGCAGCAGCGCGGCGGCAAGGTGGAGATCCTGCGGCCGACCGACATCTACCGTCTCGACGACACGCCCGAAAAAGTCGGCCCCGTGGTGCATGCCACCTTCCAGGGCCAGGGCACGAAGAAGATCATGTTCATTGCCCACATGGACACCGTCTACCTCAAGGGCATGCTCAAGGACCAGCCGTTTCGCATCGATGGCGACAAGGCCTACGGCCTGGGCATAGGCGACGACAAGCAGGGCGTGGCGACCATCATCCATACCGTGGGCATGCTGCAAAAGCTGGGCTTCAAGGATTACGGCACGCTCACGGTGCTGCTCAACGGCGACGAGGAAATCAGCTCGCCGGGCGCGCGCGGCACCATCACGCGGATTGCGGCCGAGCAGGACGCGGTGTTCTCGTTTGAAGGCGGCGGCGCCACGGGTTCGCTGCGCCTGGCGACCAGCGGCATTGGCGCGGCCTACCTCACGGTGGACGGCAAGGCCTCGCACGCGGGCGCCTCGCCCGAGAAGGGCGTGAATGCGCTTTACGAGCTGTCGCACCAGCTGCTGCAGATGAAGGAGCTGTCCAAGCCCGAGCAAGGCTTGAAGCTCAACTGGACCGTGGCCAGCGCCGGCACCAACCGCAACGTGGTGCCCGCCCAGGCCAAGGCCCAGGCCGATGCCCGCGCGCTCAAAGTCTCCGACTTCGACGCGCTCGACAAGCAGCTGCAGTCCAAGGTGCAGAGCAAGCTGCTGCCCGAATCCAAGGTGCAGGTGAAGTTCGAAGTGCGCCGCCCGCCGCTGGAAGCCACCGAGACCTCGCGCCGCGTGGCCGAGCATGGCAAGCTGATATACCAGGAAATCGGCCTGCCGCTGACCGTGGTGGCCGAAGCCACGGGCGGCGGCACCGACGCCGCGTTTGCCGGGCTCAAGACCCGCGGCGCGGTTGTGGAGGGCATGGGCCTGTCGAGCTTCGGCGCGCATTCCAACGACGCCGAATACGTGCTCATCAACACCATCGTACCGCGCCTGTATCTGGCCACGCGCATGGTCATGGACCTGTCCAGCGGCAAGCTCTAGTAAACCGCCTTGGCGGTGCGCCGCACTTCCTGGTGTGGCGCGCTCAGCGCGGCTGCAGGATTCTTTCGGCGCACTCGATGAAACTGCGCAGCGTGGGCGGGCAGTAGGCGGGATTCCAGACCAGCATGGCCGGGGCCCGCACCTGCTCGCCCTTGATCTTCACGAACCGCACGCCGTGCACCCGTGACTGCGCCAGCGAGCGCGGAACCACGGACACGCCCAGCCCCTTGGCGACCATGGCCACGATGGTCAGCCACTGGCGCGCGGCGTGGGCCAGGCGCGGGTGGATTCCGGCGCGCGAGAAGATGGCAATCACGTTGTCATAGTTGGCCGGAGCGACATCGCGCGAGAACATCACAAAGCGCTCGTCGACCAGCTGCGTCAACTCGATGGCGTCGCACTGTGCGTGCGCATGGTCTTCGGGCAGGCAGATCAGGAATTCATCTTCCGCCATGGGCAGAAATGCCAGCTGCGGCGGCACCGCCGAGGCATTGACAAAGCCCGCATGGATCTGGCCGCGCAGCAGCTCGTTGACCTGGTCGGCACTCGACATCTCGCCGAGCACCACGTCGACATCGGGCGTCTGGGCGTTGAACTGCCGCACGATGGCCGGAACCTCGCGGTAGACCTGCGAGCCGGTCATGCCGATATCGAGCCGCCCGCGCATTCCCCGGCCGACGATCCTGGCGACATTCGACGCCCGCGCCACCTGCTCCAGGATCTGGCGTGCCTCCTCCAGAAACGCCGCGCCGGCCTGGGTCAGCTCGACATGCTTGCTGTCGCGTATCAGCAGCTTGACTTCCAGTTCCTCTTCCAGCGACTTGATGGCGCTGCTCAGCGGCGGCTGGGTGATCGCGAGTTTGCTGGCCGCGCGCCCGAAATGCAGCTCTTCGGCCAGGACGACAAAGTAGCGCAGAAAGTGAAGCTTCATGGGGCAGGGGGGCGAAGGCGCAGCGCCTTGGACGATTCTTAAAAAGAATCACTCTAGCCAAATTGAGGATTGGACGCGAATGGTTGTGCCCATGAAGATGGCGCTGCATCGCTTGACAGGGCGCTGCGCATTCGAACTACAAAAGGAGACACGGCATGAAAATCTTTCCCCGGGCCCTGACCCTGGTAGCCAGCCTGCTGGCGGCTGCAGCGTCCATAGCCCAGACCTACCCGTCCGCGCCGGTCACCATGGTCGTGCCGTTTGCCGCCGGCAGCGGCACCGATGCCGTGGCGCGCATCGTCGCCAAAAAGCTAGGCGAGCGCCTCAAGCAGCCGGTGCTGATCGACAACCGCGCCGGCGCCAACGCCCAGATCGCCGCCCAGTTCGTCGCCAAGGCCAAGCCCGACGGCTACACCTTGTTCATGACGACCAATACCTCGCACTCGGCCAACCCCAGCCTGATTGCCAATCTCAAGTACGACCCGATCAAGGATTTCACGCCGGTGGCGCGCGTGGGCGAGCTGCCGTTCGCGCTGGTCGTGGGCAGGAACGACCCGGCAAAGACGCTCAAGGGCTGGATAGAGCAGGTCAAGGCCAACCCCGGCAAATTCTCCTATGCGACGCCCAACAGCACTTCGCTGGTGGCCTCGGAAACCATCAAGCGGATTCTGGGCCTGGACGTGGTGGCCATTCCCTACAAGTCGAGCCCGCAGGCGCTGACCGATCTGATTGGCGGCTCGGTGCAGATGTATGTGGTCGATCTGGGCTCGGGCATGGGAATGATCAACGCGGGCAGCGTGCGCGTGCTGGGCGTGACCACCAAGGAACCGCTCAAGTCCATGCCCGATGCCGTGCCCATCGTCAAGGAGGTGCCGGGCTTCGATCTGACGTCCTGGAACGGCATCTTCGGCCCCGCAGGCATGGCCAAGCCCGTCGTCGACAAGCTCAACCAGGAACTGCAGGAAGTGCTGGCCGACAGGGAGGTGCAGAAATCGCTGGCCCAGCTGGGCTTCGAGACCTGGCCGACCAGGACGCCCGAGGAATTCGCCAAGTACGTGGCCGACCAGCTCGCGCACTGGAGCACGCTCGTCAAGCAGGCCGGCATACGCGCCGAATGAACATGACTGCAGCGCATTCCCCCGCCGCCACCGGACCGCTGGCCGGTGTCAAGGTGCTTGACCTGACATCGGTCGTGATGGGGCCGTTTGCCACCCAGATCCTGGCCCAGCTCGGCGCCGAGGTCATCAAGGTCGAGACGCCCGAAGGCGACAACATGCGCCATGTCGGGCCTATGCGCCATGCGGGCATGGGGCCCATCTTCCTGCATGCGAACGCAGGCAAGAAAAGCATCGTGCTGGACCTCAAGCAGCCCGAGGGCCGCGAAGCCGCGCTCAAGCTGGCCGAAAGCTGCGATGTGTTCATCAGCAACGTGCGGCCCCAGGCGCTGGCCCGTCTGGGACTGGACTATGACGCGGTGCGCCAGCGCAGCCCGCGCATCATCCATGTGAGCTGCTGCGGCTTCGACCAGGACGGGCCCGACGCGGCACGCCCGGCCTATGACGACCTGATCCAGGGCGCGACCGGCGTGCCCTGGCTCATGGAGCAGTACGGCGCGCCCGAGCCCGCCTATATGCCGACCACGCTGGCCGACCGCGTGACGGGCCTGCACACGGTCTACGCGGTGACCGCGGCGCTCTATGCGCGCGGCCAGTCGGGCCTGGGCCAGGCCGTGGTGGTGCCGATGTTCGAGGCCATGGCGCAGTTCATCCTGGGCGATCACATGGCCGGCCTGACGTTCGACCCACCGATAGGCAAGCCCGGCTACGCGCGCCTGCTGACACCGCACCGCAAGCCCTATGCGACCCGCGACGGCATGCTGTGCGTGCTGATCTACAACGACCAGCATTGGCAGCGGTTCTTTGCCGCCATGGACGAGAGCGAAGGGCTGGCGCGCGATCCGCGCTTTGCCACGCACAGCGCGCGCGCCGCGAACATCGATGCGGTCTATGCCGAAGTCGCGCGCCTGATGCGCACCCGGACCACGCGGGAATGGCGCGCGCTGCTGGACGCGGCCGACGTTCCCAACATGCCGATGAACAGCCCGCAGGACCTGCTGGCCAATCCCCAGCTGCGCGCCACGGGCTTTGTCAGCGACAGCGTGCATCCCAGCGAAGGGGCCATGCATGCCCTGGCCCATCCCACCAAGTGGTCGGCGACGCCGCCCGCGCGCCGGTTCTCTCCCGCGCCCCGCCTGGGCGAACACACCCGCGAACTGCTGCAGGCCGCCGGCTATACCGGCGAGCGCATAGACGCGCTGCTGGCGCAGGGCGCCTGCCGCACCGAACCCTGAAGGAAAGATCCCCATGAATCCCAACTACCTGGTGCGCAGCGCCGATGTGCCGGCCTACCAGCCCGCCAATCACCATCACACCTTCAACCAGCGGCTGATCGGCCCCGAAACCGTGGGCGCGCGGCAGATGGAAGTGCTGCTGGGCACGCTGCACAAGGGCGGCGGCGCCTTGCCGCATGCCCATCCCGGCATAGAGCAGGCCTGCCATCTGCTCGAAGGCACGGCCCATGTCGAGGTCGCCGGCCAAGCGTTCGACATGGTGCCCGGCGACACCTGTTTTTTTCCCGCCGATGCCATGCATGTCTTCACCGTGACCAGCGACAGCCCGGTGAAGCTGCTGGTGATCTACAGCCCGCCCTACGGCGAAGCGCCCGACAAGGTGATACGCCCAGCCGCGCCGATGGCCGAAGGAGCCGCGCAATGAACTTCGCCCTGAGCTCCGAACAGGAACAGATCCGCGACGCCATCGAGCGCGTGTGCGCGCCCTTCGATGCCGATTACTGGCTGCGCAAGGACCAGGAAGGCGGCTTTCCCGATGATTTCCACCAGGCGCTGGCGGCTTCGGGCTGGCTGGGCATTGCCATGCCCGAGGCCTACGGGGGCGCGGGCCTGGGCATCAGCGAGGCGGCGCTGATGATGCACACGATTTCCGCCACCGGCGCCGGCCTGTCGGGCGCCTCGGCGGTGCACATGAACATCTTCGGCCTGCACCCGGTGGTGGTGTTCGGCACCGACGAACAAAAGCAGCGCTGGCTGCCGCCGCTGATCGCTGGCACCGACCGCGCCTGCTTTGGCGTGACCGAACCCAATACCGGGCTCAACACGCTCAAGCTCAGGACACGTGCGCAGCGCGACGGCGACCATTACGTGGTGCATGGCCAGAAAGTCTGGATCAGCACCGCCCAGGTGGCCAACAAGATGCTGCTGCTGGCGCGCACCACGCCGATAGAGGAGTGCACGGGCACCGAAGGCCTGAGCCTGTTCTACACCGACATGGACCGCAGCAAGGTGGAAGTGCGCGAGATCGAGAAGCTGGGCCGCAAGTGCGTGGACTCCAACCAGGTGTTCATCGACGGCCTGCGCATTCCCGTGGAAGACCGCGTGGGCGAGGAAGGCAAAGGCTTCAGCTACATCCTGCACGGCCTGAACCCCGAGCGCATCCTGATTGCCAGCGAGGCCGTGGGCCTGGGGCGCGCGGCGCTGCAGCGCGCCGCGGGCTATGCCAACGAGCGCGAAGTGTTTGGCCGGCCCATAGGCCAGAACCAGGGCATACAGCATCCGCTGGCCAAGTCCTGGATGGAACTCGAAGCCGCCCACCTCATGGTGCAAAAAGCCGCCTGGCTCTACGACCAGCACCTGCCCTGCGCGGCCGAAGCCAACAGCGCCAAGTACCTGGCCGCAGAGGCCTGTTACCACGCCTGTGAAAACGCCATCTTCACGCATGGTGGCATGGGCTATGCGAAGGAATACCATGTCGAGCGCTATCTGCGCGAGTCGTGGATTCCGCGCCTGGCGCCCGTGAGCCCGCAGCTGATCCTGTGCTTCATTGCCGAGAAAGTGCTGGGGCTGCCCAAGTCCTATTGAGCCTGCAGCGGTGGCCGCCGGCGTTTTGCGGCCACAATGCGGGTTGTCTAGAACCTGGAAATACCTGTGAACCAACCCATTGCCCACGCCGAACTGATTGCCAGCTACCGCAAGGTCGCCGCCGAGGCTGCCATGAAGGCCGCCAAGGTGCAGGCTGCATCCTCCAAGGGCCCGGCGGTCGCCAAGGCGGCCAGCGATACCGCGGCCAAGGCCGCGCGTCGCCGCGATGTGCTTGCCGCCAAGCTCGCCAAGCTGGGTGTCGTGCTCGCTGACTGAGGCCCTGTCTGAGCCAGCCGCGATCCGCAGATCGCGCAAGAAAGCGGCGAATCCCGTTGTGGACTCGCCGCTTTTTTTCGCCTGGCTTTCATGGCGGCCCGGGGCGGGGCCGCAGGCTCATTCCGGGTAGACGGCCTTGATGGCGCGCGTGCCCAGTTCGGCCCCCGTGGCCGCATCGATGGCCAGGGGCTGTATTTCGGTGCCGGTTTCCGCGTCGAGCAGCCGCACCATGGAGCCGTAACCGCGGTGCTTGCGCCCCCAGGCGCCAATCAGCAGCAGCACCGGCAGGAAATCGCGTCCTGCCTGGGTCAGCACGTACTCGTCGCGCGGCGGGCGCTCGGAGTATTGGCGCTTTTCGAGCAGATTCTCCTCGGTCAACACGGCCAGCCGCTTGGTCAACATGGTGGGCGCGATGCCCAGGCTTTTCTTGAACTGCTCGAAGCGGGTCATGCCCGCGTTGGCATCGCGCAGTATCAGCATGCTCCAGGCGTCGCCCAGCAGATTGAGGCTGCGGGCGATCGGGCAGGGGCAATCGGCAGAATTTTTCAAGTCCATATCGTTTTAGTATTGACTCACTATTGTTTCGATACTAACATCCAGACCACAGCCAGTCCAGCAAAGCCACTTCGGCTGATGGAGAACGCCATGGGCGCCTGCGCATTCTGCGTCCAGGCAAGGTGTTGCGGTTGTCAAAGATGTCAAATCAAACGAAAAGGAAATGAAAATGGCCACCCCTTCGAACGCAGCTTCTCGCGCCATCGCCCACAGCGTGCTTCCGTCGCTGGCGACTTCGCTCGCGCTGTCGCTTGCCTTCATCCTGCCGGTCCAGGCCCAGCAAAAGCCCGTCGATCAACGCGATGCCGCGACCGCACGCGCGGAAGTGATTGCCGACCTGGCGCTGTGGCGCCGCGCCGGTCTGGACCGCAGCGAGCCGCTGCACAGCTCCTACAGCCTGCAGTCGTCGGAGTACAGCGCGGCGCAGCAGGAATATCTGCGCCTGCGCGCCAGCGACGAGTTCCAGCGCGAAGTCCAGAAGGCGCTGGCGCAACAGTGAGCGCGGGCCGCACCATGCCCGCGCCTGGCGCTTACTTGCGCCCGGTCAGCTGGGCATAGCTGTTCATCAGGTTGCGGTAATCGGGAATGTGGTTGGAGAACAGCGTGCCCAGGCCTTCGACATCGTTGCGCCAGTCGCGGTGCAGCTCGCAGGCCACGCCGAACCAGGTCATGAGCTGAGCGCCCGCCGACGACATGCGGTCCCAGGCGGACTGGCGCGTGAGTTCGTTGAAGGTCCCCGACGCGTCGGTGACGACAAACACCTCGAAGCCTTCGGCAATCGCCGACAGCGCGGGGAAGGCCACGCAGACTTCGGTGACCACGCCGGCGATCAGCAGCTGTTTCTTGCCCGTGGCCTTGATGGCCTTGACGAAGTCCTCGTTGTCCCAGGCGTTGATCTGGCCGGGGCGCGCGATATAGGGCGCGTCGGGAAACTGGGCCTTGAGCTCGGGCACCAGCGGGCCGTTCGGGCCTTCCTCGAAGCTCGTGGTCAGTATGGTCGGCAGCTGGAAGTAGCTCGCGAGATCGGCAAGTGCAAGCACGTTGTTCTTGAACTTGTCGGGGTCTATATCGCGCACCAGCGACAGCAGGCCGGTCTGGTGGTCGACGAGCAGCACGGCGACGTCGTTCTTGTCGAGGCGCACATAAGGCTTGGACATGGTATTTCCTTTGAACTCACAAACAAAGCCCGTCAGGGCGGGAAAAGCCGGTGCGGCCGGCGACATGGCCGGTCGCACCGACGGTATCAGGCGTGCATCTGGCCGAAGCGGCCACTGTTGAAGTCGGTGATCGCTTCGGCGATTTCGGCCTGGGTGTTCATCACGAACGGCCCGTGACCCACGATGGGCTCGTCAATCGGCTGGCCGCCTAGCAGCAGCAGCGTGGCATCGCTGTTGGCTTCGATTTCCACGCCGCTGCCGTCGCGCTCGAACTGCAGCAGCTGGCCTTCGCGCACCACTTCCTGGCCATTGACCAGCACCGTGCCGTGCAGCAGCACCAGCGCCAGCGTATGGCCCGCGGGCGTGTCAAAGCGCGCGGCGCGCCCTTGCTGCAGCCGCACATCCCACACATCGACCGGCGTGAAAGTCTGCGCCGGGCCGCGCTGGCCGTCGAACTCGCCCGCGATCACGCGCACCTGGCCCGCGCCTTCGGGCAGCGCCACCGACGGAATCTGCGCGTCCTGCAGCGTCTGGTAGCGCGGCGCGGCCAGCTTGTCCCTGGCCGGCAGGTTGACCCACAGCTGCACCATTTCCAGCGTTCCGCCGCGTTGCGCGAACGCTTTTGAATGGAACTCTTCATGCAGGATGCCGCTGGCCGCAGTCATCCACTGCACGTCGCCCGGGCCTATCAGGCCGCCGGCGCCGGTGGAATCGCGGTGTTCGACTTCGCCCTCATAGACGATGGTCACGGTCTCGAAGCCGCGGTGCGGGTGCTGGCCCACGCCGCGCGGCTGGTCGGTGGGCGTGAACTGCGCCGGGCCGGCGTGATCGAGCAGCAGGAACGGGCTCAGATGCGCGCCGTGGCTGTTGTAGCTGAACAGCGAGCGCACGGGAAAGCCGTTGCCCACCCAGTGCGGGCGGGGCGCGCTGTAGGTTGCGAGGATCTTCTTCATGGCTTTTCTCCTGTGGCACGAGGCGGTGCCTCGAATGCATGGCTAGAGAATAAATCCAGAACGATGCTGGTGGTAGTCAGTAATATTTGCCTTCATCGTTCTATTTGAGGAACAATGAGCGCATGAGAGACCTCAACGATCTTTATTACTTCGTACAGGTGGTGGAGCAGGGTGGCTTCGCACCCGCGGGCCGCGCCCTGGGCGTGCCCAAGTCCAAGCTCAGCCGGCGCATCGCGCTGCTCGAGGAACGGCTGGGCGTGCGCCTCATACAGCGCTCGACGCGGCGCTTCGCCGTGACGGACATTGGCCAGACCTACTACCAGCACTGCAAGGCGATGCTGGTCGAGGCCGATGCCGCGGAGGAGGCGATTGCCCTGACCCAGGCCGAGCCCTGCGGCACGGTGCGCATGACCTGTCCCGTGGCGTTGCTCGATGCGCGCGTCGCCGCGATGCTGGCGGATTTCATGGCGCTGTATCCGCGCGTGCAGATCCAGCTGGAGGAAACCAATCGCCGCGTGGATGTGCTCGGCGAAGGCATCGATCTCGCGATACGCGTGCGCCCGCCGCCGCTCGATGACAGCGACCTGGTGATGCGCGTGTTCGCCCAGCGCGACCAGTGCCTGGTGGCCAGCCCGCGGCTGTTGGAGAAGACCGGCATGCCGCGCAATCCGGCCGATCTGGCCGGTCTGCCGAGCATGGGGCTGGGCCAGCCACAGACCGACCATGCCTGGGCGCTGATCGGGCCGGACGGCGCCCACGCCAGGATTGCCCACGCGCCGCGCTTCGTCACGCAGGGCATGTTCGCGCTGCGCACCGCGGCCATCGCGGGCGTGGGCATTGTGCAGTTGCCGCGGATGATGATCAACGGCCATTGCGCGCGCGGCGAACTCGTTGAATTGCTGCCCGGCTGGGCGCCGCGCAGCGAAATCATCCATGCGGTGTTCGCTTCGCGCCGCGGCCTGTTGCCTTCGGTCAGGGCCTTGCTCGATTTCCTGGCCGAGCGCTTCGCGGCGCTGCAGGAGGATTGAACTATTGCGGCGCCGGCTGGGGGTGGTCGGCCGCGGGGATGTCGGGCCGCAGCTCGGTCATCACCGCGCTGTCCACCGCGCCTTGCAGCGTGCAGGTCACCCGCGTCCTGCCGCCCTGGCTGCCTTCATCGGGCTCCAGTATGAGCACCCGCTCCAGGCGGCTGCGGCCAGGCGCATCGCCGGACAGGGTGGCGACCGGCTGCCACAGCCCGTCCTTGCGCACTTCGCCCCGGGCATAAAGCGCTTTCACCGGTTTCAGGTGCGCGGCCTGATCGATCAGCGGGCGCAGCTGCTGCGCAACCTTGTCGGGGCTGCCTTCGACCACAAAGCCCCAGAACAGGTAGTTGCCCAGCAGGTCGAGATCGATGCTCTTGTCGAAATAGGACAGCAGCTTCACGCCGCCCACCTGCGGCGCATTGCGCAGCGGCGCGAAGTTGGCCGCGTTGTACGCGCGCTCGCCGACGGGAATCCAGCTGATGCTGTCTGCGGATTTGAGCGCCACGTGTTTTTTCCACGCCGGCGCATGCGCATGCAGGCTGGAGAAGAATGTGCCATCGCAGCGGGTGAATGCCTTGAACGTTGCATCCAGCGCGCCGTTGCCGGCTTGCAGCGTGGGGGCCAGCAGCAGGCTGGAAAGCAGCAGGGCCGTGCGGGTCGGCGGGCGGCAAAAAAGTGCACGGTTCTGTGTCATTGTGTCGAGAAGGCGGAATTTCAACCAGCCGCATATTCCAGCAGATGGTTGAATGCCGCCTTGTCGGCAAAGCGCTTGACTTGCTGTTTACCGCGGCGGCTGGGAGTCCAGCGTGTCGCGCAGCCACTGCGTGTGCTGCCCCAGCGTGGGCGCGGCAAACGGCGCGGGGCCGGGCGTGCGGTCAAAGGCAATGGCGCGCGTGAAGCCGCGGTAGCTGCCCAGCGTGGGGTGGGCAATATCGGCAATCATTTCCTCGGCCGCGACCTGCGGGTGGTCGAACATGTCTTCGACCGCGCGCGCCGCGGCGCAGGGCACGGCTTCGCCAAACAGCGCTTCCCATTCCAGCGCGCTGCGCGCGGCCAGCGCCTGGCGCAGCAGCGGCACGAGTTCATCGGCATGCTGGGCGCGCAGGCGCACGCTCGCATAGCGCGGGTTGGCGGCGAGTTCGGCCAGGCCGACCTTCTCGCACAGCGCCTGCCAGAAATGCGGCGTGTTGGCCGAGATGTAGAGATGGCCTTCGCGTGTCGGATGGATGCCGGTGATGCCGCCCGAGCGCATGTCGCGGCCGATCTCGCGCGGCTCGCCTTCGGCCCACACCAGGCGCGCCGACTGCATGGTCAGCGCCGCGCGCAGCAGCGACACGCCCACATGCTGACCCAGTCCGCTTTGCGCGCGCTCGTACAAGGCGGACGACACGCCCGCGGCAACCAGCGCCGAAGCGTAGTAGTCGACCACCGAGCCATAAAGGATCTCGGGCGGTCCGCCTTCCTTGGCCTGCATGGCACACATGCCGGTCATGGTCTGCAGCACCTGGTCGTAGCCGGCCTTGGTGCGCAGCGGGCCGCTGGCGCCGTAGCCGGTGACGCTGCAGTAGACCAGGCGCGGATTGATCTGCGTGAGCTGCTCGAAGGCAATGCCCAGGCGCTCGGGCACGCCGGGGCGGAAGTTGTGCACCAGCACGTCGGCGTCGCGCACCAGGCGCAGCAGCGTCGCGAGTTCCTCGGATTGCTTGAGGTCCAGCACCATCCCCCACTTGCTGCGGTTGACGCCGACAAAGGCGCGGCTTTCGGCCTCGAGCGTCGACGGGTACTTGCGCAGGTTGTCGCCCGTGGGCGGCTCGATCTTGATGACTTCGGCGCCCTGGTCGGCGAGCAGTGAACAGCCATAGGGGCCGGCAATGTAGGCGCTCAAATCAAGCACGCGAATCCCGCTCAGGGGGCCGCGCGGGCCGGGCCGCTGTTCTGTCAGGTCTTGCTGCATGGTGTCTTGTCTCTCACTGGAATGCCATGGGCCGTGGGCCCATGGCGGCAGGCCGCATGCCGCGGCGCTGCCTGGGGAAGTGGCGACCGTTCAGTCGGCCACGATGTTGCGGTCCTTGGCGAGCTTCTTCCAGCGCTCGACGTCGTTGCGTATCACTTCACCGAACTGCTGGGGCGAGATCGATGACGTCAGTGCGCCTTCGCGCAGGAAGTTGGCCTTGATCTGCGGGCTGGCAAGTATCTGGTTCACCGCCTGATTGAGCTGGTTGACGATGGGCGCGGGCGTGCCCGCGGGCGCCAGCAGCCCCCACCACAGATCGAACTCGTAGCCCGGCACGGCCGCGGCCATGGGGGTCAGGTCGGGAGCGACCGGGCTGGGTTGCAGGCTGGTGATGCCGATCGCGCGCAGCTTGCCGTTGCGCACCATGGGCAGGATGGACGGGCCGCTGGAAATCATCAGCTGCACCTGGTTGCCGATGACGTCGGTGACGGCAGGACCCTGGCCCTTGTAGGGCACATGGGTGATGTCGAAGCCCGGCGCCATGGAGCGCAGCAGCTCGGTGGCGAAGTGGTTGACGCTGCCCGTGCCCGAAGACGCGTAGTTGAACTTGCCGGGGTTGGCCTTGACGGCGCTGATCAGCTCGGCCGGTGTGCGCGCCGCGAAATCATTGTTGACGGCGACGATGAACGGGCCGCGCGCGAACATCGCCACGGGCGCAAAGCTCTTGACGGGATCGAAAGGCATCTTGGTCTGCACGGCGGAGTTGGTCGTCATGCTCGACGAGACCGCAACCAGCGTATAGCCGTCGGGCTGCGCCTTGGCGACCTGGCCGGTGCCGGTGTTGCCGCTGGCGCCGGGACGGTTCTCGACAATCACCGACTGCTTGAGCACATCGCCCAGCTCCTTGGCGATCTGGCGCGCAAACGAATCGTTGGAGCCGCCGGGCGGGTAGGGCACGACCATGGTGATCGGCTTGGTGGGGTATTGCTGGGCCTGGGCCAGCGGCGCGAAGCCGGCGACGGCCAGCGCGGCGGCGCTGCACAGCAGGCTGCGGCGCAGCAAGGGGTTGCGGTTCAAGGTCTGCATTTTTGTCTCCTGGTTGTCATTCGTCTCGGCGGGCTCTTCGGCCCCTGGCCATCAGTTGTCGTCTGCAATCAGTCCCAGCGCCCGCGCCTGGGCGACGATGGCCTGGGCGCGCAGCACGAAGGGCTTGTCTATCATCTTTCCGTCGACCACATAGGCGCCCACGCCGTCGGCATCGGCCCGCGCCGCGGCGCTGACCACCTTGAGCGCGCTGGCCAGTTCCGCGGCGCCGGGCTGGAACACCTCGTTGGCCGTCGCCACCTGGCTGGGGTGTATGCAGGTCTTGCCCGTGAAGCCCAGGCGCGCGGCAAGCTGGGCTTCGGCGCGAAAGCCCTCGGCGTCCTGGATGTTGGCAAACGCGCCGTCGTAGGCCGCGATGCCGGCCTCGGCTGCGGCCATGCGCACGCTCATCAGCACCTGGGCAATGGCCGCGGGCTCGCGCCGGTGCACGCCATAGGGCTCGAACAGATCGCCCAGGCCCACCTGCAGGCCCACGGCCAGCGGATGGGCGCAGGCAATCTCATGCGCCAGGCGCAGCGCGCGCGGTGTCTCGATGTTCAGCAGCAGGCGCGGCGCCCGGGCCATGCCCGCGGCGCGCGCCGCGCGCTCCACGGCGTCGGCGGCGGCGCGCACATCGGCGGCGCTCTCGGGCTTGGGCAGGTTGATCCAGTGCACGGCGGGGCAGACGATGTCCGCGACATCGCGCTCGAAGTGCGGCGTGTCCATCGCGTTGATGCGCACGATCAGCGTCTTGCGGTGGCCGCCCAGGGCTTCGGGGCTGCGCAGAAAGCCTTGCAGCAGCGCGCGCGCTTCGTCCTTGCGCGGTTCGGCGACGGCGTCTTCGAGGTCGAAGGACAGGCTGTCGGCCGCGCCGACCAGCGCTTTGGCGAACAACTCGGGGCGGGATGCGGGGACAAACAGTTTGCTTCTCATGCGGCCATTGTGGAACGCGCAAAAAACAAAAGAAACACATGCAATCTTTCTTCAAAAGAAAGAAATAATGATCGAATGGAAACCCAATACCTGCGCAGCTTCCTGCTGGTCATGGAAACCGGATCGATTGCCGAGGCCGCGCGCCGCCTGCACCTCACGGCCGCGGCCGTGGCCCAGCAGATGCGCACGCTGGAGCGCGAGTTCGGCACCGAGCTGCTGGCGCGCGCCGGGCGCACCGTGGCGCCCACGCCCGCGGGCCACCGCCTGGCCGCGACCGCGCCGCAGCTGCTGCGCGACCTGGCCCATGCGCGCACCCATGTGAACCAGGAGTCCGAGGTCGGCGAGCTGACCCTGGGCACCATCAATACCGCGCTGCACAGCCTGCTGCCCGACATCCTGGCGCGCTTCGTGGCCGAGCTGCCCGGCGTCAAGGTCTTCCTGCAGTCGGGCACGACCCAGCAGGTCTACCAGGCGGTGCAGCAGGGCACGCTCGATGCGGCGATCTGTCTTTACCCGTCGTTCGCGCTGTCCAAGGCCTTTGACTGGTCGCTGCTGCGCGAGGAGTCGCTGATACTGCTGGCGCCGCGCCATCTCGCCGGCATGACACCGTTCGAGCTGCTGCGCAGCCAGCCGCTGATACGCTACGACCGCAGCCTGGGCGGCGGGCAGATGATAGAGCGCTACCTGCGCGCCAACCAGATCACCGTGCAGCGCGAGCGCTTCGAGCTCAGTTCGCTGGTGGCGATCTCCATGATGGTCGACCGCGGCCTGGGCGTGGCCGTCGTGCCCGACACCGCGCTCGACTGGCCCGACGGCCACAACGTCGTGCGGCTGGCGCTGCCCGGCCAGACCGAGTCGCGCCGCTTTGGCACGCTGTGGCTGCGCTCCTCGCCGCGGCTGGCACGCATACGCCGGCTGGTCGAATGCGCCCAGGCGGTGGTGCTGGAGCGCGGCTATGCCGTTCCCGGCAGCAGGCCCTCTGCGGGTTATGCCGAATAGCTATACCTGCTAGCGGGCGATAAGGCTGGTGGGAGCCGCGGCAAGTGTTCAGAATGTGCAGCAATACACAGGAGAGACAACAGCAATGCAAACGGCCATTCCCTGCCTTTTGATGCGTGGCGGCACCTCGAAAGGCCCGTTCTTTCGCGCCGAAGACCTGCCGCAAGACCTGGCAACGCGCGACAAGGTGCTGCTCGCGGCGCTGGGTTCGCCCGACAAGCGCCAGATCGACGGCATTGGCGGCGCCCATCCGCTGACCAGCAAGGTCGGCATGGTGTCGCTGAGCCAGCGCGAAGGCATTGATCTCGAATTCCTGTTTGCCCAGCTCCAGCCCGAGAAAGACACTGTCGACACCACGCCCAACTGCGGCAACATGCTGGCCGCGGTCGTGCCGTTTGCGCTCGAGACCGGCATGGTCAAGGCGCGCGGCGAGACCAGCACCTTTCGCGTGCTGACGCTCAACACCGACATGGCGGCCGACATCACGGTGCAGACGCCGGGCGGCCAGATTTCCTATGAAGGCCAGGCGCGCATCGACGGCGCACCGGGCCAGTCGGCACCCGTGGACATCAGCTTTCTCGATACCGCGGGCTCGGTCTGCTCCAGCCTGCTGCCCACGGGCCAGCCCAGGGACACCATCACCGTCACCGGAGAAGGCTTTGACGACTTCACGCTGGACGTGACCTGCATAGACAACGGCATGCCGCTGGTCATACTGCGCGCCGCCGACGTCGGCCGCACGGGCCAGGAAAGCGTTGCCGAGCTCAATGCCGACACCGACCTCAAGCGCCGCATCGAGGCGCTGCGCCTGCAGATCTCGCAGCGCATGGGCCTGGGCGACGTGACGCAGAAGAACTACCCGAAGATGACGCTGATCGCGCCGCCCGCGCATGGCGGGGCGCTGACCACGCGCAGCTTCATTCCCCACGCCTGCCATGACGCCATCGGCGTGCTTGCGGCGGTGACCGTGGGCACGGCGGTGAAGATGCCCGGCACGGTCTGCGAGGGCGCGGCCCAGGTGCCCCAGGGCGCGGGCAGCGTCACGGTCTCGGTCGAGCATCCCACGGGCGAGTTCAGCGTCACGCTGGACAGCGATCCGGACCAGCCTTCGGTCGTGACCAAGGCCGCGCTGCTGCGCACCGCGCGCCTGCTGATGCGCGGCGAAGTGATGGTGCCGCGCAGCGCCTGGGACGGCAAGCGCTGATTGCCGGGCGCAAGATGTTTGCAATGGCCAGCGTCGATCCGGGCGCTGGCCGCGAGAGTGAAGTGAAGCGTTATGTCCTCCAAGTCCCCGCGTGAGACAGGCTCTGCCGTGAATGTGCAGACCCTGCTCAACGAACACCCGTTCTCGGGTTTCCAGTGGCGCATCTTCGCGCTGTGTTTCTTCATCGTGCTGCTCGACGGCTTCGACACTTCGGCCATCGGCTACATCGCCCCGCATCTGATGACCGAGTGGGGCGTGAGCAAGCCCGATCTCGCGCCGGTGCTCAGCGCCGCGCTGTTCGGCCTGGCCGCGGGCGCGCTCAGCGCCGGACCGCTGGCCGACAAGCTCGGCCGCAAGGTGGTGCTGGTCGGCTCGGTGGCGCTGTTTGCCGTGGCCTGCCTGGGTTCGGCGTTTTCGCCCGATCTGTGGATCCTCACGGCGCTGCGCTTCGTCACCGGCGTGGGCCTGGGCGCGGCCATGCCCAACGCGGTGACGCTGATGAGCGAGTACTGCCCCGACAGCCGGCGCGCGACGCTGACCAATGCGATGTTCTGCGGCTTTCCGCTGGGCGCGGCGTTTGGCGGCTTTCTCGCGGCCTGGATGATTCCACTGCTGGGCTGGCGCAGCGTGCTGATACTGGGTGGCGCGCTGCCGCTGCTGCTGGTCGCGCTGCTGCTGTGGCAATTGCCCGAGTCGGTGCGCTACATGGTGGCCAAAGGCTACCCGATGGAGCGCGTGCGCCGCGTGCTGCTGCGCATCGCGGGCGACAGCGTCCGCAGCGTACAGCGCTTCGTGCTGACCGAGACCGCGCCGGAGTCGCACGCCAAGAGCGGCATAGGCGTCGTGCTGTCGGCGCAGTACCGCGTGGGCTCGGTCATGATGTGGCTGGCCTATTTCATGGGCCTGGTGATCTTCTATGCGCTGATCAACTGGATGCCCATCCTGTTTCGCGACGCGGGCCTGGACCCCAAGACCGGCGCGCTGGTCGCGGCGCTGTTCCCGCTGGGCGGCGTAGGCGCGGTGTTCTTCGGCTGGCTCATGGACCGCTTCAATGCCACGCGCATCATTGCCGTCGGCTATGCGCTGACTGCGGTATCGATCTGGTGGATAGGCCAGACCGCGGGCAACCTCGGCTGGCTGGTGGTCTCGGTGTTTCTTGCCGGCACGATCATGAACACCGCCCAGTCGTCGATGCCGGCGCTGGCTGCGGCGTTCTACCCGACGCGCGGCCGGGCCACGGGCGTGGCCTGGATGCTGGGCATAGGCCGCTTCGGCGGCATTGCCGGCTCGTTCCTGGTGGCCGAACTGTCGGCGCGCCACCTTGGTTTCAGCGAGATCTTCAGCGTGGTGGCCGTGGCCGGCCTGGTCGCCACCGGCGCGCTGATCGTCAAGGAAATTTTCAGTCCCAAGCCCCATGGCGAGACCGTGGGCCGCACCGCCGCGCATTAAGCCCATTCAGAATTACAGGAGAACATTGCGATGATCATTGACGTACACGGCCACTACACCACGGCTCCCGCAGCGCTGGGCGCCTGGCGCGACCTGCAGATTGCCGGTCTCAAGGACCCCAGCCAGGCTCCGTCGGCCAGTTCGCTGAAGATCAGCGACGACGAGATCCGCGACACCATAGAGCACAACCAGCTCAAGCTGATGAAGCAGCGCGGCTCCGACCTGACGATCTTCAGCCCGCGCGCCAGCTTCATGGCCCACCACATCGGCGACTTCGAGACTTCGTCGACCTGGGCAGCGATCTGCAACGAGCTGTGCTATCGCGTCAGCGAACTGTTTCCCGAGCACTTCATTCCCGCGGCCATGCTGCCGCAGTCGCCGGGCGTGGATCCCGCGACCTGCATTCCCGAGCTGGTGAAATGCGTGGAGCAATACGGCAACGTGGGCATCAACCTCAACCCCGATCCCTCGGGCGGGCACTGGACTTCGCCGCCGCTGTCGGACCGCAGCTGGTACCCGATCTACGAGAAGATGGTCGAGTACGACATTCCCGCGATGGTGCACGTGAGCACCAGCTGCAACAGCTGCTTCCACACCACGGGCGCGCACTACCTGAACGCCGATACCACGGCCTTCATGCAATGCCTGACCAGCGACCTGTTCAAGGACTTCCCCACGCTCAAGTTCCTGATTCCGCATGGCGGCGGCGCCGTGCCCTACCACTGGGGCCGTTTCCGCGGCCTGGCGCAGGAACTGAAAAAACCGCTGCTCGACGACCACCTGCTCAACAACATCTTCTTCGACACCTGCGTCTACCACCAGCCGGGCATCGATTTGCTCACCAAGGTGATCCCGGTCAAGAACATTTTGTTTGCCAGCGAGATGATTGGCGCGGTGCGCGGCATCGATCCGACCACGGGCCATTACTACGACGACACCAAGCGCTACATCGAGGATACGGTGAACCTCAACGAGGAAGAGCGCTTCCAGGTCTACGAAGGCAATGCGCGCCGCGTGTTCACGCGCCTCGACGCCGCGCTCAAGAAGAAGGGCCTGTAAGCAGGCCATCAGCAAACAGGAGATTCAGATGTACGAACTCGGTGTGGTTTACCGCAATATCCAGCGTGCCGACAAGGCCGCGGCCGACGGCCTGGCAGCATTGGGCTCGGCAACGGTGCACGAGGCCATGGGCCGCGTGGGCCTGCTCAAGCCCTATATGCGTCCCATCTATGCAGGCCAGCAGGTCTCGGGCACGGCCGTCACCGTGCTGCTGCAGCCCGGCGACAACTGGATGATGCATGTCGTGGCCGAGCAGATCCAGCCCGGCGATGTGGTCGTCGCGGCCATCACTTCGGAATGCACGGACGGCTATTTCGGCGACCTGCTGGCCACCAGCTTCCAGGCGCGCGGCGCGCGCGCGCTGATCATCGACGCCGGCGTGCGCGATGTGAAGACACTGCAGGAAATGAACTTCCCGGTCTGGAGCCGCGCCATCTCGTCGCGCGGCACGATCAAGGCGACGCTGGGCTCGGTCAACATTCCCGTGGTCTGCGCCGGCATGTGGGTCACTCCCGGCGACGTGATCGTCGCCGATGACGACGGCGTGGTCTGCGTGCCCGCGGCCAGGGCCGTCGCCACGCTGGAGGCCGCGCAAAAGCGCGAGAGCTTCGAAGGCGAAAAGCGCGCCAAGCTGGCCTCGGGCGTGCTGGGCCTCGACATGTACAAGATGCGCGAGCCGCTGGCCCAGGCAGGCCTGCGTTACATCGACTGAAGGACTGCAAAAAATGGCAGATTTTGAAAAGACCCCCGGCTGGCTCGACTGGTACAGCGGCCCGGCCAAGCCGAAATTCCAGGTGCCCGCGGGCGCGGTCGATGCCCATTGCCATGTGTTTGGCCCGGGCAACGAATTCCCGTTCGCGCCCGAGCGCAAGTACACGCCCTGCGACGCGAGCAAGCAGCAGCTGTTTGCGCTGCGCGACCATCTGGGCTTTGCGCGCAATGTGATCGTGCAGGCCACCTGCCATGGCGCCGACAACAGCGCCATGGTCGATGCCTGCAAGTCCGCGGGCGGCAAGGCGCGCGGCGTGGCCACCGTGAAGCGCAGCATCAGCGACCAAGAGCTGCAGGCGCTGCATGACGCCGGCGTGCGCGGCGTGCGCTTCAACTTCGTCAAGCGCCTGGTCGACTTCACGCCCAAGGACGAGCTGCTGGAGATTGCCGGCCGCATCCAGAAGCTGGGCTGGCATGTGGTGATCTACTTCGAGGCCGTCGACCTGCCCGAGCTGTGGGATTTCTTCACCAGCCTGCCGACCACGGTGGTCGTGGACCACATGGGCCGCCCCGATGTGAGCAAGCCCATTGACGGCCCCGAGTTCGAGCTGTTCCTCAAGTTCATGCGCGAGCACCCCAATGTCTGGAGCAAGGTCTCGTGCCCCGAGCGCCTGTCCATCACCGGCCCCAAGGCGCTTGATGGCGAACAGAATGCCTACCAGGACGTGGTGCCGTTCGCGCGCCGTGTGGTCGAGGAGTTCCCCGATCGCGTGCTCTGGGGCACCGACTGGCCGCACCCCAATCTCAAGGACCATATGCCCGACGACGGCCTGCTGGTGGACTTCATTCCCCACATCGCGCCCACGGCCGAACTGCAGCGCAAGCTGCTGGTGGACAATCCCATGCGTCTTTACTGGCCAGAGGAAGTCTGATCATGGCTCTGCATAAACCCTATACCGATGTGCCCGGCACCATCATTTTTGACGCCCAGCAATCGCGCAAAGGCTACTGGCTCAACCAGTTCTGCATGTCGCTGATGAAGGCCGAGAACCGCGCGCGCTTCAAGGCCGACGAGCGCGCCTATCTTGACGAGTGGGCGATGACCGAAGAGCAGAAGCAGGCGGTGCTCGCGCGCGACCTGAACTGGTGCATGCGCACCGGCGGCAACATCTACTTCCTGGCCAAGATCGGCGCGACCGACGGCAAGAGCTTCCAGCAGATGGCAGGCTCTATGACCGGCATGACCGAAGACGAATACCGCGCCATGATGCTTGCTGGCGGCCGCTCGGCCAACGGCAACCGCGTTGTCGGCGAAGACGGCGACGCCCAGGCGCACCGCCAGCCCCAAGGAAACTCTGCCCGCAAGGAGGGCAACTGAATGGCCCGCATCACCGCTTCCGTCTTCACTTCCCATGTGCCCGCGATAGGCGCGGCCCTCGACCTGGGCCGCGACCAGGACGACTACTGGAAGCCGCTGTTCAAGGGCTATGAGCCCTCCAAGCAGTGGATGAAGGACAACAAGCCCGACGTCATCTTCCTGGTCTACAACGACCACGCGACGGCGTTCAGCCTGGACATGATTCCCACGTTCGCGATCGGCACGGCCGACACGTTCACGCCGGCCGACGAAGGCTGGGGCCCGCGCCCCGTGCCCACCGTCGTCGGCCACCCCGATCTGGCGTCGCACATCGCGCAGTCGGTGATACAGCAGGATTTCGACCTGACCATCGTCAACAAGATGGACGTGGACCACGGCCTCACCGTGCCGCTGTCGCTGATGTGCGGCCAGCCCACGCCTGAAGAAGGCTGGCCTTGCCCGGTGATTCCGTTTGCGGTCAACGTGGTGCAATACCCCGTGCCTTCGGGCCAGCGCTGCTTCAACCTGGGCCGCGCGATCCGCAAGGCCGTGGAAAGCTATGACGAGGACCTCAACGTCCACATCTGGGGCACGGGCGGCATGAGCCACCAGTTGCAGGGCGCGCGCGCCGGCCTGATCAACAAGGAATGGGACCTGAACTTCCTGGACCGCCTGATCGACAACCCCCACGGCCTGGCCAAGATGCCGCACATCGACTATGTGCGCGAAGCCGGCTCGGAAGGCATCGAACTGGTGATGTGGCTGATCGCGCGCGGCGCGATGAGCGACATCGACAGCCCGGCGCCCGTGCCCAAGGTCGCCCACCGCTTCTACCATGTGCCTGCGTCGAATACCGCCGTGGGCCACCTGATCCTGGAGAACCAATGAACAGCAAGAAGACCATCAAAGTTGCCCTGGCCGGTGCCGGCGCATTCGGCATCAAGCACCTCGACGGCATCAAGAACATCGATGGCGTTGAAGTCGTCTCGCTGGTGAGCCGCGACCTCGAAAAGACGCGCGAAGTCGCGGCCAAGTACGGCATTGCCCATGTGACCACCGATCTCGCCGACAGCCTGGCGCTGCCCGAAGTCGACGCCGTGATCCTGTGCACGCCCACACAGATGCATGCTTCGCAGGCGATTGCCTGCCTCAAGGCCGGCAAGCATGTGCAGGTCGAGATTCCCATGGCCGACAGCCTGGCCGACGCCGAGGCCGTGGTCGCGGCGCAAAAGGAATCGGGCCTGGTCGCGATGTGCGGCCACACGCGCCGCTTCAATCCCAGCCACCAGTGGATCCACAAGAAGGTCGGCGCAGGCGAGCTGAACCTGCAGCAGATGGACGTGCAGACCTATTTCTTCCGCCGCACCAACACCAACGCCCTGGGCCAGGCACGCAGCTGGACCGACCACCTGCTGTGGCACCACGCAGCCCACACCGTGGACCTGTTTGCCTACCAGGCGGGCAGCCCCATCGTGCAGGCCAATGCCGTGCAAGGCCCCATCCACCCCGTGCTGGGCATCGCCATGGACATGAGCATACAGCTCAAGGCCGCGAACGGCGCGATCTGCACGCTGAGCCTGTCGTTCAACAACGACGGCCCGCTGGGCACCTACTTCCGCTACATCGGCGACACCGGCACCTATCTGGCGCGCTACGATGACCTGTTCAACGGCAAGGATGAAAAGATCGACGTGTCCCAGGTCGATGTGTCGATGAACGGCATCGAGCTGCAGGACCGCGAGTTCTTTGCCGCGATCCGCGAAGGCCGCGAACCCAATGCCAGCGTGGCCCAGGTGCTGCCTTGCTACCAGGTGCTGCATAAGCTTGAGCAGCAATTGAACTAAAGCTTCGGGCAAGCTTGCCTGACTTCGCAACCCCACGGCCAGCGCCTGCAGACAGCAGGCGCTGGCTTTGCCTTTTCAAGGATTGACCCATGCAGACACGCAAAATCGGCCCCTTCGACGTCACTTCCGTCGGTCTGGGCTGCATGAATCTGAGCCATGCCTACGGCACGCCGCCCAGCGCCGAGCAGGGCCGCGAGCTGCTCGCCCATGCGCTCGACCAGGGCGTGACGCTGTTCGACACCGCCGCCCTCTACGGTTTTGGCGCGAATGAAACCCTGGTCGGCCCGGTGCTGGCGCCGCACCGCGACCGCATCACGCTGTGCAGCAAGGGCGGCATGGCCGGGGTGGTGGGCGAGGACGGCGTCACGCGCCGCGTGATCGACGGCCGGCCGGCCACGCTGCGGCGCAATTGCGAGGACAGCCTGCGCCGCCTGGGCACCGATGTGATCGACCTCTATTACCTGCACCGCTGGGACAAGTCGGTGCCTATCGAGGAATCGGTGGGCGAGATGGGCCGGCTGCTGCAGGAGGGCAAAGTGCGCGCGCTGGGCCTGTCCGAAGTCTCGGCCGAGACGCTTTCGCGCGCCCACCGCGAGCACCCGATCACCGCGCTGCAAAGCGAGTACTCGCTGTGGTCGCGCAACGCCGAACTCGGCACGCTGCAGCGCTGCGCCGAGCTGGGCATTGCCTATGTGGCTTTCAGTCCGCTGGGCCGGGGCTTTCTGGGCGGCGATCTGCTCGATGCGGCGACGCTGGGCGAAAAGGACGTGCGCACGGCCATGCCGCGTTTCTCGGCGGAAAACTATCCGCGCAACCTGCGTCTGCTCGCGCCCATGCGCGAGATCGCCGAACAGGCCGACTGCAGCCTGGCCGCGCTGGCGATTGCCTGGGTGCTGCACCAGGGCGAGCATGTGATCGCGCTGCCCGGCACCACGCAGCGCAAGCACCTCGATGAAGATCTGCATGGCGGCACGGTCAAGCTGTCTAGCGCCCAGCTCGAGCAGCTCGACGCGCTGTTCCAGCCATCGGCGATCACCGGCAGCCGCTACGCGCCGCAGGGGCATCGTGAAGTCGATACCGAGGAATTCGTGCGCGCCGACTGAGCGCCTGGCGTGCAAGCCATGTAAAAAGCCGCTGCAGTTGCCTGCAGCGGCTTTCTTTTCCAGCACCCGGCAATACCGGGCGCCCGGATCACAGCTCCAGGTTCGCGCGCCGGATCACGTCGCCAAAGCGCTTGTTCTCTTCGACCATGAAGGTCTTGAATTCCTGCGGCGTCGGGAAGTAGTTCTCGTAGCCGAAGGTCTGGAACTTGGGCTGCACATCGGGCTCGGCCAGCGCCTTCATGGTGTCGCGGCGGATCTTGTCGACCACGGCCGCGGGCGTGCTCTTGGACACTGCAAACGCGTTCCAGCCGGTGACGATGGCATTGGCCGGGCCGCCCGATTCGGCGACCGTGGGAACGTCTTCGTAGCCCTTGAGGCGGTGGGGCGCGAGCACGGCCAGGAAGCGCAGCTTGCCCGAACGCGCGAGCGGACCCGCGGTGCCGGACGATCCCAGCGCGAACGCGAGCTCGCCCGTGGCGACGCTGGTGTAGAGCTGGCTGGTTTCCTTGTAGATCACATGCTCCATCTTGGTGCCGGTCAGCGATTCGAGCAGCGCCGAGCCCAGGTGCACGGGATTGCCCACGGACCACGAGCCGTAGTTGAGCTTGCCGGGACGCGCCTTGGCATCGGCAATCAGGTCGGCGACGGTCTTGTAGGGGCTGTCGGTCGCGACGCAGACGAAGAAGAAGGTGCGAAACAGCGGCAGCACGACTTCGAAGTCCTTGTCGATGTTGTAGGGCAGCTTCTTGAACAGGTGGGGGTAGGCCGCGAGATGGACGTTGTCCAGCTGGATGATGTCCGTGCCGTCGGTCGCGCCGCGCTTGAACGCATCGATGGCGATGAAACCGTTGCCGCCGGGGCGGTTCTCGACGATCACCGGCTGGTTCCAAAGGCGCGACAGCTTGTCTGCGACCAGTCGCGAGGTGCCGTCGGGGCCGCCGCCCACGGGAAACGGATTGATGATGCGCACCTGCTTGGTGGGCCAGTTGGTCGCGGTCTGGGCGCGTGCCGGGGCCATGGCGCCCAGCGCGAGCGCGCCCAGCGCAAGGCCGGCGCTGCGGCGGTTCATTTGACGTGTGTCTATGGTCATTTTGTCTCCGTTATCGGCTGATCGCGTTTTTTAGCGCGTTCGCTCTTGTGCAGGCTAGGGGCGAACGCAGCTTATTCTGCATTGTGGCAGGCCGGCCGGTATCACCTAGACGCCCGCCTCTCTACCAGCTATAGCAAAATGGCATGGTTACAGTTTGAGTGCGCCATGAATCTTCAGCAGATAGAAACTTTTGTCCAGGTGGCCGAGACCGGCAGCTTCAGCAAGGCCGCGCTCTTGCTCGATATTGCGCAGCCGGCGCTCAGCCGCCAGGTGCGCACCCTGGAAATCGAGCTGCGCGAGACCTTGCTGATACGCACCGGCCGCGGCGTGACGCTTACCGACGCGGGCCGACGCCTGCTCGAGCATGGCCATGCCATCATGCAGCGCGTGGCCCTGGCCAAGGAAGACCTGGGCAGCCAGCGCGACGAACCCGTGGGGCGCATCGTGGTCGGTCTTCCGCCCAGCCTCGCGCGCCGGCTCACGCTGCCGCTGATCGACATCTTCAGCCGGGAAATGCCCAAGGCGGGTCTGGCCGTGGTCGAGGGTTTCTCGGTCAACATGGCCGAATGGCTGACTTCGGGCCGCATGGACCTGGCCCTGGTCTACACGCCCGAGCCCCAGCCCCAGGTCGAGGTCACGCCCGTGCTCGAGGAGCGGCTGTGCCTCATAGGACCGGCGAGCATGGGCCATCGCACTGCAGTGCGCTTCGAGGAGCTCTCGGGCTATCCGCTGGTCATGCCCCAGCGCGGCCAGATCTTCCGCAAGCTGATGGAAGCCCAGGCGACGCTGTCGCAGGTCAAGCTCAACGTGGTCTGGGAAGTTTCCAGCGTCCCCGCCATCCTGGACCTGGTGCGTGGCGGCTACGGCTATGCGGCGCTCACGGCGAGTGCGCTCAGCAGCCATGACCATCAGGACGAGCTGGCCTGCATTCCCATCGAGTCACCGGGCATAGTGAGCACGCTGTGCATGGCGCAGTCGGCGAAGAAGAAAAGCACGCCGCTGATACGCCGCACTTCGGAGTTGCTGCGCGGCCTGTGCCTGGAGGCGGCTGTGAGGCCTTTGAAGGGGGAGTGACTGGGAGGCCTGGCCTCACAGCAGCGGCCGCAACTCCTGCGCCGCGTCGCGCAGCAGCGGCAGCAGATTGCGCTCCAGGGCCTGGGCCGTCATGTGCTGCGAAGACATCACGGCGTTGAGCGCGGCCACGGTCTGGCCCGCGCTGTTGCGCAGCGGCACGGCGATCGCCTGCACACCCAGCTCGTGCTCTTCCTGGGCAATGCAGTAGTCCTGGGCGCGCACCTGGTCCAGACAGGCGCGCAGCTCGGGAGGCTGGGTCAGCGTGTGCAGCGTCAGCCGGTGCAGCGTGCGGCAGGCCAGCCATTCCTCCAGCGCCTGCAAGGGCAGGGCGGCCAGCAGCACGCGGCCGGTCGACGAAGCATGCGCGGGCAGCCGGCTGCCCAGATGCACGCCGTGGGCGAACAGCTGCTGGGCCGCGCCCTGGGCCGTGCTGCGCGCGATCACCACGGTTTCGCTGCCCGCAAGAATCGCTGCGGAAAACGAGAACGCGGCCAGCGCGCTCAGGCGATTGAGCACGGGCTGCACGGTGCGCGGCAGGCGGGCGCTGGCCAGATAGCTGCCCGACAGGCCCAGCACCTTGGGCGTGAGCCAGAAATGGTGGCCGTCGGATTCAAGATAGCCCAGGTGCGCCAGCGTCAGCAGATGGCGGCGCGCGGCGGCGCGCGTGAGGCCTGCGCGCTCCGCGGCAAGCGTGGCGTTGAGCCGCTGGCGCTCCGTGTCGAAGCATTCGAGCACGGCCAGGCCCTTGCCCAGGCCGGCGATGTAATCGGCCGGGGCAATGCCGGGGCCGGGCGATGAGGAAGGCAAGGGCGTCATGGGCAGGCGTGAAGTATTGCGCGATTGCCGCACATTTTGCGCGATCATCGCGCAAAAGTCGATCCCGGTTTGCGCTGGCGCAGAGCTTCGCTTCTACGCTAGCGGCAAACAACTTTGGTGGAGAGACAGATGCGTACACAAGTGGCAATCATCGGCGCCGGCCCCGCAGGCCTTCTTCTGGGACAGCTGCTGTATGAAGCAGGAATCGACAACGTGATCCTCGAGCAGCGCAGTCCCGACTACGTGCTGGGCCGCATCCGCGCCGGCGTGCTCGAACAGGTCACGGTCGATCTGCTGACCCAGGCCAAGGCCGACAAGCGCATGCGCGCCGAAGGCCTGCCGCACGACGGCATCGAACTGCTGTTCGGCGGCAAGCGCCACCGCATCGACCTGCATGAACTCACGGGCGGCAAGCGCGTGATGGTCTACGGCCAGACCGAAGTCACGCGCGATCTGATGGAAGCGCGCGAACGCGCGGGCCTGCTCACGGTGTACGAAGCCCAGGACGTGACGCCGCTTGAATTCGGCAGCGAACGCCCGCGCGTGCGCTATCACAAGGACGGTGAACAGCATGAGATCAGCTGCGACTTCATTGCCGGCTGCGATGGCTTTCACGGCGTGTGCCGCGCGAGCATTCCCGCGGAAAGCATCCGCAACTACGAGAAGGTCTACCCGTTCGGCTGGCTGGGCATCCTGGCCGATGTGCCGCCGGTCTCGCATGAGCTGATCTACGCCCACACCGAGCGCGGCTTCGCCTTGTGCAGCCAGCGCAGCGCCACGCGCAGCCGCTATTACCTGCAGGTGCCGCTGACCGACAAGGTCGAGAACTGGAGCGATGAGGCGTTCTGGGATGAATTGCGCCTGCGCCTGGACCCCGAGGCGCGCGACAACCTGGTCACAGGCGCTTCGCTCGAAAAGAGCATTGCGCCGCTGCGCAGCTTCGTGTCCGAACCCATGCGCTTCGGCCGCATGTTCCTCGCCGGCGACGCGGCCCATATCGTGCCGCCCACGGGCGCCAAGGGGCTCAACCTGGCGGCCTCCGACGTGGGCTATCTGTCGAACGCGTTTGCCGAGTACTACCAGCAGCGCAGCAGCGAAGGCATAGACCGCTATTCGGAAGTCAGCCTGCGCCGCGTCTGGAAGGCCGAGCGCTTCTCGTGGTGGATGACTTCGCTGATGCACCGCTTCCCCGAGTCGGGCGACTTCGAGCGCAAGGTGCAGGAAGCCGAACTCGACTATCTGGTGCATTCGCGCGCCGGTTCGACGTCGCTGGCGGAAAACTATGTCGGCCTGCCGTTGAACTGAGCGGCTGCCAGGAAAAAAAGGCGCTGCATGCGCAGCGCCCGAATTCCCTGAGGGGAAGAGACATTCGTTGCGGCGGCTCAGTAGGCCGCACCATGTGCGGCCAGCACCGGATCGCCCTGGAGCGCCGTCGAAGCGCGGCCGTCGGCGCCCACGGGCACTTCGCCGACCAGCGTGCTGCGATAGAGCTGGCGGTCGTATTCGAGCGCGAAGATGTCCTGCGGCGCGACATGGGCCGTGGAGCGGTTGTCCCAGAAGGCAATCGAGCCGGCTTGCCATTTGAAGCGCACGGTGAATTCGCTGGCCACCGCATGTTCCCACAGCAGTTCCAGCAGAACGCGCGATTCGCGCGTGCGCAGGCCGGAGATGGTCTTGAGAAAACCCGGGCTGATGTAGAGCACCTGCTCGCCGGTCTCGGGGTGCACGGTGACCAGCGGATGCTCGCTGACCAGCGTATTGTTTTTGATCAGTTGCAGATATTCGGGCGTGGGGCTGGCGCCCGTGGGCGGACTGAAGCGGTGCTCGCCGCGCAGGCCTTGCAGGAAAGCCTTCAACGGCTCGGACAGCGCGTCGTAGGCGGCGGCCAGATTGGTCCACTGCGTGTCGCCGCCATAGGGCGGAATGGTCACGCCGCGCAGGATGGAGGCCGCGGGCGGGTTGTGCGCGGCGGTGACGTCGGCATGCCAGCCAGTCCAGGGGCGGCGCTCGGGTTCGCTGCCGTGGCTGTTGGCGCGGCGGTGCTTGGCAATCGAGTACAGCTCGGGATGGCCTTCGACATGGCCGAACACCGGATGGCCTATGGTCAGTTCGCCGAACTGGCGCGCAAACGCGACATGCTGTTCATGGCTCAGATGCTGCTCGCGAAAGAACACCACCTTCCAGCGCAGCAGCGCCGAACGGATGCTGTGCACTTCGGCCGGCGTCAGCGGCTGGCTCAGATCCACGCCGCCAATCAGCGCGCCGATGTGCGCCGACTGCGGCACGGCGCTGATATGCGGCGTAGCCTGCAGCGCGGTCTCGAGACGATCGGTCAGCAACTCTTTGGCGCTGGTGTTCAAACGCATGTTCATTGTTGTCTCCTGGTTCTGGTGGTGTTCAGGGGGCTTTGGCGATCTTGCGCGGCGCGGCCGGCAGCAGTCCCAGTTCGCCGAGCAGCGCCTGATTGGTGGCTAGCTGGGCCTGCAGCAATTGCTGCGTTGCCTGCGGACCCTGGAACCAGGGCTCCCATTGGTTCAGGGCCACAAAGTCATTCCACTCACGGGTTTCCGCGACCCTGCGCAGCGCGGCTACCCAATAGGCCTTTTGCGCGGCGCTGGCGCCGGGAACGGTCATCACGCCCTGGAACGAGTCGCTGACGTAGTCGATGCCTTGCTCCTTCCAGGTCGGCGCCTGGGCGAATGCGCCGCCCAGACGCTGTTCTGCGGCAACCGCCAGTACGCGCACGCGGCCGCTTTGCAGATAGGGCAGCAGATTGGGCGTGGTCGCGGAGACCACGTCGAGGTGGCCGCCCACGAGGGCCGTCATGGACTCGGCCGAGGACTTGTAGGGCACGATGCGCAGGCCCTTGATGTCCACGCCGGCCAGCTTGAGCGGCTGGGCGACACCCAGATGGATATGGTTGCCCAGCGTGGTCGCAATGCCTATCGAATATTTGCCCGGGTCCTGCCTGAGCTGGGTGACCAGGTCCTGGGTGCTGCGCAGCGGCGAGTCGGCGCGCACCACCACCGTGACGAACTCGCGGAACAGCGTGGCCAGCGGCGTGCCTTTTTGCAGGTGGTCGGGCAGTGCGTTCTGTGCCAGGCTGTTGCCGTAGCTGGTGCTGAGCGTCATCAGCGAATGCGCGTCGCCCGGGTGGCGGTGCAGGCCTTCGAGCGCGACGATGCCATGCGCACTCGATTTGTTGCTGACGATGAAGCCGGGCGCGAGCTTTTCGCGCGTCAGCAGCTCGGTGAGCTTGCGTGCCGCGACATCGAGCGCCGCGCCCGCGCCGCTGGGCACGATGAATTCGGTCGACTTGCGCGGTTTCCAGTCGGCGTCGCCTTGCGCCTGCGCCGGCAGCCAGGCGCTGCAAGCCAGCGCCATGAGCGCGGCAAGGGCGGGGCGCAGTGACAGGGGACGGGGCGTGGTCGGCATGGCGTGGTTCCTTGGAAGGCAAGATCGCAGCTTTTTGCTGCGTTGATCTGCACTTTAGGAAGCATGGCCTGCGCGGGGAACAAAGCTTTTCGCATGAGCTTGCGCGGGAAACGTGTAAGCGCCTCTGCGCCTGGCAGTCTCAGTCGGTGATGTACTCGGGATGGCGCTGGCGGATGTCGGAGACGCGGCTGAGCGTGCCCGACAGATGCGCGCGCAGCGCGGCCTGGGCCGCGTCGGGCGCGCCGCTGGCCAGGGCTTCGACGATGCGGCGGTGGTCGCGCACCACGCGCTCGGCGTTGCCGGCAGAAGGCAGGTCGAGGCGGCGCAGCCGGTCGAGGTGGCCGCTGCGCCGGCGCACCAGCTCGTACAGATCGGGGGCGCCCGCGGCTTCGTACATGGTGCGGTGAAAGGCCTGGTCGGCGGCGATGAACTCCTCGGCGCCGCTGGTGGCCAGCGCCGCCTGGACATCGACCATGGACCGCAGGCGTGCGTGCAGCGCGCTGTCGCCGGCCAGCGCGAGCGTGCGCACCACTTCCAGTTCGATCGCGCAGCGCAGGAACTGCGCCTGCTCGGCCGAAGGCAGGTCGATGCGGCTCACGCGCGTGGCGTGCTGGGCAAAGATGTCGACCAGACCTTCCTGGCGCAACTGCATCAGCGCATCGCGCACTGGCGTCTGGCTCAGCTCGAAGCGTTCGGCGATTTCGGCGCGTGACAGGGGCGTGCCTGGCGCGAGCTCCAGGGAAATGATGGCTTCGCGCAGCCATCCGAAAACCTGCGGGGCGGCCTGGCGAGTGCGGTCGAGCTTGTGGATTGTCTTCATCGGGTGTCGCTGTATGGGCCTTGATTTTAAGGTCTTGCAGCATTGACGCGCTAATACATTAGTGCTTCAATTGGCCTGCATTTCAATAATTCCCGGAGACAAATCCATGCACCGTCGCCTTGCCCTGGTTGCTGCCGCTTTCAGCAGCCTTTGCCTTTTCGCCACCGCCGCCCATGCCGCCGACTGGCCCACGGCCAAGCCCATCACCTGGGTCGTGCCTTTTGCCCCCGGCGGATCGACCGACGTGGTGGCGCGCATGGTGGGCCACGAGCTGTCCGCGGCGCTCAAGCAGTCGGTGGTGATCGACAACCGCCCGGGCGCGGGCGGTGCGATCGGCGTGCAGGCCGTGGCGCGTTCGCCGGCCGATGGCTATACGCTGATCGGCGGAACGATCAGCACGCATGCGATCAACTCCGCGCTCTACAAGAAGCTGCCATACGACCCGGTCAAGGACTTCGAGCCCGTGACGCTGATCGCCTATGTGCCCAACGTGCTGATGGTCAACAGTTCGCTGGGCATCAACACCGTGCAGGAACTGGTCGCATGGATCCGCAAGAACCCGGAGAAAGCCTCCTATGCCTCGTCGGGCGCGGGCACCTCGACCCATCTGACCGGGGCGCAGATGGCCGAACTGCTCAAGGTGCCCATGCAGCACATCGCCTACAAGGGCAGCCCGCAGGCGCTGCAGGACGTGGCCGCGGGCAACGTGCCTTTCCTGTTCGACCAGCTCACGGCCGGCCTGCCGCTGGTCAAGGCCGGCAAGCTCAAGTTCCTGGCCGTGACGACCAAGACGCGCTCGCCGCTCGCGCCCGACGTGCCGACCACCGCCGAAGCCGGCTTTCCCGGCCTGGACCTGGTGTCCTGGCAGGCGGTCTACGCCCCCAAGGGCACGCCCAAGGATGTCGTGACCCGGCTCAACACCGAAGTCGTCAAGGCCCTGAAGTCGCCCGAACTCAAGGGCAAGCTCGAGACGCAGTTCGGCATGCAGGTGGTGGGCAGCACGCCGGCCGAGCTCGCTGCCGTGACAGCGGCCGACATGGCGCGCCTGGGTGAGTTGGTCCGCAAGACCGGAGCCACCACCGAGTAACGCTTGGACAGACACAGCAACCGAGACACCACAGAACCATGGCACGCGACATCACCATCACCCACGTCCGTATAACTCCCATCGCTTTTCGCGACGGACCGCTGCTCAACGCGGCCGGAATCCACGAACCCTGGGCACTGCGGGCCATCGTCGAGATCGAGACCAGCGACGGCCGCATAGGCATCTCCGAGACCTATGGCGACGAGCCCATGCTCAAGGTGCTGGAGCAGGCCAGGCCGCTGCTGATCGGCCTGTCGCCGTTTGCGCTCAACACCATGGAGGAGCGCGTGCGCGCCACGATCACGGCCGTGCCCGGCGCGGTGGAGTTCGAGCTCGCGCCCGGCTCGCATGCGGCCAAGAACGCGCCCAAGGTGATCAGCACCTTCGAAGTCGGCATGCTCGACCTGCAAGGCCAGATCGTCGGCGCCCCCGTGGTCGATCTGCTGGGCGGCGCGGTGCGCAAGTCCGTGCCCTACAGCGCCTATCTGTTCTTCAAATATGCGGAGCATATCGGCCAGCCCTATGCGCCCGACGCCTGGGGCGAAGGCATCAGCCCCGAACAGATCGTCGAGCAGGCGCGGCGCATGATCGGGCTCTATGGCTTCCAGAGCATCAAGCTCAAGGGCGGGGTGTTCGAGCCAGCACACGAAGTGGCCTGCATGCAGGCGCTGGCCAAGGCCTTCCCGGGGCTGCCGCTGCGCCTGGACCCGAACGCCAACTGGTCGCTGGCCGCGAGCATTGCCGCCGCACCCGCGCTCGATGAAATCCTCGAGTACTACGAGGACCCGACTCCCGGCCTCGAAGGCATGGCCGAACTGGCAAAGCACACCAAGCTGCCCCTGGCGACCAACATGGTGATCACCACCATGGAAGACTTCCGCAAGGGCTGCGAGATGGGTTCGGTCAAGGTGTTGCTGTCGGACCACCATTACTGGGGCGGCCTGCGCGCCACGCAGACGCTGGCGCGCATGTGCCGGCTCTGGGGCCTGGGCATGTCGATGCACTCGAACTCGCATCTGGGCATCAGCCTGATGGCCATGACCCATGTCGCGGCCAGCGTGCCCAATCTGACCTATGCCTGCGACACCCACTATCCCTGGCAGGAGGAGGAAGTCGTCAAGGGCGGACGCATACGCTTCGAGCAGGGTTCGGTGGTCGTGCCCACGACGCCTGGCCTGGGCGTGGAGCTGGACCGCGAGGCGCTGGCCACGCTGCATGCGCAGTATCTGGAGTGCGGCGTGCGCAATCGCGACGATCTGCAACAGATGCGGCGTTACGACCCCTCGTTCACAGGTAAGACGCCGCGCTTTTGACCCGGCGCTCGGGCTGGGCGCTTGCGTTGGCGCAAAAAAGTGTGGGGCGTTGGCGCCAGCACCCGGGCCGCGGCGTTAAGCTCGGGAATCTATGACGAACGTCACTTTTCCACCCCCGTACATCCACCCCGACCAGGCGGCCAGCCAGCTGCGCAGCCAGGGGTATGCCGTTTTGTCTCCCGCCGACGTCGCGGCCTGGATCGGTGCGACGCCGGCGCAGCTGCAGACGCTGGCCGACGACTGGTCCGATCTGCCGCCCGACGAGCATCTCAAGGACGGCGGTCGTTACCGGCGCCGGCGCCACTCGTGCTTCATCGCCGAGGACGGGCAGCTGGAGCAGGTCGCGCACCGCGCGCACTGGCAGCCGGTGGAGTACAACGCGCTGCACGGCGGCATGCTGCGCATGTTCGCGCCCATGCATGAGCATGTCGTGGCCCAGCCCGCATGGCGCAAGCTGCTGATACAGCTCGGTCACCTGTCTGACCAGGTGTTCCGCCTGCACGCGCCGCCCGCGCCCTGGTTCATCGAATCGCACCAGTTCCGCATCGATACCCAGCACGGCATTGGCCGGCCCACGCCCGAAGGCGCGCACCGCGACGGCGTCGATCTGGTGGCGGTGTTTCTGGTCGGCCGCGAGAACGTGAAGGGCGGCGAGACCCGCGTTTTCGAAGCTTCGGGACCGCAAGGCCAGCGCTTCACGCTGACCGAACCCTGGTCGCTGATGCTGCTCGACGACGCGCGCATGATCCATGAGACCACGCCCATTCAGCCCGTGGCAGATGGCGGCTATCGTGATACGCTGGTGGTCACCTGCCGCCGCGGTGGTTTTCAGGGCGCGCAATTCGATGAACCCGCGTGACTTGACAACTATCAATGCCTGCGGCCTGGTGGCATGCCACACTGCAGTCATTGGGCCCGCGCTGCGGCCTGTCGTGTTCATCTAGAGGAGAGACATTATGTTCAAGCACATTCTGGTTCCGGTCGACGGCTCGTCCACTTCGCTGCTCGCGGTCTCCAAGGCCGCTGAACTGGCCAAGGTCTTTGGCAGCAGCGTGACTGCGGTCTACGTTGTCGATCCCTATCCTTTCACGGGCGTGGGCGCCGATTTCGCCTATGGCCAGGCGCAATACCTGAGCGCGGCCACGGCCGAAGCCAACACAGCGCTCGAAGCCGTGCGCAAGATCATGGACGAATCCGGCCTGGCGGTGAATACCGTGGTCGGCGAGGGTCATGCGGTGCATGAAGGCATCGTACGCGTGGTGGAGAATACGGGCGCCGACCTGATCGTCATCGGCTCGAACGGCCGCCGCGGCCTCGAAAAGCTGATGCTGGGCAGCGTGACCCAGCGCGTGCTGCGTTCGGTCCATATCCCGGTGCTGGTCGTCAAGCCTTGATGGCGGCGTTGCGCCCATGAAAAAGCCGCTGGGAACAGCGGCTTTTTTGTGGGCAGGGGGTTTGGGAGCAACAACGGGCCTAAATCCCCCGTTCGTCCTGAGCGATGTAAGCAAGCCGAGGTCTCGCAAGGCGTCAAAAAGAAACAGCGGGCTTTATCCCCCGTTCGTCCTGAGCCTGCCTCGCCGGCCGCGTCGAAGGATGAACGACCCGCGCTCAAGTCATGAGGACCGGGCGTTCATGGTGCGACGCGCCCGGCCAGGGAAGCTCACCACGAACGGTTTGGCAGCGCTCGTCGCTGTTTGTCCAAATAGACCGCCTTCTAAGTCATTGATTTATTTGAAAAAAGCTGTTTCTTGAGAGCCTGCCTCGCCGGCCGGGTCGAAGGATGAACGGCCTGCGCTCAAGCCGTGAGGCCGGCACCCGCCAACAGACTCAGAACGAATGCACCACGCCTGCCGACAGACCCGTGGCGCGCGCCTTGTTGGCCGCGCCCTGGAAGCCATGGCGCCAGCGCGTGTTGTCGACCTCGGCGTAGAGCTTGGTGCGGCGCGAGAGCTTGTATTCGGCAAAGGCCACGAGGCGGCCGTAGCCGTCGTCGGCGGCGCCGGTGCGCGTGCGGTCCACCTTGTAGTAGGCGGCCGTGAGGTCGGTCTGACCGCTCACGGCCCAGGTCGCGCCCGCGGACAGCATGCGCTGCACGGTGTGCTGATTGGCCGCGGTTTCGGCCTTGCTGCGCCCGGCATTGGCCGCGAGCCGCAGCTTGCCCCACTGGTAGGCCGCACCCAGCGTCGCGCCATCAAGCTCGCGCTGGTTGAGGTCCTTGAACGTCTGGAACGCGCCCGATACCGTCAAGCCGTCGGCCGCATAGGCCAGGCCCAGGCCGCGTGACGACAGCGCGCCGCTTTGCCCCGCGACCTCGCCCAGACCCAGCATGGCGCGCGCCGTCAGGCCACCCCAGCGGCCCGTGTATTTGAGCGAATTGTCGAGACGGTACGAGCCCGAAGTCGAGCCCGCGCTGCCGAATTGGATGCCCAGGCCATGCTGGCTCAGCGCCGCCACGCCGATGCTGGGGTTGAAGCCCGCAAAGCGCATGGCCAGCGGATCGACGGGCGAGACCGCGTCGGCCAGCGTGGTCGTCTGGCGGCCCAGTGCCAGCGTACCCCAGCCGCCCTGCAGCCCGACCCATGATGCGCGGTCGAAGTACTTGCTGGCGTTGGCCGATGTGCCGGTGTCGGCGTTGATGCCGCTTTCCAGCTGGAACAGCGCTTTTGTGCCGCCGCCCAGGTCTTCGCTGGCGCGGATCCCCCAGCGGCTGGTGGTATTGATTCCGCTGCCCAGACTGCTGGTCGAGGCAGCCGCGGGCGCGTTGCCGGCAGTCAGGCCGCTGCCGTGGCGCGCGCCCAGGTCAACGATGCCGTACAGCGTGACGCTGCTGGTCTGCGCCGTGACGCAGGTGCTGGCGAGCAGGGCGCACAGCGTGGCTATGGTTTTCATTCTTGTCTCCCTCTTGTTGAAATGTGAAATGGCGCAGCGTCTTCAATCGGGCGTGAGCTGGGCCTTGAGCACCACGCCCTTCCACTTGGCGATCTCCTGGCGCACGGTCTGGCCCAACTGCTCGGGGGTGCTGCTGTCGACCACCGCGCCCTGCTCCTCGATGCGGCGCACCACGTCCTTGTCGGCAAGCGCGGCATTCAGGGCCTTGTTGAGCTGGTCGACCACGGGGCGCGGCGTCTTGCCCGGCGCGAACATCGCGTACCACTGCGTGACTTCCACGCCCTTGATGCCGGCTTCCGCGAGCGTAGGCACATCGGGCAGCAGCGACGAGCGCTTGGAGCCGGCGATCGCCAGCGCGCGCAGCTTGCCGCTCTTGACATGGGTATAGGCGGAAAACAGGCTGGGGAACATGACCTGGGTCTGGCCGGCCATGGTGTCGTTCATCGCGGGCGCCGCGCCGCGGTAGGGCACATGCGCCATCTGCGCGCCGCTTTCGAGCTTGAAGATCTCGGCCGTGAAATGCGGCGCCGTGCCGTTGCCGGCCGAGGCGTAGTTGTAGTCCTGGGGCTTGGCCTTGGTCAGTGCGACCAGTTCGGCCACCGTCTTCACCGGCACCTTGGGGTTGACCACCATCAGCGTGGCCGAATAGCTGACCATGCCTATGGGCTCGAACTGCGTGATCGGGTCGTAGCGCAGCTTCTGCAGCGCCGGGCTCATGCCGTGCGTGCCGATGTAGCCGAAAAGAATGGTGTGGCCGTCGGGCGTGGCGCGCGCCACATGTTCGGCCGCGATCGCGCCGTTGGCACCCGCCTTGTTGTCGACGATCACCTGCTGGCCCAGCAGGCCAGACATCTTCTGCGCCACGACGCGCGCCATGGCGTCGTTGCCGCCGCCGGCAGCCGTGGGCACGACCAGGGTGATGGCCTTTTCGGGAAAGGCCGCGTGGGCCAGGGGCGTGAGCCAGGGCGCGCAGGCGGCGATGAGCGCGGCCGAGGCCAGCAGTGAACGGCGCGAAAGGCACGAGGAATAGGCGTTGGATTTTTTCATTTTTTGTCTCCTGTCTTGGAAGGCTTGAGTCTTGGAATCATTCGGTCAATGCGTGTTCTGCAACGTACAGCGTGCCCTCCAGGATCTTGCGTGCGGTGCGCACCAGCGCGGCCTGCACGAGTTTGAATTGGCCGTCGACTTCGCTGAGTTCGACGTCCACATGAATGCGGCCCGCGGGATGCAGCACCTCGACGCGGCGCGTGCCCGCGCTCGCGGCCTGGAAGCTGTCGGTGATCACCGTGCCCGGCAGCACATGGGCCGCGGCGACGCCTATGGCCCCGGTCACGGCATGCGAGCGGTGGCAGCGCAGCGGCGTGAAGTAGCGCGAGACCACGCTGCCCGCCTGCGCGCCCGGCGACACGATCACCGGCTTGGGCAGCACGCTGTTCGAGACATCGCCCATGCCCATGCGCAGTCCGGCTTCGCGGCGCAGCGATTCGAGCCTGGCCAGCAGTGCCGTATCGGCGTCGAGCTGGGCCGGCGTCTCGTCGCCGCGCAGGCCCAGGTCGGCGGCGCGCACCAGCACCATCACCTGCGCGGCGTCTATGCAGGTGACCTGCAGGCCCTGGATGGTGTCCACGCGCTGGCCCGTGGGGAAGATCTGGCCCGTGACCGCGCCCCAGGCGTCGAGGAAGTTCATCAGCACCGGTGCGGCCGTGCCCTGCACGCCGTCGATGTGCACGTCACCGTCGTACTGCACGCGCCCGCCGGCGGTGCAGACCTGGACATTGATGCGCGAACGCGTGTTGACGTTGTAGACACGCACCGTCGTGGTCGGGCTGTCGGCCGCGGCGGGCACCAGCCCCTGCTCGATGGCGAACGGGCCGACACCGGCGAGCATGTTGCCGCAGTTGGGCCGGGTGTCGACGCGCGCCTCCTCGACGCTGACCTGGGCGAACAGGTAGTCGACGTCGCAGTCGGCATGCACCGACTTCGAGACGATCGCCACCTTGCTGGTCAGCGAGTTGCCGCCGCCCAGTCCGTCGACCTGCAGTTCGTGGGGCGAGCCAAGTGCCGCGATCAGCGTGCGGTCACGCGCCGCGGGGTCGCCGGGCAGCCAGTCGGCGAGGAAGAACGGACCCCGGGAGGTGCCGCCACGCATCAGTACGCAAGGAAGGTTGTAGCTCATGGGTTCGCATGGTGCGACGCTTGCGATCTTCTGTGAATTGCATTGTTGGCAATGATTGATGCACCAGGCGCAATAGCCTTCCAGCCCATTTACATGGTGAAATCGCCTGCGTGAATTGCAATGTTCTCAACGTTTGATGCATCCCATGCATCAGAGAAATGCCTTGAAAGCGATCGCCATGAACAATAAATTCGACCTCGGTGACATCCAGGCCTTCGCGGCCGTAGCCGAGCTGCAGAGCTTTCGCGCCGCGGCCGAGTCCATCCATCTGTCCCAGCCCGCGTTCAGCCGCCGCATCGACAAGCTGGAGGAAGCACTGGGCGTGCGCCTGCTCGATCGCACCACGCGCCGCGTGACGCTCACGGCCGTGGGGCGCGACTTCGCGCGCAAGACGCGCGTCTGGCTCGACGATCTCGACGGCATGCTGATGGGCCTGGGCGATGTGGCCGCGCGGCGCATGGGCGAAGTGACGATTGCCTGCGTGCCTTCGGCCGTCTATTACTTCCTGCCGCAGGTGGTCAAGCGCTACCACGAGCGCTTTCCCCGGATCCGCGTGAAGGTGCACGACGCGAGTGCGAACGAAGTGCTGGTGGCCGTGGCGCAAGGCGATGCCGATTTCGGCCTCAACTTCATCGGTAGCCAGGAGTCCGAGATCGAGTTCAAGCCCGTGCTGGCCGAGCGCTTTGTCGCCGCCTGCCGGCGCGACCATGTGCTGGCCAGGCGCAAGAAAGTCACCTGGGCCGAACTCGGTCAGCACGATTTCATGTCGGTGGGCAAGACCTCGGGCAACCGCCTGCTGATGGACCTGGCGCTGGCGAATGTGCCCGACCGGCCGCAATGCCTCTATGAGGCCAAGCATGTGACCACGCTGCTGGGACTGGTCGAGGCCGGTCTGGGCGTGGCCGCTGTTCCCAGCCTGGCGATGCCGGGCAAGGACCACCCGACGCTGGTGAGCATTCCGCTGGTCGAGCCCATCGTCACGCGCCAGATGGGCCTGATCAAGCGCCGTGGCAGGTCGCTGTCACCCGCGGCCCAGCAACTGTACGACCTGCTGGTGGAGACGCGCTCGGCGCGCATTCGCCGCTCGCCCAAGCGGGCCGAGTAGGCGCGGCCCGGCGCTCAGCCGCCCGACAGGCTCGTGTAAAGCATATAGGTCGCGAGGCTGGCCAGCAGCAGCGCAAAAACCTTCTTCAACGCTGCCACGTTCAGCGAGTGCGCCGCCCGTGCACCCAGCGGGGCGGTGCAGACGCTGCACAGCACGATCAGCACCAGCGCCGGCAGATAGAAATATCCCCAGCTGCCGGCCGCCGGGGCAGGCAGGCCCCAGCCGCCCACGACATAGCCCAGCACATTCGCCACGGCGATGGGAAAGCCGAGTGCGGCGCTGGTCGCGATGGCCTGGTGCATGGGCACGTTGCAGCGCGTCATATAGGGCACCGACAGGAAACCGCCGCCCGCGCCCACCAGCCCCGAGATGAACCCAATGGCGCCGCCCATGGCGCTCAGCCCCAGCGGCCCATGCACGTCCTGGCGCGCGCTGGCCGTTCTTGCCGCGCCCTTGAACATGCGCCATGCGGAGTAGCCGACGAAGGCGGCGAAGAACAGGCCCAGCGCCTGGCCCTTGATGAAAGTGAACGCACCCGCGCCGGCCAGCAGCCCGCCGCCCACGATGCCCGGCACCAGGCCGCGCACGATGCGCCAGCGCACGGCGCCGCGCCGGTGGTGTGCCCAGACGCTGGACAGCGAAGTGAAAAGGATGGTCGCCATCGCGGTCGCGATCGCCATCTTGATGGCGATGTCGCCGCTCACGCCCTGCTTGCCGAGAATGAACACCAGGCAGGGCACGAGCACCATGCCGCCGCCAACGCCCAGCAGGCCGGCGAGAAAGCCGCTGCCCAGGCCTATGGTCAGCAGCATCACGATCAATGCGATATCCAGGTTCACGGCAGCGCTCTCCGGCAGGCAGTCAAGTGCGCTGGACGGTGGTCCAGCGCTTGGCTCACTGTAGCGCAGCTGCCGGCGACGTCAGCGCAGTGGCGCTGCGTCCGCGTGGCCGGCCACGCGCGCATTACCGGGGCGGCGGCGCTTGAGCACGGCGATCAGCACATGGGCGCCAATGGTCAGGGCCAGCAGCGTCAGCGCGCCCAGACCCCATATCACCCAGGCCAGCACCGAGACGGCGCCCGACAGGAACGGCACGGTTTCCAGCGCGGCCTGCACCATCGGGCCCAGCGAGGCGATCATGGATTGCAGGGCCTGGGCCAGCTCCGGCGGAATCCAGAAGTTGATCCATTCGGGCCACAGCGACGCGCCCAGCGCGGCGCTGCCGCCCGCGAGTGCGCCCGCGCTGGCCACGGCCCATACAGTGACTGCGTGCAGGCCCCAGCAGGCCAGCGACCACAGCGCCAGCAGCGCGAAAGAGAGAAACCAGGCAAGTGCGTAGAACATGAAATGGGAAATTCTGAAAATGGCAATGTGGAAGTATGGCCAAATCGGAGGTTGCAAAACACCAGCTTCAGCCGAATCAGGTATTCGGTTTTTACGAAATGACGACCATGCTGAATTTTCGCCATCTGTACTATTTCTGGCTGGTGGCGAAGGAGGGCGGCTTTGCGCGCGCCGCCGACCGCCTGGGAATGGCCGTGCAGACCATCAGCGTGCAGGTGCGCGAACTCGAAAAGGACCTGGGCCACCAGCTGCTCAAGCCCGCGGGCCGTGGCGTCGCCTTGACCGCGGCCGGCCAGGCCGCGTATGCGCGCGCCGAAGAGATCTTCGCGCTGGGCCAAGGCATTGCCGAGGAAGTGCGCGCCGCCGGCAGCGCGCCGCTGGCACGGCTGTCGGTGGGGCTGTCGGACGGCATTTCCAAGCTCGCGGCCCATGCCTTGCTCGAGCCCATACTCGCGACGCCCCGGCTGCGCCTCGTATGCCATGAAGGCGAACTCGACGAACTGCTGTCCGAGCTGGCGCTGCACGAACTCGATGTGGTGCTCGCGGGCCAGGCCGCGCCGCGCAATGTGAACCAGCGCCTGTCCAGCGAACGCATCGCGCGCTCGGCGCTGCATTGGTATGGCCCGGCCTCACTCGTCAGGAAGTCCACGCGCGAGCGCTTTCCGCAGTCGCTGCAGGATCTGCCCGTGCTGCTGCCCACGGCCCATTCGCCGCTGCGCGCCACGCTCGACAGCTGGTTCGAGGACCTGGGCGTGCAGCCGCGCATCGTGGGTGAATTCGAAGACAGCGCGCTGCTCGCGGTATTCGCCGCGCGCGGCCTGGGGGTGTTCCCCGTGAACGAGCTCGGCGCCAAGGACGTGGGCCTGGTGCGCGGCCTGCGCCTGCTGGGTGAATGCCCTGATCTGCACGAGGAAGTGCATGCGATCTGGTCGCGCCGCGGGCGCGATCATCCGCTGGTGCGGCAGATCGTGGCTGCGGCGCAGTGCGCATGATGCGGCCTTGCCAGCGCCGGACTGCTTGCAGCGGGCCGCCGCGTTGACACCAGGCTTTTGCAATCGAAACTAGAATCGTTATCTTTTACGAGTCTCGTTTTATGGTGTTTCCATCGTGGTTTCGGGTCTGCGCTTCGCTTGTCTGTGCGCTGATGCTGTCCCTTGCTGCCGCGGCACATGCGGGCGAGGCCGATGTCCGCCGCATCTGGCAACTGCTCGATTACCTTGCTGTCGACTATCCGGGGGCAGTCAAGGACGGCGCGGTGATCAATGCGTCGGAGTTCGAGGAGATGCGCGAGTTTGCAAGGACGGGCCAGGCCAAGCTTGCCGCGCTAGAGCCCCACGCCGAGCAGGCCGCGCTGCTCGCCCAGGCGCAGGCGCTGTCCGATGCCATCGAGGCGAAGAAGCCTGCCGCGCAGGTCGCGACTCTGGCCAAGGCGCTGGCCAATCATCTGCTCGCGGCCTACCCTGTGCCGTCCTCTCCGGCAAGCGCTCCGCTGGTGGCCCGGGCGGCGGCGCTCTACCAGGCGCAGTGCGCGGCCTGCCATGGCACGAGCGGCGCTGGCGACGGCCCCGCGGGGCTGCAGCTGGAGCCGCGCCCCGTGGCCTTCACCGACCAGGACCGGGCGCGCGAACGCAGCACGTTTGCGCTCTACCAGGCCATCTCCCAGGGCATAGAAGGCACGGCCATGCCGGGCTTCGGCACGATCTCCGAATCCGACCGCTGGGCGCTGGCGTTCTTTGTCGGGCAGTTCGCCCATGGCGCGGCCGAAGTCAAAGCCGGCGAAAAGGTCTGGCGCGAGAATGCCGCGGTGCGCGCCCAGCTCACCAGCCTGGATGCGCTGTCGCGCACCACGCAGTCTGAACTGGCCGCGCAGGTGGGCGAAGCCCCCGCGGCGGCGGCCATGGCCTATCTGCATTCGCATCCCGAGGCTGTGGTGCAGAAGCTGGGCATGGGTTTCGATGTGGCCCGCCAGAAGCTGGCGCAAAGCGTTCAGGCCTATGAAAAGGGCGAAGCTGCGCGCGCGACGGATCTCGCGCTGTCGGCCTACCTGGACGGCGTGGAACCCATAGAGCCCACGCTGGCCACGCGCGACGCCGCGTTGATGGGCCGCATAGAGACCGCGATGGGCCACTACCGCTCGTTGCTGTCCGGCAAGGCCGCGATGCCCGCGCTGCAGGCGCAGCTCGACACCATCGACGGCCTGTTCCACGAAGCAGATACCTTGCTTGGATCGAGCGCCGATGCCACGGCGGCCTTCCTCGGCAGCTTTACCATCCTGGTGCGCGAAGGGCTGGAAGCGCTGCTGGTGGTCGTCGCCATGCTCGCGTTTCTGCGCAAGGCCGAACGCGGCGACATGCTGCGCTATGTACATGCGGGCTGGGTCGGCGCGCTGGCCATGGGCGCGGTGACCTGGGCGATAGCTACCTACTTTGTGAGCATCAGTGGCGCCAGCCGCGAAGTCACCGAAGGGCTTTCTTCGCTCTTTGCCGCCGTCGTGCTGCTGAGCGTGGGCATGTGGATGCACCAAAAGAGCATGGCCGGCGCATGGCAGCAGTACCTGCACGACAAGCTGTCCACGGCCTTGAGCCGCAAGTCCGCCTGGTTCATGTTCGGCTTGTCGTTCATTGCCGTCTATCGCGAAGTGTTTGAAACCATTTTGTTCTACGCCGCGCTGTGGGAGCAGGGCAATCACGATGCCGTGCTGGGCGGTCTGGTCAGCGGCGCCGTGGTGCTGGCCATCATTGCGCTGGCGCTGCTGCGCTTCAGCGCGCGACTGCCCATAGGCAAATTCTTCACCTGGAGTTCCGCGCTGGTCGCGCTGCTGGCGGTGGTGCTTACCGGCAAGGGCATTGCCGCGCTGCAGGAAGCGGGTTGGCTGGGCGCATCGTCATTCAGCGGCCCACGCATAGACCTTCTGGGCATTTATCCTTCACTGCAGGGCGTGTTTGCCCAGCTGCTGATGGCGGCGCTGGTGATCTCGGGCTTTTGGTGGAATGCGCGCGTGGCGGCGCGGAAGGCGCGCGTGTAGCGCTGCGCCAAGGGCGCCCCGGCATGGTCTGGGGCGCTGGCCCAGCGGCTGCGACCCAGATGGGGCGTTGACATGGTTTTCAGCGCAGCGCAATGGTGTTGCATCCGGCCAGCGCCGTGTGCGGCTGGTGGCTGATCGTGGTGCTTGGCAAGCGCGCATGCAGCACCGCCGCTTCGGTTTTCTTGTCCAGCGCTGACATGCTTTCGTCCAGAAGCAGCAGGGGGCGACCACGACGGTGTTCGCGCCGGCTGGCACGCCCGGTCAGTTGGGCGCGCTGCAGAAATCCGACTCCGCCAAATGGGCCGAAGTCATTCGCAAGGGTGGCATCAAGGCCGATTGAGCGCGGGTCGAAAGACACCATTCAACCAGGAGACAGGCTTCATGACTTTTCAGCCACAACGAGTCGCCGGGCTGTGCCTGCTGGCCGGAATCACCGCTTTGTGGGGCTGCGCCGGCCCGGCGCGCCAGCAGCTGGCGCCTTCGGAGGCCAGTGTCGCCGCGCATGTGCAGGCCGCGACGCAGGCCGCGGGCAGCGATCTGCGCGAAGTGCTGACGCTTTGCAAGCCCGCGCCGGCGACGCGCGCGGCGCAGGACGCCATGGACAAGGGCCTGCGCGCGCTGATCAACAAGCCCGCGCCGCCGCCGGGCCGGGCTTTCGACAATCTCTACTTCGTCGGCGGCGACTGGTCCAGCGCCTGGGCCATCGATACGCCCGAAGGCATCATTCTCATCGATGCGCTCAATACCCCGATGGAGGCCGCGGCGCTGATCGAGGGCGGGCTGCGCCAGCAGGGGCTCGACCCGGCGCGCATTCGCTACATCATCGTCTCGCACGGCCATGGCGACCACTACGGCGGCGCGCCCTATCTGGCGCAGAAGTACGGCGCGCGCGTGGTGATGAGCGATCTGGACTGGACGATGATGGAAACGCGGCTGGAGTTCGCCACGCCCATCTGGGGCGCGCCGCCCAAGCGCGATATTTCGGTCAAGGACGGCGACCGCATCACGCTGGGCGGCGCCACGGTCACGCTGTATGTGATTCCCGGCCACACCTGGGGCACGCTGGCACCGGTGTTCGATGTCGACTGGCAGGGCAGGAAGCACCGCGCTCTGCTGTGGGGCGGCACGGGCTTCAACTTCGGCAAGGACATTCCACGCCTTGATGCCTATAGCGCTTCCGCACAGCGCATGGCAGGCATTGCGCGCAGCCAGGGTGTCGATGTGATGCTGTCCAACCATTCGCGCATGGATGGCTCGCAGGCCAAGCTGGCCAAACTGCGCCAGGATGCAGGCGGGGCGTCGAATCCGTTCGTGATCGGCCAGCCTGCCGTCGAGCGCACGCTGAGCGTGATGCACGAATGCGCGCTGGCCCAGCGCGACCGCTTTGCGCTGCTGCCATGATGTGGGGATGGGAGGCGCCTGCACGGCGCCAGGTGACAGCGCTATGGCTCGTGCACGGGCGCGAGGCCTGTAGCCATCGAGGGACAGGTGTTGGCCGGGGCATCATCGGCGGCATGGCTGTCGCCGTCTGCTGGCGCATCGTGCGGCGCTTGCTGGCCGGGTTCGATTTCGCTGGCGCTCTGCACCGGCGTTGGGCAGTTACCGGCGCCGTCGCCATCGGCGCTGTCCGTCGCTACCGGTAAGTTTCGGTCATTTTCCTGATCGCTCGCAGGGCACGACTGCGGCTGGGCGTCATGGTGGACGAGGCGCGACAACATCTCAATGAGCATCGCCGAGTGTCCCAGCACCTGGGCCAGCATCCAGGGAGTCTGTCCCGTGTCGAGCTGGGCGAGATCCAGATTGGCACCATATTGCACCAGCAAAATCGCCGCCGTCCAATCCTCTTCGATGATGGCAACCATCAGCGGGGTATTGTGGGTCATGGGATCGGGGAGATCGGGATGCGCGCCGAGCATGAGCAGGAACTGCGCCATGGGCCAATCCTGATTGGCCAGAGCCACGGTCAGCGCGGTGTCGCCGTCGACAGGGCTGACAAAGTCGATGTGTGCACCGCTGTTCAACAGTGGTTGCACCATTCCTGGCTGTCGGCTTTCCACTGCGGCAATCAGCGCGCAGCCCAAGATCTCCGTATCGTACGCATTGTGTGCCAATCCATGCTTTAGCAGCATGTTTACGTTGATATCGTGACCTGTGCGGACTGCCTCGATCAGCGCTCTGGCCCATTGCTCAGGAAGGATAGTGGGCATGCTCCAGTTGTGCTGCAGCCGCGCTTGCGGGGCATCGTGGTCGTCTACGGGCGGTGGCATATAAGATCCAGTGGTCCCAAGGTCGTGAGCCTTGGAAGGCGCGGCGATGGCGCCTGATGCGCGCGGCAGCTTCCAATGCCTTGGGTAATAAAAATACTATTATAATTTAAAATAGATAGTTATTTACTATTGAAAAGAGCTGATGGTGGAAGTCCGTGGTGCAGGGGCAACGTTTTGCCGTTGCGCCCCGCTGCCTTGGGATCTGCGAGCGGGGCGGCAAGGTGTCAGCGGGCCAGCGACAGAAAGTGATGCACCCCGGGTTTCTCCGGGCCGCTGTGCCATCGCAGCACTTCGGCTTGCAGATCCGCATCGGCCTTGGACACGCGCTGGTGCTGGCGCAGATGCTCGGCCCAGGAGGCGACGAGGAACCATTCCATCACCTGCTCGGCATCGGCGCTGTGCTCCATCACGCCCCAGGCATAGGCGCCGTCGCGCAGCCGTTCATGCGACAGCCGGTGGATGGCCGCGAGGAAGGCCGGCCGGTCTTCGGCGCGCACGCTGTAGGTGATCTGCACCATCACCGGGCCGCGGTCGTGCGCCACGGGCTCGTTCAGCAGCGGCTCGGGCCAATGGTTCGACGCCTGCAGATCGGCCTCGCCCGACGGCAGCCGCGCACGGTGAAACAGCAGGGCGACAATCACCAGCCCCGTGGCGCTCACGGCCAGCGTCGCGCTCAGGCCGATGGAGCGTGCCAGCAGGCCCCAGCCCAGGCTGCCCGCGGCGAGCGCGCCGTTGAACACCGTGAGGTAGACGGCCAGGCCGCGGCCGCGCACCCAGTTGGGCAAGATTGCCTGGGCCACGCTGTTGAACGTGGTCAGCGCCGTGATCCAGCCCATGCCCAGCAGCAGCATCAGCACGACGGCCAGCCATTGCGGCGGCGCAAACACTAGGGCGGCCATGACACCGGCGCTCAGCAGCGAAGCCGCCAGCACCAGGCCGTCGGCATCGAGCCAGCGTCGCAGATGCGGCATGACCAGTGCACCGGCAATGGCGCCCGCCCCCACCGCGCCCAGCATCACGCCATAGAAGCCCGCCGTGCCGCCCAGCATCTGGCGCGCCACCAGCGGCAGCAAGGCCCAGACCGCGCTGGCGAACAGGAAGAACACGGCGGCGCGCAGCAGCACGCGGTGCAGCTCCTGGCTGGCCCAGGTGTAGCGCAGGCCGGCGCGAAACGCGCCCAGGAAGTTCTCCGACAGCGTGCTGTCGGCGGCTTTCGGCCGCTTCCACCACACAAGGGCGGCAATCACGAACACGTAGCTCAGCACATCGAGGCCATAAGTCACGGCCGCGCCAAAGCTCGCCAATATCAACCCGCCGGCCGCGGGGCCTATGGCGCGCGCGATATTGATGCCCAGCGAGTTGAGCGCCACCGCGCCCTTGAGGTCGGCGCGCGGCACCAATTCGGGCACGATGGACTGCCAGGTCGGGCCCATCAGCGCCGCGCCAATGCCGCCGATGAAAGTCAGCGCGATCAGATATTCCACCGTGAGCGCGCCGGTATGCGACAGCAGCAGCAGGCTGCCGCTGACGGCGGCCAGCACCAGTTGCACGAAGATCAGGAAACGCCGGCGGTCCAGAATGTCCGACAGCACGCCCGCAGGGATGGCCAACAGGAAGATGGGCAGCGTGGCTGCGGTCTGGATCAATGCCACGGCCGTGGGGCTGGCCGACAGGTCGGTCACGAGCCAGGAGCTGGCGACGTCGCGCATGAAGCTGCCGGTGTTGCCGAGCACGGTGGCGGCCCAGAGCACGGCAAACACCGGCTGGCGCAGCGCGGCAAAGCTGCCGGCGCTGGAGGGGGTGGCGTGGGTGCCCATGGTCATACCGCCCAGCAGGCGCAGCCCAGCGCGCCCCAGAAGCTCTTGGCGTCCGATGTGGGCAGTTGCGTGTTCCAGGCGCCGCCGTGCGCATGGCCGTGCACATTGCACAGGCTGGCGCAGGCACAGGCCGCCGCGGCCTGCTGCGCCAGATTCTTCAGCGGGCCGCTGTCCTTGGCGCCCCAGGCGCCGTAGCCGCCGAAGCGGCGCACGGGCGACCAGTCGGGCATGGCCGGGGGCAGGGCGGCTTCGTCGAACTGCGCGAAATCGCCGGCGGCGTAGACCACCTTGCCGCCGACCATGGTCAGCAGCGCCGAAGTGTCGGCAATGTCGGATTCGGGGCAGGCAAAGAAGTCGCGGTCGGGAACCACCAGGTCGGCCAGTTGGCCGGCTTCGATGCGGCCCTTCTTGCCTTCTTCATTGGAGAACCAGGTGACGTTCTCGGTCCACATGCGCAGCGCCTGTTCGCGGTCCAGGCAGTTGCGCTGGGGCGTGAGCTGCAGGCCGCCCACGGTGCGGCCGGTGACCAGCCACGACAGCGAGACCCAGGGGTTGTAGCTCGCGACGCGCGTGGCGTCGGTGCCGGCCGAAGTCTTGACGCCCATCTCCAGCATGCGCTTGACGGGCGGCGTGGCCTCGGCGGCGCGCGCGCCGTATTGCTCGACGAAGTATTCGCCCTGGTAGGCCATGCGGTGCTGCACGGCAACGCCGCCGCCCAGCGCCGCGACGCGTTCTATGGAGCGCTCGGAAATCGTCTCGGCATGGTCGAAGAACCAGTTCAGGCCAGTCAGCGGCGTGTCCTGGTTGACCTTCTCGAACACATCGAGCGCGCGGCTGATGGTTTCGTCATAGGTGGCATGCATGCGCCAGGGCCAGCGGTTCTGCGCCAGCACGCGCACCACTTCCTCGAGCTCGCCTTCCATGCCGGCCTCGAGCTCGGGGCGCGGCTGGCGGAAGTCCTCGAAGTCGGCGGCCGAGAACACCAGCATTTCACCCGCGCCGTTGTGGCGGAAATAGTCGTCGCCCTGCTTGTACTTGGAGGTCGCGGTCCAGTTCAGGAAATCTTCCTTTTCCTGCTTGGGTTTTTGCGTGAAAAGGTTGTAGGCCAGGCGTATGGTCAGCTGGTCGGCCGCGGCCAGCTCCTCGATCACCGCGTAATCGTCGGGATAGTTCTGGAAGCCGCCGCCGGCGTCGATGGCGCCGGTCACGCCCAGGCGGTTGAGCTCACGCATGAAGTGGCGCGTGGAGTTGAGCTGGTATTCGCGCGGCAGCTTGGGGCCCAGGGCCAGCGTGGCGTAGAGAATGGCCGCATTGGGCTTGGCCAGCAGCAGGCCCGTGGGGTTGCCCGCGCTGTCGCGCAGGATCTCGCCGCCATGCGGCGCGGGCGTGTCGCGCGTATAGCCCACGGCGCGCAGCGCCGCGCCGTTGAGCAGCGCGCGGTCGTAGAGGTGCAGGATGAACACCGGCGTGTCGGGCGCGGCGGCATTGAGTTCCTCCAGCGTGGGCAGGCGCTTTTCGACGAACTGGTGCTCGGTGAAGCCGCCGACCACGCGCACCCATTGCGGCGCGGGCGTGATGTCGACCTGCGCGCGCAGCATCGCCATCGCGTCGGCCAGGCTGCGCACGCCGTCCCAGCGCAGTTCCATGTTGAAGTTGAGACCGCCGCGGATGATGTGCAGATGGTTGTCGATCAGGCCGGGCAGCGCGCTGCGGCCCTGCAGGTCGATGCGGCGCGTGCCGGCGCCCGCGAGCGCGAGTACCTCGCTGTTGCTGCCCACATGGACAAAACGCCCGTCGGTGATGGCCACGGCCTGGGCCGTGGGATTGGCGCGGTCCAGCGTGGTGAAGCGGCCGTTGAAGAGAACGAGGTCGGGCGTGGAAGGCAATGGCATGGTGTGTCCTGGAATGCGGGGCGCACGCACCCCATTGGTCTTTGGCAGACGCCCCGAGCGTAATCCCCGGGGCGCGTCCCATCAGCCTTCGTGGGCGTTGAACATGCTCTTGGCGTAGTTGATGCCAATGCCGTAGGCGCCGCCGAACTTCTTGGCAATGCCGGTGGTCATCTCATAGGAATCGGTGCGCGCCCAGTCGCGCTGCAGCTCCAGCAGGTATTGCAGCGAAGTGATGGGGCGGGCGCCGGCCTGCACCATGCGGTCCATCGCACGCTCATGGGCTTCGGTGGAAACATCGCCACAGGCATCGGCAATCACATAGACCTCGAAGCCCTGGTCCAGCGCCGACAGCGCGGGGCCCACGATGCAGACGCTGGTCCACAGGCCGGCCAGCACGATGCGCGGCTTGGCGATCTCGTTGACGCGGCGGATCACGGCCTCGTCTTCCCAGGTGTTCATCGAAGTGCGGTCCAGCAGCGCCTGGCCGGGGAAGGGCGCGGTCACTTCCTCGAACATCGGGCCGCTGAAGCTTTTCTCGGCCACCGTGGTGAGGATGGTCGAGACGCCGAAGCCGGCGGCGGCATGCGAGACCAGGGCCGCGTTGTTGCGCAGCGTCACGGCGTCTATCGAATGCGTGGCAAACGCCATCTGCGACTGGAAGTCGATCATCACCAGCGTGTGGTCGTTGGCGTTGAGCAGCGTGGCGCCGGGCTTGGCCACTGCAACAGGTTGAGCGACAGGTTGGGCGATGTTGGCGTTGTTCATGGTGATGGCTCCGAAACTGAATGGATTGAATGAATTGGTAAAACGGGGTGGCTTACATGCCGGGCAGCTCGTTGGGGCGCAGGTCGAAGACCAGCACTTCGGCGTTCTCGCCCTGGTCGAAGCGCAGCGCGCCGGCGTTGCGAATCCGCGCACCGTCGCCTTCGGCCAGGCGCTCGCCGTTGACCTCCACGCTGCCCTGGGCCACATGCACATAGACATGGCGGTTGGCGGCAACTTCCAGCGTCGCGGCTTCGTCGCCGTCGAACAGGCCGGCGTAGACCCGGGCGTCCTGGCGCACGGCCAGCGCGCCTTGTTCGCCCTGGGGCGCGATGATCAGGCGCAGGCGGCCGCGCTTTTCGGCTTCTTCAAAGTGCACCTGCTGGTAGCGGGGCTCGGCGCCGCGCTCGTTGGGCACGATCCAGATCTGCAGGAAGTGCACCGGAGCTTCGGCCGAGTGGTTGAACTCGCTGTGCTGCACGCCGCTGCCGGCGCTCATCATCTGCACGTCGCCGGGACGGATCACCGAGCCCGTGCCCATCGAGTCCTTGTGCGCCAGTTCGCCTTCAAGCACATAGGAGAAGATTTCCATGTCGCGGTGGCCGTGGGTGCCAAAGCCCTGGGCCGCGGCCACGCGGTCGTCGTTGATCACCAGCAGGTCGGAGAAGCCTTGCTGGTTGGCATCACGGTAGCTGCCGAACGAGAAGGTGTGGCGCGATTGCAGCCAGCCATGGTTGGCGCGGCCGCGGTGGTCTGCTTTGCGGATTTCGATCATGATGTGTGCCCTTTCGTTCGATGAAATTCATGCAGGGTTTTCAGCGTTTTTGCTGCGTTCCTTGCTGCGATGAATGTAGTTTCTCGCTTTTGGGCCGCTTGTAGATTGAAGGTTTTGGCGATTCATCATCGATAATTTCGAATATGGAATTTTTGGAGTTGCCATGCTCAAACTGTCGCTGGAAGCCATAGAAATCGTCGATGCCATTGCGCGCCATGGCTCGTTTGCCGCCGCCGCCGAGCGCCTCTACAAGGTGCCGTCGACCATCTCCTACGCGGTCGCCAAGCTCGAAGACCAGCTCGGGCTGGCGCTGTTCGTGCGCAACGGCCCGCGCGTGACGCTGACCCCCGCGGGCCAGGAAATGCTCAAGGAAGGGCGCTGGCTGCTGGCCGCGGCGCGCCAGCTCGAGTCGCGCATGCGGCAGATCTCCACGGGTTTCGAGGCCGAGCTGCGGCTGGTGCACGACTCGCTGATTCCCACCAGCGCGTTCAACCCCGACATCTGCGCGTTCGAGGACCTGAACTGCGGCACGCGGCTGCGCATAGGCAGCGAAGCAATGACCGGCACCTGGGAAATGCTGCGCGAAGGCCGGGCCGATCTGATCGTCGCCGCGGGCGAAGGCCCGCCCGGCGGCGGCTACAAGGCCGTGGCCGTGGGCAGCCTGGAGTTCGCTTTCTGCGTCACGCCCACGCATCCGCTGGCAAAGCTGCAGCGGCCGCTGGTGCGCGACGATCTGCTCGAACACACGGCCATCGTCGTGGGCGACGGCGCGCGCTCGTCGGCCGACCGCACCGTGGGCCTGCTGATGGGCCAGCGGCGCATCACCGTGCCCAGCATGCAGGCCAAGATCGCGGCCCAGACCGCGGGCCTGGGCCATGGATTTTTGCCGCGCGCCTGCGTGCGCGCCGACCTGGAGCAGGGCGTGCTGGTCGAGCTGCAGATCGAACAGCCGCGCCCGCCCGAGACATTCTGGCTGGCCTGGAGCACCGAGCGCATGGGCGAAGCGCTCAAGTGGTGGATTCAGCGGCTGGACCGGCAGTTGCTGCCGGGCATACTGCCGTTCTGATCAGCGGCGCAGGCGCAGGATGAGCGCTGCCAGCGCCGTGCCGGTGGCCAGCGCGGTCACGGCCATCCAGCCGAAATGCGCGAACAGCTGGGCGGCGACCGCCGAGCCAACGGCCATGCCGATGAACATTCCCGTGAACAGCACCGCATTGAGCCGGCTGCGCGCCGCGGGGTCCAGGCCGTAGATGATGCTCTGGTGGGCAATCAGCGCGGCCTGTATTCCCAGATCGAAGCCTATCGCGGCTGCGACCAGCAGCCCCAGTTGCGCGCCCGCAGGAATGAAGCCGGCCAGCGCCATGGCCGCAAACGACAGTGTCACCAGGCCTGCGCCCAGCCGCGTCACGAGGGCGGGGCCGTGCTTGTCGGCAATGCGCCCGGCCAGCGGTGCGGCCAGCGCGCCGGCGGCGCCGGCCAGGCCGAACGCGCCCGCTGCGGCCGCGCCCAGATGGAAAGGCGCGCCATGCAGCATCACGGCCAGGGTCGACCAGAACGCGCTGAAGCCAATGGACAGCAGGGCCTGGGCCAGGGTTGCGCGGCGCAGCGCGGGGTGTGCGCGCCACAGCGCTCCCAGCGAGGCGAGCAGCGCAATGTAGGGCAGCTGCGTGGTCACGGCAAAGCGCGGCAGGCGGCGCCAGGCAGCCAGGCCCAGCAAGGCGATGCTCACCGCGGCGGCGGCAAACATCGCGCGCCAGCCCCATTGCTCGGCGACGAAACCGCTGACCACGCGCGACAGCAGAATGCCCAGCAGCAGGCCGGTCATCACCGTGCCCACGACCTTGCCGCGCCGGGCCGCGGGCGCCAGCGTCGCGGCCGCGGGAACGATGTCCTGGGCCAGCGAGGCCGACAGGCCTATTACCAGGCTCGCGGCCAGCAGTGTCGCCAGCGAGGGCGCGAGGGCCGCGAGCGCCAGCGCGGCGCACAGCACGGCCGCCTTGCCCAGAATGATGCGGCGCCTGTCGTATTTGTCGCCCAGCGGGGCGAGGAAAAGAATGCCCAGCGCATAGCCCAGCTGCGTCAGCGTGGGCAGCAGGCCCACCGACTGCGTCGAAGCTCCCATGTCGGCGCCCAGCACGCCCAGCATGGGCTGGCTGTAGTAGAGCGTGGCGGCCGCGAGGCCGGCGCCGCTGGCGAGCAGCAGGGTCAGCGACATGGGCAGGGCGGTCGTCGAGGCTGGAGTGGGGTCTGGGCTGGATGCAGGTTGGGCGGACATGGTGGATTCCTGGAAATCGGTGGCGGGAGCCGACAACAAAAGTGTGCCTGGGGAAAACCCTTGTTTTGGCGATGCCCAGAGATTAATCTTTGCGTTCCCGTAATGGAATATGCTTTGTCTGCAATGCACGGTTGCGATAAACGCAAATATGAGTCATGGACAAACTTCAAGCCTTGCGCGCTTTCATGGATGTGGCGCAAACCGGCGGCTTCTCCAAGGCCGCCCAGCGCCGCGGCGTCGCGACCTCGTCGGTCACGCGGCTGATCGACGGCCTGGAGGCCTCGCTCGGTGTGTCACTGCTCACGCGCTCCACGCGCCAGGTGGCGCTGACCGATGCGGGCGCGGCCTATCTCGAGCAGATCACGCGGCTGCTCTCGGACCTTGATGAAGCCGACGCCAGCGTGTCCGACGGCGGCGTCGAGGCCGTGGGCCCGCTGCGCGTGTCGGTGCCGGTCACGTTCGGCCGGCTGTGCCTGGGGCCGCATATCGCCCGATTCCTGCATGGGCATCCGCGCGTCTCGCTGGAGCTGGTGCTGTCCGATGCCTATGTCGATCTGGCCGCGGAACGCATCGATGTCGCGGTGCGCATAGGCGTGCCGGACAACGCGCCCCAGCTGATCGTGCGCGAGCTTTCCGGGCATCACCGCTATGTGGTTGCGAGTCCGCAGTATCTGCGCTGCCACGGCAGGCCCGCACAGCCCGCCGACCTGGGCCTGCACGAGTGCCTGCGCTATGCCTACCAATACCAGGCCGGGCCCCAGCGCTGGTCCTTCCTGCGCGCGGGCGAGGAACTGGGCGTGGAGGTCAACGGGCGGCTCGCGGCCAACAGCGGCGACATGCTGCGCGATGCCGCGCTGGGCGGGGCCGGCATTGCGCTGCTGTCGCACTGGCTGGTCGAGGACGACGTGCAGGCGGGGCGGCTGCAGCGGCTGTTCGCGGACTACGAGATCAATCCACGCGAGCACCGCGTGAGCATCCATGCGGCGTATCTGCCCAACCGCCGGCATTCGCGCAAGGTACACGCTTTCCTGGATTTTCTGCAGTCCTGCATCGCGGCCCGGCCGCAGGGCTGACGGCAGCGCCCGGCGTGCAAAGTCGCACGTTCCATGCCGCTATTGGCGGGCGGATATGCAGTGCCCGCCATATGTCGTTAAAGTCATATTCCGAGTCCGTTCCGGACTTCAAGGAATTGCATTATGGCGACCAAGCGTATGCCTGATCCCGCGCCGCTGCCGGCCCCTGCGCCGCTGGCCATGGTCAGTCTCAAGGTCTTGCGCAAGAACGCAGGCAGGACCCAGGAAGACCTCGCGCTTGCCCTGGGCGTGGGCCAGGACACCATCTCCCGGCTCGAGAAACGCAGCGACATGCTGCTGTCCACGCTGCGGCATTACGTTGCCAGCGTGGGCGGCGAGCTGACGCTGGTCGCACGCTTTTCCGATCGACCCGCGGTGGTCATAGACCATCTGGGCGAAGACCGGCCCGTCATCCGAGCGCGCAAGCGCGACCTGAGGTCCGCCAAGGACGGCGAACCCTAGCGTTAATCACCTTTGAAATGATCCCCACCCCTTACTATCTCATCGACAAATCCGCGCTGCTGCGCAACCTGCAAACGATGGACCATGTGCGCACCCATTCGGGCGCCAAGGTGCTGCTGGCGCTCAAGTGCTTTGCCACCTGGTCGGTGTTCGACCTGATGCGCGAACACATGGACGGCACGACCTCGTCATCGCTTTACGAGGTCAAGCTGGGCCAGCAGAAGTTCGGCGGCGAGACCCATGCCTACAGCGTTGCCTTTGCCGACCACGAGATCGAGGAAGTCGTTGCCCACAGCGACAAGATCATCTTCAACTCCATTGCCCAGCTCGAGCGCTTCGCGCCGCTGACGCGCGCGCTGCCCCGCGGCCTGCGCCTGAACCCCGGCGTGAGCTGCGCCGGCTTCGACCTGGCGGACCCGGCGCGGCCCTTCAGCCGGCTGGGCGAATCCGATCCGGCGCGCATCCTGTCCGTGATCGACGCCATCGACGGCGTGATGATCCACAACAACTGCGAGAACCAGGACTTTGCACGCTTCGATGCCTTGCTGAGCGAAGTCGAGCAGCGCTATGGCGCAATCCTGGGCCGGCTCCAATGGGTGAGCCTGGGCGGCGGCATACGCTTCACCGCGCCCGGCTACCCGCTGGACGCATTCTGCGCACGGCTGCGGCGCTTTGCGCAGGACCATGGCGTGCAGGTCTATCTGGAACCGGGCGAAGCCACGGTGCGCGAGACCACGACGCTCGAGGTCAGCGTGCTCGACCTGGGCTTCAACGGCAAGGCGCTGGCCATAGTCGACAGCTCGACCGAAGCGCACATGCTGGACCTGCTGATCTACCGCGAGACCGCGGCCATGGGCGACGGCAAGGGCGAACATGTCTACCAGGTCTGCGGCAAGACCTGCCTGGCCGGCGACATCTTCGGCGACGCGCGCCTGGCCAGACCGCTGCAGGTCGGCGACCGGCTGTCGATTGCCGACGCCGGCGCCTACACCATGGTCAAGAAGAACTGGTTCAACGGCATCCACATGCCGGCCATTGCCGTGCGCGAACTCGACGGCAGCGAGCGCCTGGTGCGCCAATTCACTTTTGAGGATTACGTCGCGAGCCTGTCCTGAGGCGGCCGACCAAAGCATGTGAACGAAAGAGAGGAAGTGATTCAATGAAGCGTAATGTTCTGATCATCGGCGCGGGTGGGGTGGCACAGGTCGTGGCGCACAAATGCGCACAAAACAATGCCCGCCTTGGCCATATCCACATTGCCTCGCGCACGCTGGCCAAATGCCAGGCCATCATCGATTCCATCCATGAAAAGCACAGCCTGCAGCAGCCTGGAACGCTGCAGGCGCATGCGCTTGACGCCATGGACGTGGAGGCGACCAAGTTCCTGATCCGCGCGACCCACAGCCAGATCGTGATCAATGTCGGCTCGCCGTTTCTCAACATGTCGGTGCTCGCGGCCTGCCTGGAGACCGGTGCCGCCTACCTCGACACCGCCATCCACGAAGACCCGCTCAAGGTCTGCGAGACCCCGCCCTGGTACGCCAACCACGAGTGGAAGCGCCGCCAGGCCTGCCGCGATGCGGGCGTGACGGCCATCCTGGGCGTGGGCTTCGATCCGGGCGTGGTCAACGCCTATGCGCGCTATGCGCTGGACCACTGCTTCGACCGCGTCGACTCCATCGACATCATCGACATCAACGCGGGCCGCCACGGCCGCTATTTCGCGACCAACTTCGATCCGGAAATCAACTTCCGCGAATTCGTCTCCACGGTCTGGTCCTGGGAAGACCGCGCCTGGAAGGCGAATGCGATGTTCGAGCACCGGCGCGACTGGGACATGCCGGTCACCGGTGTGAGCACCACCTATCTCACCGGCCATGACGAGCTGCATTCGCTGTCGCAGCATCTGGACGTGCCCGACATCCGTTTCTGGATGGGCTTTAGCGACCATTACATCAACGTCTTCACGGTGCTCAAGAACCTGGGCCTGCTGTCCGAGCAACCGGTGCGCACGGCGCGCGGTCTGGAGGTGGTGCCGCTGGAAGTGGTCAAGGCCGTGCTGCCCGACCCCGCTTCGCTTGCGCCCGACTACCAGGGCAAGACCTGCATTGGCGACCTGATCAAGGGCCAGCGCGGCGGCCAGCCGCACGAGGTGCTGATCTACAACAGCTGCGACCATGGCGAGAGCTTTGCCGAAGTGGGCAGCCAGGCGATCTCGTACACCGCGGGTGTGCCGGCCGTGGCCGCGGCGCTGCTGATTGCCAACGGCATCTGGGATGTGGGCCAGATGGCCAATGTCGAGGAGCTCGACCCGGTGCCGCTCATCGCGCTGATGAACCGCATGGGCCTGGAAACGCGCATCCGCGATGCGCAGGGCGACCGCCTGCTGGACGCCCAGCTGCCCGAGGAGAAGCTGCGCGCCAACGCGCGCTGAACAGGCCCGGCATGCAAAACACCCTGACCCCGTGAAGGGGGCAGGGCGCTGCAGCCGGAGCAGGGGGCTTACTGGATCTTCGCGCCCGAGTCTTCGACGACCTGCTTGGAGGCCTTGTAGTCGGCCTTGAACATCTTGTCGAAGTTGGCCACGCTCATTGCCTGGGGCTCTGCGCCCTGGGCCAGGATGGCGTCGCGGATTTCCGGCATGGCCAGCAGATGGTTGACTTCGGCATTGACCTTGGCAACGATGGCCGCGGGCGTGCCCGCGGGCATGAACAGCCCGTACCAGGTGCTGACGTCAAAGCCCTTGATGCCGGTTTCGGCCAGCGTGGGCACGTCGGGCAGCGAAGTCGAGCGCTTGGCCGAAGTCACGGCCAGGGCGCGCAGCTTGCCGGCCTTGATCTGGGCGATGGCCGAAGGCACGGACGACACCAGCAGATCGACATTGCCGGCCAGCGCATCCATCAGCGCGGGGTTGGAGCCCTTGTAGGGCACGTGGGTCAGCTGCACCGAGGCGGCTTTTTCCAGCAGCACGCCGGCGATATGGATGCTGGTGCCGTTGCCGGGCGAGCCATAGGTGATCTTGCCGGGCTGGGCCTTGGCCGCGGCGAGCACATCGGCCACGGTCTTGTAGGGCGAGTTGACGCTGGTGGCGATCACCACGGGCGTGTAGGCCACATGGGCGACGGGCGTGAGGTCGCGCACCGGATCCCAGGGCAGGTTCTTGTAGAGGTAGGGGCCCAGGACCAGGTTGTCCTTCTGGCCCATGACCATGTCATAGCCCGTGGGCGCGGACTTGGCCGCATCGCTGATGCCAATGGTGCCGCCGGCGCCGGCCTTGTTCTCGGGAACCACGGTCCACTTGGTGACTTCGGTGAGCTTGTTGGCCACGACGCGGGCCAGGATGTCGGTGCCTCCGCCCGGGGGGAAGGGAATGACCATGCGGATGGGCTTGGTCGGGTATTCGGCGGCAGGTTGGGCAGCGCTGGCAAAGCTCGCCGTGAAGGCGCAGGCCACGGCAGTGGCGGTAATCAGTGGGCGAAACATGGAACAACAAACTCCGTTGACGGATCGAGAAGAACAGCGGGCCGGACGCGCGCGACAGCTGGTGGCCATCGGGCATCGCAGCCGCTAGCTGAAACAAAATGGGCAGATTCGATGATCGGGGAGGGTGTTTCCGCCATCAATGGGTGTTTGTCTCTAGGTCGTAGAGGGACGGCAAGGCGCAAGGCCATTGCCGTCTCACAGCCCGTGCCATGCACAGCGGGGTTGCCGACTGCGCGATCACCGGCAATGCAGCCGATCTGGTGCACTGCCCTGTGTGGCCCACGGGACGCGGGCTGGGAGCAGGAGCTTACTGCATTTTGTTACCCCGGCGCTTGCAGGCGCGGGGTATAGCAGGCCACGTCAACGGGCCTTTGGTGCCTGTCTTTCAGGCCTGGCGCACATCGGCTACGGCTTCGGCACCGAAATCGGCGCGCTGCAGCCAGGCCAGCACCTTGGCCGCGGCCTGCTCGGGTGAATCCAGCTGGTCCTGGGACTTGAGCGCGGCAAAGCGCTGCAGGTCGGGAAACGCCGCCGGATCGGCATTGCGCAGCTGAACCTGCATGTCGGTGTCGATCACGCCGGGTGCGAGCGAGCACAGTTTTGCGCCATGCGGCTTGAGCGCCTCTTCGAGCGCCACGCAGCGTGTGAAATGGTCCATGCCGGCCTTGGCCGCGCAGTAGGCGGCCTGCGAGGCCATGGCGCGCCGGCCCAGGCCCGAGGAGATGTTGAGCACCTTGCGCTCGGCGGGCCAGTGCTCCGTTGCGCCCAGGAAGGCCGCGGTGAGCAGCATAGGCGCCTCGAAGCCCACGCGCAGCGCGGGCGACAGTTCGGCCGCAGTGAGCGACGACAGCGGCGCGATCGGCGGCATCACGCCGGCGTTGTTGATCAGCGTGGCCTGCCGGTAGCGGCCCGAAGGCTGTTGCTTGAGCCAGTCGGTCAGCCGCGTCGCGGCCTGGGCCGGGTCGGCGAGATCGACCTGCCACTGCTCCAGCGGGGCGCCCGCGGCCGCGGCTGCGGCGGCAAGATCGTCGTTGGTGTTTCGGGCCAGGCAGATGAGCTGGTGGCCGGGATGCAGCAGCTGCCGCGCCATGGCCAGGCCCATGCCGCGCGAGCCGCCGGTGAGGAAAATCAGATGGGATGTCATGGGGTAATGGTAATCGCGTGGGGGGAACCTAGGTGCAGTGGCGTGCGTCGAGAGGGCTGGGCACAAAAGGAGGACGGTTTCCTGAATGCCGGGGCTTCGACAGGCTCAGCCCGAACGGATTCTTCTCGCGCTCCCCCCAATATCTTTTGCCATTGACGGGCCGTTCATCGTTTGACGGGCGCGCCCGGCCAAGCGCGGCATGAACGGTTTTCGCCGTTCGCCCTGAGCCCGTCGAAGGGCCGGTATTCCAGAGTCAAACAACCAGGCGACCTACGCCCCCAGATACGCCGCTCTTACCGCATCATTGCGCAGCAGATTGGCCCCGGTGTCCTGCAGCACCACGCGCCCGGTCTCCAGCACATAGCCGCGGTCGGCGATCTGCAGCGCGCGGTTGGCGTTCTGCTCGACCAGGAACACCGTGACGCCGGCCGCGCGTATGGTCTGGATGATCTCGAAGATCTGCGCGATGATCAGCGGCGCCAGGCCCAGCGTGGGCTCGTCCATCAGCAGCAGGCGCGGCTTGGACATCAGCGCCCGGCCTATGGCCAGCATCTGCTGCTCGCCGCCCGACATGGTGGCCGCGCGCTGGCGCGCGCGCTCGCGCAGCCGCGGGAACAGCTGGAAAACATGTTCCATGCCGTCGCCTATCTGCTCCTTGCTCTGGAAGAAGCCGCCCATCATCAGGTTCTCGGCCACCGTGAGATGGGGAAAGACGCGCCGGCCTTCGGGCGAGATCGCAATGCCCTTGCGCATGATCAGGTGCGTGGGCAGTTGCGTGATGTCTTCGCCTTCGTAGACCACGCGGCCGCTGGTCGCGCGCGGCGTGCCGCACAGCGTCATCAGCAGCGACGTCTTGCCCGCGCCGTTGCAGCCGATCAGCGTCACGATCTCGCCCGGGCGCACTTCCAGGCTCACGTCGTTGACCGCACAGATCGCGCCGTAGTGGGTGAACACGTTTTCAAGTTGCAGCATTGCCGCCATCAGGCCTCTCCCAGATAGGCCTTGATGACCCGTTCGTCGTGGCGTATGGCCTCGGGCGTGCCCGTGGCGATCGGCTTGCCGTATTCCATGACCAGGATGCGCTCGGAGACGCCCATCACCAGACCCATGTCGTGCTCTATCAGCAGCACCGCGACATCGTGCTGCTGGCGCAGCTGGTCTATGAGATGCTGCAGATCTTTCTTTTCCTGCGGGTTCAGCCCCGCGGCGGGCTCGTCGAGCATCAGCACCTGGGGCTCGGTGATCATGCAGCGCGCGATTTCCAGCCGGCGCTGGTGGCCGTAGGCAAGATTGCCCGCGGGCCGGTTGGCGTAGGTGCGCAAGCCCATGTAATCGAGCCAGTGCAGCGCGTTGTCCAGCGCC
>Ga0308165_1000460_pt1 | contig 76078 bp, 65 predicted proteins | sample PhyWR2_FD_201032 | JGI IMG/M metagenome (GOLD analysis project Ga0308165, IMG submission 201032) | Phyllosphere microbial communities from UC Gill Tract Community Farm, Albany, California, United States - DLSLW.R2 | ecosystem: Host-associated > Plants > Phyllosphere > Unclassified | place: USA... | reverse complement strand
GTGTGTGCTCCCGAGTCGGCCAACAACGCCGGTTCGCAGACTTCGTTCATTCCCCTGCTGACGCTGGGCATCCCCCCGAACGCCGTGATGGCGCTGATGGTGGGCGCGATGACGATCCACAACATCCAGCCTGGTCCCCAGGTGATGACCAGCAACCCCGAACTGTTCTGGGGCCTGATTGCCTCGATGTGGCTGGGCAACCTGATGCTGATCATCTTGAACCTGCCGCTGATCGGCATCTGGATCAAGCTGCTGACGGTGCCTTACCGCTGGCTGTTCCCCGCCATCGTGCTGTTCTGCGCGATCGGTGTGTACGGCACGAAGAACAGCGAGTTCGACGTGTGGATGGTGGGCATCTTTGGTTTTGTCGGCTACGTGTTCCACAAGCTGGGCACCGAACCCGCACCGCTGCTGCTGGGCTTCATCCTGGGCCCGATGATGGAAGAAAACCTGCGCCGTGCGCTGCTGCTGTCGCGTGGCGACTGGAGCGTGTTCGTGACGCGTCCGATCTCCGCCAGCTTCCTGGTGCTGGCCGTGATCCTGCTGATCATCGTGCTGCTGCCTGCGGTGAAGAACCGCCGCGAAGAAGCCTTCGTCGAAGACTGACAAAGCTGCAGGCCCTGGCACCAGGGCATGCCAACAGAAACGGCACCTTGGGGTGCCGTTTTTTTGCCTGTTTGCCGCTGTGTCCCATGCCGAGCTGGGCGCTCGCCGCGGCTGTACAGGCCACAATGGAGGCTGGCATCACAAGGTTCCCATGCTTGCTCCGACTCCTCCGGCGCAGCACCCCCAGCGGGTGCTGCTGCACAATGAAATCCATGCGCGTCCCGCCGAAGTGATGGCCGCGCCGCTGGCCATCACGCAGGTCGTGATGTGGGCCGATGCGGCCCAGCGTGAAGCCAGCCGCAGCCATGTGGCGCGTCTGCTGCGCGACCACCACCAGCCGCTGCCGGGCGACAGCACCACCCACCTGCGCTGCGACCTCGGCGCGTTCCGTCTGCGCTGGGAGCTGCACACCGAATTCGTTTCATGGACGTTCAGCGTCGCGCTGGACGATTTGGGCGAACTTGATGCGCGCGCGCCGCGCAGCGCGCTGTCCCAGGTGCCGCGCGAATGGCTTGCGGCTCTGCCGGGCCAGTGCCTGAGCAGCCTGCATCTGTGGGCCCTGGCGGTCGCCGACGAGCAGCGCCAACGGCTGGTGCGCCATCTGCTGCACGAGGAGAAGGTCGTGGCCTCGAGCGTGATTGACGGCGCGGCGCAGCTGTTCACCGATTTCTCCATCCATGCCGACGGCAGCTCGCGCATGCTGGTGTTTGCCCAGGAGCAGATTTCGCCGCAGCGCCTGGGCCGGCTGGTGCAGCGCCTGCTGGAAATCGAGGCCTACCGCATGGCCGCGCTGCTGGGCCTGCCGGCCGCGCGCCGCGCCGCCGAAGTGCTGGCCAGCGCGGAGCGCGATCTCGCCGAGCTGGCCCAGGCAATACGCCTGGCCGACCGCGACAGCGAGCCGCTGCTGCTTGACCGCCTCACGCGCCTTGCGGGCCAGGTCGAAAGCGAATACGCGGCCACGCACTCGCGCTTCTCGGCCAGCATGGCCTACTTCGAGCTGGTCGACCGGCGCATCCAGGACATCAGCGAATCGCGTCTGCCCGGCATGCAGACCATCCAGCAATTCATGGACCGGCGACTGTCGCCCGCGCGCAGCACCTGCGAGTGGGCCACGCGCCGGCAGAACGCGCTGTCCGAGCGCGTCTCGCGCGTGAGCCAGTTGCTGCGCACCCGCGTCGACATCGAGCAGCAGCAAAGCAGCCAGGCGCTGCTGGCTACCATGAACCACCGCCAGGGAATGCAGCTGAAACTGCAGTCCACCGTGGAAGGCCTGTCGGTCGCGGCCATCACCTATTACATCGTGGGCCTGGTCAGCTACCTCGCCAAGGGCGCGCAAAAGATAGGCTGGCCCTGGTCGCCCGAATCGACGGCGGCGGTGGCGATTCCGGTCGTGGCGCTGGGCGTCTGGTGGTCGCTGCGGCGGCTGCACCATCGGCTCTTCCACGGCCGGGGCTGAAGCACGGCTATATTCAATGGCAGGCATGCCCTGAAGGCGTGCAATTTTTCAACGGCAACGGAGGTTTTCCATGGATTTGGGTATTGCAGGCAAGTGGGCGCTGGTGTGCGGCGCGAGCAAGGGTCTGGGCTATGGCTGCGCGCAGGCGCTGGCCGGTGAAGGCGTGAACCTGGTGATCAACGCGCGCAACCCCGAGGCCCTGGCCGAGGCCGCGGCGCGTCTGGCGGCGCTGCCCGGCGCGGGCAAGGTGATTGCCGCCGCCGCCGACATCACCACGCCCGAAGGCCGGGCTGCCGTGCTGTCGGCCGCGGGGGGCCCGGGCGTGGACTTCGACATTGTCGTGACCAATGCCGGCGGCCCGCCACCGGGCGACTTCCGCGACTGGGACCGCGACGCCTGGATCAAGGCCGTGGACGCCAACATGCTCACGCCCATCGAGCTGATCAAGGCCACCGTTGACGGCATGGCCGCGCGTGGCTTCGGGCGCATCGTCAACATCACCTCGAGCGCCGTGAAGGCCCCGATCGACATCCTGGGCCTGTCGAATGGCGCGCGCAGCGGCCTGACGGGTTTTGTCGCCGGCGCCGCGCGCAGCGCCATCGCGGGCAAGGGCGTGACCATCAACAACCTGCTGCCGGGCAAGTTCGCCACCGATCGCCTGCAAGGCACGATGCAGGCCGCGGCCAGCAAGACCGGCAAGAGCATTGACGAGATCAGCGAAGCCAGCATGAAGCAGATTCCGGCCAAGCGCTTTGGCAATGCCCAGGAATTCGGCGCGATCTGCGCGTTCCTGTGCAGCCAGCATGCGGGCTATATGACGGGGCAGAACATCCTGCCCGACGGTGGCCTCTACCCCGGCAGCTTCTAAGCATCAGCAGCCCGGTCGCCGTACCGGGCGGTTTTCCATCCCCGGATTTTAAGGAGACGATGGCTATGAACATGGCAGTGCAAATTGCGCAAGCTGGAGGGCCCGAACAGCTGGCCCTGGTCGAGGTCGCGGTAGGGGTGCCCGGCCCGGGCGAAGTGCGCATACGCCACAAGGCGATAGGGCTCAACTACATTGACGTCTACCAGCGCAGCGGCATGTATCCGCTGCCCATGCCCTTGAACCTGGGCATGGAAGGCGCGGGCGTGATCGAGGCCGTGGGGCCTGGCGTTGCGCATCTGCAGGTCGGCGACCGCGCGGCCTACACCAGCAATCCCCCGGGCTCCTACTGCGAAGTGCGCGTCATGCCCGCGGACCGCGTCTGCCGCCTGCCGGACGACATCGATTTCGAGACCGGCGCGGCCATGATGCTCAAGGGCCTCACGGCGCAATACCTGCTCAAGAAGGTCAGGCCCGTCGAAGGCCTGGTCGCGGGCGACTTCGTGCTGTTCCATGCGGCGGCCGGCGGTGTCGGCCTGATTGCCTGCCAGTGGGCGCGCGCCCTGGGTCTGCAGCTGATCGCCACGGCCGGCAGCGACGAGAAATGCCAGCTGGCGCTGGCCAACGGCGCGGCCCATGCCATCAACTACCGCAGCGAAGACTTCGCCGCGCGCGTCAAGGAGATCACGGGCGGCGAAGGTGTCAAGGTGGTCTACGACTCCGTGGGCAAGGACACCTGGGAGGGCTCGCTGCAGTGTCTGCGCACTTTCGGCCTGATGGTCTGCTTTGGCAATGCCTCGGGCCCGGTGCCGGCGTTCGCGCCGTCGCTGCTGGCCGCGCGCTCGCTCTACATCACGCGCCAGACGGTCTACAACCACATTGCCACGCGCGAGTCCTGCCAGGCCATGGCCGACGACCTGTTTGCCGTGGTGCAAAGCGGCGCCGTGAAGATCCACATTGCCCAGCGCTATGCCTTGCGCGATATCCAGCAGGCGCACCGCGACCTCGAGGCGCGCAAGACCACGGGCTCGACCATCCTGACGCTATGAGCGCCTTGCCGGTTCCCGGATGGGTGGCGCGCACCCGCGCCATTGCCTGCGCACCGGCGCTGCAGCCGCGCGAAACGCTGCATGTCGCGGGCCAGGCCGTGGGCTCGGTGCAGCGCGGCCTGCTGCCCGATCTGGGCCTGGACCATCTGCGAGCCATGGGCATCGATATCGTCCGCCGCGATGCGGCGGGTGAAACCAGCTGGTGGCTGCAGGCCGAGGGCGGCGACGGCGCGACGCTGGCCTTGAACCGCCTGGCCCAGGTGCTGCGCGCCGACGGCCGCTGCGGCCCGTGGCGCAACGAGCAGCTGGCGGTGCGCAATGTGGCCGGCAAGTCCATCGCGACCGTGGAGCGCGGCGCGGTGCGCGTGCTGGGCATTCCCACCCTGGCCGTGCATCTGGTCGGTGTCGCGCCCGACGCCCGGCTGTGGGTACAGCAGCGCGCGGCCGACAAGGCGATGTTTCCCAACCGCTGGGACACGCTGATGGGCGGCATGGTGTCGGCTGGCGACAGCCCGGACACGGCGCTGGCGCGCGAGACCTGGGAAGAGGCCGGCCTGCGGCTGGAGGCGCTGGCCGATCTGCGCCACGGCGGATTCTTCGAGCTGAGCCAGCCCAGCGACGAGGGCGACGGCTGCGGCTATATCCAGGAGCGCATCCACTGGTATGTGGCAACCGTGCCCGAGGGCGTGGTGCCCGACAACCAGGATGGCGAAGTGCAGGGCTTTGCGCTGCTGCCCGCCGACCAGGTCCAGGCCTGGGCCGCGCAGGAGCGCTTCACGCCCGAAGCGGCGCTGGTCTGGGCGGGCTACTGGGGCTGGTAGCCGCCCCTCCCGCTCATTCCTGTTTTGCCAAAGGCTTTTCGCGCAAGCGGCTGGGCGCGAGCGCGCCGGCCGTTTCAAGAATCGGATAGGCCACCGAGCACAGCAGCGAGTTGATGCGCTTGAGTTCGCTGATCAGGTCAATGTGCAGCGAGCTGGTCTCGATGCTGGGCATGGTGTTGTCCGACAGCCGCGCCAGGTGCGAGGCGGAGTAGGCCAGTTCCAGATCGCGAAAACGCGCCTTTTCTTCCAGCAGCTTCTGCGCGTCGCGCACATTGCCCGTGAGAAAGACGCTCATTGCCAGGCGCAGGTTGTCGAGCAGGCGGGCGTGCAGGTCGTTGATTTCCTGCATGCCGGCTGCCGAGAACTGCCGGCCCTTCTTGATCTTCTTGGCCTCGATGTCCTGCAGCACGCGCTCGATGAGGTCGCCGATCTGCTCCATGTTGATGGTGAAGCTGATGACTTCGGTCCAGCGCTGGCCTTCCTTCTCGTCAAGCTCGGCGCGCGAGATCTTGGTCATGTAGTACTTGATGGCCGAGTACAGCTCGTCGACGGTGTCGTCGAGATGGCGCAGTTCCGCCGACAGCTTGAGGTCGTCGTTGACCAGCACCTTGTGCATGCCTATCAGCATGGCCTCGACGATGTCGGCCTGGTGCAGCGCTTCGCGCGCGGCGCAGGAAATGGCCAGCGAAGGCGTGGACAGCGCCGACGCATCGAGGTGGCGCGGGCGCAGCGGGCTGCCGGCGCCCGGCGCGGGCTTGGGCAGCAGCGTGGTCACCCACTTGGCCACCATGTTGGTCATGCCGATGAAGAACAGCGTGTTGAAGATGTTGAACGCCAGGTGGAACAGCACCACGTTGCGCGCGCCGTCGCCAATGATGGGGCGCACATGCTGCATCCACAGGCCGATGGCGGGCAGGGCCAGCGCCACGCCCATGATCTTGAACAGCATGTTGCCTATGGTCACCTGGCGCACTTCGACGCTGGACTTGGCGGTGGTCAGCACCGCGACCAGTCCGCTGCCCAGGTTGGCGCCCAGCGCCAGGCCCAGCGCCACTTCCAGCGGCACGGCGCCTGAGCTGGCCATGGCGGCAATCAGCAGCACGATGGCCAGGCTTGAATAGGCCATGACCGCGAGCACCGCGCCCATCAGCAGTTCCAGGAAGATGTCGCTGGTCATCGAGCCCAGCAGGGTGCGTATGACGTTGGATTCCACCAGCGGCTCGGTGGCCTCGACCACCAGGCGCAGCGCCAGCAGCATCACGCCCAGGCCGATCAGCACCCGGCCTATGCGCCCGGGCGTGCTGTCCTGGCGCGTGATGAACAGCACCACGCCGACAAAGATCAGCAGGGGGGAAAGCCACGACAGGTCGGTGGCAAACAGCACCGACATCATTGCCGTGCCGACGTCGGCGCCGCGCATCACGGCCAGCGCCGACGGCAGGGTGATCAGGCCCTGGCCGACAAAGGACGAGGTCATCAGCGAGGTGGCGGTGCTCGACTGCACGAGCGCGGTCACGCCTATCCCCGAGAGCACGGCGGAGAAGCGGTTGCCCATGCTGTGGGCAAGCAAGCTGCGCAGGTTCGCACCGAAGACGCGCAAGACCCCGGTTCGAACCATGTGGGTGCCCCACACAAGCAGTGCGACGGCGGCCAGTAGGTTGAGTAAGTGTTTCATGGGCAGAACCAAGCACTATAGCGCGATGGCCGAGTCTGTGCCGCGAGAGTGGTTGAAATGGCGCGTTTATGCGCGTTTATGCGCGTTTTACCTACATTGTGAGCGATTTGAGCACTGTTTTTCGCTGCGGGAGCAAGGGTAAACCCGCCATCACCGAGCTGTCTGGCCTCGGTTGCCTCGGCTGGCCCGCAAAGTATGAACGGCCTGTGCCCGGGGCACAGGCCGCCGCCTGCCGGCTCAGGCAGTGCGGCTCTTGCTGCGCATGCGGCGCAGCTCGTCAAGAATCAACAGCACTGCACCGATGCTGATTGCCATGTCGGCCACATTGAACGCCGGAAAGTGCGAGGCCCCCCAGTAGAAGTCGAGAAAGTCAACCACATAGCCGTGCTGCAGGCGGTCGACCACATTGCCGATCGCGCCGCCCAGAATGCTGGCCAGCGCCAGGCCCAGCAGGCGCTGGCCGCGGTGGGCGTGCAGCTGCCAGACGATGACCACGGTGGCAACCACGCCGATGGCGGTGAACAGCCAGCGCTGCCAGCCGCCGGCATCGGCCAGGAACGAGAAGGCCGCGCCGGTGTTGTGCGCGCGCACGATGTTGAAGAAAGCCGTGATCGGCGTGAAATCGCCGAGCTGGTAGTGGGCCAGGATCCACTGCTTGGTGATCTGGTCGACAACGATCAGCAGCAGCGCCCAGGCCAGCCAGGGCCAGATGGCCGGGCGCGAAGTGGTGGACAAGGTGGCAGCCATCAGGCAACTTTCCGGTCTTCACCGGCGCCGTGCAGATTGCTGTCGCAGCGGCCGCACAGCGTCGGGTGGGCGGGGTTGACGCCCACGTCTTCGCGGTAGTGCCAGCAGCGCTCGCACTTGTCGTGGGCGCTGGGTGCGACCGTCGATTGCAATGCAGCGCCGGCCACGGCCTGCGCCGCCGAAGTGATCAGCACGAACTTCAGGTCGTCGCCCAGGCTTTGCAGCAGCGCCAGATCTTCCGGCTCGGCCGAGAGCGTGACTTCGGCCTGCAGCGACGAGCCCACCTGGCCCGTGGTGCGCACGGCTTCGATGTCCTTGTTGACCAGGTCGCGGATCTCGCGGATGCGCGCCCACTTGGCCAGCAGCGCGGCGTCGCCCGCGGGCAGGTCGCTGAACTTCTCCAGGAAAATCGTTTCGCTGTCGCCAAAGATCTTCCAGGCTTCCTCGGCCGTGAACGACAGGAACGGCGCCATCCAGCGCAGCATGGCATGCGTGATCTGCCACAGCGCGGTCTGCGCCGAGCGGCGTGCCAGGCTCTTGGGCGCGCTGGTGTACAGACGGTCCTTGAGCACGTCAAGGTAGAAGCCGCCCAGGTCTTCCGAGCAGTACAGCTGCAGCTTGGCGACCGCGGGGTGGAACTCGTAGTCCTGGTAGTGGCCGATGATTTCCGTCTGCAGTTCGTGGGCGCGCGCCAGCGCGTAGCGGTCGATCTCGAGCATCTGCTCGAAAGGCACGCTGTCGGCGACGGGGTCGAAGTCGCTGACGTTGGCCAGCAGGAAGCGCAGCGTGTTGCGGATGCGGCGGTAGGCATCGACCACGCGCGCCAGGATCTTGTCGTCGATCGCCAGGTCGCCCGAATAATCGGTCGAAGCCACCCACAGGCGGATGATCTCGGCGCCCAGCTTGCTGGACACGTCCTGCGGCGCCACCGTGTTGCCCAGCGACTTGCTCATCTTCTTGCCCTGGCCGTCAACGGTGAAGCCGTGCGTCACCAGACCGCGGTAGGGCGCGCGGCCGTAGATGGCACAGGCCAGCAGCAGCGAGGAGTGGAACCAGCCGCGGTGCTGGTCATGGCCTTCGAGATACAGGTCGGCTTCGGGGCCGCTGTCATGGTGCATTGCGCCATGCGTGCCGCGCATCACATGCCAGAAGGTCGAGCCCGAGTCGAACCAGACTTCGAGAATGTCGGTGCTCTTGGTGTACTGGGCGGCTTCCTCGGCGCCGAGGATTTCCTCGGTGCTGACGCGGCTCCAGGCCTCGATGCCGCCTTGCTCGATCATGGCCGCGGCCTGGTCGATGATTTCCATGGTGCGCGGATGCAGTTCACCCGAGTCCACATGCAGGAAGAAGGGCAGGGGCACGCCCCAGCTGCGCTGGCGCGAGATGCACCAGTCGGGCCGCCCGGCAATCATTGCCCGCAGGCGTTCCTTGCCGTTGTCCGGATAGAACTGGGTCTGCTCGATGGCCGCCAGCGCGGTCTCGCGCAGCGTGCCCGGCGCCTTGTCCTGGGTGAACACGCCTTCGCCCTCGTCCATGCGCACGAACCACTGCGCCGCGGCGCGGTAGATCACCGGCGTCTTGTGGCGCCAGCAATGCGGGTAGCTGTGGGTGATGGTCTGGCTGTCGAGCAGGCGGCCGGCTTCGCGCAGCGTCTCGATGATGACCGGCGCGGCCTTCCAGATATGCTGGCCGGCAAACAGCGGCAGTTCGGGCGCGTAGACGCCGTTGCCCTGCACCGGGTTGAGGATGTTGTCGTACTCCATGCCGTTGCTGACGCAGGAGTTGAAGTCATCCACGCCATAGGCGGGCGCCGAGTGCACGATACCCGTGCCGTCGTCGGCCGTGGCGTAATCGGCCAGATACACCGGCGACAGGCGGTCGTAGCCAGCGTCGACTTCGGCCAGCGGGTGGCGGAAGTTCAGCTGGTCGAGCTTTTCGCCCAGTGCGGTGCCGATCACGTTGCCGGTCAGCGCCCAGCGTTCCAGGCACTTGTCGACCAGCGCGCTGGCGACGATCAGCACGCCGCGCTCGGTGTCGACCAGGCTGTATTCAAGCGCCGGGTTGACGTTGAGCGCCTGGTTCGCGGGGATGGTCCAGGCGGTCGTGGTCCAGATGACGATATAGGCGGTCTTGGACAGCTGGGGCAGGCCGAAGGCCGCGGCCAGCTTTTCGGGCTCGGCCGTGGGGAACATCACGTCCAGCGTCTGGCTTTTCTTGTCGGCGTATTCGATCTCGAACTCGGCCAGCGACGAGCCGCAGTCGAAGCACCAGTACACGGGCTTGAGGCCGCGGTACACGTAGCCGCGCTCCATCACGCGCTTCAAGGCGCGCAGTTCGCCGGCCTCGTTCGCGTAGTTCATGGTCTTGTACGGATGGTCCCAGTCGCCAAGCACGCCCAGGCGCTTGAAGTCGACCATCTGCTGGGCGATCTGGGCGGTCGCAAAAGCGCGGCTCTTGGCCTGCATCTCGTCGCGCGGCAGGTTGCGCCCGTGCAGCTTCTCGATCGCGTTCTCTATCGGCAGGCCGTGGCAGTCCCAGCCCGGCACGTATTGCGCGTCAAAGCCTTCGAGCTGGCGGCTCTTGACGATCATGTCCTTGAGCACCTTGTTGGCGGCGTGACCGATGTGGATCTGGCCGTTGGCATACGGCGGGCCGTCGTGCAGGATGAACTTGGGCGCGCCGCAGCGCGCATCGCGCAGCTTCTTGTAGATGCCCTTGTCTTCCCACTCCTTGGTCCAGCCGGCTTCCCGCTTGGGCAGGTCGCCGCGCATGGGAAACGGGGTGTCGGGCATGTTCAAGGTGCTGCGATAGCTGGCAGCGGCGGGGGTGTTTTTGGCTTGATCGGACATGGAAACCTTCAAAGCGAAGCGTTGCCCGGGGAAGAGGCCCGGGCATGGAAAGCGGGGCGGGAGTGAGCGCGGGCGTCATGCCCGGGCAGCGCAGGGCGCGCGTCAAATTCGATCGCGGGTTGTCTGGCGACGGGTCTCGGTGTACGTGGGCGCAGGCAAGGCGGCAAACAGCGCGCGCGCATCGTCGCAGTCCTTGGCAATCCCCTCGGTCAGGGCTTGCAGACTGTCGTACTTCAACTCGTCATGCAGTTTGTGCAGAAGTTCCACGCGGATGATTTTACCGTATGCCCCTTCAGCCTCCAGGTGGGCGGGCCAATCGAGGCAGTGGGTCTCGAGCAGCACGCGCCCGCCGTTGACGTCATTCGGGTCCAGCGAAGGGCGCACGCCGAGGTTGGCCACGCCCTGCAGCGGTGCATCGGACAGGCCGTGCACATGCACGGCGAAAATTCCGCCGGCCGCGGGCTTCCAGTGGGCAAAGCGCAGGTTCAGCGTGCGAAAGCCGTCGTGCGCGCCCGGACTCGATTCGGACAGCTGGCGGCCCAGCTTGCGACCATGCAGCACATGGCCGGAGATCGTGTAGGGGTGTCCCAGCAGGCGCGCTGCGGCGTCCATCTGGCCCGCCGCCAGGGCTTCGCGCACCGCCGAACTCGACACGCGCAGTCCGTGGACTTCGTAGCTGTTCATGCGCGCGACGTCAAAGCCGCTGCGCTGGCCCGCGGCGTCCAGCATCGCGTAGTCGCCGGCACGCTTGGCGCCAAAGCAGAAATCGTCGCCGACCAGCACGTAGCGCGCGCCCAGGCCCTGCAGCAGCACTTCGTCAATGAAGGCCTGGGGCGACTGGCTGGCCAGCTGCTGGTTGAAAGGCAGCACCACCACCTGGTCCACGCCACAGCGCTTGAGCGCCTCAAGCTTGTCGCGCAGCGTGCAGATGCGCGCCGGCGCGAGTGCGGGCTGGTTGAGCACCTTGGCGAAATAGTCGCGCGGATGCGGCTCGAAGGTGAGCACGCAGGTGGCGACGCCCCGCTGCCGGGCTTCGCCCGCGAGCAGCGACAGCATGGCCTGGTGACCGCGGTGGACACCATCGAAATTGCCAATTGTCAGGGCACAGGCTGGTTCACGCCCCGAGTGCTGAAAGCCGCGGAAAATCTTCATCAATATGCTTTGGTTTTGATAGCGATGCGCGCATGACCATCCAGCGCGGCCTGCGGGTTTTCTCTCGAAAGCGAGTATATTGCCAGAGACAGGTTGGCCCGGACCCGCGGGTTGTTGCGGTCGGGCCTATGTTCCTTGGCGATGGTGGTTGCAAAGGAGGCAGGTTGTGAAGGTGCTGAAATTGTCCGCGCAAGGGCTGCCACAGTCCTGGCTCACGCTGGAACAGGCGGTGTTGTATTACGCCGCCGATGCCGTGCGCTGGGAGTCGGGGGGCGCGATTGCCTGCTTTCGCGGCGGTCACAACGCGCGCACCGGACTGCAGTCGGTGATTCACGTCAACAGCATCATCGGCACGCGCGGCATGCCGGCAATCAATCCGCATGCCCTCAAGCCCGGCCTCACCAACAGCAAGCTGTTTGCGCGCGACCGCTGTGTCTGCGCCTACTGCGGCCAGCTTTTTCCCGACAGCGAACTCACGCGCGAGCACATCCTTCCCCAGGCCGCGCGCGGCCAGGACCACTGGATGAACGTGGTCACCGCCTGTCGCCCCTGCAACCACCGCAAGGGCGCGCGCACGCCCGAGCAGGCGCGCATGCCACTGCTCTATGCCCCCTATGTGCCCAGCCTGTGGGAAGACTTCATCCTGCGCAACCGCCGCATTCTTGCCGACCAGATGGAGTTCCTGACCGCGCACCTGCCCAAGACCTCGCGCATGCTGCTGGGCCATGAAGTGGACGCGGTGGTTTAAGAAGCCTGGGTCCGGGGAACCAGCGCGTCGGCAAAGTGCCGCGCGGGCGCCGGCAGGTCGGCAAAGCGCGTGGCATACAGATTGAGCGTGCGCTCGGCCCAGGCATCGGTCAGCGGCACGGCATGCAGCTCGCGGGTCTCGCCCAGCCGCTGGTAAGCGCCTTCGGGCATCACGCCCACGCCCAGCCCGCATTCGATCATCCGGCACATGGCGCTCAAGCTGTCAACCTCGATGCGCTGGCGCAGCATGCGCCGGCCCGAGCGCGCCTGGCGGTCAAGCATTTCCTGCACCACGGAGCTGTCGCGCAGCCCGACCTGAGCGTAGTCCAGCGCCTCTTCGTAGGCCAGCTGTTTGTGGCGCGCCAGCGCGTGGTCGCCCGGCATGATCAGCACCATGCGTTCGCGCCGGTAGGGCATGGATTCAAGTCCCTCGGCTTCATCGCAGGGGCTGCACACGCCCAGGTCGGCCAGGTGGTCGCGCACCGCGCGCGCCACGTTGCGGCTGGTGGCCTGGCGCAGGTCGATGCGGATGTCGGGATGGTGCCGGACAAAGGCCGCGATATGCTCGGGCAGGAACTGCTCCACGGCCGAGGCGTTGGCGCTCAGCCGCACCAGGCCGCGCACGCCGCGTGCATATTCAATCAGGTCGTCGCGCAGGTGTTCCACGCCCAGCAAGATGGTGCGCGCATGCGCGAGCAGCAGCTGGCCGGCGGGCGTGGGAACCACGCCGCGCGCGTGGCGCAGCAGCAGCGGCGTGCGCGCCAGCGACTCAAGCTCGGCAATGCGCTTGCTCACGGCCGAGGCCACCATGCCGCCATGCTCGGCGGCGCGCGCAATGCTGCCGTGCTCGCAGATCAGCACGAACAGGTCCAGCGAGGACAGGTCGATCTGGCGCAGAAAGCTGCGCGAGGAAGTGAAGTCGGACAGGGTCATGGAAAGCGAGCCATCGCGGTTGGGAACGGCTGGGCGAATTTTAGCCACTTCTTGTCGGTCCGCCGTCTTCTTACCATCTACCTTTTGCCCAGGGACACGCCCATGCTTCTTTCCGACTCCGACGCCCCGCGCGTTGCCCAGGCCCTGGTGGGGCTGGGTGCGGTGCGCATTGCCGCACACCAGCCGTTCTTCTACACCTCGGGCTGGGCCAGTCCGGTCTATGTGGATGCGCAACTGCTGATGTCGGATGTCGCGCTGCGCGGCGAGATCATGGACATCGCCGCGCGCTGCGTGCAGCCGGTGATTGCCGCGCGCGGCATCAATGCCATTGTGGGCACGGAAAGCTCGGGCATTGCCTTTGCGGCATGGCTGGCCGAGCGCCTGGAACTGCCCATGCTCTACCTGCGCAAGCGACCCGTGGGCTGGGACATCACGGCCCAGCTCGAAGGCCGTCTGCCGGCCGGGGCGAAAGTGCTGCTGGTCGACGACGTGACCACCGATGGCCGCTCCAAGGCCGGCACTGTCGCGGCGCTGCGCCGCGCGGGCCCGGTGGTGGAAGACGTGCTGGTGCTGCTGGACTACGCGCTTTACGCCCAGGAGGCCAGCACGCTGGCCGAGCATGGCCTGTCGCTGCATGCGCTGGCCACCTGGAAGCACCTGCATGAGGCGCTGCTGGCCAGCGGCCAGCTGAGCAGTACGCAACAGGCGACGCTGGCCGATTTCTCGGCCTCGCCCGTGGCCTGGTCCCTGCGCAACGGAGGGACCGGCGCATGATGGCCGGCACCACCGTGATCGATACCCGTGCGCTGGCCGAATCGCTGCTGGCCGAAATCCGCGAAGCCACGCGCGACGGTCTGGGCGTGACGCGCGAGAGCTATGGCAAGGGCGAGAACACCGCGCTGCGCATGCTCGCGGCCAAGGCCGATGAACTCGAACTGCACTGCGAGACCGACCGCGCCGGCAACCTCTGGCTGAGCCTGCCTGAAGACCAGCGTGACGCGCCTTTCCTGGTGATAGGCTCGCACGCCGACTCCGTGCCGCAAGGCGGCAATTTCGACGGCCTGGCCGGCATCGTTGCCGGCATGCTGATCCTGGTCGGCCTGCGCGGGCGCCATGAGGACGCGCCGCCGGTGCGCGTGCTGGCGCTGCGCGGTGAGGAGAGCGCCTGGTACGGCAAGGCCTACCTGGGCTCGCTGTCGCTGCTGGGCAAGCTGCCCGCGGCCACGCTGGCCCGCCCGCGCCGCGACGGCGTCGATACCTTGAGCGAAGCCATGGTGCGCTGCGGCGCCGACGTCGCCGCCATCGGGCGCGGCGAGGCCCTGGTCGACACCGCCGACATCGCGGCCTACCTGGAGCTGCATATCGAGCAGGGTCCGGTCATGGTCAACCGCGGCTGGCCCGTGGCGCTGGTCACGGGCATACGCGGCAATGTGCGCCACAACCTGATTCGCTGCATAGGCGAGTCCGGACACTCGGGCGCGGTGCCGCGCTGGCTGCGCAAGGACGCGCTGCTGGCCGTGGCGGAACTGCTGTCGCGCATGGACGAACACTGGCGCGTGCTGCTGCAGATGGGCATGGACATGGTGATGACCACCGGCATCTGCTCGACTTCGGCGCAATCGCATGCAGTCTCGGTGATTCCCGGCGAAGTCGCTTTCAGCTTCGAGGTGCGCAGCCAGGACACGCAGACGCTGGAGCGCTTCTACACGCTGATGCGCGAGGAGTGCGCGGCCATCGAGCGCGCGCGCAATGTGCGCTTCGAGTTTGACGAACGCCTGTTCACCGAGCCGGCCATCATGGATGCCGGCTGGCTTGACCGCATGCAGGCCGCTGCCGCCCCAGGCGAGAAGCTCGAGCGCATTGCCAGCGGCGCCGGCCACGATGCCGCGGTGTTTGCCAATGCGGGCGTGCCTTCGGGCATGGTGTTCATCCGCAACGAGAACGGCTCGCACAATCCGCATGAAGCCATGGACATAGACGACTTCCTGCTGGGCGTGGATCTGCTGACGCGGGCCATGACGGCCCAGGCCTGAAGTCCAGGCCCTGCCGCCGCCGGCAGCCCTTTGCCGGCGGTGGCTTCCGATATGATGGCCCCATCCTTTTCAAGGCTTATAGCGAGAAAGGAAGGAGCTCTCCGTGAAGCTGACACCGACGTCATTTGTTGCGCTGCGCCGGCGTTGGTTGTTGGGTAGCGGTCTGTTTCTGCTGGGCATGTGCGGCGCAGTCGCGCAACCGGCGGCGCCGCTGAGCTTTGCCCAGGCGCAGACCGCGCTGCTGGAACGTTCCGATCAGCTGGCCGCCGCGCACAGCGCGGTCGAGAGCGCGCGCCTGCGCCGCCAGGGCACGGACGGCCTGGGCGGGCCTTCGGTGGCGGTTACGGGCATGGCCTACCGCTACTCCGTCAACGCCGATCTCAACCTCGACCCCGCGCGGCGCATGCTCGACGGCACGCTGGGCATGCTGCCGCCCGAACTCGGCCAGCTGCTGCCCGGCACGCCGCAGCTGCCCTCCAATATCGCGTTGCAGCGCGAGAAGAACAACGCCTCCGCCAGCCTCTCGCTGATCTGGCCGCTGTACATGGGCGGCGTGTCGAACGCCGTGCGCTCGGGGCTCGATGGCGCCACCGATGAAGCCCTGGCCGATGCCGCCAGCAGCCGCGAGTCGCTGCAGTCGCTGCTGGTGCAGCGCTACTTCGGCGCGCAGCTGGCCGAGCGCGCGGCACAGTTGCGCCTGCGCGCGCTGGACGCTGTGCGCCAGCATGACAGCGCCGCGCAAAGCATGCTGCAGGTCGGCGTGATTGCCAAGGTGGAGCGGCTGCAGGCCCAGGCGGCGCTGGCCGATGCGCAGCAGCAGGCGCGCAAGGCGCGCGATGACGCGCAGCTCGCGGCCACGGCGCTGGCGCGCACCGTCAAGGCCCAGGCCCTGGTGCAGCCCACCTCGCCGCTGTTTGTCAGCAGCCGGCCGCTGGCGCCGCTCGAAGAGTTTGTTGCCGCGGCCCAGCGGCTGCACCCCGGCCTCGACAAGGTCCAGGCCAAGCGGCGCCAGGCAGAATCGCTGCACGACGCGCAGCAGGCCTTGCGCAAGCCCCAGGTCCTGGCCTTTGGCTCGCACGAGCTGGCGACCAGCGGCAAGCCCAACTGGGTGGCCGGCGTGGCCGTGCGCTGGACGCTGTGGGACAGCCTGGACCGCGATGCGCTGGCCGCCTCGTCGCAGCGCAAGATCGACCAGGCCGAATCGATGCAGGCCCAGGTGCGCAGCGACCTCGCGTTGCTGGTCGAGAAGAACTGGCTGGGCGTGGAGCAGGCGCGGCGCCAGTATCTGGCGCAGCAGGCGCAGGAAGATCTGGCGCGCGAGCTGCTGCGCCTGCGCGTGGCCGGACTCAAGGAGGGCACGAGCACCGTTCTTGACCTGATGGATGCCCAGACCAATCTCGCCAAGGTGCAGACCCAGCGCGCGGAAAGCGCCAATCTGTATGTGCAGGCATTGGCCGCGCTGCTCGAGAGCTCGGGACAAGGCGATGCCTTTGCGCGCTACATGGCCCAGGCCGACATCCTCATTCCCGCCGACGCACCATGACCTCTACTCCTTCCGAACCCCCATCTTCGGCGCCTGCGGCGTCGCGCGGCAAGCCTCCTGTGCTGGCCATTGTGCTGGTGCTGCTGGTGGTGCTGCTGATTGCCTGGGGGTTCTGGCGCGCGGCCCAGCCTGCGCCGCTGTATTTCCAGGGACAGATGGAAGCGCGCGAGTCGGACATCGCCTCCAAGGTCACGGCGCGCATCTCCAAGGTGCTGGTCAAGGACGGCCAGCAGATCAAGCCCGGCGACTTGCTGATCGAGCTGGACAGCCCCGAAGTGCGCGCCAAGTTGGCGCAGGCCGAGGCGGCGCGCGACGCGGCCCAGGCCGTGGCCGACAAGGCCCAGGCCGGCGCCAGGCCGCAGGAAGTGCAGATGGCGCGCCTGAGCTGGCAGCGCGCCCAGGCCGCGGCCGAGCTTGCCGAGACTTCCTATCGGCGCGTGCAAAGCCTCTACGACCAGGGCCTGGTCGCGGCGCAAAAGCGCGACGAGGCGCTGGCCAACCACCGCGCGGCACGCGACCAGGCGCTGGCCGCCAAGGCGCAGTTCGACATGGCCGCGTCCGGCGCGCGCACGGAAGACAAGAGCGCCGCCCAGGCCCAGGCGCGCCAGGTCCAGGGCGTGGTCGCGGAAGTCGAGGCCGCCAGCGCCGAGACCCAGCTGCGCAGCCCCGTGGGCGGCGAAGTCAGCCAGGTGCTGGCCAAGGAAGGCGAGCTGTCGCCGCAGGGCGTGGCCCTGGTGACCGTGGTCGATCTGAGCGACCAGTGGATGGTGCTCAACGTGCGTGAAGACCATCTGGCGCGTTTTGCGCGCGGCAGCCGCTTCTCGGCACGCCTGCCGGCGCTGGACAACCGCCAGGTGCAGTTCGAGGTGTTCTATCTGGGCGTGCTGCCCGATTTCGCCACCTGGCGGGCGACGCGCGCCGGCCAGGGCTTTGACGCGCGCACGTTCGAGGTGCGCGCCCGGCCTGCCGCGCCCATTGAAGGCGCGCGCCCGGGCATGAGTGTCGTGGTGGAAGACGGCCTCTGAGGCGGATGATGAATCCGCTGCTTGCCAGCCTCGGGCGCGAAGCGCGGCTGCAGCGCGGCCGTCCCTGGGATCTGGCGATGGTCAGCTGGGTGCCCTTGCTGGCGGTGCTGCTGCTGGCCTGGATCTTCTCGGCAGGGCTGCCGCACCGGCTGCCGATCACGGTCTGGGACCAGGACCACAGCAGCCTGTCGCGCCAGCTGGTGCGCTTTCTGGACGCGACCCCGGGGCTGTCGGTGCGCTCTCAGGCGCTCAATGCTTCAGAGGCGCAGTGGGAGCTGCAGTCCATGGCCTCCTATGCCGTGGTGCAGATACCGCCGGGCTTCGCGCGCACCGTGAAAGGCGGCCATGCGGCCAACGTGGTGCTGATGCACAACGCCCAGCTGGCCACGCATTCCAGCCTGATCCAGCGCGATGTGCGCCAGGTCGTCGGCGTGCTGTCGGCCGGCATAGAAATGCAGGCGCGCGCCAAGCGGGGCGACCCGCAGCAAGTGCTGCGCGTGCGCATGGAGCCGGTGCAGACCAATCTGGTCTCCTTGTTCAACATCTCCACCAACTACGAGCAGTTCCTCGCCGCGGCGCTGATTCCCGCGCTGCTGCACATCCTCGCGATGACCGCCGGCGCCTGGTCGGTGGGGCGCGAGCTGCGCGACCGCACGCTGGGCGCCTGGATGCAGGAGGCCGCGGGTCCGCTGACCGCGGGCTGGTCGGTGCTGCTGGGCGCGCTGACGGGCAAGCTGGTTCTTCCCTGGCTGAGCCTGAGCGCCTGCGGCTGGATAGGCTTGCTGTGGCTTACGGCGGGCCGCGGCTGGGCCGTGGCCGGCAGCCTGGCGTGGGTGGGCCTGGGGGTGGCGGCGCTGGTTGCCGTGAGCCTGGCCGCGGGCGCGCTGCTGGCCGCGCTGACGCTGTCGCTGCGCACCGCGCTGTCGGGTGCGGGGCTGCTGTCGGCGCCGGCGTTTGCGTTCAGCGGCGTGGGCTTTCCGCTGCTGGCCATGCCGTCGTCGGCGCGCGGCTGGGCGGTGTCCATGCCCTATACCCACTATGCGCGGCTGCAGATCGAGCAGTTGCAGATGGGCGCGCCCATGGTCCAGAGCCTGCCCATCCTGTGTTCCCTGGCCTTGGCCACATTGGCGCTGCTGCTGCTGGCGACGGCCGGCCTGGCCCGCGGGCTGCGGCGGCCCGACAAGTGGGGCGGACGCTGAGCATGGCCAGGCAGTCCTCCTTTTTCCCGGCCTTCGCTGACACGCTGCGCGCGCTGCTGCGCGATGTCGGCGTGCTGATGCTGCTGGTCGGCGCGCCCGTGCTTTACGGTTTCTTCTACCCCTGGTTCTACGCCGACGAAGTGGTGCAGCGCGTGCCGGTTGCCGTGGTGCAGCAGGACGGCAGCAGCCTTGCGCGCCAGGCGCTGCGCTTTGCCCAGGCCAGCCCGCGCATCGACGTGACGCTGGTGACCGGCGACGAAGCCGCGGCCCAGCAGGCGCTGCTGCGCGGCGATGTCATGGGCTATGCGGTGCTGCCGCACGGCTTCAAGCGCCAGGTGGTGCGCAGCGAGAAGATCGTGGTGCCGGTGTATGCCAACGGCGCCTATCCGCTTGCGGCCAAGCAGGTGCAATACGGCTTTGCCGAAGCCCTGGGCACGGTCTCGGCCGGCATAGAGCTGCGGCGCCTGGGCGCGGGCGGGCAGAGCAGCCTGCAGGCCGCGAGCAGCCGGTCTCCGGTCAACCTGCAGATGCAGGCGCTGTTCAATCCCACCGAAGGCTATGGCAGCTTCGTGGTCGCGGCGGTCGCGGTGCTGATACTGCAGCAGACCCTGCTGATGGGCGGCGCGCTGCTGGTCGGCACCTGGCGCGAACGCGGCGAGGGCGCGGCGCCGGCGGGCGTGTGGCTGGGGCGGCTGCTGGCGCTGTGCCTGATCGGCTGGCTGTCGGGCCTGTACTACTTTGGCTGGATCTTTGTCTGGCACGACTTCCCGCGCGGCGGCAACCCGCTGGGCGCCTTGGCGCTGCTGGCGGTCTTTGTTCCCGCGGTCGTCGGGCTGTCGGCGCTGCTGGGCTGGTGGTTCGCCAACCGCGAGCGCGCCATGCAGGTGATTCTGTTCACGTCGATTCCGCTGGCTTTCATGGGTGGCTTCAGCTGGCCCGCCGAGGCACTGCCCAGCGCGCTGCAATGGCTGCGCTGGCTGTCGCCGAGCACGGCGGGCATACAGGCCTCGCTGCGCCTGAACCAGGCCGGCGCTCCCGTGCAGGCCGCGCTCTGGTATCTCAGCGTGCTGCTTCTGCTGGCGCTGTGCAGCTGGCTGGCCGTGCTGTGGCTGGGACGCTGCCGGGCCCGCAGCTAGCCGCGGCGCGGCGCTGCGATCCGCGCGATCTGACTGTCCTGCCAGCGCGACAGCAGCGCCAGCGCGACCATGCCGCCAAGCAGTGCAAACGCCATGTCGGACTGCGTGTCCCAGGGGTCGCCCTGGGTGCCCAGAAACTCGTCGGCGCCCTGGCCCAGTGCCAGCGCCGCCGCCCATTCGATGAGCTCGTAGCTGGCGCTGATGGCCAGCACGATGCAGACGACCACGAAGGCCGGCATCTTCCTGCCCTGGACATAGCCGCCGCGCAGCAGGATTTCGCGCGCCACCAGGGCCGGCACAAAGCCCTGGGCGAAGTGGCCTATCTTGTCGTAGGGATTGCGCGACAGGCCCAGCCACGATTGCAGCTCGAAGCCCAGGGGCACCCTGGCATACGAGTAGGTGCCGCCCACGATCAGCACCAGCGCATGCACGCCAATGCAGGCATAGAGCAGCGGCGTCAGCGCAAAGCGCCGGCGCGTGGCCCACAGCACAGGCAGCGCAATGAGCACCGGCGCGACTTCCAGCCACCAGGTGGTGCGGTCGAACGGGCGCAGCGAGGAGATCGCCAGCGCAATCAGGCAAAGCAAGCTCAGCGCGGATAAATGCTGGAAAGAAGAATCTGCGGTTTTCATGGAGTTCACTGGTTTGTGGCCTGAGGGCTGCGCGGACTTATCCATGGAGGCAGGCATGGCCTTGTGCTGTGTTCGATAATCGATGGCTGTGCAAAATATTCCGCCTGCGTGAACGTCGGAAATTGCATTCTAGTATCCGATTTTTCCTGACTCCCCCCGCAATGATTGTTCGCGAGCGCCCGGCCGGCTACCGGCTTTTCCTCATCTTGCGGGGCTCTGTGCTGCAGCGCATTCGCCTGTCCCTGGCCATCAACACGCTGCTGGCCATTGCGGTGACGCTGGCGCACGGCAGCCTGTTCTCGGTGAAGATCACGCTGACACCGATTCCCTTCACGCTGATCGGCCTGCCGCTGGCGATCTTCCTGGGCTTTCGCAACAACACCGCCTACGACCGCTACTGGGAAGGGCGCAAGCTCTGGGGCGAGATGGTGATCCAGGCGCGCACGCTGGCGCGCCAGTGCCTGGGCCTGATCCATCTGCCGCAGGCGGTCGATGCCAGCCAGCGCGACAGCGATGTGCGCGTGCGCATGATCCACCGCGCGATTGCCTATGCCCATGCGCTGCGCCTGCAGCTGCGCGACCAGCCCGAATCCGACGCCGTGCAGCGCTGGCTCACGACCGGCGAGTGGGAAGCGCTGCGCCGCAAGCCCGCGGGCCGGCGCGCCGATGCGCTGATGCTGACCATGGGCCAGGAGCTGGGCGAATGCGTGCGCCGCGGCGAGATCGACCCCTGCCTGGCCGCGCGCGTGGACACCACGCTGACCGAAATGCTGGGCGCGGCGGCCTCGTGCGAGCGCATACGCCACACGCCCATGCCGTTCTCGTATGCGCTGCTGCTGCACCGCACGGCCTATATGTATTGCTTTTTGCTGCCGTTCGGCCTGGTCGACATCACGGGCTTCATGACGCCGTTTGTCGTGGCCATCGTGGCCTACACCTTCTTCGGTCTGGACGCGCTGGGCGACGAGCTCGAGGAGCCGTTCGGCATGGAAAGCAACGACCTGCCGCTGGACACCATCTGCCGCGGCATCGAGATCAGCCTGCTCGAGGCGCTGAACGACCCGGACCTGCCCGCGCCGCTGCAGCCGGTGAATTACCAGTTGACGTGAGGCGTTTGTCGCCTCCGTGCAACTGGCGCGCTCCAACTGAGGGGCACCGAGCCCTTCGACAAGCTCAGGACGCCACCCCGCAGCGACGGTGCCGTTCCCCTGGGGGGCAGCGGGCTCGGCGCCTGCCGCGCCAGCCGCTCAGGGGGGAGGTTAGGCGAATACCCCCGCCGTCTCCTGCATCCCCGCCGACACCTCGCCCAGATGGTGCAGGCTGTCGCCAAACGTCATTTCCATCTGCGTCAGGCGCTTGAAGTAGTGGCTGACGATGTATTCGTCGGTCACGCCTATGCCGCCGTGCAGCTGCACCGCCTGCTGGCCGACAAAACGCATGGACTGGCCCAGCTGCACGCGCGCGCGCGCCATGGCCAGATGGCGTTCCGCGGCCGGAGCGCTGATCTTCAGGCTGGCGTAATAGCTCATTGAGCGCGCGAGTTCCAGCTGCATCTTCATGTCGGCAACGCGGTGGCGCAGCGCCTGAAAGCTGGCAATCACCACGCCGAACTGCTTGCGCTGGTTCATGTAGTCGACCGTGATGGCCAGCGTCTGTTCCATCACGCCGACGGCCTCGGCGCACAGCGCGGCGTTGGCCACGTCGGCGGCCAGCGTCAGCGCCGTCAGGCCGTTGTGCGTCAGCAGCGTGGCCGGGGAGTCGGTGCACTGCAGTTCGGCCGCGCGGCCGCCGTCCTGCGTGCCGTAGCCGCGCAGCGCCACGCCGCTGGCGCCGCGCTCGACCAGGAACAGCGCGATCTGGCCGTTGAGCTGCGCCGGCACCAGGAAGGCGTCGGCGTGGTCGCCCACGGGCACCAGGCTCTTGTGCGCGTTCAGCACATGGCCGGAATCGGTCTTCTGGGCGCGTGCATCGCACAGGTCCAGCCGGTAGCGCGCCTTGCGTTCCTGGTGGGCCAGCACGACCAGCGCCTCGCCGCTGGCGATCCTCGGCAGCCACTGCGTCTGGACTTCGGCCGGGGCGTACTGGCTCAGCACGGCGCTGGCGACCACGGCCTGGGCCAGCGGTTCGAGCACGATGCCGCGGCCGAGTTCTTCCATTGCCACCATCACGTCAATCGGGCCCTGGCCCAGGCCGCCATGCGCCTCGGGCACGGCCAGCGCCGTGAGGCCCAGCTCGGCAAGCTCGGTGTAGGCGGCGCGCGAGAAGCCGCCCGCGGCCACGGTCTCGCGGCGGCGCTCGAAGGTATAGCCCTTGCTCACCCAGCGGCGCACGGCGTCGCGCAGTTGCTGCTGGTCTTCGGAAAAATTGAAATCCATGATGTCTCCTCATTTATCCACGATGCTCTTGCGCCAGCCATCTGCATCTGGCACTGGCATGTCCCAAGCCCGGGGCACCAGGCAAGGGCCGCCCCGCAGCGATGGTGCCGTCCCCCTCCACCGAAGGTTGAGAGGGGGAAGCGGCAAAGCCGCTCAGGGGGTGTCATCCAATTACGGTTTGCGCGACGATATTGCGCTGCACTTCATTGCTGCCGCCATAGATGGTGGTCTTGCGCATGTTGAAGTAGGTCGAGGCCAGCGGCGCGTTCGCCACTTCGCCGCCAGGAAAGTCGCCCTGCCAGCCGGCTTCCATCGCTTCCTCGATGAAAGGCAGGCTGAACGGGCCCGCGGCCAGCATCATCAGCTCGCTGTAGCGCTGCTGGATTTCGCTGCCCTTGATCTTCAGCAGGGCGGCGATGTCCAGCGGATTCTTGCCCGAGGTCTCGGCCGAGAGCACGCGCAGCACCATCATTTCCAGCGCGATCACATCGACTTCCAGCAGCGCGATCTGGTCGCGAAAGCGCTGGTCTTCCCAGACGCCTTCGGCCTTGGCAATGCGCTTGAGGCGCTCGAGTTCGCGCTTGGAGCGGTTCACATCGGCAATGTTGGTGCGCTCGTGCGACAGCAGGTGCTTGGCGTAGGTCCAGCCCTGGTTCTCCTCGCCTATCAGGTTCTCGACCGGCACCTGGACGTTGTCGAAGAACACTTCGTTGACCTCGCATTCGCCGTCCAGCAGCTTGATCGGGCGCACGCTCACGCCGGGCGATTTCATGTCGATCAGCAGGAAGGAAATGCCGGTCTGGGGCTTGCCTTCGGTGCTGGTGCGCACCAGGCAGAAGATCCATTCGCCGTACTGGCCCAGCGTGGTCCAGGTCTTCTGGCCGTTGACCAGGTAGTGGTCGCCCTGGCGCTCGGCGCGGGTCTTGACCGAAGCCAAGTCCGAGCCCGAACCCGGCTCGCTGTAGCCCTGGCTCCACCAGACTTCGCCGCTGGCGATGCCCGGCAGAAAGCGCTGCTGCTGCTCGGCATTGCCAAAGGCCATGATGACCGGTGCAACCATCACCGGGCCGAAGGGAATGACGCGCGGGGCACAGGCCAGCGCGCACTCTTCCTCGAACAGATGCTTTTGCACCGCGGTCCAGCCCGGACCGCCAAAGGCCTTGGGCCAGCCGTGGCCGAGCCAGCCGCGGCTGCCCAGTATCTTGGCCCAGCGCTGCAGGTCGTCGCGCGACAGCCGCAATGCGTTGCGCACCTTGTGCGCGATGTCCTCGGGAAGATGGCTGCGGACCCAGGCGCGAACTTCTTCGCGGAAGGCCTGCTCTTCAGGGGTGAATGCGAGATCCATGCGTCAGTCTCCTGTGATGGGAGATTTGTAGCACGCCCGTGCTTTTTTGTGCTGTCCGCAGCGGGACACCCGGCACCCGACGCGTCAGCGCCGCGCGCCGCTGCGCCGGGCGCCGCTGCCCCGGGATGGTGCCAAGATGCTCAATCCTGCGTCGGTGCCGAAGTCGGCTCCACGCCCAGCTGCTGGCACAGCGCATGGAGCTGGGCTTCGAGCTGCTCCACGCGCGCTTCGAGCGCCGCGATGCGCTGCTCGGCGCCGCTGCCGGCCGCGGCGCGCGCGCCGGGCGATGAAGACGCCACAGGCAGGGCCGACAGGTCGATCGGGCCGCTGAGCAAGCTTGCCCAGCGCGGCTCGCGCGCGCCGGGCGCACGCGGCAGCAGCACCACCAGCGGTCCGCCTTTTTCCTCGCTGCGCTCCTGCAGTTCATCGAGAAAGGCCTCGACCGAGGAGATGTCGGCAAAGCGGTGCCAGCGCTCGGCGTTCAGGCGCAGCTCGGCCGCGGTCTGCGGACCGCGCAGCAGCAGCAGCGACAGCAGCACCGCCGACTGCTCGGGCACGCCCACGCCGCGCGGGAAGTTGTGTTCCCAGCGCTGGGTGCGGTTGCCGCTCACGGGCGTGACCAAGCTCTGGCGCAGCAGATCATCGAGCGCCTGCTGGACCTCGGCTTCATCGAGTTCCATCACCGGATCGCGGCTGCTTTTCTGGTTGCAGCCGCCCCGCAGGGCGTTAAGCGACAGCGGATAGCTGTCGGGCACCGTGCGGGCCTTTTCCATCAGCGTGGCAAGCACCCGGGCCTGAACGGGATTGAGTGGAGTGGAGCGTGGGTCAAAGGGCATGGATGAGACAATCGGTGGCAATGAAAAACATCGTGATTTTGATCTCTGGCGGCGGCTCCAACATGGCAGCCATCGTGCAGGCCGCCCAGCAGCAGGACTGGGCCCATACCTTGAACGCGCGCATTGCCGCGGTCATCAGCAACAAGGCCGACGCCAAGGGCCTGGAGTTCGCGCGTCAGCAGGGCATTGCCACCGACGTGCTTGACCACAAGACCTTTGCCAGCCGCGAAGCGTTTGACGCGCGTCTGAGCGAAGTCATAGACCAGTACCAGCCCGCGCTGGTGGTGCTGGCCGGCTTCATGCGCATTCTGACACCCGCCTTCGTCAGCCATTATGCCGGGCGGCTGGTCAATATCCATCCCTCCTTGCTGCCGGCCTTCACCGGCCTGCACACCCACCAGCGCGCGATCGATGCGGGCTGCAAGTTTGCCGGCGCCACGGTGCATGAAGTCACTGCCGAGCTGGACGTGGGCCCGATTCTGGAGCAGGCCGTGGTGCCGGTGCTGCCAGGCGACAGCGCGCAGACGCTGGCCGCGCGCGTGCTGGTGCAGGAACACGCGATCTACCCGCTGGCGGTCGCGAACTGGCTCAAGAAACAGGGCTGAGGAATGTGGGCCCGGGTCTTCGGGGCAGGCCGTCATGCCCGCGCAGCGCTCTCGGCTTCAGGCGAGTAATCGCCCAGCCGCGTGAACCGCAACTGCCGCTGGCCGTCGATTTCCACGCTTTCGCCAAACATCGCCGCGGGGCGCACCCACAGGCCGCGCGCGCCGTACAGCGCGCGGTACAGCGTCATGGCTTCGAGGGTTTCGCTGTGGCGCACCATGTCGATCACATGGTAGAGGCCGCCTTTGTAATGCCGGTACAGGCCGGGCGGCGTGGCGGCTATCGGGGGCAGGTCGGAGTCGGTGGCGTTCATGGTTGGCAGTCGCGCTGAAATGCGCACAGTACCAGCGAATGCCGGGGACACTCCGCAAATGGGACAATCGCCCCCATGCATCCCAACGCCCTCCTTGATGCTTGCTCCGAACTGGTCAAGCGCACCCTGACATTTGAACACCCGGCCGATGCCGTCGTGTCCCGCTTTTTCCGTGAAAACCGTGGACTGGGCCAGCGCGAACGCGCTGCCCTGGCCGAAACGGCCTACACCGTGCTGCGCAAGAAACTGCTGTTTGAAAGCCTTGCGCGCTCGGGCAGCGGTCCGCGCGAGCGCCGCCTGGCGATCCTGGGCTACCACGGCCCGCGCGACTTTCTCAAGGCCGCGCTGAGCGATCAGGAAATCGCCTGGCTCGCACAGTGCGACGCGGTCAAGACTGAAGAACTGATGGAGCCGCATCGCCACAACATGCCGGCCTGGCTGGTCGAGCCGCTCAAGGCCCAGCTGGGCGACGGCTTCTGGCCGCTGGCGCAAAGCATGGAAGAGGGCGCTCCGCTCGACCTGCGCGTCAATGCCTTGAAAGACAAGCGCGCTGACGTGCAAAAGGAGCTGACCAAGGCCGGCATCCGCTCCGTGCCCACGCCGTTCTCTCCCTGGGGTCTGCGTGTCGAAGGCAAGCCGGCGCTGACGCGCTACGAAGTTTTCATGCGCGGCGCCATCGAGGTCCAGGACGAAGGCTCGCAGCTGCTGGCCCTGCTGCTGGATGCCAAGCGCGGCGAGATGGTGGTCGACTTTTGCGCGGGTGCGGGCGGCAAGACGCTGGCGTTGGGCGCAAGCATGCGCAGCACCGGCCGGCTGTATGCGTTTGACGTGTCCGGCCACCGCCTTGAAGCGCTCAAGCCGCGCCTGGCGCGCAGCGGACTGTCGAACGTGCACCCGGCGGCCATTGCCCATGAGCGCGACGAACGCGTCAAACGCCTGTCGGGCAAGATCGACCGCGTGCTGGTCGATGCACCGTGCTCCGGCCTGGGCACGCTGCGCCGCAACCCCGACCTCAAGTGGCGTCAGTCGCAAGAAGCGATTGCCGAGCTGACCGTCAAGCAGGCCTCGATTCTCGACAGCGCCGCGCGCCTGGTGAAGTCGGGCGGCCGCCTGGTCTACGCCACCTGCTCCATCCTGCCCGAGGAAAACGAGGCCATTGCCGAAGCATTCAGCGCCGCCCATCCCGACTTCGTTGCGCTTGAAGCCGCCGAAGTGCTCGAGCAGCTCAAGGTGGCGGCAGCGGCCAGCCTGTGCAGCGGCGGCGAGTCGGGCGGGCGCTATCTGCGCATGTGGCCGCATCTGCATCAAACCGACGGCTTCTTTGCCGCCGTCTGGGTGCGCAAGTAGCCTTTTGTTGCCAATGACCTGTAAATTCAGGTAATTGGCTGGCATCATCACAGGCCTACGGCCTAAAATGAAACACCGCTTTTTCAGGCGGTGTTGCTTTTTGGGAAGGTTGCGCCATGGGGGATTTCAACGCAGGGCTGGTCATGCTTGACTGGCTGGGTCATGGACTGTTGCGGTTTTCCTGGTGGCAGTTGCTGCTGGTCGCGCTGCTCGCTACCCATCTCACCATTGTCGCGGTCACGGTGTTTTTGCACCGCTGCCAGACCCACCGTGCGCTTGAGCTCGGCCCCGTTCCCTCGCATTTCTTCCGCTTCTGGCTGTGGCTGTCCACGGGCATGGTCACGCGTGAATGGGTGGCGGTGCATCGCAAGCACCATGCCAAATGCGAAACTCCCGATGATCCGCACAGCCCGCAGCAGCGCGGCCTGCGCACCGTGCTGTGGCAGGGCGCCGAACTGTATCGGACGGAAACCACCAATGCGCAGACGCTGAGCAGCTACGGCCAGGGCACGCCCGACGACTGGCTGGAGCGCCATGTCTACAGCCGCTTTCCCGGCCTGGGCATTGCGCTGCTGCTGGTCGTGAACCTGCTGCTGTTTGGCTTCGCGGGCCTGGCGCTGTGGGCGGTACAGATGGCCTGGATTCCGTTCTGGGCCGCGGGCGTGGTCAACGGCATAGGGCATTACTGGGGCTACCGCAACTTCGAGGTCAAGGATGCGAGCCGCAACATCTCGCCCTGGGGCCTGCTGATAGGCGGCGAAGAACTGCACAACAACCACCATACCTACCCGACCGCGGCCAAGTTCTCGGTCAAGCGCCATGAATTCGATATCGGCTGGCTCTACATCCGGCTGCTGCAGCGCCTGGGCTGGGCGCGCGTCAAGAAGCTGCCGCCGCGCTGGCAGGAAGGCGAAGTCCGGGCCGAAGCCGATGAAGCCACGCTGGAAGCGCTGATTGCCCACCGCTACGAAGCCATGGCGCGCTATGCGCGCGGCCTGCGCGCGGCCTGCGCGGCCGAAGTCAAGGGGCTCAAGGCGCGGCGTGCGGGCCGAGAGCAGGTCGCGCTGCTCCAGGCGGTGCGACGCTGCGTGGTGCGCGACCAGGAGCGGCTGCCGCAGCGCGCGCGCGCGCAGATTGCGCAGGTGCGCGCGGCCCACCCGGTGATCGACCAGATGCTGACCATGCGCGAGGAACTGCGCCAGCTGTGGCTCAACACATCACATACGCGCGAACAGCTCACGGCCGACCTGCGTGCCTGGTGCCGCAAGGCCGAGGCCAGCAACATCCGCATGCTGCAGGAGTTCTCGATCGCGCTGCGCGCCGTTCAGCGATAAGCCAGTCCCCCTCCGAGGAATGAGGGGGCGGTAGCGGCGAAGCCGCCAAGGGGGCAGTTCACGGCCTGTGAAACTGGCGTGACCCAGCCCAGGGGACATCGAGCAAGGGCCGCCCCGCAGCGAGGATGTCGTCCCCCTCCACCGCAGGATGAGAGGGGGAAGACGCGTCAGCGGCTCAGGGGGTGCTTAATCATCACGGCGCAGTGACCAGGCCCTGACCGACATCGGATTCATCGGTGTTGGCGACAAACACGTTCTTGCGCGCATTCGAGATCAGCCGCGCCGAGACATTGCGTGCCGTGGGCTTGATGTCTGCCTGGCGCAGGAACTGCCACCACAGCGCGGCGACGCCGGCCACATGTGGGCAGGCCATGCTGGTGCCGCTGATGGTGCGCAGTCCGCCTCCGGGCCAGGCCGAGGTGATGTCGACACCGGGCGCCGACAGCCGCGCCTGGATGTTGGAGAAGTCCGCGACCATGAACTTGCCCTCGGTGCGCGCGACGGCCGCCACCGAGATCACATCGTCGGCCGAGGCGGGCAGCGAGGTGGCAATGCGGTAGTCACGCTTGAGCTCGCGCCGGCTTTCGTTGCCCGCCGCGGCAATCACCAGCGGCGCCACGCCAAACGCCGCCTGGGCCTTGAGCACAGCCATGATGGCATCGAACATGCGCAGATTGCCGCTATAGGCTTCCAGCGCCGTGGACGTCGCCAGATCCAGCGGCCAGCCGTCGGCCATGAGGCGCGAGACCATGCCCGGAAAATCAAAGCCCAGCGACATGGAGATGATGTCGGCCTGCTGCTCCATTGCCCAGGTAAGCGCGTGAAACACCATTTCTGACTGGCCCGCGCCATCGTCGCCCAGCACCTTGCCGATCAGCGCGTGCTGCACGCCGCGCGCCACGCCCATGCGCTGCTGGCCGCTGTTGCGGCCGAAGAGGGTGCCTGCGCAATGGGTTCCATGGCCGTTGCGGTCGCCGTTGCCGTGGTCGCTGAAGTCCTTCTCGACCAGCGTCATGCCGGCAAACGCGGGGTGGTCGCGGTCTATGCCGGTGTCGAGCACGGCAATGGTGACGCCCGCGCCGTCGTAGCGGCTCTTGTCTGCACGCACGGCCTTGATGCCCCAGTTGCTGGCCTGCGCGTTGCGCGCCAGCACCGGCTTCAACTCCACCGGGCTGATCAGCCGCGTGGGCATGGTGGGCACCACCAATTGCACCTGGGGATCGTTCTTGAGCTCGCTGACCGCATGTTCGGGCAGATGCTCGGTGGATACCGCGGGCAACGCGTTTTCCAGCGAGAGTATGCCGGTATCGAGTTCGCGTTTGCTGATGCGGCGCTGATAGGCGTATTTCAAAATGATGTAGCGTTTCATTTGCGCTCCACGGGACGGTCTGCATCGGCCGAATGACCCCTCATCCACAGCCGTGTCTGCCGTTCGATGATAGTGTGCGCTCACTTGGATGATGCCGCAATATGGAGCACAGGCGGGTGTGCCCTAGTTGCCGGGGAGTGCAATGCAGTGTGCGCGCCAACGAAAAAAGGACACCGAAGTGTCCTTTTTCAAGAAGCTTGAGGGGGTGCAGCCTGAGCCGCGACCACGCTCGTGAAGCGCTTACTTGAGCTTCATTTCCTTGTACTCGACATGCTTGCGAGCCTTGGGATCGAACTTCATGATCAACATCTTTTCAGGCATTGTCTTCTTGTTCTTGGTAGTGGTGTAGAAGTGACCGGTACCCGCAGTGGATTCCAGCTTGATCTTGTCGCGTCCGCCTTTAGATGCCATGGTATTTCTCCTTCAGGGAATTAGGCTTGGCCACGGGCACGCAGGTCTGCGAGCACGGCGTCGATACCGTTCTTGTCGATCAGGCGCAGAGCAGCGCTGGAAACGCGCAGGCGCACCCAACGGTTCTCGGTTTCCACCCAGAAACGACGGTACTGCAGGTTAGGCAGGAAACGACGCTTGGTCTTGTTGTTGGCGTGGGAAACATTGTTTCCCACCATGGGCTTCTTGCCCGTTACATCACATACGCGTGCCATGAGGACACTCCGATAGTTTTTTACAGCCGTGGTCACCGAGCCCTGCACTGTTGTGCCGGTCGTGCCCATGGCCTCACCTCGCCAGAATTCGGGTGGCGGTAACCCGTCGTTGAACCAGTACAAGCCCCTGAAGGGCATGCGCAAATTCAGCAAAGCATGCGATTATAGGCGTGGCCGGCCAGATGCGCGCCAGCCAAAGACCTTATTCCTGCTCAAGGAAACGCTGGGCGTCAAGTGCGGCCATGCAGCCTGTGCCGGCGCTGGTGATGGCCTGGCGGTAGACATGGTCCTGCACGTCGCCTGCGGCAAACACGCCGGGAACGCTGGTCTGCGTGGCAAAGCCCTTGAGGCCGCCCTGGGTCACGATGTAGCCGTTTTCCATTTCCAGCTGGCCCTGGAAGATGTCGGTGTTGGGCGAGTGGCCGATGGCAATGAAGCAGCCTTGCAGCGCGATGTCCTCGGTATGACCGTCCTGGGTGCTCTTGAGGCGTATGCCGGTCACGCCGGACTGGTCGCCCAGCACTTCGTCCAGCGTGAAATGGGTCTTGAGCTCGATCTTGCCGGCCTTGACCTTTTCATGCAGCTTGTCGACCAGGATGGGCTCGGCCTTGAACTTGTCGCGGCGGTGCACCAGCGTGACCTTGCTGGCGATGTTGGACAGATACAACGCTTCTTCCACGGCCGTGTTGCCGCCGCCAACCACGCACACCGGCTGCTCGCGGTAGAAGAAGCCGTCGCAGGTCGCACAGCCCGAAACGCCGCGGCCCATGAACGCCTGCTCGGACGGCAGGCCCAGGTATTTGGCCGAAGCGCCGGTGGCGATGATCAGCGCGTCGCAGGTGTAGGTGCCCGAATCGCCGGTCAGCGTGAACGGGCGCTGGCTGAAGTCGACCTTGTTGATATGGTCGAAAACGATCTGCGTCTGGAAGCGCTCGGCATGCTGCTGGAAACGCTGCATCAGTTCGGGGCCCTGCACGCCCATGACGTCGGCGGGCCAGTTGTCCACGTCGGTGGTCGTCATCAGCTGGCCGCCCTGGGCCATGCCGGTCACGAGCAGCGGCTTGAGGTTCGCGCGGGCGGCATAGATGGCGGCGGAGTAGCCGGCGGGGCCGGAGCCGAGGATCAGAACTTTGGCGTGTTGCGTAGTGGACATCGTTGCACTCATGGAAAACATGCCGGCGATCGGCATGTGGAGGTTCATCAATAAGACGGATGGTGGAGTATCCCCCGCAGCAGAAGTTTCCGTATGCACAGTCCGTCAATCACCGGCATTGTAAAAAATCATCAAATGGGTGAAATTGGAACGTCTTGTTGCAAGTGTCTGCTTTAGCCGACACACCAAGCCCTGTGCGCGGGCGGGCGGTGGGGTAAGCTCCCGCTTGCGTATGACTTACACATTGAATGCCCTGAACGGTTCCTCAGGGAAATCATCCACCCGCACCGGCCTGGCCCGCTTTGGCCATGAAGTCAGCCTCATCATGGGGCTGTTGGCGCTGGTATTTCTGCTGCTGTCGCTGCTGAGTTACTCGCCGCAGGACCCGGCCTGGTCGACCTCGGGCGCGCTCGAAGGCCGCTGGGTGCACAACTGGGTGGGGCGCTCGGGTGCCTGGCTGGCCGACACCTGCTATTTCGGTTTCGGCTTCTCGGTCTGGTGGCTGGTGCTGGCTGCGGTCAGCAACTGGCTGGGTTCGCTGCTGCGCTGGACGCGTGGCGGCGTGGCGCCGGCCGACCCGCTGTGGCTGCGCCGCCTGCGTTTCTGGGGCGGGCTGACACTGCTGATCCTGGCCAGCACCTCGCTGGAGTGGTCGCGCATGTACCGCTTTGAATCGCTGCTGCCCGGACACGCCGGCGGCGTCGTCGGCTATGTATTTGGCTTGCACGGCATGCAATGGCTGGGTTTCACCGGCTCGGGCCTGGCCGGCATCGTGCTGCTGGTGCTGGGCGCAGCGCTGGTGTTCGGCTTTTCCTGGGGTCAGCTTGCCGAGCGCATGGGCAAGCGCATTTATTCCATGGTGCGCGTGAGCCGCGCCCAGCATGAAAAGGCCAAGGATGTCGCCGTCGGCCGCAAGGCCGCGCGCGCCCGCCAGGTCGATGTGCAGGAAGAGCGCATTGAAAGCGTCGAAAGCCATCCGCTGCCGGTGCAGATCATCGAGCCGGTCATGGAGCCGGCGGCCGCGCCCAGCGAGCGCGTGATCAAGGAAAAGCAAAAGCCGCTGTTCCACGAACTGCCCGACACCAAGCTGCCCCAGGTCGACTTGCTTGACGCAGCGCAGCAGCGCCAGGAAACCGTCTCGCCCGATACGCTGGAAATGACCAGCCGGATGATAGAGAAGAAGCTCAAGGACTTCGGCGTCGAGGTGCGCGTGGTCGCGGCCATGCCCGGCCCGGTCATCACGCGCTACGAGATCGAGCCGGCAACCGGCGTCAAGGGCTCGCAGGTCGTGGGCCTGGGCAAGGATCTCGCGCGCTCGCTGTCGCTGGTATCGGTGCGCGTGGTTGAAACCATTCCCGGCAAGAACTACATGGCGCTGGAGCTGCCCAACGCCAAGCGCCAGTCGATACGCCTGTCCGAAGTGCTGGGCTCCAAGGTCTACCACGATGCCAAGAGCATGCTGACCATGGGGCTGGGCAAGGACATCGTCGGCAATCCCGTGGTGGCCGATCTCGCCAAGATGCCGCATGTGCTGGTGGCCGGAACCACCGGTTCGGGCAAGTCGGTGGGGATCAACGCCATGATCCTGTCGCTGTTGTACAAGGCCGAGGCGCGCGATGTGCGCCTGCTGATGATCGATCCGAAGATGCTGGAAATGTCGGTTTACGAAGGCATCCCGCATCTGCTGTGCCCGGTGGTCACCGACATGAAGCAGGCCGCCAACGGCCTGACCTGGTGCGTTGCCGAAATGGAGCGCCGCTACAAGCTGATGAGCAAGCTGGGCGTGCGCAATCTTGCGGGCTACAACGCAAAAATAGACGAAGCCAAGGCCAAGGAAAGCTTCATCTACAACCCGTTCAGCCTCACGCCCGAGTCGCCCGAGCCGCTCGATCGCCTGCCGCACATCGTGATCGTCATTGACGAGCTGGCCGACCTGATGATGGTGGTCGGCAAGAAGATCGAGGAGTTGATCGCGCGCCTGGCGCAGAAGGCGCGCGCTGCGGGCATCCACCTGATTCTTGCCACCCAGCGCCCCAGCGTCGACGTGATCACCGGCCTGATCAAGGCCAATATCCCGACACGCATTGCCTTCCAGGTCAGCAGCAAGATCGACAGCCGCACCGTGCTTGACCAGATGGGCGCCGAAGCACTGCTGGGCATGGGCGACATGCTGTACATGGCCAGCGGCACGGGCCTGCCGATCCGCGTGCATGGCGCCTTTGTCAGCGACGAGGAGGTGCACCGCGTCGTCAACTATCTCAAGGAGCAGGGCGAGCCCGACTACATCGACGGCGTGCTCGAAGGCGGCGTCGCCGATGGAGATGGCGAAACCGGCGGCGATGGGGATGGAAACGGCGAAAAGGACCCCATGTATGACCAAGCTGTCGAAGTGGTCCTCAAGGACCGCAAGGCCAGCATCTCGTACGTGCAGCGCAAGCTGCGCATTGGCTACAACCGCTCGGCGCGCCTGCTCGAGGACATGGAAAAAGCCGGTCTGGTGAGCTCGCTCACGACCAGCGGCCAGCGCGAGGTGCTGGTGCCGGCGCGCAACGAATAGGGCCCCGGGCCATTGGATGGAGAGTGTATGAAGCGATTTTTGACCAGTATCCTGTGGGTGGCCGGCGCCGGCCTGGCCCAGGCCGACGGCCTGCAAAGCCTCGAGGCCTTCATGCAGGGCGCGCAGGCCGGCAAGGCCGACTTCACCCAGACCGTGACCTCACCGTCCAGGGATGGCCAGGCAGCGCGCAGCAAGACCTCCAGCGGCCAGTTCTCGTTCCAGCGGCCCGGACGCTTCAAGTTCGAATACCGCAAGCCGTTTGAACAGCTGATCGTCGCTGACGGCAAGACACTGTGGATGTATGACGCTGACCTCAACCAGGTCACGCAGCGCGCTCAGGCCAAGGTGCTGGACGCCACGCCCGCCGCCATCCTGGCCTCGGCGGCCAGCGTGCAGGCCTTGCGCGCCGATTTCGATCTCAAGGCCGTGCCCGATCAGGACGGTCTGCAATGGGTGGAGGCGCTGCCCAAGGCCAAGGACGGCCAGCTCAAGAGCGTGCGCGTGGGCTTTGCGGGCGAGAAGCTCGCGGCCATCGACATGCTTGACAGCTTTGGCCAGCGCTCGCTGATGCGCTTTGCCAACGTGCAGACCAGCGCCAGCCTGCCGGTCGAAACCTTCAAGTTCGTTGCTCCCAAGGGCGCGGACGTGCTTGCACCTTGAGATCGAGCGGTTCTCAGGCGCGCGCGCGCACCGGCTGCAGCCGGTCCAGCATGGCACAGGCCAGCAGCGTGGCCGCCACGGGCAGCAGCCAGCCCAGGCCCATCGCGCTGCCCGGCAGCTGATCGAGCCATTCAGGCGTCCAGCGACTCAGGCCCAGGGACTGCACGGTGTTGAGCAGGCCGAAGACCAGTGCCACCAGCATCACCGGCACGAACACGCGCGGCGCGGATTTCCAGATGCCCGACAGCAGGCTCAGGCAGACCAGTGCAATCGTCATGGGGTAGATGGCCACCAGCACCGGCACGGCAACCGCGATGAGCTGCTCCAGCCCCTGGTTGGCAAACAGCAGGCTCACCAGACTCAGCGCGATCACCATGCCGCGGTAGGACGCGCCCGGGACCAGGGCGCTGAAATAGGTGGCGCAGGCACTGACCAGGCCCACGCCCGTGGTCAGGCAGGCCAGGATGATCACGGCCGCCAGCAGTACCATGCCGGCCGTGCCGAACGTGTGCTGCACATAGGCCGTCAGGATCTGCACGCCGCTGCTGGCATCCGGCACCATGGAGCCGCTGTGCGCGCCCAGGTGCATCAGCGAGATATAGACCAGGCACAGGCCGACGGCGGCAATCATTCCCGCGATGATTGCGTAGCGCGTCTGCAGCCGCGCTTCGGTCACGCCCGCGTCCTTGATGGCATTGACAATCACGATGCCGAACACCAGCGCGCCCAGCGCGTCCATGGTCTGGTAGCCCTGGGTGAAGCCTTCGGCCAGCGCTGCCTGCTGGTAGTCGCCGACGCTGGGCAGCATGCTGCCCGCGGGCAGAAGAAATGCCGCACCGCCGAGCACCGCCAGCGCCAGGATCAACACCGGGGTGATCATCTTGCCGACGTTGTCCATGAGCTTGCCCGGGAACAGCGCCAGCAGCATGACCAGACCGAAATAAGCCGCGGTATAGGCCAGCAGCACGCCCTCGCCGTGGCCCACGAAAGGCGCCAGTCCCATCTCGAACGAGACGGTGGCGGTGCGCGGCGTGGCAAACAGCGGGCCTATGGTCAGATAGACGGCAACGCCCAGCAGCATGCCGCCCACGCGGCCCAGCGGCGCGGTGATGGCATCCATGCCGCCGCCCACGCGCGCCAGCGCGACCACGGTCAGCAGCGGCAGGCCCACGCCCGTGAGCAAAAAGCCCAGCGCCGCGCTCCACAGGTTCTCACCCGCGGCCAGGCCGACCATGGGCGGGAAGATGATGTTGCCCGCGCCCAGAAAAAGCGCAAAAGTCAGGAAGCCAAGCGCAACCAGGTCACGTGTTTGTAGGGTCTGCATAGATGGGAAAGGGGTGGGCCCCAAGAGGGCCGCGAAAACACTGGTGGAACGACCACCCATCTGCCCATGAGGGCAGCAAAGAGAGGTGAATTCTAAGTGGGCACCCACTGAAGCCAGGCCGGATGTGGCGAAAACCGCAAAGTCTGCAAGCCTGCTGCGCGCGCCGCCGCGGCGTTGGCGCCAAGGGCCTATTGACCTGTGCCTGTGCCGCGTGGCGGCCAAACGGCTAAGCTTGTGTGCCGTGCTTTGCTGTCGCCCCTCCCCGCTGCCATGGTCATGTCACCTGCTTGTTTTTCGCTGTCCCTGACCCCGCGCCTGCGCCGGTCCGCCCCCTGTCTTGCGGGGAGCCGCCATGTCTGATCTGTTTGCGCAGGACCCCGTAGCACCCCTGGCCGAAGCCTTGAGGCCCAGAACCCTGGACGACGTCGTCGGTCAGTCCCACCTGCTGGGCGAGGGCAAGCCGCTGCGCCTGGCCTTCCAGTCGGGCAAGCCGCATTCGATGATTTTCTGGGGGCCTCCGGGCGTGGGCAAGACCACCTTGGCGCGTCTCACGGCCACGGCTTTCAAGTGCGAGTTCATCGCGCTGTCCGCGGTCTTCTCGGGCGTCAAGGACATCCGCGCCGCGATGGAGCAGGCCCAGCAGAACCTGGCACTGGGCAAGCACACCATCTTGTTTGTCGACGAGATCCACCGCTTCAACAAGTCCCAGCAGGATGCGCTGCTGCCCTATGCCGAAAGCGGCCTGGTGACCTTCATTGGCGCGACCACCGAGAACCCGTCGTTCGAAGTCAACTCGGCCCTGCTGTCGCGCGCCCAGGTCTACGTGCTCAAGTCGCTGAGCGACGACGAGCTCAAGCTGCTGCTGCAGCGCACCCAGGAAAAGGCGCTGGGCGAGCTGGCGTTTGACGACAAGGCCGTGGACACCCTCATTGGCTATGCCGACGGCGACGCACGGCGCTTCCTGAACCTGCTCGAGCAGACCGGCACCGCGGCCAGGACCTCGGGCATCACGCGGATCACGGCCGAATTCCTGGAAAATGCCCTGACGCTGAACGCCAGGCGCTTTGACAAGGGCGGCGACAATTTCTACGACCAGATCTCGGCGCTGCACAAATCGGTGCGCGGCTCGCATCCCGATGCCGCGCTCTACTGGCTCACGCGCATGCTCGACGGAGGCGCTGATGCCCGGTATCTTGCGCGGCGCATCGTGCGCATGGCATGGGAGGACATAGGCCTGGCCGACCCGCGGGCCATGCAGATTGCCAACGACGCGGCGCTGACCTACGAGCGGCTGGGCAGTCCCGAAGGCGAGCTGGCGCTGGGCCAGGCGGTGATCTATCTGGCGATCGCGGCCAAGAGCAATGCGGGCTACAACGCCTACAACCAGGCCAAGGCCTTCGTGAAGCAGGACAAGAGCCGGGAAGTGCCGGTGCATCTGCGCAATGCGCCCACCAAGCTGATGAAGGAGCTGGGCTACGGCCATGAATACCGCTATGCGCACGACGAGCCCAATGCCTATGCGGCGGGTGAAACCTATTTGCCCGACGGCCTGGCCGAACCCGGCTGGTACCGGCCCGTGCCGCGCGGGCTGGAAAGCAAGATTGCCGAGAAGCTGGCGCTGCTGAGGAAATGGGACAAGGAAGCCGGCGAAAAGTAGGCATCAACCCGGGCCCAAGGTGGGGGCGCCAGGGAAATGGGAACGCCAGGCGGATCTCGCCTAGGGCCACGGGTCCTGGGCTTTTCAAAGCCAAGCCTGCGATCGGCCGCTTCGGTTTGCAGCAATTGCGCTGGAAAATCGATGCGTTTTTGCGCGATTTAGCGTGCTTACTTTCGGTGTTTTTCGATTGCCCGCGACACCGTAAAAAACATGCAATGTCTTATGACATATTTTTGTCTTTTGAGTCGAAATAGACGCTGAAGCCTGTCACATTCGGGGTGTTCCGCGCAGTGCCGTCGCGATTTTTTTCGGCTGTTGGTTTTATGACTACAGCGCTGCAAGCCGCAGCCCGCCGTGATTTCCGGGCCTCGCTGCCAAGGCACCAGGGTTTGCGCAAGCGGTCTTTCATGGCAGATGCGTTCGATTACGAGACGGTTACATCGCCGGGAGTACACTTCGCCCCGTTGACGCCGGCAAGCCCCTGCCCAGCATTCGTGTGTGTGTATGTTTGCCTGCGTGTCCGTCAGAAAACCTGGTAAGGAATCCCATGCTATTTGGCAAGCTGCTGCCACGCGAAGGTAATTTTTTCGAAATGTTCAACCAGCACGCGGATCGCATCGTCGAAGCCGCGCATGCGTTCTCGCAGCTGGTGGCGAACTACAACGACCTGCACCTGCGTGAGAAGTATGGGCAGGATGTCGACAACGCCGAGCGCGCTGCCGACCGTGTGACGCACGACGTGAACAAGGCCTTGCACCGGACCTTCATCACCCCCCTGGACCGTGAGCAGATCCACTCGCTGATCAATACCATGGACGACGTGGCCGACCTGATCCAGGACTCGGCGGAGACCATGGCGCTGTATGACGTGCGTCATATGACGGAGGAAATCACGCGCCTGACCGACCTGAGCGTCAAGTGCTGCGAACGCGTGCGCGACGCCGTCAAGATGCTGGACCGCATCTCCGACGCCAACACCGCCGAAGCCGCGCTCAAGACCTGCGAGGAAATCGACCGTCTTGAATCCGATGCCGACCGCGTGATGCGCTCGGCCATGAGCAAGCTGTTCCGCGAAGAGCCCGATGTGCGTGAAGTGATCAAGCTCAAGGCAATCTACGAACTGCTTGAAACCATCACCGACAAGTGTGAGGACGTGGCCAATCACATCGAGGGCATCGTCCTCGAGAATTCCTGACACGGCGCGGAGTCCTGACGTAATGGAAACCGTACAAGCCGCCCTCTGGGTCGTGGTCTTGCTGGTGGCGCTGGCCTTGCTGTTCGACTTCATGAACGGCTTTCACGACGCGGCCAACTCGATTGCAACCGTCGTCTCCACCGGCGTGCTCAAACCGGCGCAGGCCGTGGTCTTTGCCGCCTTCTTCAATGTTGTCGCGATCTTCGTGTTCCACCTGAGCGTTGCCGCGACGGTGGGCAAGGGCATCGTGCAGCCGGGCATCGTCGATACCCATGTGGTGTTTGGCGCCCTCGTCGGCGCGATTGCCTGGAATCTGATCACCTGGTATTACGGCATTCCCAGCAGCTCCTCGCATGCGCTGATCGGCGGCATCGTCGGTGCGGTGATTGCCAAGGCCGGTGCGGGTTCGCTGATTGCCAGCGGCATCTGGAAGACCGTGGCCTTCATCTTTGTGTCGCCGCTGCTGGGCTATCTGCTGGGTTCGCTGATGATGGTGCTGGTCGCCTGGATCTGCCGCCGGGCCAGGCCCAACAAGGTCGACAAGTGGTTCCGGCGCCTGCAGCTGGTTTCGGCCGGTGCCTACAGCCTGGGCCACGGCGGCAATGATGCGCAAAAGACCATTGGCATCATCTGGCTGCTGCTGATTGCCACCGGCTACACCAGCGTCAACGACGCGTCGCCGCCTACCTGGACCATCATTTCCTGCTACATCGCCATTGGCCTGGGCACGATGTTCGGTGGCTGGCGCATTGTCAAGACCATGGGCCAGAAGATCACCAAGCTCAAGCCCGTGGGCGGTTTCTGCGCCGAAAGCGGCGGTGCGCTGACGCTGTTCATCGCCACGGCCATGGGCGTGCCGGTCTCGACCACGCACACCATCACCGGTGCCATCGTGGGCGTGGGCTCGACCCAGCGTGCCAGCGCCGTGCGCTGGGGCGTGGCCGGCAACATCATCTGGGCCTGGGTGCTGACCATTCCGGCCAGCGCGTTTGTCGCCTCGATTGCCTACTGGGTCAGCCTGCAGATCTTTTAAGCACCCCCTGAGGCGCTTCGCGCCTTCCCCCTCTCAACCTTCGGTGGAGGGGGACGGCAGCCTCGCTGCGGGGTGGCCCTTGCTTGCTGCCTTCTTGCTGGGGCGCGCCAGTTTCAAGGGCTGTGTGTCAGCCTTAACAAGAAGCGGTCAATGCAGCCATGTACTGACCGCTTTTTGCACTCCCATCCACAGGCCTTCACGGGAGGGCGCCGCGCGGCGAGACAGCGGGCCCGTGAAGGGGTGATACTCGCCGCCGCCGGACCGCCCCAAGGCGGCGACGGCCCCCTTGGGGGCAGTGAGTCACACGCAGCGGGCGAGCGTGGGGGCTATTGCGGTTGCGAAATCTTGCGCGCTTCCTCGATCTGGTATTCGAAGTAATGCTGGAAGCTGTAGGCCAGGCTGGCCATCAGCACCGTCGCGCCCATCATCAGCGACAGGCCGATCGCAAACACCGTGCCCCAGTGGGTGCGGCCGGGCTCGGCGTCGGCGCTTGTGGCTGGGTTGAAGCGCGTATTCCAGGCGTCGGCGGGCGTGAGGCCATAAAGAATGGCGCGCAGCGCGCAGGCCGCAATGGTGAAGCCCAGCAGCGGAATCAGCAGCCAGCTGAGCTGATCGTCCTGGCCCAGCGCCTGAACGCGCTGTATGCCATAGACGCCCAGCGCCGTGGGCAGCGGCAGCAGCCAGCCGCGCAAGTCGGCAAGGCCGTAGAGGTAGAAACGGTGCAGGCCCAGCGGCCCGCCGATGAAGGCCAACCAGGCGGCCAGGGTCTTGCTTTTCATGCAGCCATTATTGGCGCGAAGCCTGCGCCCGGCTAGCCCGGGATTACGCCTTGGCAACCGGGGGCGTGGAGTCGCCTTCGCCCAGCGTCTTTTCCATCAGCACGATGTCGAGCCAGCGGTCGAACTTCCAGCCCATGGAGCGCATGACGCCGATTTCGCTGAATCCGGCAGCGCGGTGCACGCCAATGGAGCCGGCGTTGGCGGAGTCGCCGATCACTGCCAGCAGCTTGCGCACGCCCGCGGCCTGCGCCTGGTCGCTCAGCGCCTGCAGCAGCAGCCGGCCCAGGCCCTGGCCGCGTGCGCCATCCGCCACATAGATCGAGTCTTCGGCCGAGAAGCGGTAGGCCGGGCGCGGCTTGAACCAGTTGGCATAGCTGAAGCCCAGGATCTGGCCGTCCTTGCCCTCGGCCACGAGGTAGGGCAGGTCGCGCGAAAGAACGTCGGCGCGGCGCGCGGTCATGTCCTGCTCGCTGGGCGGGTCGATCTCGAAAGTACCGGTGCCGTGCAGCACGTGGTGGCGGTAGATCGCGGTGATGGCGGGGATGTCTGACTCGATGCTGGCGCGGATATTAGGCATAAAGAGAAGAAGTCGATATAATCGTGAGCTTTGCTGCGTGTCGCTGGCCGGGTGGCCATGTCGCGTGTCTCAACGTGGCAGAAAACATTGCAGCAGTTGCTGCAAACCACCCAAAGGATAAATTATGGTCGTCATTCGACTTTCTCGCGGCGGCTCCAAGGCCCGTCCTTTCTACAACATCGTTGTGGCTGACAAGCGCACCCGCCGTGATGGCGCCTTCATCGAGCGTCTGGGTTTCTACAACCCAACCGCACGTGGCGGCGAAGAAGGTCTGCGCATTGCGCAAGACCGTCTGACGTACTGGAAGAGCGTGGGCGCGCAATCGTCGCCTACGGTGGATCGCCTGATCAAGCAAGCCTCCAAGGCAGCTGCTTAATCTGACGCTTCCCTGAAGGCGGGTTCCGTGGCTTATGCTTGCGGAACCCGCCTTTTTTTTGCCGCCGGGCCGTCCCGGGCCCCCCTGGGAGGCAGCGCAGCCCTTTGTCAAGCTCAGGACGTAGCGAGCAAGCGTGGGGGCATTTATTTGTTTTTCGAAAATTAGCACCATGGCCCTTCTTCCTGTATTTGAACCCGCTCAACTGCCTGCCGACGCCGTGGAGGTCGGCCGCATTGCGGACGCCTGGGGTGTCAAGGGCTGGTTCAAGGTGCTGCCTTTCAGTGCCGACGCCGAAGTGCTGCTGACTTCCAAGCAATGGTTTTTGCAGCCGTCCGAGCGCGGCGCACGCACGTTCACCGGCACCGTGCTGATGCCGGTCAAGCAGTCGCGCGAGCATTCGGGCTCCATTGTCGCCACGGCCGAGGCCGTGGCCGATCGCACGGCGGCCGAGTCGCTCAAGGGCGCACGCATTTTTGTCTCGCGCGCCGAGTTTCCCCAGGCCGCCGAGGATGAGTACTACTGGGTCGACCTGCTGGGCCTGGACGTGATCAACCGCGAAGGTGTGGTGCTGGGCCAGGTCAAGGATCTGATGTCGACCGGCCCGCAGACCGTGCTGGTGATTGCCTACGAGGAAGATGGGAAAACGCTGGAGCGCATGATTCCCTTTGTGTCGGCCTATGTGGACAAGGTTGAATTGACGCAGCGCCGCATCACGGTCGACTGGCAAGCGGATTATTGATGGCCTGTGTTTCGTTGACGCTGCCCATGGCGCGCAGTAAGGGTCCAAGCCATGCGTTTTGACATCATCACTTTGTTTCCGGAGCTGTTCGCGCCGTTCCTCGCCAGCGGCGTCACGCGCCGCGCCTATTCCTCGGGCCAGGTCGCGGTGCGGCTGTGGAATCCGCGCGACTACGCGCAGGGCAATTACCGCCGCGTCGACGACCGGCCCTTTGGCGGCGGCCCCGGCATGGTGATGATGGTCGAGCCGCTGCAGGCCTGCCTCGATGCCATCCGAGCCGACCGCGCCGAGGAGCCGGCCGAGCAGGTGCCGCTGGTGCTGTTCTCGCCGATCGGCAAGAAGCTCGACCACCCGTCGGTGGAGCAGTGGGCGCAAAGCCCGGGCGCGATCTTGCTGTGCGGCCGCTACGAAGGCATTGACCAGCGTTTCATCGACACCCATGTGAATGCGCAGATCAGCCTGGGCGATTTCGTGCTCTCGGGCGGTGAAATCGCTGCCATGGCGCTGCTCGACGCGGTCACGCGCTTGCAGCCCGGCGTGCTCAACGATGAAGGCAGCCATCAGCTCGACAGTTTCAACCCCAGTCTCAACGGCCTGCTTGACTGCCCGCATTACACCCGCCCCGAGGTCTGGCAGGGCCAGGAAGTGCCACCGGTGCTGATTTCGGGTCACCATGCGCACATCGAGCGCTGGCGCCGCGACCAGAGCCTGGAGATCACGGCGCGCAACCGGCCCGATCTGCTGGTCCAGGCGCGCGAAGGCGGGCATCTGACCCGCAAGGATGAAGCGGTTTTGGCAAAAATAGCGGACGGGCTATAATCGAGGGCTGTCGATCCTCTGCCGGCCGCTGCATTCGAGGAGCCCAAGCTCATAGCATTGGGCAAGCAATGCAGCCATACAGTGCCAATCCCGGTGCTTGCCAATTGTGGCGCGGACAAGATCGTTGGATGTAACCATGAATCTGATCCAGACTCTTGAGCAGGAAGAAATTGCCCGCTTGAACAAGACCATCCCCGTGTTCTCCCCCGGTGACACCGTCATCGTGAGCGTGAATGTGGTTGAAGGCGCGCGCAAGCGTGTGCAGGCCTACGAAGGCGTCGTGATTGCCAAGCGCAACCGCGGCCTCAACAGCGGCTTCACTGTTCGCAAGATCTCCAGCGGTGAAGGCGTGGAGCGTACGTTCCAGACGTACAGCCCGCTGATCGCCGGCATCGAAGTCAAGCGCCGCGGTGACGTGCGCCGTGCCAAGCTGTACTACCTGCGCGAGCGCAGCGGCAAGTCGGCACGTATCAAGGAAAAGCTGCCAGCTCGCAAGACGGCAGCCGCGCCTGCTGCAGCTGCAGCAGCGCCCGCTACGGCCGCCTGAATCGCCTAGGCGCTTCGGGAAAGCCGCTACAGTTCGCTGTAGCGGCTTTTTTTATTGCCGCCGGGCCGCCCAAGGCAATAAGCGATGGGGGGCTTTGCCCCCCAGGCGGCTACAGCGAGCAAGCGTGGGGCTTTTTAATTTTTACGCGCAATCCGCATTTTTTCCGGGACAGGTCTGTGCTCCCTTCTTCCTCGGTTACTCCCCGCCCCAGTCCGCTGGCGCCGGGCTTCGATCCGCGTTCGGTGCCGGTGCTGGCCGTGGACAGCCATCTGCCGGCCGTGCCCGCCAGTGCCCAGACGGCTCAGGCCCTGCGCCACCGCTTTGCGGCGCCGCCGCTGTGGTCGCCGGAGATCGAACGCGAACTGTTGCTGCCCTATCGCGGGCCGCCCGACCGCGCGCCGGCCGAGGCCGCGGTGCTGATTGCCATCGTGCAGCGTGAGCAGCCCATGGTGCTGCTGACCGAGCGCACGGTGCATCTGTCCTCGCATTCGGGCCAAGTGGCGTTTCCCGGCGGCAAGCGCGACCCCGAGGATGTGGATGCCGCGGCAACCGCCCTGCGCGAAGCCCAGGAAGAGGTCGGCCTGGACCCGGCCCTGGTCGAAGTGCTGGGCAGCCTGCCGCCCTATGTGACCACCACTGGCTTTGTCGTGACGCCGGTCGTGGGCCTGGTGTCGCCAGACGCCCGCTATCAGCCCAATCCCTATGAGGTGGCGGATCTTTTCGAGGTGCCGCTGGCCTTCGTGCTCGACCCCGCCAACCACCAGCGCCATGCGCTCGATCGGCCCGAAGGGCGGCGCGAATGGCTGTCCATGCCCTACCAGGATGGGGACGTGCAGCGCTACATCTGGGGAGCAACCGCCGGCATGTTGCGCAACTTCTATCGCTTCATGCTGGCTTGAAATGAAGCACCTCCGGTGCGGCTGCGTGGCCGGGCCACCCCGCGCTTCCCCCTGCACAAGGGACACAAGAGGGCGCGCCCCTCGGCGCGCAGTGGACTGGACAGCGCTTGCGCGGTGTCCCTGAGTTGGGCCATGCGGGTTTTAAAGGTCTGGCCCACGAGCCATGGATAGTGGGGAGTTGGGACCCCGCTGTTGCAGAGGCAAAGTATGATGGCCGCATGAGTTTCTTCGCCATCCTGTTTGCCTTGCTGATAGAGCAGGCCCGCCCGCTGGCCCGCAGCAATGCCGTTCATGCCGGCTTGCGCGCCTGGACCGTGTCCGTGCGCCGCAATTTCGATGCGGGCCAGTCCTACCACGGCTGGGTTGCCTGGGGTCTTGCCGTTCTGGCTCCGGCGCTGCTGGCGCTGGGCGTGCACTTGCTGCTGGTGTGGCTGGTGGGCTGGCCGCTGGCGCTGGTCTGGAACGTGGCGGTGCTTTATGTGACGCTGGGCTTTCGCCAGTTCAGCCACCATTTCACGCGCATCCGCGATGCACTGGAAGCGGCGGATGAGTTCACGGCGCGCGAAGAACTCGCGCAGTGGCAGCAGGTCGACACCACCGAAGTGCCGCGCAGCCAGGTGGTGCGCCATGTGATTGAATACTCGGTGCTGGCCGCTCACCGCCATGTGTTTGGCGTGCTGTTCTGGTATTCGGCGCTGGCCGCTGTGGGCCTGGGTCCCATGGGCGCGGTGCTCTACCGCTCGGCGGAATTCGTCTCGCGCTACTGGTCGCGCCAGGGTTTCATGGGCGCCCAGCCGGTGAGCGAGCGCCTGCAGAGCGCCGCGCGCCAGGCCTGGATGTGGATTGACTGGCTGCCCGCACGCCTGACGGCGCTGAGCTTTGCGGTGGTCGGCAGCTTCGAGGAGGCGATTGACGGCTGGCGCTTCCATGCGCAGCGCTTTCCCAACGACAACGACGGCGTGCTGCTGGCCGCCACGGCAGGCGCAATCAATGTGCGTCTGGGCGGCGAAGCCCTCAAGGCGCGCGAAGATGCGCCGCTGATGCCGGGTTTCGATGGCGAAGCCGACTTCGACGACAGCGACTCCACGCCGGGCCGCCTGCCCGAGCTGAGCCACCTGCGCAGCGTGGTGGGCCTGGTCTGGCGATCGGTGGTGGTGTGGCTGCTGCTGCTGGCGCTGCTCACCTTGGCGCGCCTGCTGGGCTGAGACCAGGCTGGCCATCTTGCCTAACCGGCGGCTGTATCGTAGTCAGGCATAGCCAAGCAGTCTCTGGAGCCGGCGTGCCCCAGCATCGGGGCAGCGAGGCCTTCGGCGGAGCTCAGGACGCCGCCCCGCAGCGAGGCTGCCGTGCCTGAGCCGGTCGCCCCCTCCGCGCAAGGATGAGAGGGGAAAGCCGGGGCGGCCCACGCCGGGGCGGCCCAAGCCGGGGCGGCCCCAGCCGGGCCAGCGGCTCAGGGCGTGCTTTTTAATACCGTCGTTCGGCGCTCAGTTCCTCGAACAGGTCCTGGTAGATCCGATAGCGGTTGGCGCTGATGTGGTGCGGGCTGTCCTTGGCGTCGACTTCTGCCATCACGGCACAGCCCGGCTCGTGCAGGTGGGTGCAGTTGTAGAACTTGCAGTCGGCCGCGCGCGCGCCGATGTCTGGCATGCAGCGCGCCAGATCCATGGGCCCGATGTGGTGCAGGCCGAACTCCTGGAAGCCCGGAGAATCGAGCAGCGCGGTCTGCCGTTCCTCATCCACCCAATACCAGGTGGTGCTGGTGGTGGTGTGCTTGCCCGAGTTCAAGGCCTGGGAGATCTCGCCGGTCTGCGCGCGCGCGCCCGGTATCAGCAGGTTGATCAGCGTGCTCTTGCCCGAGCCCGAAGGGCCGAGCACCAGCGTCGCCTTGCCCTTGAGATGCTGCATCAGCGCCGCGCGGTCGGTCTCGCTCGATTCGGTCAGCGACAGCGGCAGCACGCCGTAGTTGAGCTGGTCGCTGCCGTGGCGCATGCGGCGGTAGGGCAGCAGCCGCTCCCAGGCGCGTGCAAAGGGCTCGACCAGATCGCTCTTGTTGAGCGCGATCAGCGGCGTGATGTGCGAGGCCTCGGCGGCAATCAGCGCGCGCGCCAGCTGGCTTTCCGAAAACACCGGGTCGGCCGCGATCAGTATCAGCACCTGGTCGATGTTGGCGGCAAACGACTTGGTGCGGATCTCGTCCTGGCGGTAGAACAGGTTGCGTCGCGGCAGCACTTTCTCTATCGTGCCTTCGTCGCCCTGGCCCGCGGCCGGCATGATCCAGCGCACATGGTCGCCGACCACGGCCTGGCTTTTCTTGCCGCGCGGGTGGCAGATGCGGCGCGAGCCGTCCGGGGCTTCGACCACGCAGTGGCGACCATGGCTGGCAACGACCAGGCCTTCGGGGCGGGCGCTGTCCTGCGTCATGCGAGCAAGGCATCGATGCGGCGCGCGCAATCGAAGTCCGTGGCCGAGACGCCGCCGACGTCATGCGTGTTGAGGCGCACGTTGCAGCGGTTATATGACACCTTGAGGTCCGGGTGGTGGTCCTGCTGGTGGGCAATCAGCGCCACGGCGTTGACGAAGGCCATGGTCTCGTAATAATTCACAAACGAGAAAGTCTTCTCTATCGCCAGGTCCTTGCCGTCGCCGCTGAGCTGCCAGCCTTCGGCCTGGGCCAGCTGCGAGACAAGTTGGGTGGCCGACAGTGCGCGGCGCGGCTGGGCGGACCAGTCCTGTTGCTTGAGTGGGGTGCTTGTCATGGTGCGGTCATGCGTTGGGGGCCAGGGCAGGGGCGGGCGCCGGCAGGCGCGCCAGGCGCTCTATGGCCGGAGGGTGCGAATAGTAGAAGGCGACGTAAGTGGGGTCGGGCGTGAGCGTCGAGGCGTTGTCTTCGTAGAGCGTCAGCAGCGCCGAAGCGAGGTCGCCGCCCTGGGACTGCGCTGCGGCGTAGGCATCGGCCTCGAACTCGTCGCGGCGCGAGAAATACGACATCAGCGGCGCGAGAAAGAAGCTGAACACCGGCACGACCAGCATGAACAGCAGCAGCGCGACGGCTTCATTGCCCGCGAGCGCGCTGGCGCCCGTGAGCAGCATATCGAGGCTGGGGCGCACGCCCAGGCCGGTGTAGAACCAGGGCTGCTGCGAAAGCCAGCCGAGCAGGGCCAGCGCGGCCATGCTCATGGCAAACAGGCCGACCAGTCGCTTGGTGATATGGCGGTGCTTGAAATGGCCCAGCTCGTGGGCCAGCACGGCTTCGACCTCGCCCGGTGAGAGCTGCTTGAGCAAGGTGTCGTAGAACACCACGCGCTTGGCCGAACCAAAGCCCGTGAAGTAGGCGTTGGCATGGGCCGAGCGGCGGCTGCCGTCCATCACGAACAAGCCCTTGGCCGAAAAGCCGCAGCGCTGCATCAGCGCCGTGACGCGCTGCTGAATGGCTTCATCCTTGAGCGGCTCGAAGCGGTTGAACAGTGGCGCGATCACGCTGGGGTACAGCCACATCAGCAGCAGGTTGAAGCCGGCCCAGACGGTCCAGGCCCAGAGCCACCAGAGCGCGCCGCTCGAAGCCATGAGCCACAGCACCAGCGCCGCCAGCGGCAGGCCGATCACGGCGCCGACCAGCGTGGACTTGAACAGGTCGGCAAGCCAGAGCTTGGGGGTGAGCTTGTTGAAGCCAAAGCGCTGCTCGATGACAAAGGTCTGGTACAGCGACAGCGGCAGGCCGACCAGCCCCGAGACCAGCGCAAACGCGGCCAGCAGCGCAAGCTGCTGGTGCAGGCCCTGGCCCAGCCATTGCAGCAGCAACTGGTGCAGTGCGTCGAGGCCGCCAAGCAGCGTCCAGACCAGCAGCAGCGCGGCGGACAGCGCCATGTCGATCAGACCCACGCGCGCCTTGGCCAGTGTGTAGTCGGCGGCCTTGTGGTGGGCGGCCAGCGGCACATGCTGGGCAAAGGCAGGCGGTACTTCGGCGCGGTGGCGCGCGACATGGCGCACCTGGCGCGACAGCAGCCACAGCCGCGTGAGCAGTTGCAGCACCAGCAGCGCGGCAAAGCCCAGAGTCAACAGCAGCGAAGGTGAAAATGGGGTAGGGGAAAGCATCTGCGGGCAGTGTAGGCGACAATTCGCGCCATGTCCGATGCCCTCCTCTCCAACCCTCCCGTGCTTGCGAAATCAGATTTGAATCTCGTCTGGCTTGACTGTGAAATGACCGGCCTGCAGCCCGAGACCGACCGGGTGATCGAGATCGCGGTCGTGGTCACCAACTCCGATCTTTCGATACGTGTCGAAGGGCCGGTCTTTGCAATTCACCAGAGCGATGCGCTGCTCAACGGCATGGATGCCTGGAACAAGGGCACGCATGGGCGCAGCGGCCTGATCGAGCGCGTCAAGCAATCCGAGGTGACGGAAGCGCAAGCCGAGAAGGAGCTGATTGCCTTCCTGTCGCGCTATGTGCCCAAGGGCAAGGTGCCGCTGTGCGGCAACAGCATAGGCCAGGACCGGCGCTTCCTGGTCAACTACATGCCCAAGCTCGAAGCCTTCTTTCATTACCGCAATGTGGACGTGAGCACCTTCAAGGAACTTGCGCGCCGCTGGAAGCCCGCGGTCTGCGCGTCCTTCAAGAAAGCACAGCGCCACACGGCGCTGGCCGACGTGCATGAGTCCATCGACGAGCTGATCCACTACCGCGCGCATTTCCTCGCGCTCGAGCCGCTGGCCGCGTGAGCGGGAAAGGCGCAGGCTTGGCCCTGATATTTTCAGGGCAATATTGCACAGGCCCTTGCGTATAAGAAGACAACCGTGGCATAATTGCCAGCTTGCCCCTACCCTTTGGGGTAATTTGCGCATCTCCCATCACTCACCGGGCCCCGCTTTTTGATCCGTGCTCCTCGCACGACAAAGCAACTTATGCCCAGCCGCCTCACTTCCGAGCCGGCCACGTTTGACGGTTGATGTTTTTTAACCGTCATTGAAGCACCGCAGACATCTGTTCGGTGGCGCTTCATCGTGAGAAACAAATGAACGACAACATTATTGAGCAGGGCGTCGCCGCCGCTGCAGAATCTTCTTTGGACCATTCCATTTTGAACGCAGCGCATATTGCTGCCGACGACGCTGCCATCGTTGCAGACGCCGCATCCATCATTTCCGATTCCGAATCGCTGGAAACCGAAGCTGAACAAGCTGAAGTCGAGCAAAAGCCCAACGGCTTCGTGGAACTGGGTCTGGCCCCTGAACTGGTTCAGGCTGTCGCCGACCTCGGCTATACCCAGCCCACCGCCGTGCAAGCCAAGGCCATCCCCCTGGCAATGAACAAGGGCCCGAACGCAACCGCCTTTGTCGACCTGATGGTGTCCAGCCAGACCGGTTCGGGCAAGACCGCTGCGTTCCTGCTGCCTGTGCTGCACACGCTGCTCGAACAGCAAGCTGAAATCGAAGCCGAAGGCCGTGCCGAATTCGAGCGCGCCTGCGCCGAAGCCGCCGCCAATGGCGAACCGGCTCCCAAGCGCAAGCGCAAGGATCCGACCAACCCGCGCAACTTCAAGGCTGCCGCTCCCGGTGCCCTGATCCTGTGCCCCACGCGCGAGCTGGCCCAGCAGGTGGCGCATGACGCCATCGAGCTGGTCAAGCATTGCCGCGGCCTGCGCGTTGCCAACGTGGTCGGTGGTATTCCCTACCAGCTGCAGATCGCCAAGCTGCAGAACGCCAATCTGGTGGTGGCCACTCCCGGCCGTCTGCTGGACCTGCAGCGCTCGATGCAGATCAAGCTCGACAAGGTGCAGTTCCTGGTCGTCGACGAAGCCGACCGCATGCTCGACCTGGGCTTCTCGGACGACCTCGCCGAAGTCAACCAGATGACGGCACAGCGTCAGCAGACCATGATGTTCAGCGCCACGTTCGCGTCGCGCATCCAGCAACTGGCCATGCGCGTGATGCATGACAACGGTGCCGGCGTCAAGAAGATCCAGATCGACTCGCCGCAGGAAAAGCATTCGAGCATCAAGCAGGTGCTGTTCTGGGCCGACAACGCCCAGCACAAGCGCAAGCTGCTGGACCACTGGCTGCGTGACACCACGATCAACCAGGCCATCGTGTTTGCTTCCACGCAAGTGGAATGTGACGGTTTGGCCACCGATCTGCAGCAGGAAGGCTTCTCGGCCGTCGCCCTGCATGGCGCATTGAGCCAGGGTCTGCGCAATCGCCGCCTGCAGGCTCTGCGCGGCGGCCAGGTGCAAATCCTGGTGGCCACCGATGTGGCCGCTCGCGGCATCGACGTGCCCACGATCACCCACGTGTTCAACTACGGTCTTCCCATGAAGGCCGAAGATTACACCCACCGTATCGGCCGTACCGGCCGCGCCGGTCGCACGGGCCTGGCTGTGACGTTTGCCGAATTGCGTGATCGTCGCCGCATCTTCGATATCGAAGCCTTCACCCGCCAGCAGTTCACCGCGGAAGTGGTGCCTGGCATGGAGCCCACACAGCGCGCTCCCCAGGGCGGTCGCCCTGACAGCCGTGGCCGTGGTGGCGAAGGTCGTGACTACTCGCCACGTGGCCGCAGCGGCGGCTTCGGCGGTGGTGGCGGTGGCGCGGGTCGCAGCTTCGGCGGCGGCGGTGGTGGTGATCGTGGCCGCAGCTTCGGCGGCGGTGACCGCGGCGGCTTTGGTGGCGGTGGCGATCGTGGCGGCTTCGGCGGCGGCGACCGTGGTGGTGATCGCGGCGGCTTCGGCGGCGGCGGTGATCGCGGTGGTTTCGGCGGCGGCGACCGCGGCGGTGATCGCGGTGGTTTCGGCGGCGGCGATCGTGGCGCGGGCTTTGCTCCACGCGGCGGTGCTCCCCGTGACGACCGTGGCTTCGGCGGCGCTCCACGCCGTGATGGCGAAGGCTTTGCTCCGCGCAAGCCCGCATTTGCCGACAACCGTGGTGGTGACCGCGGCGGCTTCGGCGGCGGCGACCGTGCTCCGGCACGTGAATACGGCGCGCGTCCGGCCTTTGCTGGCAAGCCCGCAGGTGGCCCTGGCGGCAAGCCTTCGTTCACTCCGCACGACGCTCGCAAGCGTCCCGCACGCCCAGCACGCTGATCTTCAGCGCTGAGCATGCAGAAAAACCGGCCTCGGGGCCGGTTTTTTTATGGGCGATTGATTCGGGCCAGGGCTGGGGTCAGGCCCAACGCTGCGCAGCACAGGGCATGAAAGCCCGCGCTCGCCACTGCCGTTCGCCCTGAGCCTGCCGGGCCGGGCGCGTCGAGAGGCATTTCGCGGTAAGGCACTTGTGCGGGCATCCTATTCCCGGTTTGTCTGGATGAGGCAGGCGAGGTGAGGTCTCTCCAGGCGTCATTGAGAAACAGCGGGGCGTGCGACTGCGGTGTTGAATGCCGGGGCTTCGACAGGCTCAGCCCGAACGGGTTTTTCCACTGTGCCGAAGCCACCGTCTCCGGCCGGCAGCGGCATTGAAGACAAACGCCTTCCAGATATCGGCGCTCAATCCTGCGCGCTGCGTCGGCCGATATCGGGCCAGCGCCAGTGCAGATAGACCCAGGCCACCAGCCCGATCAGCATCAGTGACAGCGACGACACCGCCAGCCCCAGCGTCGAGTGCATGACCAGGGGTGCGAGCAGGCCGGCAACCAGGCCGTTGGCGGCCGAGCCTATGAAGGCCTGCAGCGACGAGGCCATGCCGCGGCGCTCGGGGTAGAGGTCCAGCACCAGCAGCGTGACCACCGGCACCATCAGCGCCCAGCCAAGCGAGAACAGCGCGATCGGCAGCATGGCCCAGCTCGCGTGCACCGGCAGCAGCACGGTGGCAATCACGTTGAGCACCGACATCAGCAGCATGATGACAAAGCCGTGGCGGATCTGGCGCTTGGGAGGAATGCGGCCGGCAAGCCGGCCGCTGAGCCAGGCGCCGGTCATGATGCCCGAGATGATCAGCAGGAACAGCCAGAAGAACTCGGTCGGCCCCAGCCCCAGGTGGTCGCCGAGAAACGCGGGCGCGGCCATCACGTAGAGGAACATGCCGTTGAACGGCACGCCGCTGGCCAGCGCCAGCAGCAGGAAGCGCGGGCTGCTGCCCAGCTTCCAGTAGCCGCGCATCAGGTGGCGGGTGTTGAAAGGCTGGCGCAGTTCAGCGTGCAGGGTTTCGGGCAGCAGCCGGTAGTTGATGCTCCACAGCAGCACGCCGATCAGCGTCAGGAACCAGAAGATGCTGTGCCAGCCCGCAAGCACCAGCAGCCAGCCTCCGGCAATCGGGGCAATGGCCGGCGCGGCGCCAAAGAAAAGCGTGACCTGGCTCATGACCTTCTGCGCTTCCGAAGGCGGGTACATGTCACGTATCACCGCCCGCGAAACCACGATGCCCGCGCCCGTGGACAGGCCTTGCAGCGCGCGAAAGAACACCAGTTGGCCGATGTTCTGCGACAGCGCGCAGCCCGCCGAAGCCAGCGTGAACATCGCCAGCCCCCAGAGCACCACCGGGCGGCGGCCGAAGCTGTCGGCCAGCGCGCCATGGAACAGGTTCATGAAGGCAAAGCCGAACAGGTAGGCCGAAAGCGTCTGCTGCATCTCTACCGGCGTCGCCCCCAGCGCCTGGGCAATGCCCGAAAAGGCGGGCAGATAAGTGTCGATGGAAAAAGGACCGAGCATGCCCAGCAGGGCCAGCAGTATTGACAAAGTCCAGCGCGGGCCGCGCCAGAGTTGTTGGGCTTGAGGGTGCATGGATATGGCTAGGAGGGAGCGACGACACAGGCGCGCCGGGCTGGTGTGCAGGCTGCGTGCCGATTGTGCCGTGCAAAGCGAAAGTCCGCTGCGCACGCCGCTGCGCACGCCGCTGCGCACAGTCTGCGCTGGCGGTGTTGCACTCTAGTGACAGATAAGCCCCAGTTTGTCAATGTCACACGCCGCGCGCGGTACGGGTGCAACAATCTGGCGCACTTGTTTTGAGGATCTTTATGCAGCTTACCCTTCGGGCCCGTCTCATCGCGCTCAGCATCGCCGTTGTCACCGTGGCGATGCTCGCGCTGGCCGCGGCCAACTTCCTGACCGTGCAGCGCCATGTCCGCTCCACCGTCGATGCCGAAAGCCGGCAACTGGTGGCGACGCAGGCGCGTGCGTTGGGTGACTGGGTGGAGACCAAGCGGCTGCTGACCCATACATTGACACAGGCAATAGACCAACCGGACCCGCGCGGCGTGGTGCAGGCGCTGCGCGATGGTGGAGGCTTCTCCGACGCCTATATCGGTTTTCCGGACAAGCGCACGATTTTCCTCCATCCCATGCCCGACAGCTATGACGTGACGTCGCGGCCCTGGTACCAGCAGGCGGTCAAGGAGGGCAAGCCCATCCTGACCACGCCGTACCTTTTCACTTCGCCGCCCGAGGTCGGGGTGACATTTGCCGAGCCCGTGGGTCCTGCTGGCAATGTGACGGCCGTGGTCGGCACCGATGTGCTGCTGACCACCGCGGTGCGCAACGTCGCGGCCATCCGTCCCACGCCCGACAGCTTTGCCTTTCTGGCAAACCGCGCCGGCGTGATCGTGACCCACCCCGATGCCGCCATGACGCTCAAGCCGGTGTCCGCGTTGTCGCCGAATCTCCAGACTTCGACGCTGGATGCACTCGCGCAGGCCGGCGCCGGCACGCGCACCGAGATCCAGGGCATCGATTACCTGCTTTACGGCAGTCCCGTTCCCGGCACGGATTGGCAATTGGTGATTGCCGTGCACCGCGATCAGGCGCTGGCGTCGATCGACAGCTTGCTCAAGGTGTCGGCGCTCACGGTGTTGGTCTCGCTGACGCTGGCCATCCTGGTGCTGGGCGCGGTGATCGCGCGCTCCTTGCGCCGCCTGGCGCTGGTCCGGGACGCGCTGAACGACATCGCCTCGGGCGAAGGCGATCTGACGCGCCGCCTTTCCACGCACGGCCACGACGAGCTGACGCAGATCTCGCGGGCGTTCAATCAGTTCGTGGACAAGATTGCCGCCGTGCTGCTGCGCATCCGAGAGTCATCGGAGACCGTGCGCCTAGCAAGCAGCGAGATTGCCAGTGGCAACCAGAATTTGTCGGCGCGTACCGAGCAGCAGGCCAGTTCACTGGAGCAAACCGCCGCCGCCATGGAGCAGCTCACGGCGACGGTGCAGCAAAATGCAGAGAACGCGCGCCAGGCCAATCAGCTGGCGGTGGGGGCCTCGGAAGTCGCCACCCACGGCGGCACGGTGGTTGTCCAGGTAGTGCAGACCATGGGCGGGATAGAAACTTCGTCGCGCAAGATTGCCGACATCATCGGTGTGATTGACGGCATTGCGTTTCAGACCAATATCCTGGCTCTCAACGCTGCCGTTGAAGCGGCCCGGGCGGGCGAGCAGGGCCGGGGCTTTGCCGTCGTGGCCAGCGAAGTGCGGGTGCTGGCGCAGCGCAGCGCGACGGCGGCCAAGGAGATCAAGGGCTTGATCGGCGAATCCGTGCAGCAGGTCAATGCCGGCAGCCGCCTGGTGCATGACGCGGGCGCGACCATGGAGAAGGTGGTCGACAGCGTGCGCCGCGTCACGGCCATCGTCAATGAAATCAGCCATGCCAGCCAGGAGCAAAGCACGGGCATTGTCGAAGTCAATACGGCCGTGAGCCACATGGACCAGTCGACGCAGCAAAATGCCGCCCTGGTCGAGGAAGCCACGGCGGCCGCGCAGTCGCTGCAACAGCAGGCGGTGCAACTGGCCGATACGGTCGCGGGTTTCAAGCTCGATGCTTCCCCGCAGCGCCGCTTGCGCTGAGCAGCTTCACTGCACGCTGGAATATCGGGACTCGGCCTTGGTGATGGCGAAATTGATCAGAAGGGCGTTGTCCATGGACGGCATCCGATCGAGTGCGGTGACCTGTGCGTCATCGTGCCGGAACCATTGCTCATCCTTGACATAGACCAGGTAATGTCCGGCATTGTCGTTGCCACGGAACTCGACAACTTCGCGCGGTTCGAGCGTGAGGGTTGTCGTGCCCTTGCCATCGGCCATGGAAACTTGCAGTTGCACGGTTTGATTGAAGTTGAAATTCCGGTTGCTGACCTGTGCGCCATTGACCGCGTTTTCCATTCTGACGGTCAGATACCGCGTTTTTCCACGCAGCTTGAATTGCCAGGTGCTGGGTTGGGTACGGTCAAGGATTTCCTGCAAGGTGTCGCTGGCGCTCGCGGGTTGAAGAATGGTCGCGTACTCTTCGCTGGTCTTGAAGGCGTTGGCGGCGTCCTGAAGCACCAGGCCGTCGGTGTAAAGCGTGCGCAGTTCAAATGCCTGCGAGAGTTTCATCAGGAATTCGTTTGCATCCTGTTGCCGCCCCACCAGGGGAAAGTTCAGCATGCCCGCATCGTTGAGCGATGAAAAGGCCGGCAGCTTCTGCAGGCTGGCAAAGAAGTTTTCCAGCTCCTGTGGCGAGGGAGCGGTCTCGGAGTAGCTGTTTTCAATCAGCTGCACAAAATTCCATGCGGCTTCGCGCTGCGGCGCGTCGCCCGCATCACCCGCGTCCGCCAAAGCGTTCAGGTGCTGCACCAGCGGCTTTGTGCCTATCGAATGAATCAGGAACTTCAGCGCGGAGTTCGCATAGCAGGTGCTGCCAAGATTGCTGAACCCTTGCATGGTGCGCGCGTTGGCTTCGGGCTGCTTGAGCAGGAACGTTTCGCCCGAGTTGGCAATGCGGGTTTCCTGTTGCGCACTGACGGGGTGCTGTGACAGCGGCGCGAGCGGCGAACTCAGTGGGTTCGGGGCATGGACTGCACTCGGTGCATCGGTTGCGGCAGGCTCGTCGGAGCTTTCGCCGCCACAGGCGGTCAGCATGAGTGCGGCGCAGATTGCAGGAATGCAGTGGGTGAACTTTGACGGGCGCATGATTCCTTCCTTCTTTTTACAAGTATTGAGGAAAGTAAGTGGCCTTTCTTGTTAATAGGTTCCAGCTACTAATACATATTTTTAATTGTTTTTTGTATGGCGTGCGGTGCATGTTTTGTGCCGCGCACAAAGAAAAAAGCCCACTTCTTGCGAAGTGGGCTTTTGAATTGGTGGGTCCTGAGTGATTCGAACACTCGACCTACGGATTAAGAGTCCGCTGCTCTACCAGCTGAGCTAAGAACCCAATTATTTTGTTGAACCACTGAATTGAAAGTGGTGGGTCCTGAGTGATTCGAACACTCGACCTACGGATTAAGAGTCCGCTGCTCTACCAGCTGAGCTAAGAACCCATCTTGAAGGAACAAGGTCTGCCAAGGCAGGTCTTGAACTTCCAAAACGTCGTGCATTGATCTTGCGATCACTGCGCTGAAAAAGTGGTGGGTCCTGAGTGATTCGAACACTCGACCTACGGATTAAGAGTCCGCTGCTCTACCAGCTGAGCTAAGAACCCACTTTTTCTCTTGCGTTAACAAGCGAGAGCTGGATTATGCACCATTTTTTCCGGCCCTGCAGGAAAAAATCAGACCATGGCGTTGCGGCTGGCCAGCTCGACAAACAGACCGCTGTGGTCCAGGTCGCCCAGGCCATGCGCGACGCTGTCAGCGTAGAGTTGCTCGAACATTGCGGTGATGGGCGCATCGAAGCCGATCTCCGCGGCCGTGGCCAGCGCATTGCGCAGGTCCTTGAGCTGCACCGTCATGCGCCCGCGCGCCGCGAAATCGCGCTCCAGCATGCGCTGACCATGCAGCTGCAGTATGCGGCTGTCGGCAAAGCCGCCGCCAATGGCTTCGCGCACCTTGGCCATGTCGGCGCCGCCTTTTTCCGCCAGCAGCAGTGCCTCGGCCACCGCACCTATGGTGATGCCGACAATCATCTGGTTGGCGAGTTTCGCCAGCTGGCCCGCACCGTGGGGACCCACATGGGTCGCGCGTCCCAATGCGCTGAAAACCGCCTGTGCGCGTTCGAAGTCCAGGGGCTTGCCGCCGACCATGATGGCCAGCGTGCCACCTTGCGCGCCCACGGTGCCGCCGGAGACCGGGGCATCGAGGTGGGCGATGCCGCGTTCGCCCAGACGGGCCGCATGGTCGCGCGCCTCGCTGGGCTGGATGGAGGCCATGTCGATGAACAGGCTTGCGTCGCGCATTGCCGCAGCCACGCCCTGGGCAAACAGCACATCCTCGACCGCAGCGCCGTTTTCCAGCAGGCTGATGGCAATGTCTGCGCCGGCAACGGCCTGGGCAGCGCTTGCGTGAACCTGGGCGCCGTCGGCGGCCAGCGCCTGGGCGCGGGCGCGCGTGCGGTTCCACACATGGACTTCGTGGCCGGCCAGGCACAGACGACGTGCGATCGGCAGGCCCATCATTCCAATGCCCAGCACGGCGATTTTCAACGGGGTAGGGGGCATGTCTTGAAACATCCTTGATGAAGTGCGGTGGGTACCCGCGACTGCATCGTGTGTACCGCATGGAAAAGGCCCGGGGCATGCAATGCCCCGGGCCCCTATCATCACCGCTATCGGCGCCCCAAGCTGTCACTGAGCTTGCAGGGGGGCCGGTGTCCGGCGTCACATCAGCAGATGCTCGCCCGCGTTGTCGCCGCCCAGGGTCACGTAGTTGACCTTGCGGATGTCCATCAGCTTCTTGCCGCCCGAATAGCTGATCGAACTCTGGATGTCCTGTTCCATCTCGATCAGCGTGCTTGCCAGCGTGCCCTTGACGGGTTCGAGGATGCGCTTGCCTTCGACATGCTTGTACTCGCCCTTGTTGAAGTCCGAGGCCGAACCGTAGTACTCCTTGAACTTCTCGCCGTCGACCTCGACGGTGTTGCCCGGCGATTCCTCGTGGCCCGCGAACAGCGAACCGATCATCACCATGCTGGCGCCAAAGCGAATGCTCTTGGCGATGTCGCCGTGGCTGCGAATGCCCCCGTCGGCAATGATGGGCTTGGTGGCCACGCGCGCGCACCACTTGAGCGCCGACAGCTGCCAGCCGCCCGTGCCGAAACCGGTCTTGAGCTTGGTGATGCAGACCTTGCCCGGGCCTATGCCGACCTTGGTCGCGTCGGCGCCCCAGCTTTCCAGCTCGATCACGGCTTCGGGCGTGCCGACGTTGCCGGCAATCACGAAGGCCTGCGGCAGCTTGAGCTTGAGGTAGGCAATCATGTTCTTCACGCTGTCGGCATGGCCATGGGCGATGTCGATGGTGATGTATTCGGGCACCAGTCCCAGCTCGACGAAGCGGTCGACCGTGGCGTAGTCGGGCTGCTTGACCCCCAGCGAGATCGAGGCAAAGCAGCCCTTGGCATGCATGTCCTGCACGAACTTCACGTTGTCGAGGTCAAAACGATGCATCACATAGAAGTAGCCGTTTTGCGCCAGCCAGGTGCAGATAGGCTCGTCGACGACGGTCTTCATGTTGGCCGGCACGGCCGGGATGCGAAACGACCGACTGCCCAGCGTCACGCTGGCATCACATTCCGAACGGCTTTCCACACAGCACTTGCGGGGCAGCAAAAGAATGTTGTCGTAGTCGAAGATTTCCATGAGATTCCAAGCTCCATAAAGGGTCGCCGCGGAACAATTTCCGGCGACAAGGGCGCTTGGCTTGGAGACCGGTTTGCGGACGCTGCCGCTCAGGGCGGCCACCGCGGGCCCGCGGGGCGCGGGCAAAAAAAACCGGACCACAAGAAACTTGGGCCCGGTGATTGATTCTACCCGCTCTGCCAGCGGCAGGGAAATGCCCCTGAAATGCTGTCGGTGCAACGCGCGCCTGGCTGTGGGGCCGAAGGCTTTTGGCGGCGGCGGCCCACGCCGGGCGGCGGGGTTTCTACAATTGCAGCATGTTTCCTCTTGACCTGCTCTCCGGCAGCACGCCCAGCGTTGCCCCCGACTCCCCCCTGCTTGCCGACCTCAACGAGGAGCAGCTCGCGGCCGTGACGCTGCCCGCAGGCCATGCGCTGATACTCGCCGGTGCGGGCTCGGGCAAGACCCGGGTGCTGACCACGCGCATTGCCTGGCTGTTGCAGACCGGACAGGCCACGCCCGCGGGCATCCTGGCCGTGACCTTCACCAACAAGGCGGCCAAGGAAATGACGGCCCGGCTGTCGGCCATGCTGCCGGTGAATGTGCGCGGCATGTGGATAGGCACCTTCCACGGCCTGTGCAACCGCCTGCTGCGCGCCCACCACCAGGCCGCGGGCCTGCCCCAGGCGTTCCAGATCCTCGACATGCAGGACCAGCTGTCGGCCGTCAAGCGCCTGTGCAAGCAGCACAACGTCGACGACGAGCGCTTTCCTCCCAAGCAGCTGCAGTACTTCATTGCGGGCTGCAAGGAAGAAGGCCAGCGCCCGGGCGATGTGGCCGTGAAGGACCCCGACACGCGCAAGAAAGTCGAGTTCTACCAGCTCTATGAAGAGCAGTGCCAGCGCGAAGGGGTGGTGGATTTCGGCGAGCTGATGCTGCGCAGCTTCGAGCTGCTGCGCGACCAGCCGCAGCTGCGCGCCCACTACCAGCGGCGCTTTCAGCACATTCTGGTTGACGAGTTCCAGGACACGAACCGCCTGCAGTACGCCTGGCTCAAGCAACTGGCGGGCGACGAGGTCGGCGGCCAGATGCGCACCCAGGGCTCGGTGATTGCCGTGGGCGATGACGACCAGAGCATCTATGCGTTTCGCGGCGCGCGCGTGGGCAACATGGCGGACTTCGTGCGCGAATTCAACGTGCAGCGCCAGATCAAGCTAGAGCAGAACTACCGCAGCTTCAGCAATATTCTGGACTCCGCCAATGCGCTGATCAGCCACAACAGCCGCCGCCTGGGCAAGAACCTGCGCACCACGCAGGGCCCGGGCGAGCCGGTGCGCGTCTACGAGGCGCACAACGACCTGGCCGAAGCGCAATGGATGGTCGAGGAGATCCGTCAGCTCGTGAGAAACGACGGTTTCGAGCGCCAGCAGATTGCCATCCTGTACCGCAGCAATGCACAAAGCCGGGTGATAGAGACCGCGCTGTTCAATGCGGGCGTGGCCTACCGTGTCTATGGCGGACTGCGCTTTTTCGAGCGCGCCGAAATCAAGCATGCGCTGGCCTATCTGCGCCTGCTCGAGAACCCGCATGACGACACCAGCTTCATGCGCGCGGTGAATTTTCCGCCGCGCGGCATAGGCGCGCGCACGGTCGAAGTGCTGCAGGACGCGGCGCGCAGCGCGGGCTGCTCGCTCAGCGACGCCGTGACGGCCGTGCCCGGCAAGGCCGGCGCCAACCTGGGGGCGTTTGTTGCCAAGATCGAAGTGCTGCGCGAGCAGACCCAGGGCAAGAACCTGCGGCTGATCATCGAAGCCGTGCTGGAAGAGAGCGGCCTGATCGAGCATTACCGCAACGAGAAGGAAGGCGCGGACCGCATAGAGAATCTGCAGGAACTGGTGAATGCGGGCGAAAGCTTCGTGACCCAGGAAGGCTTTGGCCGCGATGCCGTGGCGCTGCCGCTTGACGAGCACGGCCAGGCGCTGCGCCAAAGCCCGGTGAGCCAGGGCCTGGACCCCACCCAGCCGCTGCTCGACGAAGCGCTGCCGGTGCTCAAGCCCGCGGCCGGCATCGTCGACATAGACACCGGCGAGACGCTGTCGCCGCTGGTGGCCTTTCTCACGCATGCGGCGCTCGAAGCCGGCGACAACCAGGCCCAGGCGGGCCAGGACGCGGTGCAGCTGATGACCGTGCATGCGTCCAAGGGCCTGGAGTTCGACGCGGTGTTCATCGGCGGCATGGAAGAAGGCCTGTTCCCGCACGAGAACGCGATGAGCGACAGCGGCGGACTGGAGGAAGAGCGGCGCCTGATGTATGTGGCGATCACGCGCGCACGCAAGCGCCTGTACCTGAGCCATTCGCAAACGCGCATGCTGCATGGCCAGACGCGCTTTCACATCAAGAGCCGCTTCTTTGACGAGCTGCCCGAGGGCGCGCTCAAATGGATCACGCCCAAGCAGCAGGGCTTTGGCACTTTCACGCCCCAGTCCTCGGGCGGCTATGGCGGCGGTGGCTACGGCGGCGGCAATCGCGGTGGCTATGGCGGCGGCTATGGCGGCGGCTATGGCACCAAGTCCGAAACCTTTGCCAGCCCGCCCGTGCCGCCGCAAAAGGCCGCGCCCAGCCATGGGCTGCGCGCGGGCATTGCGGTGTTCCACAACAAGTTCGGCGAAGGCAAGGTGCTGGCCATCGAGGGCACGGGCGACGATGCGCGCGCCCAGGTGGATTTCCCGCGCCACGGCACCAAGTGGCTGGCGCTGGCCATTGCCAAACTGACCATCGTGGATTGAGTTCCACCGGGAGCAGCTGCGTATGGAAGAAGAAAAGAACCCGGTTCAGGCGGCTTCCATGGCGCGCGCCGCCATCCATCTGCTGCATCCGCAGCAGCTGCACGACAGCCTGGCGCTCGCGCCGCAGCCGTCGCTGCGCATCGCGCTGGTGGCCGGGCTGCAGGCCAGCCTGGCGGTGTTCGCGGCGCTGGTGCTGACGCTGGCGTCGCCCTGGCCCGAACTGGTGGGTTTCCCCGCGCTGGGCGCGCTGGCTGCTTTGTTCGGGCGCTTCGCGCCGCTGCCGCGGCGTCGGCGCATCGTTGCCGCAGCAGCGCTGCTGCTGCTGGCGGCCGTGCTGCTTCCCTCGCTGGCGGGGCTGTTTGGCGCCAGTGAATGGGCGCTGGTGCTGGTACTGGCCTTGGTGGCTGGCGCAGCCACGGTGGCCGTGAGCCGCTGCAACCTCGGCGGCCCGGGTGCGGTGATCATTGTCTTTGCCGCCGGCGCCGCGCTGCACCCGGTGACAAGCTGGCAGGAACTGGCAGCCCGCCTGCTGGCCACCGCGGCCGGCGGTCTGATAGGCTGGGTGGTCTGCTGGCTGAGCGACGGCCTGCGCGCGCGCGAAGTGCAGGTGCTGCACTTTCCCGCGGTGCGCATTCCGCCGATGTCGCACCAATGGATTGCGGGCGCGCGCATTGCCGCGGGCGCGGCCGCCGCGGCGCTGCTGGCCTGGGCCGCGGGCGGCCAGCACCCGGCCTGGGCGGCAATTGGCGCCACGGCCGTGATGCAAGGCAGCCATCTGCATGTGACCATGAGCCGGGCGCTGCAGCGCCTGGGCGGCACCGTCATCGGCGCCTGCCTGGTCTGGCTGATACTGGCCCAGCACCCGCCGCTGTGGGTCATCGTGCTGGCAATTGTCGTCTTCCAGTTTCTTACGGAAGTCATCATCGGCTTCAACTATGCGCTTGGGCAGATCACGGTCACGCCAATGGCATTGTTGATGACAATGCTGGCCTCGCACGCGCCCATGCTGGGAAACATGCCGGTCGAGCGCGTCGTCGATACCTTGCTGGGCGCGGCCGTGGGGATCGTGCTGGCGGTGCTGTTCTCCAGCGTCGACGACCGCGTTCATCTGGCCGAATTGCGGCGCAAGAAAGGCTGAACGGGCGCGCGACCTGTCTTGTGTCGTGTTTCACGCTATCGTCATATTGTTTTCCTAGAGTGGCGGCACCCGTCGATGAATCGACAAAACCAAGAGAGTCGCCACGTGAGCAAATCCATTTCCGACAAGGTTGTTCGCAACCACAGCGCCAACGCGCCCTTCAGTTCCATTCTCGAGGCAAGCCTCTCGCGCCGCGCCGTGACACGTGGCAGCCTGGGCGCCGCGGTGGCGCTGATGGCGGGCTTCAGCCTGACGGCCTGTGGTGGTGATGGTGACCCGGCGCCCGTCGATCCCGTCAAGCCGGTGGAGCCGGAACTCAAGCTGGGCTTCCAGTCGCTGCCCAACTCCATGACCCATGCCTGCGTGGTGCCCGCGGGCTACACGGCGCAGGTGCTCGGTGCCTGGGGCACGCCGCTCAACGACAAGGCCGCCGCCTGGGACAAGGACGGCAAGAACAGCTCCAATGACCTGTTGAACTCCACCGGCATGCACCACGACGGCATGCATTTCTTCCCCATTGACGGCAGCTCGAGCGAAGGCCTGCTGGTGGTGAACCACGAGTACATCGATGAGTTCGCCCTGCACCCCGCCGGCCCCACCAAGGTCGCGGGCAAGCGTCCGGTCGAGGAAGTGCGCAAGGAAATCAATGCCCATGGCGTGGCCGTGATGCATGTGCGCAAGCAGGGCGCGAGCTGGGACATCGTGCTTAACTCCAAGTACAACCGCCGCTTCACTTCGGGCACGCCCATGCGCCTGGCCGGCCCGGTGGGCGGCAGCGACTGGGTCAAGACCCCGTTCTCGCCCAACGGCACGCAGGTGCGCGGCACCAACAACAACTGCGGCAACGGCACCACGCCCTGGGGCACCTACATCACCGCCGAGGAAAACTGGGCGGCCTGCTTCGTGAACACCGGCACCATTCCCGCGCAGCAAAAGCGCGTGGGCGTGTCGAGCACCAAGGGCCGCTACGAGTGGGAAACCGCTGGCGGCGACGCCACCGAAGTGAACGGCGAGTTTGCCCGCTTCAATGTGACGGCCAGCGGCGCGGACGCACTGTCCGACTGGCGCAACGAGGTCAACGGCTTCGGCTATCTGGTGGAAATCGATCCCTACGATCCTTCGAGCATCGCCACCAAGCGCACCGCCATGGGTCGCTTTGCCCACGAAGGCGCGGCCTATGGCAACCCGGTGGCCGGCCAGCCGCTGGCGTTCTACTGCGGCGACGATTCGCGTTTTGAATATGTCTACCGCTTTGTCTCCGAAGCCGTCTGGGATCCCAAGGACGCAACGCGCAGCGACCGCCTGGCCGTTGGTGCCAAGTACCTCGACAAGGGCACGCTGTATGTCGCGCGCTTCAAGGACGACGGCACGGGTGAGTGGCTGGCGCTGGCGCCATCGACCGTGGGCAAGGGCGGCAAGACCCTGGGCGCCGAGTTCGGCAACCTGGATGCCATCCTGATCAACACCCGCGGCGCGGCCGACTTCGTCGGCGCCACGCCCATGGACCGTCCCGAGTGGACTGCGGTGCATCCGACCAACGGCGACGTCTACCTGACGCTGACCAACAACACCAGCCGCAATGCGACGACCGGCACCAATGCCGCCAACCCGCGCCTGAACAACGCCAACGGCCACATCATCCGCTGGCACGATGCCAGCGGCTCGAACGCCTTCCGCTGGGACATCTTTGTCTTTGGCGCGGCCGCCGGCGCGAATGCCGACACCAACCGCTCGTCGCTGACGGCCGTAAACCAGCTGGCCAGCCCGGATGGCATGGCTTTCGACAGCCGCGGCATCATGTGGATCCAGACCGACAACGGCTTGGACGGCGGGCGCAACAACGACGTGGCCAAGGCAACCAACGACCAGATGCTGGCCGTGATTCCCAAGCCCATGTCGGCCAGCACGGGCACGGGCCCGGTGATCAACGCCAGCAACCAGGCCGAACTGCGCCGCTTCTTTGTCGGCCCCAACGAAGCCGAAGTCACGGGCGTTGCGTTCTCGCCCGACAACACCAGCATCTTCCTGAACATCCAGCACCCCGGCAACTGGCCGGCCTATGGCACGACCGACGCCACGGCTCTGGCCTCGGGCACGGTGCGTCCGCGCTCGTCGACGGTGGTGATCCAGCGCACCGACGGCAAGCCGGTCGGCGTCTGAGGCGCCTGCCTGGCCCACAAAAAAACGCCCCGAGGGGCGTTTTTTCATGGGGCCTGCAGCGCTCACTCTTCGAGCAGTTCGGCGTCTGCCGGGTCGGTGGGATCGGGCGCGGAAAAGCTGTCGCGGAAGGTGAACACCACCGAGGTGAAGAACATCGCCGCCAGGATCATGGCCGCGCCGACCATGATGCCGCCGGCAATCGTGCCGATCAGGCTGGCGAGAATGCCGGTGATCAGCGCCAGCACGATGCCGCAGCCCATGAAGAAAGCCATCCAGCCCAGGCCGAACACCAGATAGGCGCGCCAGTTGCGCATGCAGGCCACCAGGCTGAAGAACAGCGCCTTGACCGGCGGAATGCCATGCCAGTGGATCAGGCCGGGAGCATGCCAGAACATCAGCGACAGCGGGATGTACAGCGCCATCGACAGCCACATGGCCGACTGGAATGCGGGGTCCTCGGCGATTTCGCGCGTCATAGGCTCGCCGCCGAGATAGACCTCGGCAAAGGTGCCGCCGTCAATCAGGGCCGACAGTCCCATGATCGCGAGAAAGCCCACGGCATACAGCAGGCCCAGCGTGACCATGGCGTTGAGCCGCTGGCGACCGGTGCGAAAGGCCACCAGCAGCAGCGCCGGCGTGGGAAAGCGGCCCTGGGTGGCTTCCGCGGCGGCAACCATCATTGCCAGCGAGGTGGAGGGCAGCAAGGCCAGCGCCAGCGCCGGCCCGATGAACGGCACGATGCTGATCAGCGACATGCCGGCAATCGCCAGAAAAAATAGCGCGGCCAAGGCCATGGGTTGGCGCCAGAAAGTCTGGACGCCAAGTTTGACCCACTGGACACCTGTGCGGGCGGGAACAATCTGGAGTTTCATGAAACGGTCGAATCCTGGGGAAGCAGTAGCGGGCGCGCGCGTGCGCCAATAGCGTTACTGTAACGCAGGCGTTTTTGACCATTCAGGATACGGGTGGGCTGCCTGCGCATGTGGCCCGGCGAACGACTGCGGCGTTCAGGCCGTACGCAAGCCCGACTCCGGCGACTTTGCAGCAAAGGAGTCGCGCAGCATGAAGAAATTCGAAACCAGCAGCACCATGAACCACACCTGGACGGCGATATGCAGCTTGACTTCCAGGGCTACAAACTTGATGTCGGCAAGTTTGAGAACCATGGCTGCGCTGATCACGGCCATCAGCAGCAGCACGGCAATGCCCACTGTCCCGAGGATGAACAGCGCAAACGCACGCCAGTTGCGCAGGTAGGCTGCAGCGATCAAGCCCAGGGCCGCAGTGGCAGACACTCCGTAGCGGTGGATCAGCCAGGGCGTGGGCGCGAGCAGCAGGTTCAGCGCCGTAGCCGCGTGTGCGGAAAGTTCATACACGACCTCTGGCCAGTCGAGGCCGCTGTAAAACAGCGTCAGGTAGACCAGCGGACCGACAAGATAGTTGATCAGTGCATACAGCGCGCCCAGCGCAAGCATGTGGCGCAGCCATTTGCGGCCGTCGGCCCTACGCTGCGTGTCCGGCCCGATTTGCGGGTTGGCACTGGCCCAGGCTGCCGTGAGTATCACTGCCAGCGAGAAGAAGGGCGCCAGCCCCATGAGCAGGCTATCGGCTGCCGGACCAAGTCGTCTCGACAAAGCTATCTGGAAGGTTTGCAGTACGACCAGCGGGAAAAAAGTCCAGGGCCGGTGCCTTAGCGTGCTGACGCCCAGGTACAGCCAATGCAGGCCGGTGAGGGTGGAAACCCGAGTGATTGCTGGTTGCATGGGGAATGGCTTTCTGGGGAATGAGCGCGGCAAGCACGCCAATGCATGTCCCCAATAGAATTAATAATTTGGCTATTATTATTTTAATCTAATAGTTTTTATCAATCAAGTGCATTTGCTGGCTGCAAGTCACACTCCGCATGGAAAACGCCAGCGAGTCGCTGGCGTTGAGGGCGCCATGGAGAGGCGGTGGCGCGCAGCATGAGCTTGCCCGGCATCAGCATCAGCATCAGCAGCACAGTGAGGGCCACCAATACGGTGGTGAAGGCCTTTGCCTCGATGCCGGCCAGCATCAGCAGCGTTGCGCTGCCCGGCAACACTGCCCGTAGACACCGAACGCCGGCCTCCTTGGACAATGCCATGAGCAGGTCGAAACGGTAGTCGCTCAGCGCTGGCGCCAGAAAGTCAGTAGGCCGAGTCGCAGCCATTGAACGCCGGCGCGGGGGAAACACGAACGATTTGGACGTGCATACCATGACAGTTTTCTAGGCAATGATGAGATAAGTGTCCGCAGCAGGACAAACATTGCATGCGCGCTATGCGCCTTGGCTATCGATTTTCATCTTCGATATATGAAAAACGCCAGCAAGATGCTGGCGTCGGTGCGGTGCGGCGTTTATTGCGCCAGATCGAGCGGGTGTGCAATGCGCTGGCGCAGCACGCGCTCGAAATGGCGCGGGTCGTGGGGCGTGAGCATTGCGGCTTCGCGCGGCAGGTAGAAGTCCCACAGGCGCGAGATCCAAAAGCGCAGCGCGCCGGCGCGCAGCTGGGCGTTGAGCAGCTGGCGTTCGGCTTCGGTCAGCGGGCGAACGCGCTGGTAGGCGTCCAGCATGGCCTGGGCGCGCGGCGCGTCATGCGCGCCCGTCGCGTGGTCTATGCACCAGTCGTTGAGGCAGACCGCGAGATCGAACAGCCAGCTGTCGACGCCGGCGAAGTAGAAGTCGAAGAAGCCCGTGAGCTGCTCGCCTTCAAACATCACGTTGTCACGGAACAGGTCGGCATGCACCGGGCCGCGCGGCAGCGCGGCATGGGCCGACGAGGCCGCGACATGGTTCTGGTAGGCAAGCTCGGACTGCAGCAGATCGACCAGGCCGCTGTCCAGGTGCGGCAGCACCACGGGAGCGGTTTCATTCCACCAGGGCAGGCCGCGCAGATTGGGCTGCTGGCGATCGAAGTCGCGGCCCGCGAGGTGCATGCGCGCGAGCATGTCGCCGACGGCCGCGCAGTGCACGGGCGCGGGCGCGAGCTGGCTGCTGCCGCGCAGGCGATTGACCACGGCCGCGGGCTTGCCGCACACGCGCAGCAGGATGTCGCCGCTTTGCTTGTGCGCCTGCGGGTCGGGCACGGGAATGCCGGCGTGCGCGAGGTGCTTCATCAGGTGCAGGTAGAACGGCAGCTGCTGGGCCGTGAGGCGCTCGAACAGCGTCAGCACCCATTCGCCCTGGTCGGTGGTCAGGAAGTAGTTGGTATTTTCAATACCGCCCTGAATGCCGCGCAGGCTCTGGAACTGGCCCAGCGGCAGGTGGCGCAGCAGGTCGCGCGCCTCTTTTTCGGAGACTTCGGTAAAAACAGCCATGGCGAAGTGCGCGCCCCGGGGGCGGCGCAGAGAAAGAAGGGGAAGGAAGGGTGAGCGTTGGGGCTCAGAACTTGAGCATGTTCCAGACGCGCGGGCCCGTGGTGTCCGAGCTGCTGCGGCTGCGGTTGCGCACGCCTTCGCTGGGTTGCACCTCGTAGGCGGGCATGTCGCCGACCTTGGGAGTCACGGTGATGCTTTGCGTCTGGCCGCCGATGCGCACTTCGTCGACGCGGCTGCCTTCGTCCTCGACGCGGATACGTTGCACGCGCTGGTTGTTCTTGTCGCCCTGGGGGGCGGTGCGCGGTTCGGACGCGTCAGGGGCGGCCTGGACGGCATTGCCAGGCGGATTCTGGGCCAGCAACGGGCTGGCAGCCAGGCTGAGGAGGAGGAGAAGTGGGGCGGCGCGCATGGGGTGATTGTAGAGCCTGTGTTCAATTGATCCCGTGGGGAAATCCAGCGCGCAAGGCTGGCCGCGCCGTGCACAATCCTGGCATGAGCAATTCCAAGACATTGGTGCTGGTCGATGGCTCCAGCTATCTGTACCGCGCCTACCACGCCATGCCCGATCTGCGGGCCCGGCCCGGCGACCCGACCAGCCCCGCCACGGGCGCGATCCGCGGCATGATCAACATGCTGCAGTCCCTCAAAAGGGAAGTCCCGGCCGACTACGCGGTCTGTATCTTCGATGCCAGCGGCCCGACCTTCCGCGACGCGATCTATCCGCAATACAAGGCAAACCGCTCGCCCATGCCCGACGACCTGCGCGCGCAGATCGAGCCCATCCACGCAATGGTCCGGCTGCTGGGCTGGCCGGTGCTGGCAATCAACGGCGTGGAGGCCGATGACGTGATCGGCACACTGGCCCAGGTCGCGTCGCGCCAGGGCGTGCGCGTGGTGGTCTCCAGCGGCGACAAGGACCTGAGCCAGCTGGTTGACGAGAACATCACCATCATCGACACCATGAACGGCAAGGTGCGCGATGTCGCCGGCGTCACCGCCGAATTCGGCGTTCCGCCGTCGCTGATGATCGATTACCAGACGCTGGTCGGCGATACCGTCGACAACGTGCCCGGCGTGCCCAAGGTCGGCCCCAAGACCGCGGCCAAGTGGCTCAATGAATACGGCTCGCTTGACGCCTTGCTGGCGCGCGCCGACGAGATCAAGGGCGTGGCGGGGCAGAACCTGCGCGACAGCCGCGACTGGCTGCCCACGGGGCGCCAGCTGGTGACCATCAAGACCGATTGCGATTTGGTCGAGCATGTGGTGGGCCTGCCGTCGCTCGACGGCCTGGAATGGCGCGCACCCGAAGAACGGGCGCTGCGTGATTTCTATATGGAATATGGCTTTCGCGGCCTGGCGATGGCGCTGGAAAACCGCGCCGAAGCCGCCGCCGCAGCCGAGGCCGCGGCCCAGCCCAAAGCCAAGGCCGCCAAGCCCCGGGCCGACCAGGACACGGGCGACATGTTTGCCGAGATGCAGGAATCGGCCGAGGCCACCGAGGAGGCCGAAGCCGCGCAACAGCGCGGCGTCGATTACGACGTGATCCTGACCTGGGCCAGCTTCGAGGCCTGGCTCGCGAAGATCGAGGCCGCGCCGCTGACGGCGCTGGACACCGAAACCACGTCGCTTGACGAGATGCGCGCCGAGATTGTCGGCATCAGCTTCAGCGTCGAGCCCGGCGCTGCGGCCTATATTCCGCTGTGCCACGCGGGCCCGGACGCGCCCGAGCAGCTGCCGCTGGACGAAGTGCTCGCGCGCCTCAAGCCCTGGCTGGAAAACCCCGAGCGCTCCAAGCTGGGCCAGCACATCAAATACGACCGCCATGTGTTTGCCAACCATGGCATTGACGTGCAGGGCTACGCGCACGACACCATGCTGCAAAGCTATGTGCTTGAAGTGCACCGCCCGCACGGGCTGGCTAGCCTGGCGCTGCGCCATACGGGGCGCAGCGGCACGAGCTACGAGGACCTGTGCGGCAAGGGCGCGCGCCAGATCCCGTTTGCCCAGGTGCCGGTCGACAAGGCCGCGGCCTATTCGTGCGAAGACTCGGACCAGACGCTGGATGTGCATCGCGTGCTCTGGCCCCAGCTGCAAGCCGAGGCCGGGCTGCGCGCCGTCTATGCGCTGGAGCTCGAGACCAGCGAAGCGCTGTTTCGCATCGAGCGCAATGGCGTGCTGATCGACGCGCCTACGCTGGCCAAGCAGAGCAACGAACTTGGCCAGCGCATCGTGCAGCTGGAAGCCGAAGCCTACGAGATTGCGGGCCAGCCGTTCAATCTGGCCAGCCCCAAGCAGCTGGGCGAAATCTTCTTTGACAAGCTGGGAATGCCGGTGGTGAAGAAGACCGCAACCGGCGCGCGCAGCACCGACGAGGAAGTGCTGGAAAAGCTTGCCGCCGATTACCCGCTGCCGGCCAAGCTGCTCGAGCACCGCAGCCTGTCCAAGCTCAAGGGCACCTACACCGACAAGCTGGCCCAGCTGACGCTGCCGCGCACCGGCCGGGTGCACACCCATTACGCCCAGGCCGTGGCCGTCACGGGTCGGCTGTCAAGCAACGACCCCAACCTGCAGAACATCCCTATCCGCACGCCCGAGGGCCGGCGCGTGCGCGAGGCCTTTGTTGCGCCGCCGGGCCGCGTGATTGCCAGCGCCGACTATTCGCAGATCGAGCTGCGCATCATGGCCCACCTGTCGGGCGATGAGTCGCTGCTCAAGGCGTTTCAGCAAGGCCGCGATGTGCATCGTGCGACGGCTGCCGAAGTGTTTGCCGTCGATGTGGAGCAGGTCAGCAGTGAGCAGCGCCGCTATGCCAAGGTGATCAACTTCGGTCTGATCTACGGCATGAGCAGCTTTGGCCTGGCCAAGAACCTGGGCATAGAGACCAAGGCCGCCGCGGCCTACATCGACCGCTATTTCCAGCGCTATCCCGGCGTCAAGCGCTATATGGACGAGACCGTGGAATTCGCGCGCGCCCACGGCTATGTTGAAACCGTGCTTGGCCGGCGTCTGTACCTGCCCGACATCAATGGCGGCAACGGCCCGCGCAAGAAGGCCGCCGAACGCCAGGCCATCAATGCGCCCATGCAGGGCACGGCCGCCGATCTGATCAAGCAGGCCATGGTGGCGGTGCAGGCCGAGCTGGACGCGCACCGCCCGGCCATTCAGGTCGTGCTGCAGGTGCACGATGAACTGGTGTTCGAGCTTCCCGAGGGCGATGTGGACTGGCTCAGGAGCGAGATTCCGCGACTGATGGCGGGCGTGGCCGCGCTCAAGGTGCCGCTGCTGGCCGAGGTCGGTGTCGGGCCGAACTGGGACCAGGCGCATTGAAATGGCCCCCCTGAGGCGCTGACGCGGCTTCCTCTCTCCAAGGGGGAAGACGCCAGCGCTGCGGGGCGGCCCTTGCTCGGCGTCCCCTTGTCGCGACGCGGCGGTTTAGGGCCGCTGGGCGCACGCTGGCGGCGCTTCTGCGAAAATCAGCGGGATCGGCCTTTCCGGCCCATCAAGAAAAGCAAAAACAGCTATGACTTTGGCAGCAATCATCTTGGCCACCCTGGCCGCGGGCATTGGCAGCGTGTGGGTGGCTGCATTGCTCATGCGTGTGGGCGTCTCCTCCAACAACGGCGGCATGATGCCCCAGCGCCTGCTGAGCCTGGCCGCGGGCGCCTTGCTGGCCACGGCCTTCATGCATCTGCTGCCCGAAGCGTTCGAGAGCGAAGCCAGCGCGCACGACCTGTTTCTCACGCTGCTGATCGGCGTGGTGTTCTTCTTCCTGCTTGACAAGGCCGAACTCTGGCACCACGGCCACGAGCATGGCCACGGGCATGACAACCATCCGAGCCACGGCCACGCGCATGGCCACGGCGATGGTCATGGCCATGACCACGGCAAGCCGACGGGCGGCTGGGCAGTGCTCACGGGTGACAGCGTGCATTGCTTTGGCGACGGCGTGCTGATTGCCTCGGCATTTCTGGCCGACATGCGCCTGGGCCTGATTGCCGCGGCCTCGGTGCTGGCGCACGAGGTGCCCCACCACATCGGTGATCTGGTGGTGCTGCGCCATGCCAGCGGCAACCGCCGCGTGGCGCTGGTCAAGGTCTCGCTGGCGGGCGCCGTGACGGCGCTGGGCGGCATTGCCGGCTATTTCCTGGTCGGCCAGCTGCAGGACTGGCTGCCGTATTTCCTGGTGCTGGCGTCAAGCAGCTTTGTCTATGTGGCGCTGGCCGACCTGATTCCCCAGCTGCAAAAGCGCCTGACCGCGCGCGAGACCTTCGCGCAGATTGCCTGGCTGGTGGCCGGCATGGTGCTGGTGACGCTGGTCAGCGGCCTGGCGCACTCACACTGACGGCCAGGACTGATCGCGCAGCGCCGCGCGCACGCCGGGCAGCTGGCGGCGCGAGACCGCGAGCGGCTCGTCTATGCCGTCCAGGCGCACGGCCCAGCCGTCGCCTTCCTCGGCGTCATGGTGCTTTTCCAGCGCGCGCAGCGCGCGGCGCGCGACCAGGGCGTTGCGGTGGATGCGCAGGAACTGCGCGGCATGGCGCGCTTCCAGCTCATTGAGCGCGCTGTCGAGGATATAGCTGTGGCTGGCGGTGCGCACGGTCACGTACTTGAGCTCGGCCTTGAAATACAGCACTTCGTTCAGCGGCACGCGCTCGGTGCGGCCGCGGTCCTGAATCAGCAGCGTGCTGGCGCTGTCCTGCAGGGCGGGCACGACCGGCGCGGACGGGCGCTGGCGCAGCAGCTTGGCCAGCATCTGCTGCAGGCGCGCCAGGCGTACCGGCTTGGTGAGGTAGTCCAGCGCGTCAAGCTCGAAGGCATTGACCGCATGCAGGCTGTAGGCCGTGACAAACACCAGCGCCGGCGGCCGGACCAGATCACGCAGGTGCACGGCCAGTGTCAGACCGTCCTGGCCCGGCATGTGGATGTCAAGCAAGGCAAGCTCGATCGCGCAGTCCGGCGCATTCAGCAGCTCCCAGGCCTGGGCGCTGTTTGCGGCTTCGTGCACGACCAGCGGCGGCAGGGCCGGGTCGCTGCGCATGGCGTCGGCCAGCAGCGTCTGCAGCCGGCTGCGCGCCAGCGCCTCGTCGTCGACCAGCAGGATGTGCAAGGGGCGGTTCATGCCATGCCCTCCAGCGGCAGGCAAATGCGCACGCGGTAGCTGCCCTGGTGGCTGCCGGCGCTGAAGTCGGCCTGCAGATCGTGCAGCAGCGACAGACGCTCGCGCACATTGCGCAGCGCCATGCCATGGCCGGGCGTCGACCGGGCCGAGGCCGGCGGCAGGCTGTTGACCAGGGTGATTTCAACGCGGCCGTGGCGCACACGGGTGGTGAGCGTCAGGCTGCCGCCTTCGGCGCCGGGCTCCACGCCGTGGCGTATCGCGTTTTCCACCAGGGGCTGCAGCAGCAGCGGCGGCAGCCGCGCGCCGCCCGCCGCGGGGTCCAGCTGCCAGTGCGCGCGCAGCCGTGTGCCAAAGCGCACCTGCTCGATGGCGACGTAGCGCCGGGCCAGCGCGATTTCCTCGTCCAGCGTGGTGCTGCCATGGGGTTCGGCCAGCGCGCAGCGGAACAGATCGCTCAAGTCTTCCAGCAGGGCCTCGGCCTGGGCCGGCTCGGCGCGCACCAGCGCGATCGCGCTGTTGAGCGTGTTGAACAGGAAATGCGGGCGTATGCGCGACTGCAGTTCCGCCAGCCGGGCCGTGGTCGCGGCCGGCGCGCGCGCGCGCGCGCGCAGCTGCAGCGCGGTCACGAGCAGCGCGGCCAGCAGCGCGCCGCTGGCCGCGCTGGCCAGCCAATAGGAATTCGGTGCGTCGCCGACCAGCCACAGCATGGCGCAGGCATAAAGGCCGCACAGCGCGCCCAGGCCCATGCCGGCAAGCACCTGGGCCTGGCCGGGCAGGCGCTGCAGCCCGCGCTTGAGGCCGCAGGCCAAGACCAGCCACAGCAGCGTGCCCGGCAGCGTGCCGCTGGTCACCAAGGCCATCTGCGCCAGCCAGTCCAGCGGGCGGGCGGCGCCGAAAAGCGCGGCCGTGGCAACCACGCCCTGCACGAACAGCACGGCCCGCAGCACCACGCCGACATGGCAGGCATCGAACACCAGAACGCGCTGCGCCGCACCAGCCGTGGGGGCTAGTACAGCACCGGATTCGTCGGAACCTGGCGGGGTCGATAAAATTTGCATATCTTGCATTGCGGCATCCGGTTCTTCCGGCTGTCATGAACCCTTAGATTATTGCCCCTCCATGTCCAACAGCTCCACCACGCAACCTTCCCACAACCAGCTCGATACCAAGGCCCAGGCATGGTCGGCGCTGTTTTCCGAGCCCATGAGCGACCTCGTCAAGCGCTATACCTCCAGCGTGTTCTTCGACAAGCGCCTGTGGCAGGCCGACATCATGGGCAGCCTGGCGCATGCCGAAATGCTGTCCGCCCAGGGCATCATCTCGGCCGAGGACCATGCGTCGATTGAAAAGGGCATGGCCCAGATCACGGCCGAAATCGAAGCCGGTGGCTTTGACTGGAAGCTCGATCTCGAAGACGTGCATCTGAACATCGAAGCGCGCCTGACGCAATTGGTCGGCGACGCGGGCAAGCGCCTGCACACCGGCCGCAGCCGCAACGACCAGGTTGCAACCGACGTGCGCCTGTGGCTGCGCGGCGAGATCGACGTCATCAGCGGCTTGCTGGGCGAGCTGCAGAAGTCGCTGGTGGAAACCGCCGAGCGCCATGTCGAAGTGATTCTGCCGGGCTTCACCCACCTGCAGGTGGCCCAGCCCGTGAGCTTTGGCCACCATCTGCTGGCCTATGTCGAGATGTTCAAGCGCGACGCCGAGCGCATGGCCGACGTGCGCCGCCGCGTCAATGTGCTGCCGCTGGGCAGCGCCGCGCTGGCCGGCACCACCTATCCGCTGGACCGCGAGCGCGTGGCGCGCAGCCTGGGCATGGAAGGCGTGTGCCAGAACAGCCTGGATGCCGTGAGCGACCGCGACTTCGCGATCGAGTTCAGCGCCGCCGCCGCGCTGTGCATGGTGCACATCAGCCGTTTCTCGGAAGAGCTGATCCTGTGGATGAGCCAGAACTTCGGCTTCATCAAGATTGCCGACCGTTTCACCACGGGCTCGTCGATCATGCCGCAGAAGAAGAACCCCGACGTGCCGGAGCTGGCGCGCGGCAAGACCGGTCGCGTGGTCGGCCATCTGATGGGCCTGATCACGCTGATGAAGGGCCAGCCCCTGGCCTACAACAAGG